>JACXTT010000352.1_pt1 | contig 77001 bp, 72 predicted proteins | sample 9270951 | NCBI WGS metagenome assembly JACXTT01 (sample SAMN15532306, study PRJNA645909) | rock metagenome | isolation source: weathered quartz diorite | place: Puerto Rico | collected 2017-06-21
GGGCCCAGGTTGATCACAATCGCCTGGGCATCATGTACCTCGCGGCGATAATCACAAATTTCATTCTTGGCGGCGTCTTTCCGCTGCTCGTCCGCATCACGCTCCTCACGGGCAATCACGGCGACCACTACTTCATCAGCGCGGACCTCTACAACCGCTTCTTCACCCTACACGGCATCGTGATGGTTTTTCTTGTCATCATTCCGTCGGTTCCAGCGGCTCTCGGCAACTTTGTCTTACCCCTCATGCTGGGGGCGAAAGACGTGGCGTTCCCTCGAATGAATCTGGCCAGTTTCTGGATCTACGTGTTGGGCATGTGCATGGCAGTGACCGCCATCCTGACCGGCATGGTCGATACCGGTTGGACCTTCTACACGCCATATAGCTCCACCACCAACGGTCCGGTCAGCCTGATGGCCCTCGCGGCGTTCACCCTGGGCTTTTCGTCGATCTTCACCGGCATCAACTTCATCGCCACCGTGCACAAGCTTCGCGCGCCCGGCATGAGCTGGTTCGATATGCCCCTCTTCGTATGGGGCGTGTACGCAACGGCTCTTATCCAGGTTCTCGCGACCCCCGTCGTCGGCATCACGCTCGTACTGCTGACTATCGAGCGCGCCTGGGGAATCGGCGTATTCGACGCTTCCAAGGGCGGCGACCCGGTACTGTTCCAGCACTTCTTCTGGTTCTATTCGCACCCGGCCGTGTACATCATGATTCTGCCCGGCATGGCGATCATCTCGGAAATCATCCCGACCTTCTCGCAAAAGACCATGTTTGGCTACAAGGCCATCGGGTTCTCGTCGGTCGCGATCGCGCTCATCGGCTTCCTCGTATGGGGACACCACATGTTCCCGGCAGGCCAGTCGCAGCTCGCCAGCCTCGTGTTCTCGTTCCTGACCTTCCTTGTGGCAATTCCGTCCGGCATCAAGGTCTTTAACTGGATCGCCACCATGTGGCACGGCAACATCTCACTCGACACGCCCATGATGTGGGCTGTGAGTTTCCTGATGCTCTTCGCGATCGGCGGCTTGACTGGCATCTTCCTCGGTTCGTTGTCCGTGGACATCCACCTGCACGACACATATTTCGTGGTGGCCCACTTCCACTACGTCATGATGGGTGGAACCATCACCGCCTTCCTCGGCGGCGTGCACTACTGGTGGCCCAAGATGTTCGGGCGGATGTACAACGAGACCATCGGCAAGATCGCCGCGACGCTCTATTTCGTCGGGTTCAACGTTCTGTTCCTGTCCCAGTTCGTCATGGGTTCGAACGGCATGCCCCGCCGCTACTACAACTACCTGCCTGAATTCCAACCCTGGCACATCTCCTCGACTGTCGGAAGCTGGATCATCGCAGCCGGCCTGTTCCTCGCGCTCTTCAACCTGCTTGCTTCGCTCCGTAAGCCCAAGACCGCGCTGGATAACCCCTGGAAGGGTACGACTCTCGAGTGGCAGACCCAGTCGCCGCCGACTGAGCACAATTTCCACGATCAGCCTGTACTCACTCGCGCGCCGTACGACTACCGGCGTCCGGTCAGCGTCCATAGGGAGATCCACTAATCGTGTCCACTCACGCACACGTTCTCGAACATCACGATCCGAACCTGCAGCACCATTTCCACACCAAGGAACAGCAGCTCGACGCCTCCAAGCTCGGCATGTGGCTCTTTCTGGCGACGGAAATTCTGCTGTTTGGCGTCCTCTTCGTTGGCTTCGGACTTTCGCAGACCCGCTGGCCGGAAGAATTCAAGCAGGCCCACCACCACTTGCAACGCGAACTCGGCGCCTTCAATACTGTCGTGCTGCTGGTTTCGTCGTTCACGATGGTGATGGCGGTGTTTTCCGCCTCCAAGAACAAGCAAAAGCAACTGATCGTGTACCTCATCATCACGATTCTTTGCGCGCTCGCGTTCCTTGGCGTGAAGTACTTCGAGTACGAACACAAGATCCACGACGGCCTTCTGCCCGGTAAGTTCTTTACCTATCTACCCAACACGGATCCGATGGCGAAGGGCAACTCGGTCTTCTTCGGCTTCTATTTCATGATGACGGGCCTGCACGGCTTCCACATCCTCGGCGGAGTCGTGGTGCTATGCATCGTGCTCAAAGAAGCGATCAAGGGCCGTTACAGCCCGAGCTACTACACACCGGTGGACCTGGTCGGCCTGTACTGGCACTTGGTCGACTTGATCTGGATTTATCTGTTCCCACTTCTGTACCTGATTCAATAACATCCCATGAGCACGGCACAAGCACATACACACGACGAGCACGAGCACAGCCACGGCGGCCTCAAGATCTACGCCACGGTGCTCGCCACGCTCCTGGTCCTGACGGTGATCACCGTGGCCGCGTCCTACTTCGACTTTGGCTCGGCCAACATTGTGATCGCGATCCTCATCGCCACGATCAAGGCTTCGCTGGTCGCGTTGTTCTTCATGCACTTGAAGGATGACAAGCCGGTGAATGGGATGCTGCTGGTTTCCTGTTTTCTCTTTCTCGGGCTGCTGTTGACGTTCTGCCTGCTGGACATCGACAACCGCAACGTCGAGTCGCCATCGGGCAAGGCGAGGTTCCGGCCGCAGGGTCCGCCCAGCATGGGCTTCGACCAGACTTCGACGGACAAGCTTCCCCCGCCGCCGCCCGCTAAGCCTGCTGGCGAGCATGGTGCAGCAGCAGCCGAACACCACTAGTCAAAGTCGAATCTCAAATAGAAAAAGCGAGTAGAGCCCCCGGGCCTATTCGCTTTTTTTCTACTCAAAACGGCAGGGGAGTCAGCACACCGTCCTTTTTCACGCCTAGCCGGATCGGCCGCGGCGGGCCACTTTTCGGGATCGAAACCTCCACCCACAATTCTTCGCCCACAGGGCGGCGGGACGGATCCGGCACGTGTTCGGGAATGAAAAACGCAACTGGCTCATTCGAGGGACCCTTGTAGTCCGGCAGCCGCAACCGCACGTAACGTCCCCGAATCGGCAGGTTCGGATCGTACGGCGCGGCCCGCATCCATTCCCGCGGCAGACGCTCCCGGTCGATCCGGTATTTTGCGGCCACGCTGCAGACCATCGCAACCTGCACAGCCGCCAGGATTAAGCCACGAGTCAACGAATTCATAACACCCCTCCTTCTACAGCCTCCATCTTCGAAATCAACCGCCGGCGGGTCTGTTCGAGTGCCCAGCCCCCACCCAGGAAGACCAATCCAAGCACAATCAGACTTGCCGATCGACCCAGTTTGTCCATCACATTCGAGAAGTAGAAGACGAGCACGGTCAGGGCGAACCCCGCGATGCCGAGGTTGATCCGCTCCGCCCGCGCCTCCACAATGCCCCACCAAGCCAGCCCGGCGCTGCCCACCGCGTACCAGCCGTACAGAGGGACCTCGGCATCGGCAGCCCGAAGAAGCATCAGCACCGCCACCCAAGCCATCGCCGCCAGGTTGTACAACAAATCCCGGCCACGCAGCCAAACGCTGAGGGCGACGCAAAGCGCCAAGGCGATCCCGATCGCCGCGGCAAACGTCCAGTCGAATGTAGCGGAACGCCAGCGGTCGGCGCCGGCGAGGATCGCCAGGACCAGCACGGACAGGCCGCCGATCCAAACCAGCGAGCGGCGCACTGCGTTATCTTCGCCACCACTCTGCATCGCGCTGAGGTACACAAAGCTCAAGGCCAGCAGACCCCCCGTCACAGGCCACATGGGCGGATAGTGCGACGAGGCGGCCCACTCGCCCGCGAGCCAGGCCGGAACCAGAATCGCCGCCACCGCCGCCTGGGGCCATTGCCGCAAAGCAAACCATCCCGCAACCGCGCCGGCGGCCCACAATAGAATCGCGCTTGGCCAATGCTCGCTGAGATTGAAAATCTGACCGGTCAAGCCAATGGCCCCGCCAAGCGACAAGGTTCCCGCGGCATGCAGCGCCATCGAGACTGCCGGGAAACGGTCCGCCGCGAACGCTGCAGCTACGTGAAACGCCAGGACCATCGAAACAACCAGCCCAAACCGGTTCCAGGGTGGCATGTCCTCCCAATGGGCAGACACGAACAGCAAGACACCTGCCGCCAGCAGCACCGCGCCAAAGGCGAGCGCCACAAACTGCGGCCAACGCCGGATTCTCTGCGGGGAATGCGCCTCCTCCCAATCCCGAATCCGCTCCGCCGTTGAGGAATCGATCAGGCCCGCGGACTGCCAGCGATCCAATGTGGCAAGTGAAGTCGCCATGGTATGTTGCTCCTGTCCACATTATGCTGATCTATGTTGCGCTTGTCAACATATAAAATTCGACATGGCAAAAAACAGAAGCGCCGGGTGCGTTTCCCACGCCCGGCGCCTTTTTTGCTCTGTTCCTCACATATTGGAGAAGAAGCGGCGGTTCCTAAGGAGGATGTCGGAACCGCCGTCCGCCTTCGCTTCGACCGCGTCCTCGGGGTCGAACGAGTACGGAAATTCTGGACGGCTTAGCGGCCTTCGACTCGCAGTTCGTTCCTCACCGCGAAAGATCCGGCCACGCCGTTGGCGCGAATGAACGCCAGATTCCTGTCCGCCTCGCTGGCCACGACGCCCTGCAGCGCAACATTGCCGTGCTTCACGATGATTCGGATCGACGGCTGCGTACCCATCCCGTAGCGTTGCAGAGGACCGTAACCGTAAATGGCGCGAGCGGTCGCAACGCGAATCCGGTCGTCAAAAGGCGAAAGCGGCAAAACTTCAATTTCGTTCACGACGCGATGGACGCCTTCCAGCCTCCGCACCACATTCGCGGCGTCGGATTTCAGCGTCGGCCGAACCGTCGAGCCGAACAAAGTCACCGTATCGCCATCGACGCGGAAGCTCAAGTTGTCGTAAATCGAAAGCCAAGGCAGCATCACGAGTTCGTGCCGCACGCGCTCGGGCAAGGGTTGATTTTTGTGGTTTGCAAAAGTAGGCATCGCGACGAGAACTGCCGCGATTACCAGCTGTTTCATTGACTTTTTCATATGTTTCGTTGTACCTCCGTACACCTGAAGAGATGCAACGCCCGTGGCGCACGTTTCGCGTTTACAGACCTATGTTGTCCAAATTTGGTAAAGGTATTGTAAACATGTTCGGATTCCGCTACGCCAAATTCTCCCCCTCGCATTACGTACTCCACTTCAGCAACGGACGCGTCCAAAGAGAAGGGGCGGGGCTTTCGTTTTTCTACTTCGCGCCGTCCTCGAGCATCGTCCTCGTTCCCATGGCGAGCGTTGGCGTACCATTCGCTTTCAGCGAAAACACAGCGGATTTCCAAGCCGTCACCATTCAAGGCCAACTCACTTACCGCGTCACCGATCACAAGAAACTCGCTCGAATGCTCGACTTCACCGTCGGCCCCACAGGCAAGTACGTAACCGACGATTTCCAGAAACTGCCCGAACGATTGATTAATGAGATTCAACCTTTGGTTCGCGCCGAAATTCAACGCGCGCCCCTGAAGCAGGCGCTTGTCAGCGCCGAAACTGTTTCCATCGCCGTCCTCGCGAATCTCAAAGGCGTACCCGCGGTGATGGAACTCGGCCTCGAGCCGATGGGTCTCAACATTCAATCCATCCGCGCCAATCCCGAAATCGCCACCGCGCTCGAAGCAGAAGCGCGCGAAGGCCTGCAAAAACAGGCGGACGAAGCGATTTACGCGCGCCGCAAGGCCGCCGTGGAACAGGAGCGCACAATCAAGGAAAGCGAACTCGAAACCGAACTCGCCGTCGAACGCCGCAGGCGGGAAATCCGCGAGCGCCAAATGCAAACCGAAATCGCGATCGAACAGCAGCGCGCAGAACTCACCGCACAGCGCCTCGCCAACGAAAGCAAAGAAGCCGATGGCCGCGCCTATGCGATCGAAGCGATGCTCAAGCCATTACAGGGCGCTGACCCAAGGACCCTCATGATGCTCGCCGCGCAAGGCGGAGACGCGCGCGGGATGATCGCCATGGCGTTTCAGGAAATGGCGTCGAACGCGCAGAAGATCGGCGAGCTCCACATTTCGCCCGAGTTGCTCAACTCGCTGCTCGGCAAGAAGTAAACAATGTACGAGAAGATCGTCATCGTCACGCGCAAAACGCGCCTCGAAGGACTGATCCAGCGATTCAACACCGCCTCGCAAGCCCGCTTCTACAACAAACAAGCTGGCGTGGACTTCGACGACTATCAGAATGAACACGACGCTTATCAGCGGGCGCTCGAAAAGGTCCGCATGGAAACCAATCTCGGCCTCAAGTCGCATTTTCTGGATCGCGACCTGGTCCCCACATACCTGTTCGCACCCACCGATATTGTCGTCGCGCTCGGACAGGACGGACTTGTCGCCAACACCGCGAAATACATTGGTAATCAGCCGCTCATCGGCGTGAATCCGGAACCCGCGCGCTTCGACGGAGTGCTGCTGCCATTCACGGCAGACCGGCTCGCGCCCGCGATCGATCGCGTTTTGAACAAAACCGCCAAATATCGCGAGGTCACTCTCGCCGAGGCGAAACTCAGCGATGGCCAGCGCCTGCTCGCCTTCAACGACCTTTTCATAGGCGCGAAGAGCCATGTTTCCGCCCGATACAAGATCACCTACGCCAACAGGACAGAGAATCAATCTTCGAGCGGCATCCTGGTTTCCACCGGCGCCGGTTCGACGGGTTGGCTCTCGTCGATGTTCAACATGGCGGCCGGCCTCACCGGTTCGAAAACGCCGGTCTCGCCAAGGTTCGACTGGGAAAGCCCGGAACTCTCCTTTGTCGTCCGCGAACCGTTCGCAAGCCAGTACTCGCAAGCCGGCATTGTGTGCGGCAAACTCGCCCCACGCGCAACCATTCAACTCGAAAGCTCCATGCCGCTCGGCGGCGTCATTTTCTCAGACGGCGTCGAGGCGCACTTTCTCAACTTCAATTCCGGGGTCAAAGCTACGATCCAAGCCGCTCCCGAACGAGCCCATCTGGTCGTGGCCGGCGCTCGGCCCGCGATTCCTCCAGCCCGAAAACGATAGTCATATAATCAAGAACAACCATGCGAACCCGGGCTCTCCTCATCGCAGCGTTCTCCACGCTGCTCGCCGTCAGTCTTTTGGACTCACAGTTGCTGTCGCAGGTCACCGGCGCGCGCAAACAGCAATTCATCGAGCGTTCGCAGCAGGCGGAAAAGGCCGGCCTCGCCGAACCGTACAAAGGCATCACCACGGACGGTAAGCTCGAGCCCAACCTCTTTCCGATCCAGTCTACCGGGGTTTCGACAGATGGAGTCCGCAAGGCCGCCGATTACTATCTGTCCGTACTCTCCGAAGAACAGCGCAAGAAATCCATGTTCCCCGTGGACGACATCGAATGGCGCAAATGGATGAACCAGGACTTCTACGTCCGCCAGGGCGTTAATTTCGTCGAGATGAGCGAACAGCAGCGCGAGGTTGCCTTCGCACTTATGAAAGCCTCGCTCAGCGCCAAGGGCCTGCGACTCTCACGGGATATCATGCGCCTCAACTACACGCTAGGCGAACTCAACAACAACGACTTCGAGCGTTACGGGGAATGGCTATACCACATCACCGTGATGGGCAAGCCCTCGAGCAAGGAACCTTGGGGCTGGCAAATGGACGGCCACCACCTGATCATCAACTACTTCGTCCTCGGCGACCAGGTCGTCATGACGCCGCTCTTCGTCGGCTCCGAGCCGGTCACCGCGATTTCGGGAAAATACAAAGGGACTTCGATCCTCCAGACGGAACAGGCAAAAGGACTCGCGTTCATCAACGGCCTCGATGAAACCCAACGCGGCAAGGCGATCCTCAAAGCCGCCAAGACCACAAACGACGATTTCACCGAAGCCTTCAAGGACAATGTCGTGATTCCTTATGCCGGCGTTCGCGGTTCGGACCTCACCGCCAAGCAGAAGACGCAGCTTCTCGATCTTGCGGCCGAATATATCGGCAACATGGATGACGGACACGCCAAAGTCAAAATGTCGGACGTGAAGAAACACCTCGACGGCACTTATTTTGCCTGGATCGGCGCCACGGATGAAAAGGCGATTTTCTATTACCGGATTCACAGCCCCGTCGTCATGATCGAGTTCGACCATCAGCAACCCGTTGGCATCCGGCATCTGATGAAAGACCAAAGGCTTCCGATCCGCGAACACATCCACGTCGTGGTTCGTACGCCCAACGGTAATGACTACGGCAAGGACCTGCTCCGCCAGCACCTGCTGGCTCACCCGCACGGCTACTGACATCCAGTTTGTGGGCGGTATTCCCGCCGTGATACCTTAAGAGTTTCGGAAGTACTCGCGACTGCCTACCAGTGTGTCCACTCGGCTCTCTCCGGGACGAAGCATATTTCCGACGATTGGATTTCTAAAACATTTATGACTGCTACTGCTGCCGGTGTCGTTGGGCGGGTGATTCAGGTCGCCGGACCCGCCGTCGACATCCAATTTCCTGAAGGCCAGATCCCCGTCATCACCACCGCCGTTCGCATCACGAGCGAAGGCTTCGAAGTACCGGATCCGATCGACATCATTGTCGAAATCGCCCAGCACATTGGCGAAAGCCGTGCGCGCGCCATTGCGCTGCAGCCCACCGACGGCCTGGTGCGTGGCATGAAGGCCGAATCGCTCGGCGCGCCCGTTACCGTGCCGGTCGGCAAACAGACCCTCGGCCGCGTGTTGAACGTCATCGGATCCCCGGTGGACGGCATGGGCCCGGTCACCACCGAAAAGCGCTTCCCCATTCACCGTCAGGCGCCTGCGTTCGACGAACAGTCCACGCAGTTGCAGATGTTCGAAACGGGCATTAAGGTCATCGACCTCCTCGAACCCTACCTCCGTGGCGGCAAAATTGGCCTTTTCGGCGGCGCGGGCGTCGGCAAGACCGTCGTCATCATGGAACTCATCAACAACATCGCGCTCAAGCACGGTGGGGTGTCGGTGTTCACCGGCGTCGGCGAGCGCACCCGCGAGGGCAACGATCTCTGGATCGAAATGCAGGAATCGGGCGTGCTCGATCCCAAGGATTGGACCAAGTCCAAGGTGGCTCTCATTTACGGGCAGATGACCGAGCCTCCAGGCGCGCGTCTCCGGGTGGCCCTCACCGGCCTCACCGTCGCCGAGTACTTCCGCGATGAAGAAAAGCAGGACGTGCTGCTTTTCGTGGACAACATCTTCCGCTTTACGCAGGCCGGTTCCGAGGTGTCCGCGCTGTTGGGCCGCATGCCTTCCGCGGTGGGATACCAGCCGAACCTCGCGTCTGAAATGGGCAACCTGCAGGAACGCATTACGTCGACCAAGAGCGGTTCGATCACTTCGGTGCAGGCCATTTACGTGCCCGCCGACGATTACACCGATCCGGCTCCCGCCACGACATTCGCCCACTTGGACGCCACCACGCAGCTTTCGCGCTCGATCTCGGAACTCGGCATTTACCCCGCCGTGGATCCGCTCACGTCCACCTCGCGCATTCTCGACGCCCGCATCATCGGCCAGGAACACTACGATATCGCGCAGAAGGTCAAGCAGACCCTGCAGCGTTATAAGGATCTGCAGGATATCATCGCGATCCTCGGTATCGACGAACTCTCGGACGAAGACCGTCTGACCGTGTCTCGCGCCCGCAAGATTCAGCGCTTCCTCTCGCAACCCTTCTACGTGGCCGCGCAGTTCACCGGCCGCGAAGGAAAGTACGTCAAGCTTTCCGACACCGTGCGCAGCTTCAAGGAAATCGTCGAAGGCAAGCATGACGAACTGCCTGAGCAGGCCTTCTACATGCAGGGCTCCATCGAGGACGTGATCGAAGAAGCGGCCCGCCTCAAGAAGCAGGGGTAACCATCCACCGTGGATACGTTTCTACTGGAAATCGCGACGCCCGAAAGGTCGCTCTTGAAGGAACAGGTTACGGAAGCCCAGATACCCGGCGCGGACGGGTATCTGGGCATCCTGCCCGATCACGCTCCCCTTCTATCGCGACTCAAACCTGGCGTGTTGACCTACCGGATCGAGGGTAAGGAACAAACACTCGCGGTGCACGGCGGCTTTGTCGAAGTTCGCAACAACCACGTTCGCTGCCTTGTGGATAAGGCCGAACGCGCTGAAGAGATCGATCTCAGCCGCGCCCAGGCCGCCCAGCAGAAGGCGCTTGCCGCGTTGAACAAGACGGGCATCGACCTCGATATCGGCGATGCGCTGGCAGCCGCCATGAGCGCCGAAGCTCGCATCGAAGCGGCCAAAAAATCCAACGGCTACAACGGCAAATAATAATCCGCATCAAACCCTGAACAGATCGCGCCGCGCCGGAATATACAGCCAATGGGTCTATTCTCGCGGATTGCACGCGCTTTGCTCGTGGTTTGTTCCTTTGTTGTCGAAGCGCAGTCTTCCGGCGAGATTCGTGTCGAGGTTGTGGACGCCTCCGGTTCCGCGGTGGCAGCCACAGGTTTGCTCGAGAGCCTGTCCACAGGATTGCGCAGGAGCTTTCGCGCGGACGCCCAGGGATCGTTTACGCTCGCGGATCTTCCCTTTGGCCGTTACCGTTTGCGCCTCTCGAAAGAAGGCTTCTCCACCCACGTCTCCGTCATCGAGGTGAGTTCTTCTACACCCGTCGTCAAAAAATCCATTCCATTGGCGCTCGGAGTTTCGACCTACGCGGTCAGTGTGGCCGCCACCACCCCGCTGGCGGGCTTTGACCGCCCAGTCGAAGAGATCCCCGGCCCGGCGCAGACCGCCAGCCAGCGGGACATCGAAGCGAGCGGCGCGCTCGACCTGTCCGACTTTCTCAACCGGCGCCTCAACAACGTCTACCTCAACGAGATTCAAGGCAACCCTTTTCAGCCCGATCTCAACTACCGCGGCTACAGCGCGTCACCGCTACTGGGAACGCCGCAAGGAGTCTCGGTCTATATGGATGGAGTGCGCCTCAACCAGCCGTTTGGCGAGGTCGTCAGCTGGGATCTCATCCCTTTGAACGCAATTTCCGAAGTAGCTCTCATTCCCGGCTCGAATCCTCTGTTCGGCCTCAACACGCTAGGCGGCGCATTGTCCCTGCAGACCAAAGACGGACGCACCAACGGCGGGACCGAACTGGAATTGAGCGGCGGCAGTTTTGGCCGCAGGCAGGCGCAACTCGAGCACGGCGGCAGCAATACAAAAGGGTTCCACTGGTTTGTGGCCTCTTCGCTGCTCTTCGAAAACGGCTGGCGCGTCCAATCCCCTTCGAACATCCGCCAGTTCTTCGGCAAGGTTGGCTGGCAGGGAACTCGGACCTCCATCGCGCTCACAGCCTCTTACGCGAACAATCAACTCAACGGCAATGCCCTGCAAGAACAGCGTTTCATCGTGCGTGACTACACGAGCATCTACAACTACCCTGACGTCAACACCAACCGGTCCCCGCTCGTCAATCTGAATTTGCGTCACAGCTTCGGCAAAGTCAGTCTTTCCGGCAACGCCTACTACCGCTATATCGGCGCCGCCACATTCAATGCCGACGTCAACCAGGATGCGCTGACCGAATCTGTCTATCAGCCGAGCGCGGCGGACATCGCGGCGCTGCGAGCCGCCGGTTACAACGGGTTCCCCACAAGCGGCGCGAACGCCGGCAACACGCCATTCCCGTTTTGGCGCTGCATTGCGCAGGTGCTGCAGAAGGACGAGCCCGTGGAAAAATGCAATGGTTTGTTCAACCGCTCTGCCACCGCTCAACACAACGGAGGACTCGCGGGCCAGGTGAATTGGTTTGCGTCCAGCGCCAAGGTGCGCCATCAATTCACCGCGGGAGCTGCGTGGGACCAAAGCAGCGTCAATTTTCAGCAGTCGCAGCAGTTCGCCTATTTGAATCCCGACCACTCTTTCACGCCTGTAAACGCCTTTGCCGACGGCACAACCAATTCGAACGGCGAACCCTATGACACGCGCGTCAACCTCGATGGCCGCATCCATACGGCGAGCGTGTATGCGAGCGGCACGTTATCCTCCGGCGCATGGGCCCTGACCTATTCCGGACGCTACAATCGCACGGTCGTCGATAACAAAGACGCCCTGCATCGTGCGGATGAACCCGGATCGTTGACGAGCAGGAACCCATTCGGCCGCTTCAATCCTGCGATTGGCTTCACCTTCAACCCCAACCGGCTCGCGAACTTCTACGCCAATTACAGCGAGGGGAGCCGCGCGCCCGCGTCCGTGGAACTCGGTTGCGCCGATCCTGACCAGCCCTGCAAATTGCCCAACGCCATGGCGGCCGACCCGCCGCTGCAACAGGTTGTGACCAGAACGGTGGAGGCCGGCGTGCGCGGCTCGACTGAGAACAACCTCCACTGGAGCGCAGGCTGGTTTCGCGGCCAGAACAGCAACGACATTCTGTTCGTTGCGTCCTCGCAGACTGGCTTCGGATACTTCAAGAACTTCGGCACAACGCTGAGGCAAGGCGTGGAACTCGACCTCGACGCGCGGCTCAGACGCGTGACGGCGGGGCTCGGCTACACGTATCTTCTGGCGACATTCGACAGCCCGGAGAGCGTGAATGGATCGGGCAACAGCAGCAATGACGCGGATATCAGAGGCACCGACGGCCTGATCCACATTACGCCCGGCAATCGCATTCCGCTGGTTCCATGTCACATGTTCAAGGCCCATGGGGACTGGACTGCGACGTCCAGGCTGACGATCGATGCGGGCGCGGTGGCGACCTCTGGCGTGCTGGCGCGCGGCAACGAGAACGGCCTGCACCAGCCCGATGGAAAGTTTTACCTCGGGCCGGGATCGACGCCCGCCTACGGCGTGCTGCATCTTGGCGCCCGATACCGCGTCCATCGGAAGCTCGAGTTGTTCGTACGCGTCAACAATGTTCTGGACCAGCATTACTACAGCGCCGCGCAACTGCAGACCACCGCCTACACGGACTCGGGTGCTTACATCGCGAGACCGTTCGGTTCGGTCAATGGCGGTTTCCCGCTGGTGCATGCTACCTTCTATGCGCCCGGTGCTCCTCGCGGCGCCTGGGGTGGGATCCGGATCCAGTTTTAGCTTCGAGGATGCAGATGCAATAAGATGTCCTTAACCGGAACACAAGGAGGACGTCACCATGCATCGTCGCCGGTTTGCCGCCGCTGCCACTGCAGCCGCCGCTGCGATGTCCACAACGGCCACTGCCACGGAGGAAAAGCCCGCCATTGACGGCGGCGAACCCGTCAGGAGCTCACCGCTGCGCCCCGGATACTGGGGTTCGCAATATTACGATGAGATGGAACGCGCGGAACTGCTTGATGTTCTCGAAGCCAAATCGCCGTTCCGCTGGTATGGCCCGAAGACTCCCGTCAAGGTCCTGCAGTTTGAAAAAGAGTTCGCCGCGCGCATGCAGACGAAGTTCGCGCTCGGAGTCACGTCAGGCACTGCGGCGCTGCAATGCGCGCTCGCGGCGCTTGAAATCGGCCCTGGCGATGAAGTGATCCTCCCTGCGTGGACCTGGCATTCCTGCTACAACGCGATCGTCCTGACCGGCGCGCTGCCGGTGTTTGCAGAGATCGACGACACATTCAACATTGACCCCAACGCTGTCGAGCGGCTGATCACTCCGCAAACCAAAGTCATCATGGCGGTGCATCTGCAGGGCAATCCCTGCCAGTTGGATCGCATCCTCGCCATTGCGAAGCAGCACAAGCTGCGCGTGCTCGAAGATTGCGCGCAGAGCGTTGGCGCCTCGTATCATGGCCGCCCGGTCGGCTCGCACGCCGACATCGGCATCTACAGTCTGCAACTGAACAAGTCCATCACCGCGGGTGAAGGCGGCGCCGTGGTCACCAACGATCCGCTGCTGTTCGAACGCGCCGCCCGTTTTCACGACCTGGGAGGCTTTCGCGCGCCGCATCAGCAGGTGACGGGCGAAGCGCGGCTGGACTGGCTCGTTGGCGCCAACTACCGCATGAGCGAATTCACCGGCGGCGTGCTGCTCGCACAACTGCGCAAGCTCGATCGCATCGTGGCGGCGGTGCGCGGCAACGCGCGCGTGGTCTATGAGGGCATTCGCGATCTGCCCAGCTTGAAGCCTCGGCGCCTGCCGGATCCGCAAGGCGAACTCGGGACAGGCGTCTTTCTCGACTTCGGTTCCAAGGCGCGCGCCGATCGATTTCTTGCTGCGATGAAGGCCGAAAACATTCCGGCGAGCAAGCCGGGAGGCTCGGTGATTCTGCCCACGCTACCGCATATCATCGCCAAGAAAACCATTCATCCGCAGTGGCCGACGTTTCAAACGGCAAGGGGCAAGTCAATCCAATATGGACCTGCCACCTGCCCGAAAACCATCGACATCCTGCAGCGCTACGCAGGCGTCCTGATGGATCCGAAGTTTACGCGTCAGGATCTTGACGACATCGTCAAGGCGATCCGCAAAGTGTACTCTGCTTAGGCCCGTCATTTATGCACTGGATTGCGCTCTTGCTTCTCTGTGCGCCAAGCCTGGCAGCGCAGCAGGACGATCCGCTTCTCGCCTGGCTCGACAAACAGGCGCAACAGCAATTGAGCCAGCGCGAAAGCGAGATCGCGCGCATCCGTACGGTCGCCGATGCGGACCGTCGAAAGACTGTCGTCCGAAAAAAACTACTCGAAATCATCGGAGGATTTCCGGATTTCGATGGTCCGCTGCGTGCCCGTGTGACTGGCCAGCTTCGAAGCGACACGCACACCATCGAGAAGGTGATCTTCGAAAGCCTGCCGGGATTTTATATCACCGCCAATTTGTACCGCCCGAACGCCGAGGGCCGCTATCCCGCGATCCTCATCCCGTCGGGCCATACCCAGGAAGGCAAACCCGAACCGCAGATCCTTGCCGCGAATCTGGCGGCGAAAGGCTTCATCGCGCTCACTTACGATCCCATCGGACAAGGCGAACGCGAGCAAACTTATCTGCCCGAACTCGGCCGTCCTCTTTCTGGAGGCGGCGGTAATGAGCATCTGGAGTTGGGCGCCCGCAGCATCCTCATGTGCCAAAGCGTGGCCCGGTACTTCATCTTCGACGCGAAGCGCGCCGTGGACTATCTCGTTAGCCGCCCTGACGTGGACTCTGCTCGCATTGGCGTTACGGGCTGTTCCGGCGGCGGCGCGATCGCTACCTATGTGGGCGCCTTCGACACGCGAATGAAGGTTGCCGCGCCGGGGTGTTCGAACAATACATTTCGTAAGCTGTTTCGAGGGCCTACCGCCGATTCGGAAATGAGCCTGCCGCAGTTTCTCTCGAGCGGGCTCGACCTGGCAGACTTTGTGGAACTCGCCGCTCCGCTGCCCTGGCTGCTGCTGGCGACGACCGAGGATTACTTCACGCCCGAAGGCGCCAAGCCTGTGTACGAAGAGGCGCGCCGCTGGTATGGCATCTATGGCGCGGAGCACAAACTCCGCTTCTCGATCGGTACGGGACCGCACGGCACTCCGCGCGATTCGCGCGAAGAGATCTACCGGTGGATGAACCGCTGGCTGAAGGACGGCAAGGGCGACGCGACAGACCGGCCCGTGAACCTGTACACCAACCTCGAGCTGCGCGTGACGGACAGCGGTAGTGTCGACAACGAGCCGGGCAGCCGCAAACTGCATCAGATCATTCTCGATGAGTTCCGCGCCCGCAGGCAGCCTCGCGGCGTCCCCGAGTTAATGGCCAGGCTGCTCGATCTCGGCGTTCCCTCGCGAGGTCCTGCCCCTGCGGTGCAGGCGGCCACGCCGGCGGCCGGGTCAACGGACTACAGGCTGGAATTGCTGAGTTTTGAGACCGAGCCCGGCATCGCGATCGATGCGAAATTATACTTGCCCAAGGGCGGCTCTGGTCGAAAACCTGCTGTCGTGGTGCTCGAGGAAAGCGCATGCCTGTTCCATTGCATGTGACCCGCAGCCAGTCCACCCTTGCGCTCGCAGAGGCGATGGTGAAATCCGGTAGTATCGTCCTCGAACTCGAACCCCGCGATTCCCCTGCCGCCAACGATGGCAGGCCGTTCCTTGGCAACTGGCTCACCAACGAACGCGTCGACCTCATTGGTCGCAACCTTGCGGCGATGCGCGCGCATGACATATTGGTTGGCGTCGACGTGCTCGCCGCGCGATCCGACGTTGAGCCCGCCTCCATCCGCGGTTACGCTCGCGGCGTGAAAGGGTTCTGGCTGCTGATGGCCGCGGCTGTCGATCCGCGCTTGAGCAGGATCTGGCTCGATCGAACGCCGTGGAGCATGGCGGCGGCATTCGAGAGTCCGCTCACCAATAACCTGTTTGACGCGATGATTCCAGGCTTCGCGCTGCATTGGGACTTCAGCGATCTGGTCACCGCAATGGGCGGCCGGCGGCGGATTCTGTGGACGGATCCTACGAATTGGATGAACCGTGTGGTGAGCCGTGGTCCGGAGTATCGCTACCGCCTGGCTGGCGAAGCGGGCGAGGGTGACACCGCGCGCTTTCTGGAGGAGTTTTTTCGATGAAGAGACGACATTTGTTCGGATCCCTGTTGCTGGCTGGAGCCTCCCGCCCGAAGCCAGCGGAGGCGCAGGAAACGGCCGCCTCGATCGACTCACTTTGCCATGTCGCAGCCGCGCACGGAGTTCGATTGACCGATGACCGGATCCGTATCCTCGGGCCAGTGCTAAAAAACCGGCAGGCACAGCTCAACGCGCTCCGGGCTTTCGCGATCGATGATAAAGTCGCGCCAACCCCGGGCATCGCGGTGGGACGGCCGGGCAAATGATGATGACGATCTATCAGCCTGTTTCCGAACTGGCGCCTCTACTCAAAGCGCGCAAACTCTCGCCTGTCGAACTCGTCCGCGCTTTTCTCGATCGCATCGAAGCCGTCAACCCGAAGGTCAATGCTTTCATCACCGTCACTGCCGAACGAGCTCTTGCCCAGGCCCGCGTAGCGGAACAGGAAATCGCCAAGGGCCGGTACCGCGGACCGTTGCACGGAATTCCGTACGCGCCAAAGGACCTCATCGCCACCAAGGGCGTCCGCACGACGAACGGGTCCAGAATTACTGCAGACTGGATTCCCGACCACGAGTCCACGGTGACAGAACGTCTCAACCAGGCGGGCGCCATTCTCGTCGGGAAACTGAATCTGCTGGAGTTCGCGATGGGCAGCGGGCAACGAGGCTTGACTGGACCCGCACGCAATCCCTGGCATCTTGATCATTCGCCATCAGGTTCGTCGAGTGGGTCCGGCGCGGCGCTCGCAGCCGGTATGACTCCGCTTGCGCTGGGCAGCGATACGGGAGGATCCATTCGCGGCCCGGCGAAGAGCTGTGGCGTCGTTGGACTCAAACCCACGTTTGGACGCGTGAGCCTGCACGGCGTCACGACTCTGAGCTGGACCCTCGACCATGTAGGACCAATGGCGAGAACCGTTGCTGACGTTGCGCTCATGCTGCAGGAGATTGCGGATGCCGACGCCGCTCCAGTTCCCAACTACGTCAGGGCTCTGAGCGCCGGCGTCAAAGGGCTACGCCTGGGCGTGCCCTCGGAATACTTCTTCAACAACGTTCACCCGGAGACCGAGGCTGCTCTACGTCGCGCCATCGACTTGCTGGTGAAAATGGGCGCCGCTCTGGTAGACGTGAAGGTGCGCGATGCGAATATCTGCGGCGCCGTCTCTTCGGTGATTCTCGGCGCGGAATCCGCGGCGTTTCACGAGAAGCGTCTCGAGCAGCACGCCGAGCTTTTCGATCCGCTGGTTCGGGAGCGCCTGGAAGCGGGTACGTTCCATTCGGCGCTCGACTACATCAAGGCGTTGCGCCTGCGAACGGTCCTGATGGACGAGATGCGCCGCGTTTTCGATACCTGCGACGTCCTGATGTTACCGGCTGGGAACGCCGCGCCGAGGCTGGAACAGGAAATCGTCCAGACGGACTTGCCTCCGAACCCGCCCAACCCCGCACGGCCGGACTCTTTCAATATCGCCAATGTGACGGGAATCCCGGCTCTCGTTCTACCCTGCGGCTTCACAGTGGGACCTCCGGTGCTGCCGCTTGGAATCCAGTTCTGCGCCCGGCATTTCGACGAAGCGGCCCTCTTCCGGATCGGCCACGCATATCAAATGGCGACGGACTGGCACAAGCGTCTGCCGGAGCTCCGATAACGCCTCATTTAAGCAGCAATCTTCTGACCGTCAAGGCAACGATCGAACATCGCCTTGGCGTCGGAATACACGAGGGGATCGGACTTCGGATTCTCGTAGTATTTCTTCGCATGTCCGGAGACGCTCAGGTTGACCAGAGCGAGCGGAGACTTGTTGAGCCCGCCGCAGACTTGAATCGGATAGATTTTCCCGTTGATTGGAAAACTTGCGCCGCGAATGTTCCGGTTGGCGTCGTACTGGTAGATTTTGATGATTTCAATCAGTTCGGGACCGCAAATTCCGTTGATGACGCCAACAGACCAAATCTCGCCCAACATCGCTCTCTTGTCGGAGCGTTCGAAATGGTGTTTCAGCAGCCACTGGACGAGCATGACGTCGTCCATACTGTTTGGCATGCCTTCGCCAACCGCATGGCTGACATTGTAAAACTTCACTCCGGAGCCGACATCGTAAATTTTTGACATGGTATGAATTTTCCTTCGCCTCACCGGGCGCAGGAAGCTCGCGGTTTCACTCATGCCACAGAAAAAAATTCGTCTGGTCAAATGGCCGGCGCCAGTTCGGCGGCGGATAGACGGATTGCCCCGTTCGTTCGCATCGTGCCCGGTTCGCGCTCGGACAGGAACTGCATCCGGACGAGTTGGCTATCGGCGGCTTCGAACTCGAGAATTTGTTCCCTGGGCAGGTCCGCAGCTACAAGGGGGGCGCTGCGGCCGAGTTCCTTGCCGGTGACCTCGTCGAGAATCCGCCAGCGAAGGCCCGAAGGTCCGGATGTGGAGATGCCTTCGGTGGAATACTGCAGTTTCAGCCGGTAGCGCGCGTGCGGTTCCACGCAGGCGACCCGTTGTACCGCGGACCAGGAGTCCGGCTGCTTGCCGGAAAACGAGACCGTTATGGCGCCTGGGTTGGACGACACCACAATTCCGTCCACCGGGTACATTCGCCAGTCAAAGGCTTCGCCTAGCGGTTTCGCGTCGAACTCTTGGCCCTTGGACGCCGGGAGCCAGCCGCGATCGACCAGCGCTTGCCACAGCTCTCTGGCAGGAGCGCCTTGCTTGGTCTGGATGAAGCGTTCCACGACGGCGACGACGTAGTTGGTATCGGGCGACTGGACGCCGCATTGCAGCAGGCGGCGTGAAACCGACGCGAGCCCCCGGGTTTCCTTGGGGTCCCCCTGGATTACATAGGTAACAAATTCCCGTAGGGGTTCCGCGCGGTCGGGCAGCAGCTTGCCGGAGATCGTTTCCGGATTGTCTACGAGGTTTGTGGCGAGCCGGAAGAGCGGTTTCAGATCCATGCCAGTACTCACGGCGGCAGCGGAGCGGCCCCATTGCCAGAACCCGGAGGGCTGCTCGCGGCGGAAATAGAAGTTCGCCAGGGACCAGCGTGGAAGCCAGCCCTTGTCTTGCATCGCGGCATCGAGCAGGAGTTTGCCTGCACGCACCTGGTCTCCGTCCAACTCGGCGTTGAGGCCAGCCTCGATGAGTACGCGGGAATCGCGGGGGTTCAGCGACAGCGCGCGTTCGAGGGCCTTTGGCGCGTGGGAACGCTGGGAAAGCCGCAGCCAGTATTCCGCGTTTCCGGGCGTCATAGAGGCTGCCCTGGCGATGGATTCCGGCGTATCGAGTCGAAAGGTCACATCCGCAGCGCCGAACCACGCGGCGGCGGCGCAGCCCGCTGCGGCGAAACCGGCGGTTGCCCAGCGTAGTGAGGGAATACGGGCCGGTTCGACCGCCGCCGGACGGGCAAGGAGCCCAAGCAATGCAAAGATCCATCCGGCGACACCGGGCCGCGCGAAGGGATAGTCCACCGCCGCGTGGATCACGACGGCGGCGATTCCCAAAGCCCAGGGATTTGCGGGCAACCGCCGCGACGCCCAGACAAAGAACGCAAACACAGCGAGCGCGAAGAGAAATCCTCCATCGGCGGCGAACTCCGCCCAGTCGTTGTGGGCGTGGTTGACGAATTCCGCGAGGTCAATGTGCGCGAAGCGCGGATAGGCGTAAGGAAACGTCCCGAGCCCATGACCGGTAAAGGGTTTGTCGACAGCCATGTCGAGCGCGGAATGCAAGAACTCGCGCCGTCCGGCAGCGAGGTCGCCAGCGGCAAAACGCTGCAGAAGCCGGTCCCATCCGGCGGCTGCGGTCCAGAGCAGGGCGAGCGCGGGAATTGCGGACAAAGTGAGTGCGGCCTGCCTCCACTGGCCCCGGCGCCTGCGCGCCATGAGGATCGGAATCGCGAGCAACTCGCCGGTCGCGATCAAGGCTCCGGACCGCGAAGTGGAAGCGATGATGGCGGCATACAAAAGTCCGGCTGCCAGGACGTGCCATCCGGCGAAACGGCGATTCTGGAAACTCTGTACGATGGCGATCGGAATTGCGAGCTCGGCGAACTGGGCGAAGTTGTTGTACGAAGTGAAGGTGCCATAGACGTAGTCGTCATAACCCGACGGTATGAACCAGAGCACGCGGCCATTGGACGTATGCAACTGGGCAAGACAGAGCACAGCTTCAAACGCGGCGAAGGCGACGAAGGCGTCGAGAAACCTGCCGTGGCGCTGCGCGTCGTCGTTGGAGGCTTCCCGGGCGACCAGGAAAACCGCCCCCAGGGATAGCCAGTGAAGAATAGCCTGCATTGTGGCGTGGGGGTAGATCGAAGTTCCGAGCGCGAGTTGCAGAAGTCCGAACGCAGGCAACACGAGGATCCACGGGCGGCCGCCGCGGAGGTTCGTGAAAGCCAGCAGGATGCACGCAAGCGCCTGGAAAGCGGACACAGCCCAGGCCTCGGCGACGAAAATGGTCGACGTCGCGAACGCAAGCGCGGTCCAAAGGCAGGCGAGCGCCATGATACTCGAGTCCAGTATGGAGGAGTTCAAACATTTTGGAAATTCAGATTGTCCTGAGGGAGGGGTAGACTATGCGGATACGGGCTACGGTCGAGGCGGCTGCGGTATTGGTTCCGGCCGGCGCTTGACTGTGCTGCACATACTGGGCATCGATAGGTTGTTGGTGACACTCCAGGAGTGTCACCTCTGTCCCCAATCTAGCCCTTGGGCTAGGGAAGATCCGGGTGGGAACCCACAAGCGTTCGAACGCTTGTCGCGACATGTTCTGTTGAAAACACTAGGGTGCCTACTGGCTGGACGTCGATAGCTGACACGTCGATTGGTGACACTCCAGGAGTGTCACCTCTGTCCCCAATCTAACCCTTGGGCTAGGGGAGATCCGGGTGGAACTCACAAGCGTTCGACCGCCTGGCGTGCCATGCTGTATGGATACGACTAGTGCACCGCGACGGGGATCGTAGACCTCGGCTCCGGCGGCGCTGGTCCCATGCTGCTCGTGGCGCGGGAACTGGAAGCCATGGATTGCCTCGTGCCGATCACCCTGACCGACCTCTATCCGAATCCTCTGGCCGCCGTCCGGCTTTCGAATCTCGCGTATCGGCCCGAACCTGTGGATGCAAGATCCGTACCGCGGGCGCTAACCGGCGTACGAACTCTCTTTGCCAGTTTCCATCACTTCGAGTCCGCCGACGCGTACAAGATCCCGGCCGACGCGTTTGCTTCGCGAAACCCGATCTGCGTCTTTGAGGTAACCTCCCGTACTCCGGCTTCGATCGCCGCGTCATTCCTGATTCCACTTTTTGTTCTGTTGCTGACGCCTACCGTCCGGCCGTTCCGCTTCTTCCAGTTCTTCTTCACATACCTGGTCCCCATCCTTCCCCTGTTGATCTTCTGGGACGGAATGGTGTCGCAACTGCGAACCATGACACCCGAAGAACTCGATGAGATGACGCGCGATCTCCGCGCCCCGCACTATAAATGGACAGCCGGTCTCCTGCGTGCGCCGGGGCTGCCCATCGCCGTTCCGTACCTGGCCGGCGCCCCTCTGAAAGATTTCTCATAGACCCTGACCGATTTCGCGCACCTGCTGCGCACTTCAGGGTGAGGATACTGTGACATGAAACTGCAGAAGACATGGATGGCGGCCGTTTTGGCCTTTGGTTTGTTCGCGCCGGCCAACGCGGCTGACACCGAACGCACTGGAACTTTGTATCAGCGCCTTGGCGGAAAACCCGCCGTAGAGGCCGTGGTGGACGGATTGGTGGATCGAATTCTCGCCGACGATCGGGTGAACAAATGGTTCGCTCACGCGGCTTCAGATCCCGCGCGCGCCGCGGCGTACAAAGTGTTGCTCGCGGACTTCGTCTGTCAGGCAGCCGGAGGCCCTTGCAAGTACGCGGGCATGGATATGTCCACCGCGCACAAAGGCCGAAAGATCACTGGCGAAGCCTTCGACGCCGTGGTGGAAGACCTCGTCGCCACACTCGACAAACTGAACGTGCCGGCCAAAGAGAAGCGGGAACTGCTTGCGCTGCTCGGCCCCCTCAAGTCCGTTGTGGCCGAGACCAAGCAATAGTAGTAGCGGTTGCTGTGCTCGGAGCCAATGGGGTCGATTGGTGACACTCCAGGAGTGTCCCCTCTGTCCCCAATCTAACCCCTGGGCTAGGGAAGATCCAGGCGGAACTCACAGTCGTTCGACCGCCTGGCGCGTCATGTTCTATTGAAAACACTAGTGCGTCTGCTGCTGGAACGTCGATAGCTGACACGTCGATTGGTACGTCGATTGGTGACACTCCAGGAGTGTCCCCTCTGTCCCCAGTCTACCCCTTGGGCTAGGGAAGATCCAGGCGGAGCGCATCGGATCCCGATTCGCGACCTCGACCGGACCTGACCGATTTCGCGCGCCAGCCGACAGAAGCGGGAACTCCTTGCGCTGCCCGGCCCCTCGAGTCCGTCCAAGCAATTGCCACGAAAATTCAACAATAATGGCGGTCGAGGCGTTATACTGCGGTTCGGATGCCGCACCTCGAATATCATCGAACCGAAAACATTGGCTGGCTTCGCGCCGCTGTGCTCGGAGCCAACGATGGCCTGATATCCACCAGCAGTTTGATTGTCGGCGTCGCCGCCGCGCAGCCGAGCCGCGATTCCATTCTGCTCGCCGGAGCGGCCGGCCTGGTGGCAGGCGCTCTCGCCATGGCGGCCGGTGAGTACGTGTCGGTGAGTTCCCAATCGGATGCCGAAGAAGCCGACCTCGATCGCGAACGCATGGAACTCGCGACTACGCCGGACACCGAGTTGGAAGAGCTGACGCTGATCTACGTCGGCCGCGGACTCACGCGGGATCTGGCCGAGCAAGTGGCGGAGCAACTTACCGCCCGCGACGGGCTCGCAGCCCACGCGCGCGATGAACTGGGCATCTTCGACCCGCGCCCGTCCTGTGCAGGCTGCGCTGACTTCCGCGGCAGCGTTCGCTACCGGCGCCGCGCTGCCTTTACTCCTCGCGGGCTTTGTCGCAGCCAACCTGCTGACGATGGTCATCCCGGCGGCTTCGTTGGGATTGTTGCTGCTGCTCGGAGGCATCGCGGCTCGCAGCGGTGGCGCCTCCGCAATCGCCGGCGCGATGCGAGTCGGATTCTGGGGAGCGGTAGCGATGGGATGCACAGCACTGGTGGGCCGCTTGTTCGGAACCGTCGTCTAAGCCGTCTCCACCACCTGGTTCGCAAGGCCCATCTCTTCGATCTCGATTTCCCGAATCCGGAACTTCTGCACTTTGCCGGTGACAGTCATCGGAAACGAGTCGACGATCCGAATGTGTTGCGGGATCTTGAAGTGTGCGATCTTGCCTTCGCAGAACTGCCGGATCTCCTCAGGCGTCGCGGACTCACCTGGACGCAGCCGGATCCACGCCGCCACCACCTCTCCCAGCCGGATGTCCGGCAAACCGACAATCTGCACCTCCGCGATCTTCGGGTGCGTGAACAGGAACCCCTCGATCTCGGCCGGATACAGATTCTCGCCGCCTCGGATGATCATTTCGCGCGATCGTCCGCGGATGTGAAAATGCCCGTCTTCCCGCATGATCGCGAGGTCGCCTGTATGCAGCCAGCCTTCCGCGTCAAGCGTGCGCGCGGTTGCTTCCGGTTCCTGGTCGTAACCGGTCATCGTCAGATAGCCGCGCGCGCAAAGTTCGCCGAGTTCGCCCTGCGGTACGGTTTCACCGGTGGCTGGATTGACGATCTTGACTTCCACGTCCACAAAGGCGACGCCGACGGTGCCGGTGCGCTGCTCGAAATTGTCCTCGATCGCCGTCATCGTGATCACCGGCGACGCTTCGGTCTGGCCGTACACTACGGCGACCTCGCCGCAATGCATTTCGGAATTCACCCGCTTCAACAGCTCCACTGGACATGGCGAACCGCCCATGAACGCGCCACGCAGCGTGGTCAGGTCGAACTTCGAAAACTCGGGATGCGACAACTGCGCGATGAACATCGTAGGCACGCCGCCCGTAACAGTGGCCTTCTCTTCCTGAATGGCCTCGAGCACCGCGCTCGGATCGAAACTGGCGGAACCGAGAACAATCGCCGCTCCGTGCGTCACGCAGTTCAGCACGGAACAGACGCAGCCGGCGCAATGATAGAGCGGGCAGGCCACCACCATGCGATCCTGCTCGGACATCCGCATCCATTCGCCCGTGAAGAACGCGTTGTTGACGAGATTGCGGTGCGTCAACAGCACGCCTTTTGGCGAACCTGTCGTACCGGACGTGTATTGGATATTGGTGGGATCGCCGGGCAGCACGGGCGCTTCGGGCAGGTCGCGTCCATTGTCGAGCATCGCTCCCCACTCGTCCGTTCCCAGATGGATTACATGCTCGAGCGCGTGTTCCGGCGACCGCGCGCCGTCGAGAATCTCCTGATAGTTCGCTCGTCCGTCCTGCGCCCAGAGAAACATCGCGCGCATCTTCGATTTGAGGAGCACGAAGGCGAGCTCATGCGAACGGTAGGCGGGGTTGACGTTCACCAGCACATAGCCGGCGCGCGCGCAAGCGTACTGCAGCAGAATCCATTCGGAACAGTTGGACGACCAGATGCCCACGCGATCCTGCGGCGCAAGGCCAAGGCCCGCAAGACCGCGAGCGACGCGCGTCACCTCATGGTCGAACTCGCGCCACGTCCAGCGGATACTCTGATGCCGGACCACCAGCCCTTCGCGATCCGGGAAGCGCCGGGCGGTGTGCGCCAGCATTCCGGAGAGCGTGAATTCAAGAAGCGGGGCGTCGGGGCCCTTGGCGTAGCTGAGTTCCGGCATGATTCAGCATTACAGTTTACCGGATAAAATCTCCTCGGGCCAGATTTTTCGCACTGCCTCCCGATTTACAGTGGCCCGCCAACGCAGGTCGAAGCGTTGCGCGATGTCCTGACGGGCTTCGAGCATCACGCTCAAGCCGAGTTGCTTGTGCGGATGCTCCACGGTCTCCTCGCGCGCGAGTTGCCGCTCGATCTCCGGCCAGCGATTCGTAAGGCCTCCGCTATCGAGCAGCACGATGCGCGAGCCGATCACGCCGAAGTTCTTGAGGTGGGCGTCGGCCGAAAACACTCCGCGCCTCCAGCCCGCCTGGCGGAGATTGAGAAACCGGTCGAGCCAGTTCTCGAGTTCCTCGAACTCGCCGTTGCTGGCGAGTGCACGCAGTCTCTCATAAAGAGTGCATTCGACCCGTTCGGTTGCTTCTTCCACTGTCAGCCATCCGGGCCATCCGCGTACGCTGACTCGAGTTGGCGGAAACTCGATTCGTTCCGGCGCGAGACCGGTGCCGTCGATATACTGTTGCGCCAACCGCTCGCCGCGCCTGCTTCGCACATAGTATTGCTTCCAGACCTGGCGTATATGCGTGGAAAACCAGATCGCCTTGGGGACAATCGCCATGCTCGCTTGCGCGAACACACGAAGCAGCCGGATTTGCCGGGACGGTTTTTCGAGCAGGCGCTGGCAGATGCCGCCGGGCAGCATGCGTTCGGCCTTGCGTATGGACCGCCAGACCACGATCAATCCGAGGATTTCAGAAGGAGAGCGCTCGCGTTTGACGACCCAATGATCGGAGGCGTAAACGACCTTGCCGATTCCCTCGCCCAGCCGCCGCAATCGAGTGTTCGTGAGTTCGGCCGGCGCTTCGGTGAGAAGCTGTGTTTGGACGGCGGTAGAGAGGGCCTCCCGCTGCTCCATCGCCTCATTGTTAGCGCAATCGTCAGGTGGAAGCAAGGGTTTTCTGCGGGATACTGCGAAGTGAAGGTACGGCAGAAATCGTCATCAGGGAAGGACTCGCCTCCAGACCTAGGCCTGACCTAGGCCGTGATGCGACTGATGTCCAACTGATTGACTATCACTGATGAAAAGAGACAAGCACGATGCCCACACACAACCCTGTCCATCCCGGACGAATCGTGCGCGAAGACTGCCTCGAGCCACTGGGTATAAGCGTCGCTGAAGGCGCTAAGGTCCTAGGCGTCACTCGTCAGGCGCTCAACAACGTCGTGAACGAAAAGTCCGGCATCTCGCCCGAGATGGCCATTCGCCTCTCTAAGGCGTTTGGCAGCACCCCTGAAACCTGGGTGCGCATGCAAGGCGCTTTCGACCTTGCTGCGGCGCTGAAGAACGAGAAAAAGATTCGCGTCGAGCGCTACCGGCCGCAATCTGCCGCATGAGTGTTGCTGCCTAAGAACCCAGCGCCTTGTGGAACGGATTGAAGTCGGTGTCGAAGTCGTACGTATCCACGCCTTCCACACGCTTCAAGTTGTTCACCACCCAATACGTCACCGGCGTGGCGACCACTTCGTAGATGACCTTGAAGGAGTAGCTGGTGATGATCAATTCCACCAGTGCTCCGGTGGTTAGGCTGGCGCCGAACGCCAGGGTCAGAAACACTGTGGTGTCCACCAGTTGGCCCACCACGGTCGAACTGATGGTCCGCGCCCAAAGGTGCTTGCCCCGCGTGATGACCTTCATCTTCGCCAATGTAAACGAATTGGAAAACTCGCCGCACCAGTACGCAATCAGGCTCGCGATCACCATCTTGGGAACAAAGCCGAAGATGGCCGCATAGGCTTCCTGATTGTGCCATTCCGGATGCGGCGGCAGCGCCACCATGATCATGCCCATGGCGCTCAACAGAAACGAGCAAATGAAGCCGAGCCAGATCGCCCTGCGCGATGCCGCGTAGCCGTAAACCTCAGTGAAGACGTCGCCAAAGATGTAGGTGACGGGAAACAGCAGGTTGGCGCCGCCGATTTTGAATCCCCAGATCAGGCAAAGCTTCTGCCCGACGACGTTCGAGATCAAGAGGATCGCCACGAAAATCGTCAGCAGGGTCGAAAGGTATTTGTAGTTGTGTAAATCGCGGGCGCTCTCAGCGGCAGGGCGGCGTTCGGGCATGAGAACTCCATTATCGCGTAACCCGCCGCGATCGAACGCCTCGAAATGTCTTTAGCGAAAGATGTCTTATGCGCCTACGCGCATCGCTCTTACTCCCGCTCCGGGCAGTTCCGTCATTTGGACGTAGAAGCCGAAGAGCGGACCGCGGCTCTCCTGCGCCCAACTCCGCATCTTCCACGCCGCCCGCAACTGGCGTATGCCTGTCATGTTTCTCAGATCGATGGTCATCGAATAACGCCCGCAGTAGGACTTTCGCGGGAACTCGACAAGGGGTTTAGCGCCCCAGTTCTCGCCGTCTTCCGATCCCCAGATCGAAACCTCCAAACCTTCGCGCTCCATGACGTGTGTGATGCCAAGCGTCAGTAAGCACTGTGCTGGATGAGCTTCTAGGACCGGGCCGGCTCCGTCTTCACGGCATTCGGTTTCAGGAACCAAATAGTCAGGTTTCATGGACGATCACCTCCACATGGGCCGGACCTGGGCTTGTTTGAGACGCTCACTCGTTACATAGAGCGTCCTGTTCCATAGATTGGCACAACTACGCTCAAAATTGAACTAAAAAGTTAAGGTTCATTCAAAATTCATTTCGGCAACCGCAGGGAAGGATATATTCGCGGGAGTACCCCTGTCAACGTCTTGAGATAGAACCGCTTGCGTGTCAGTGAGCCGTATGTTCAGCCGATTCTCTATTTTATTTCACGTAAATAATTAAGAGGCCGTATCCCGGCATCGGTGACCTGCGAGAATCAAGGAGATGATTCTTGCGGACCTCGATCTTGCAAAACGCCTGGAACCGGCGGAGGGCCATGCCTGTGTCAGTTTCGCCGACGCACGACGCCGGGTAAGGCCCGAGTGCAAGTCCGAATGGATCGAATGCGGCGGAGGCTATGCCGTGTTCGATGGACCAGACTCTCCTGTCACACAGTGCTTCGCGCTCGGCATTTTTGAGGAACTCACGCCGCCGGTGCTCGATCGTGTGGAAGCCTTCTTCCGCGAGCGATCCGCGCCCGTATGGATTGAACTCTGTCCGCTCGCGGGAGTTCCGGCGGTCGACCTGCTCGTCTCGCGGAACTACCATCCGGTCGAGATCAGTAGCGTTTTGTACCGGACAGTGGAATCGCCAGGGGCAACCTCAACGCCTCAGGCTCCTACGCCTTGGGCGCGTCCGATCGAGCCCCATGAAGTGGACTTGTGGTCGCAAGTATCGGCCAATGGCTGGGCGCACGAAATGCCCGAGTTGAAGCAATTCCTGGTCGATCTCGGAGGCATCATCGCAAACCGCTCGGACTCTACATGCTTTCTCGCCGGGTGTGGTGAAACCGCCGGCGCGGCCGGGGTTTTGAGCCTGCACGGAAGCGTTGCATTGTTTGGCGGCTCGGCGACCATTCCGGAAATGCGGCCCAAGGGCCTGCAAGCGGCTCTCCTTCAGGCCCGGATGCGCTACGCCCACGAACACGGCTGCGACATTGCCATGATGGTGGCCATGGCGGGCAGCGGTTCGCAACGCAACGCCGAACGGCAGGGCTTTCGGATTGCATACACGCGCACGAAATGGCAGTTGAGGCTGCCCTAGGCCCCGGCCTTTTCCGGCAATACAGTCCGCACTGTATTTGGGCGAGCCGACGGACTCGACTCGTCCGTTCCGCCCTCGCCATGGGGACTCGCAGTTTCGTGCGCGAACCGGATTAAAGTCCCGTGCCATTCGCCGTACTCTCAGTCTAGACTCCCCGAATGATCACTCGAGAACAGCGAAACCAGATCCTCGGTTTCGATACCTGCAAAGTCGCCAATGCGTTGGAACACTTGAATATACGGCTCAAGAATGAAGGGTTTACCAAGCCCGGCCTGCGCTGTGTCACCGGCGGATTTCCCGCCGTCCTCGGCTACGCTGTCACGAGCCGCGTGAAGACTGCCGACCCGCCCATGAAAGGTTCTTCGCATTTCGACCTGCCCGAGTGGTGGAGTTGGATCGCCTCCCGCAAGGGCCCTCTAATTGCCGTGATCCAGGACGTGGACCATGCACCCGGCCAGGGCGCCGTACTGAGCGACATCCATGCCGAGGTTTTGCGTGCGCTCGACTGCCATTCGGTCATCACGAACGGTGCAGTCCGCAACCTTCCCGCGCTTTCCGCAATGAACTTTCCAGCCTTTTCCCAGTTCGTAACTGCCTCGCACGCTTATGTGCATATGGTCGACTACAACGTGCCCGTGGAAATCCTCGGGTTGCACGTGAGGCCGGGCAATCTCGTGTATGTCGATGTCCACGGCGCTCTCCTTTTGCCGGAGGACACGGTTGGCGACGTCATTCGAGTCGCCCAGGAACAAGCAGCTCAGGAACGCACTGTGATAGATCTGTGCCGGTCGGGCGCCTTCTCTCTTCAGGCCTTGCGCTCCACCCTATCCCAAATTCAAAAACAACTATGAATCGGACTCTGATTTTCCTCCTCGCCGTCCTTTGCATTGGCGCTGGCGCCTTCTGGTTTTGGAAGCGTTCTCCGGCGAAGCCGGTTACTGCCGAGGCGGCCGCCGAGGGCCCTTCGGAGGGGGGCGCCGTTCCCACCGTGTCGGTTGTCCCAGCCAGCCGTCAGGACTTGTCGAACACGTTGACGTTGACCGCCGAATTCGTCCCCTATCAGGAGGTGGACGTGATGGCGAAAGTCGCCGGCTACGTGCAACGAATCAACGTGGATGTGGGCGAGGTGGTGAGGCAAGGCCAGGTTCTGGCGATTCTTGAATCCCCCGAGATGCGGGACGACTTGACCCGCGCGGGCGCTTCGATTCAACGCAACCGGGCCGATCTGCGGCGTGCTGCCGACGAAGTGAAGCGGCCGAGTCCTCGTACGCCATTACGAGCCTGACCTACAGACGCCTCGATAACGTGATGAAGACGCAGCCCGGGTTAGTTGCTCAGCAGGAACTTGACGATGCCCAGGCCAAAGACCAGGTTGCGGCATCGCAACTGGCTTCCGCCAAGTCGGCTTATGCCGCGGCCGAAGAGCAAATCAAGGTCGCGGAAGCCGATCAGTCCAAGTTCCGCACGATGCTCGATTACACGCGGGTGGTCGCTCCGTTCGACGGGGTTGTGACCAAGCGCTATGCCGACAATGGCACGATGATCCAGGCCGGCACCTCCTCCCGTTCGCAAGCCATGCCCGTTGTGCGCATTTCCCAAAACCAATTGCTGCGCCTGATCCTGCCGGTTCCGGAATCGGCCGCGGCCATGGTCAAAGTCGGAGGCCAGGTGGAAGTAAAAGCTCCATCGATTGGCGCCACGCTTCCCGCTGGCGTGTCCCGCATTGCGGACAAGGTAGACACGGCCACTCGTACGATGCGTGTAGAAGTGGACATTCCGAACGGGAATCGAAGGTTTATCCCAGGGATGTATGCGGAAGTTACGCTGCGGCTATCCGCGAGCAACGGAACGTTGGCCGTTCCGACGCAGTCCCTGAAAACGGCTGCCGACGGCAAGCGCGAGGTCGCCATTGTGGATGGGAACGGCGTCGTCGAGATCCGCAAGGTGAAAACCGGCCTGGAATCGGCAACGGCTGTGGAGGTTGTCGAAGGCCTGAAAGAGGGCGAACTGGTGGTCTCAGGGAGTCACACACAACTTTCGAACGGCGCGAAGGTGAAGCCAACCACGCAGCATGCCGCCGCCGAGGGGGCCAAGTAGATGTCCCGGTTCGCGATCGCAACGCCTTATTTCATCGTTGTCGTTTGCCTGATTATCGCCGTGCTGGGCGTGAACGCCATCGGCAGCATGCCGGTGGACATGTTCCCGTCGATGAACATTCCCGTGGTCGTCGTGGCGACGTTTTATTCGGGCATGGCGCCGGAGCAGATTGAAACCAGCATCACCAGCCGCTACGAGCGCTTCTTTACTTTGGCGCCAGGCATCGAGCACATCGAGTCCCGCTCTCTGCCCGGCGTGAGTGTCATCAAGGTTTACTTTCAACCCGGGAGCAACGGCGATTCGGCCGGCACGGCGATCAGTAATTTGGCGATGGCGAACCTGCGGCGTCTCCCGGCCGGAACCTTGCCGCCCCTGGTTCTGAAGTTCGACGCGTCCAGCCTTCCGGTATGCCTCATCACGCTGAAGGGCGAAGGCCTGAATGAAACCATGCTGCGCGACCTCGCCCAGTACAACATTCGCAACCAGATCGCGAGCGTTCCGGGGTCGTCGGTGCCGCAGCCCTTCGGCGGTTCGGCTCGCCAGATCATGGTCTATACCGATCCGTACAAGCTGGAAGCGCACCAGTTGAGCCCGATGGATATTGTGCGGGCGATCAACAACGCCAATCTGATTCTGCCCGCGGGCGATGTGCCGGTTGGCCGGTTCGACTACAACATCTACACCAACAGCCAGCTCCGGTCGGTCGAAGAAATCGATCAGTTGCCGGTCAAGATGGAAGGCATGACGCCGGTGCGGGTCATTGACGTCGGCAAGACCAAGGACTCGCAGCAGATTCAAACCAATGTGGTGAGAGTCGATGGCCAACGATCGGTATATTTGCCGATTCTGAAACAAGGCGGGGACTCCAACACGATTGCGGTGGTGGACGGCATGCGCGCCGCGCTGAAAAAGCTCGTCGACATGCCGAAGCAGCTTCAGAGCCGGGTTGTGTTCGATCAATCCAAGTTCGTCAAGACGGCGATCGAGACGCTGCTTCACGAAGGCGCCATCGGCCTCTTTCTGACCTCGATGATGATTCTGGTGTTCCTGGGCAGCTTTCGCGCGACACTGGCCGTGTTCTTCTCGATTCCTCTTTCGGCCCTCGCTACTTTCATGGTGCTGGCGGCGGGCGGCAGTTCCATCAACAGTATGGTTTTGGGTGGGCTGGCCCTGGCGTTTTCGCGCCTGATCGATAACTCGGTGGTGGTGCTCGAGAACATCTACCGGCATTTGGAACTCGGCGAGCCTCCTGAGATCGCAGCGGAAAAAGGCGGTAGCGAGGTGGCGCTGCCCGTTCTGGCCTCCACACTCACAACCGCGGTTGTGTTCTTTCCCGTCACCTTGCTCTACGGCGTCAGCAAGTACCTGTTTTCCGCGCTTGCGCTGGCTGTGGTGATCTCGCTGGCGGCGTCGTATATCGTCGCGATGACCGTCGTGCCGTTGTTTTGCGCGCGGTTCATCAAGGCGCCGGCGCACGGCGCCGAACACGAAGCATCCACTCCAGGTTCGAAAACGTCCCTCGGCGCGCGGTTCAATCATTGGTTCAACGAACAGTTTGAGGCCTTCCTGAAGATTTACGACAAGGTGGTCACCTTCGTCCTGAACCGGCCTGCCCAGGTTCTTCTAACCTTTGGAGTCCTGTTCGGCCTGACGTTTCTGCTGGTCCCGCATCTCGGCGTCTCCTTCTTTCCCCGCACGGATCCGGGCCAGTTCATGATGAACCTCAAGGTCGCCTCCGGAACCCGGATCGACGTGACAGAACAGGAAATCGCTCGCGTCGAGGACATCGTTCGCAAGGCCGTCGCAAAAGAAGACCTGGAAATGATCGTGTCCAACGTAGGTTCGACACCCGACTTTTCCGCCATCTATACGCCCAATTCGGGCACGCACACGGCCTTCATGCAAGTGAGCCTCAAGGATGGCCACGAAACCGGCAGCTATGAATACATTGAAAAGGTCCGGCGGCGCCTCGCCGAGGAAATGCCGGAAATCACGCCATTCTTCCAATCCGGTGGACTGGTGGACTCGGTGCTCAATCTCGGCATGCCGGCTCCGATCGACATCCAGTTTGCAGGTTCCAACCTCAATCGCAGTTACAAGACTGCGATCGAGGTCGCAGAAAAGATTCGCAAGATGCCGGGCGTAGCCGAGATCTACGTTCCGCAGGATCTCGACTATCCCGCCCTGCAGTTGAATGTAGACCGCGTACGGGCCCGTCAACTCGGGCTCGATCAAAGGGAAGTGGTGAGTAACGTGATCACCGCGTTGACCTCGAACGCAATGATCGCGCCGACCTACTGGATCGACCCGAAGAATGGCTACGACTATTTATTGACTGTCCAGTATCCCGAGAATCAGGTTCGCAATGTCGATGACTTGCGAGCCATTCCGATTCGGGCCGGTAACGCTGTAGATGCGGCTAGGGTGAACGCCGTTGGCTCGTTGACTCCCATGGTTTCTCCGACCGAAGTGGACCATTACCAGATTCGTCGCGTCATCGACATTTATGTGCGCAATGGCCCCGAGGATCTTGGCAGGATCGCCAATCAAATCGACAAACTGCTTGCCGAAACTAAGATCCCGGAGGGCGTCACGGTCGCGCTGCGTGGCATTGTGCAAGGCATGCGGACCTCGTTCCGGACGTTTGCGACGGGCCTGATTCTGTCGGTCGTTCTGCTTTACCTCATTCTGGTTGCGCAGTTCCGATCTTTCGTGGACCCGTTCATCATCCTGGTCGCCGTGCCGCCCGGGCTGATGGGGATTTTGATGACGCTGGTCATGACTGACACGACGCTGAACGTGATGTCTCTCATGGGAATCGTGATGTTTGTGGGAATCTCGGCGTCAAACAGCATCCTGATCGTCGAATTCACGCGCAACTTGCGGGAGGAAGGAATGGACGTGCGATCGGCCACCGCGCTCGCCGCCCGCGTACGGCTTCGTCCAGTGTTGATGACTTCGCTGGCCACACTGATCGGCCTGTTGCCGATGGCCTTGAAGCTCGGCGAAGGCAGCGAGTCCTATGCGCCGCTCGCGCGGGTCATTGTCGGTGGCTTGCTGATGTCGCTCATCTTTACCGCGCTGCTCGTTCCCGCAGCCTACTACCTGTACTATCGCAGCAGGGATCCACACGCCGGCGCTCCTCAGGACTTGGAGTCGGCCGATGTTTAAAGTCCTGATCGGGATTGCCGCAGTCTTTGCCGCGTACGCCGCCGATCCGCTGACGCTCACGCAGGCGAAAGCATTTGCTCTCGCGAATCATCCGCAGATTCAAACTGCTCAGGCTTTGGCCGAGGCGTCGAGCGAGATTCCGATCGAAGTACGAGCCCGCTTCATGCCAACCGTATCCGGAAACATCACCGCAATCGGAGCTCCCGGTACGAATTCCGCGATTCAGGCGGGGGCGCTGACCAACTCGGTCGTGCTGAGCCGCGCGGCGGCAGGCGTGACCGTCAGCCAGTTGATCAGCGACTTCGGCCGCACGCGCCATCTGGCAAATAGCGCCGACTTGCGCGCCAAAGCCCAAGGTCAGGTCACCAACGCGACCAAGGCGCAAATCCTGCTGCAAGTCACCCGGGCGTTCTATGAATCGCTGCGAACGCAGGCCGTATTGCGGGTGGCGAAGGCGACGGTCGCCGCGCGCGAGGTGGTGGTCAATCAGGTGACGGCGCTTGCGAATAACAAGTTGAAGTCCGACCTCGATGTCTCGTTCGCACAGGTCAATCTCGATGACGCAAAACTACTGTATTCCAATGCCGACAACGACGCCAAGGCCGCGATGGCGCAACTGAATCAGACGCTCGGTTCCGACGAGGGAAAGACCTACGAACTGGTGGATGAAGCCCCGCTGGCTGAACTGCCGCCGGATCTCGCCGTACTCATTCCGGAAGCCGTTCGCGAGCGCCCTGAAGCCCAACAGGCCCAGTTCGAGATCGCGTCCGCCAAAGAGTTCACCAAGGCGGAACAAGCCCTCAGAAAGCCCGCCGTCAGCGGCATCCTGACTACGGGGTATTCGCCTCTGCATGCCGACAAGCTGGATAATCACTGGGTTGCCGGAGGCGTCAACATCGAGCTGCCTTTCCTGAACGGGGGCTTGTTCAACGCCCGCCGCGCGGAGGCGGAGGCGCGCGAAAGGGCGAGCGTTCAGGCTGCCCGGGACCTCCGCAATCGAATCAGCAGCGATGTGAGAATCGCCTATCTGGCAGCCGCGAACGCGAAGGAAACCCTGCAACTGACGGCGGAATTGCTGGCGCAGTCTGAAAAGTCGCTGCGGCTCGCGCAGGCCCGTTACGACCTCGGGCTGGGAACCATCGTCGAGTTGACGCAGGCTCAGCTCAACGTGACTCGCGCGCAGATCGGACAGGCCGGCGCCCGGTTCGATTATCAATCCCGCCGCGCGGCGCTGGACTACGCCATGGGCGCAAACCGGTGACCACCCATGCTGCACGTACTTGTTCTGACCTCCGCAGGCGCCAATACCAGGACGATCCTGCATGCGGCGCGCGATGGGGAGCGAGCTGTCGCGCTGGCGTCCACGCTGGCTGAGTATCGATCGCTCACGACGCCGTACGGCGACTGGGTTGTGATCTACGACCTGAACGCCTTTCCGGCACAGCCCGCGGAAGTGCTCGAACATGCGAATCTCCAGGGGATTCCGGTCATCGTCGTGGCGAACCGCTTCGATTCCACCGACTGGATCCGCCTCTTCAAGCTGGGCGCCTGCGACGTGCTTCGTAGTCCTGTGATCGCGGGCGAATTGAGCCGCTCCATCGCCTCCGCGTCCAAACGCCTCGCTACGGCGGCGGCCGCCGCGCACGCGGATCGCTGGTACACTCGAACCTTGCAGTGGGCAAAACGGCTTCTGATTTTGCGATGAGCAGCTATGGCTCGCCGCTTCCAGCGCGGGGCAGGGCCAGGCTTGCCTTGGCGGGCGGTTTCGGCGGTCTCCTCGGGCTGCTTGTTTTCCTTGGAGTATACGCCGCCCAATCGCTGAACCGGGTGCGCGTGGCCGACACCGAAAGCAGCCGCGCCTATCTGCTGCGGCACGATCGCCTGGAAACCGTCCGGTCCTCCGCGTTCCTTGCCAGCCAGTACGTGCGCGACTATTTGCTCGACCCCGATCCAGCGGCGTACATCGCGCATCGGGAACAGGCGCGTCACGAATGGAACCGCATGAAGGCGGCCCTTCTGCAATACAAGCGCGTTGCGTCGCCTGACAGGCAGGCGTTGGCCGCAACTCTCGAGTCCGACCTCGACGCCTACTGGCTGCTCGCGGACGCCGGCCTGGAACTGACCGAAGAGGAACGCCGCACGTCAGGCTACGACCTGTTGTCCGGCCGCCTCGGCCCTGCCCGCGAGCGTTTCTATTCCGCGCTGGACGCGATGCGCAACCAGGACCTTGCGGAACTGCGCACGGCGATCCATGAATCGGCAAGTTTCCTCGACATCCTGCAACTGCATCTGGTGCAGGCGATCGCCTTCAGTCTGCTGCTGGGAATGGCACTGGCCGCGGCCGCCTGGTGGTACGTGGCCAAGCTCGAGACGGAAGCGGCTCAACGTTATATGGAATCGGTAGCCGCCGCCGGGCAGTTGGAACAGCTCTCTCACCGGCTGCTTGCCGTCCAGGAAGAAGAACGCCGCAATCTCGCTCGCGAGTTGCATGACGAGGTGGGGCAGAACCTCAGCGCGCTCATGATGGACCTTGGCCAGATCCGCAGCGCTCTCCAGCAACATTCTCAAACGGAGGCTGAAGCCCGCCTTCGGGCCGCTGTGGATCTCAACGAACGCACCCTGCGCAGCGTCCGCGACATCGCCCTGCTGCTTCGCCCGTCGATGCTCGACGACCTGGGTCTGATTCCGGCGCTGCACTGGCACGCAAGAGAGACCAGCCGGCGCACCGGCGTCGATGTCACTTTTGAATCCGGAGAGGACGAACTGGACCTTGGCGATGACACCCGCACCACCGTTTATCGCGTCGTGCAGGAGGCGTTGCAAAACGCCGTGCGCCATTCCCGCGCACGCAAGGTGGAGGTCGCGCTCTTGACCAATGACGGCCGTTTGCGCATCCTGGTAAAGGACGATGGCCAAGGCTTCGATCCGTCCATTACCCGCGGACTCGGGTTGCTCGGCATGCAGGAACGGATCGCTCACCTGAGCGGAACCCTGCGCATCGAATCGGCCCCGGGGCAGGGAACGGTTCTTACTGTGGACATGCCGTTGAAAGGGGCGTAGTGGCTACGACGACGACGATTCTGCTGGCGGATGATCACGTCGTCATGCGCGCCGGCTTGCGCATGTTGCTCGAAAAACACCCGGACCTGCAAGTTGTAGGCGAGGCCGATGACGGCCGCCAAGCCGTGGCCCTCGCCGCACAATTGAATCCGGATGTCATCGTCATGGACGTAGCCATGCCGAATCTGAACGGCATTGATGCTTCGAAGCGGATCACAGCCAGCAATCCACGCATCTCCATCGTCATCCTGAGCATGAATTCCGACGAAACTTACGTGATGCGGGCCTTGAAATCAGGCGCCAAAGCCTATCTGTTGAAGGATTCGGCGGAAGCGGACCTGATCCGGGCGGTCCGCGCCGTTCGCGAAGGTAAGTCTTTCTTCAGTCCCGCCGTCAGCAGGACGCTGCTTGAAGATTACGTGCGCCAGCTCCAGCAGCGAGGCAAAGAAGATTCCTATGAACTGCTCAGCGACCGTGAACGGGAAGTGCTGCAGCTGATCGCCGAAGGCAAGGCGAACAAAGAAGTGGCGGCTCTGCTCAACCTCAGCCTCCACACCGTTGAAACCCATCGCACCCACATTCTGCAGAAGCTGAACCTCCACTCCATTCCCGAACTCATTCTGTACGCCGTGCGCAAGGGAATCATCGGCTGAGGTTTGTGCCTTAAGCACTTGGCTTTTGCGCAAATCTTCGCGCCTCTGCTATGTCGATTCTGGCTTTGATGCCTTGTTTTTGGAGGAGATGAAGGAGGTTTGCACCCGTTAGGAGTGTGAGGGGTTTGCTCTTTGCAAACTCAAATGCATCCGGACCGAATTCCGAAGTCGTAACCAGGATGCCTCTACTGGCGCCCTCGTTGATCAACGTTCCGTACAGGTCGCGGACTGCTGAAACCCCGACGACATTTGTATAGCGTTTTGCCTGAATGACGATCTTGCCTCCCCTGATCGGATCTGGATCGAAGGCAATTGCGTCAACCCCTCCATCGCGACTCGCTTGGGTGACTTTAACTTCTCCTCCATTCGTGGAGAATTCCCTTTCAAACAGCTCCCTAACGAGATGCTCGAAATCCTCCCAATGCATTGAGGCGAGGTTATATCCTTCTTGAATGTACTCAGCAACACCGTATGCTTCAACAAATCGAGGATCGTCGCTTTTGATCTGCATAATTGGCGCCACCGGAGATAGTGCATGTAGTTTGGGGCTACCCACCCCCTTGAGTTGCCTAAAACACGATTTTGGGTCGACGCTCCGTAGGTTGATCCCGGCAAAAGCGACTTTTGTCACATGAAGCGAAACGATGTAGGCGGTGACGTTGTTTCCGCTGGCTCGATCGAGGGCCGTCACGATGCCGTTGAATACAACACTTGAGATAGCATCGACGACATCCGCTTCGAACAATTCATGCACGCTGCGGAGGACGATCTGGTAAACAACGCTTTCGAATAGACGTTCATGATTTGGCGCCGTCATGTTCTTTGTGACAAAAGCGCCAGAAGACTGGTTGTACTTGACTTCGATGATCGTTGGCAGGTGTTCTGGTGCGGGCAACTGATAGTTGACAATGAGTACACCATTCGTTGACTCGAAGCTGACCTCAAACTCCTTTGGCACGCAGTCCGGGTATAAAGAGTTTGCCAGGACCATGTCACAGTATTCAGCGATCGCTTGTGACTCTCGGTTTTGGTATCGAGACCGGAACGCCTGAACGGCCGAGTTCCTCTCCTGCTGATCGGCTAAAAAGGATTGTTGTCTATTAGTCCAACCTTCGAGCGATCGCTCCCATGTAGAGCGCAAGCTGTCGACTTCAGCCTGATGCTTAGTCAACTCGAGTTTGTAGCTCGCATCAGCCGCATCGCACTCGGCATGCCAAGCATCCAAATGTTGTTGAAACAGGACATCACAGGCTTTTTGCTTGGCTTGAAATCGACTCGGCAAGAAATAGTCTAAGAAGCCTCTCTTAGCCTGGTACCGTGCATCTCGTAAAGGAGCCGGGCGTTTAGCGAAAACCTTGGGTGGGTTGGGTGCAACAAAAAGTGACGGTGGCTGTTCTGGAAATGGAGAGCGATCTGTCAAGACATCCCAGTCAATTGCGTCGTTTATGTCGAGAGTGAATTGAAGGATAGTCCGTAGGTCGTCTAATGCCTTTTGGGCTTCGCTGGTCCGGTCAAGGGCTTCCTGTTTAGCCTGCTCGATCTGGCTCCGTCGTGATTGACGCTCCGACGCCTGTCTTTCGGTATGCTTCTTCTTCGCCCAAGGCCTCGTGCCATTGATCAATTTGAACCGAAGCCTTTGCAAGAACTATCTCTCGCGCCGATGCTCGTATCAAGCGATGTTTGTGCAATCCAAGATGTTTCAGTTCTATGGAATAGGAAGGTACACCCCTCGCGCTGTAGTTGACTTCTAATTCGGAGGTCTGAAGCATACTATTTTGTGAGTTGCGATGCATGGCCTTGCTTCACGGTATTTTATCGTTCGAATGGCAGGAATACTACAGGTTCGTGCTGTAGGTCCGAAAGTATCCGCTCATCTCCCGCGAACGGCAAGTGCTGCAGTTGATCGCCGAAGGCAAGGCGAACAAAGAAGTGGCGGCTCTGCTCAACCTCAGCCTCCACACCGTTGAAACCCATCGCACCCACATTCTGCAAAAGCTGAACCTCCACTCCATTCCCGAACTCATTCTGTACGCCGTGCGCAAGGGAATCATCGGCTGAACGACACACTATAATCGATGCATGCTTCCCACGACGTTGCTGATTGTGGGCGTCAGTTTGCTCGCCGGGCAGCCGGGCGGGACTTGGCGTGATCCGTCACCCCACCAGGTCCGATTCGTCACAGTCGACTCGTCCGTGCGATTGGAGGTGCTTGATTGGGGAGGAACCGGACGGCCGATTCTGTTTGTTGGTTGCTACCTCACCGGGCATGTTTACGATGACTTCGCGCCGAAACTGACCGGCCAGTTTCGTGTGTACGCTGTCACGCGGCGCGGCGTCGGCGCTTCGGATCGTCCGGCAGCCGGATACGATCCGCAACGGAGGGCCGACGACATCCTCGATGTGATCAGCGCGGCCGGCATGCAGCGGCCCATTCTCATCGGGAACTCGTGTGGCGGAGACATCCTGCACACCCTCGGCGCCCAACATCCGGATCGCCTGGGCGGGCTCGTCTACCTCGATGCCGCCGAGGACCCGACGCTCACGATGGCGGATTACGACTTGCCTCCGGTCGACCGGGCGCATCTCCCTGCGCGTGTGGCAAAGCCGGCGCCGGTCACCTTTCCCGAGGCCGAACAGCGCCTCATGACCGAACGGCCGATCGACCCGGCGATTCGTAAGGCGATCGTCGACGACAACAAGGTCCGGCCGAACTACTCGCGAATCCGCGTTCCGGTTCTTGCGATCTATCGATCCGCCACGATGGAACAGACTCTCGAGGAGTATCCGCCGAAAAATGATCAGGAGCGTGCAGCGGTGAAGCAGGGATACGCTGCCCGCCGCGCCATCCTCTCGAAATGGGAACGCGACCTGCTCGCTGGCGTTCCAACCGCTCGGGTAGTCGAGCTCACCGGAGCCAATCTGTATATGTTTCTTTCGAACGAAGCCGACATCCTTCGTGAGGTGCGAGCGTTTGCGGCTACGCTACAGCCGTGATCGCCCTACGCTATCCGTAAGGGAACCATCGGATCTCATATAAGGATACGGAGCGGGAAAGCGTCAATTCGAGGTTTGTATGGAGCGGGAGACGGGATTCGAACCCGCGACATCAACCTTGGCAAGGTTGCACTCTACCAGCTGAGTTACTCCCGCGTGGGAGGGTGTCAGAACGCTACGCAAGCGCGACTTCTCAAGTATCTCAGAGGCCTCTTCAAAAGTCAAATTCATCCCTTCGTCACGGATCAGTAACAACCTGTAATGAAAATGTTTGCCCTTTTCCTTATGGCCGGATAAGGCTTGTAACCGTCTGATAACATGTTAGATATAGTTACTACTTTCCCCTTTTCAAACGCGGGGTAATGTTGGTATTCTTGGAAAGCTCTGAAGGGGTAAGCCGGCCCGCAACGGGATGCGGCCACCCTTGAGACTCAGGTGTGATGCGGCATGGGTTTGGAGAGCGCATCCACTTATCGGAGCCGCTGGACCAGGGGTGGCATCCAGCAAGTTTAATCGAAATGAAGATAGTTTTTCACAGCTAGTGGAAAAGCTGTGGACGTTTTATTTTCGTTTGGTCAAGGAGAGCCGGGATGGATTCATGGGAAGTAGTAAGGCAGCGAGTGAAGGGACAGGTAAGTCAGGAAGCCTATGAGAACTGGTTTGCACGCACGCAGTTTCTAAACGAAGAGGCCGGCACGATTCGTGTACTGGCGCCGGACGCCGTAACTAAGACTTGGATCGAACAGGAGTATTCTCCCGTTCTTCGCCAGGCTCTCGCGGGTCTTCCTTATCAGGGAGTGGTCTTCGAGACGAATCTGACGCCAGAGGCCGCAAATGGCCTGGGCGCGGTCAATCACAACGGTCATGCCGACACGCTGGATTTTGCCAAGCCAGCCCTGAGCCTCAATCCCAAATTTTCGTTCGAGAACTTTGTTGTGGGTTCTTCGAATCAGTTTGCGCACGCCGCTGCGCAGGCTGTGGCGCAATCGCCCTCCCGCAGCTACAATCCGCTATTCCTTTATGGTGGAACCGGCTTGGGCAAGACGCACCTGATGCACGCCATTGGGCGGACCCTGCAGATCAACTATCCGGCGCTGCGTATCCTGTATACGACCAGCGAGCGGTTCATGAATGAAATGATCCACTGCATTCGTACGGATCGCATGAACCTCTTTCAGAAACACTACCGTACGGCCGACATTCTGCTGGTGGACGACATCCACACCATTGCCGGCAAGGAACGCACACAGGAAGAGTTCTTTCATACTTTCAACGAGTTGTACGATCACCAAAAGCAGATCGTGATCTCGTCGGATTCCGCGCCGAAGAACACGCCCGGCCTCGTGGAACGCCTCCGGTCCCGCTTCGAGTGGGGCCTCATGGTGGACATCCAGCCGCCGGACCTCGAAACGAAGATGGCCATTCTCGACAAAAAAGCGCACGATGAGGGCGTGGACTTGCCGGAGGATGTGCGGGTCTTTGTCGCCACCAGAACCAAAACCAGCGTCCGCGAACTCGAAGGCGCGCTGGTGAAACTGATCGCGTACTCGTCGGTGAGCGGCATGTCCATCAACATGGGTATGGCCCAACAGGTGCTGAAGCATCTGACCGCTGGCCCCGAAAAGCGGGTCACCATGGAGGCGATCGTCAAGGTTGTGGCGGAGCGGTTCAGTCTCGCTCCCGCACAATTGAAGATGAAGACCAACGCGCGTCAGATTTCGTACCCGCGTCAGATCGCGATGTTTCTCGTCCGCGAGTTGACACAGGCATCGTTGCCTGAGATCGGGCGCTTTTTTGGCGGCAAGCACCACACCACGGTGCTGCATTCCGTCAACAAAATCGAAGATCTCAAGCAGGGCGACATGGCGCTAAATCGCATGCTCCAGTCGATCGCGGATTCGCTACAGGGGTAAATGTCACGTCGGCGGTTCCTATTTCTACTGCCGTCTTCGCTGGGGTTGTTTTTGGCATCGTCATCATCATGCAATAACAACTCCGGCAGGCGGCCGGTGGAAGCGACGGCTGCTTCAAGTTCGTCGCCGCCCGGCAAGATCCTGAAGTCCGAAGAAGAATGGCGCGCCATTCTGCCCGGCTGGCGTTTTCAGGTCGCCCGCCTCAGGGGGACCGAGCGGGCCTATACCGGCCGCTACTGGGATCACCATGAGCGCGGCGTCTACCGCTGCGCCTGTTGCGCGCTCGATCTCTTTCGATCTGACGCCAAATACGATTCGAAAACCGGATGGCCGAGCTTCTGGGAACCAGTATCGCCGGAAGCGGTCACCAGCGCCGCCGACGATTCCCTCGGCGCCCTTCGCGTCGAGGTTCTGTGCGCCCGCTGCGATGCCCATCTCGGACATGTCTTTGAAGATGGACCGCCGCCGACGGGGCTGCGCTACTGCATTAACTCCGCGTCTCTCGACTTCAGGGCTATCTGAATAAACGCGTAAAGATTCCGAGCCACAGCGCCTTGCCTGCGGGCAAAGGCCGCAACTCTTCAAATTCCAACAGGAACCCTTTTTCGTCGCGCAACAACCGTTGGAGACTTGCTGCATCGATCAGTTGAAACCGGTCCTCGAGCAATCCGATCGACGCAAAGCCAGTCTTTGCGACGCCAGCCTGTATCGTGCTCGGAAGTTGCAAAACCACCGAAAATCGTCCGCCCCGCGGATCCACGAGCAAAAGCGCTCGATCGAGGCATCGTTCAAGCCCAGTGTGCTCGAAAACGAGAGCGGCATGCACAAGAGCCGACGGTCGCGGCAAACTTGCGCCGGCGGCATCACCGAGATCCGCGCAAAAGAGGTCCAACCCGGCGACCGTGGCGCCAAAGCGGCCGCGGACCTCGTCCAGATACGCCGCATTGATATCCACGCCGGCCACGCGCTTGGTCACCAGCGGATCGATCCGCTCGAGCCCGTTGCCTCCGGCGATTCCAAGAATCGTGACGCTCTCGGGCTGGCAGAACGCGAGTACGCGAGCGAAAAGGTCCGAAAGCGCCTGCAACTGCTGGACGCCGCCGGGACCCATATGTCCCTCATAATCCGAAAGCGGCACGGAGAGCCAGGGGTTGCCGGGAATGCTCATGACAAATAGCACAGCACATTCATGACCGGTGGATCCACATCCTGTCGCGTATCAAGGAGACAGAATAACCGCAGAGATGAAGGACAAAAAATGAGCCTCAACCTGAACAAAACCTTCGAAAGCGTGGTCGCCGGAATCCTCGGAACCGTTCCCGAAGTGGGCTCCCTGCTGAGCGCGCTTGTGGCTGTATTCTGGCCGCAATCCGGGGAGGACGTTTGGTCCGAGATCAAAGGCGAGGTGGAACAGTTGGTGGCGCAACAGATCTCCGACGCCGTCTATCAACAGGTGCAGCAGGACCTGGAAGGCCTATCCGGCCTCCTTGCCCGTTATCATCAAGCGGTCCAGGCCCAGGACAACAACGACATCATGACCCAATGGGACATTTTGGACGACGCGTTTGTGCAGGCGCTGCCTCATTTCCAGGCGGAGCCATACGTGTTCCCGTTGATGCCTTTGTTTGCGCAATTCGTCAATCTCCATCTTGCGCTGCTCCGCGACGGCGTATTGTTTGGCGCGAACTGGGGTTGGCCCGCTGCCACCCTACAGGATCACGCCCAAAATCTGACCAGCGCGGTCGCGTCCTATACGCAATACGCCAACTCCCACTATCAGATCGGATCGGCTGTGTTCCCACCGCCCAAAATGGCGCAGGACTCCGCGGGAAGGCAGCACAAAACCGAACCCTTTGCCGCCACCAACTCCTACATCCGGCAGATGACGCTTGCCGTCCTGGACTACGCCAATCTTTGGAAATACTTTGACGCCTCGGTCTACCCCAACGCTGTGACCGTCTACCTCGACCGCGAGATTTACAGCGACCCTTGCGGCACCGCGGACGATTCCGGACCCGTCACTACGCCGCCGGCGCCGGCGCAGCCCATCTCGCAAATCAGTGTCTGGGGCGCGGACCGCGTGGAATCCGTGCAAGTCACTTACCCGGCGGGCGGAGGTCCGGGCGGTGCAACGACTACGCCTCGCATGGGATATTCTGGCAGCGGAAGCAATCAGCCTCCTCGCGGGGGCGTCTTCAACGTGGCTAATAATCCAGTGGTGTCTGTCGAATGTTCGTCGGGGAGCATCGTCAACTCGATCGTGTTGACGTTTGCGAATGGAACCTCCAGCAATATGCTGGGAGGCGGTTACCCCGGCGGGACCCCTGCCACTTTCGCTTATGCGAACGAGATCCTGTCGAGCATCCACATCAGCGGCAACAGTGTCTACTACAACTGCGCCGATTGCGCGGTCTTCGGCTTCAAATATATCCAGGCGACGACGCCGGACGTCGACACGCTCAAGGCGCTCTACGTAACCTCGCCCCAGCCCTCCACGGCATCGCAACTCGCGGCGCGATCGGTGACGAGGCCGGTCACCGAGAGTGAAATCGACCAACTGGCTTCCTCAGAAAACTGGGACACTCAGCGCCAGGCGTACCAGCAATACCTCTCCGCGAAAGCTGCGGCGAAATAATCCCCAAGCCCAAAACGCAAAATCGGCAAGGGAGTACATTTGTCAGCCTGGGACGAATTCCCCGGCCGGCCCGTCCGCAAGGACCCGGATCGCGCCCTCCAGGCGATCGGCAAGCACCTCATCCGTACTTCGGATCTCCAATATCAGCCCCTCCATCGCCGCCCGGAACGCACGCGCCAACTCCCCGGCATCCAACCGCCGCACCAGCGCCCCCTCGAATCTCTCTGTGACTGCAACCGGCAACTGGTCGATCCCCTTCCCATGCGCCGACGGGAGCCCATGCCGCGCGCACGCCATCGCCAGCGCCTGATCCCGAACCGCGCTGATCATATGTTCCGCCTGCCACAACTGCCCCCGCGCAATGCAACTCCGCGCATGCAGCGCGTACAGCCAGCTCATGCCGATAAAGTCGCCCGCAGGAGGCGCCGCCGAAACGTGCTGCGCCTCCCGCGCCGTCCCCAAAACCAGCCGGAACGTCGGCGCCAGCGCGCGGAACTCATCCGCCGGCGCAAAGGCAAGGTCCACCTGCAGCGTGTTGGACAGCAAAAACACCCGGTAGATCCACGCGCCGAACCGCATGTCCAGATGATGCAATGCCTCATGTTTGTCGTACATCCACGACGTCCAGTCGGCCAGGACGGCCGGCGTCTCAGCGGCGTTCGCCACGCCAAACGCCAAGTCGATATCCGACCATCGGTCTTCGCGATCTGCGGTGGCGCCCGATCCCGTAATCGCAGCGCCGCTGATTCGAGGGTCACCGCCGGCGCAGGCGAGGAGCTCGGAGCGCAACAGGGCGCGTTGTTCCGGACTGAACATACTCGTCTACCGCACGATCGCAATCGCCGGAATCGTGGTAAATGCCCCTGTTGCAGACGCGCGGATGCCAATCGGACTGATCTGTCCGTTGGCCGGCGTCGTGAATTCGATCACCCCGCGCTGGCCCGCGGCGCCGGAAAAACGGTCCCCAATCACAAACGAAGTATGCCCCAGGGCCGCGAGCGGAAGAGTCGCCGATGTGATGGCAGCGCCCGATTCGTCCTTCACACTGACCGCCACCGTACCCGCTTGCGACGCCACGTTCGCGATCGCGACACCTGTCGCCAGTCCATTTGTGTTGTCAAATGGAATCGCGAACACCGGTGCGTTGACCGCTTGCAGCGGGACGGCGGCTTCCTGGCCAGTGGACGTGAACTGGAAAATGATATAGGCGTTGACATTGCCATCGGTCCACAACTGCGCCGATCCGGTCAGTAGCGCCGCGTCCGTGCCTTGACTCTCGATCACCAGGTAGGACCCGGGCGGGATGGATTGCGAATACGTGATCAACGTCGTGGGCGCGATCCCACCCTGCGGGAACGAAAGCGGCAGAGGTAGAGCTGTGCCGGCGTCGTCGTAAAATCGCAACTGCGTCTGCGCGACGGTTGTTCCGCTATTCACTACGGTGATCGTCGTCTTCCAGCCGGCGCCGCTGGCGAGATGGCCCATGGAACCAACAAAGTTCAAGACGCCGGCGTTGCGCAAAGCCGGCGTGAACAGCAGCGCACTGCCTGTCGCGCTCAGGGTCGCCGAATTGCTGTTCAACACGGTTGTCACCGCCAGATTGTTAAACGTTCCGGACGCATTGGCGAGCGCGCCGGATCCGCCGGTAATAGTCAAGGAAGCCGTATTGAAGGCTGGCTGTCCAAGCAGCGGCACAAAATAACCCGCTGGCACGCTGAAGCGAGCCAGGATCCCGTCGCCATTTGGATAGATCAGCGTGGCTACGCCATTGAGCGGGCTCGAGCCGGTGATGCCCTGCAGGTTGGCAATGGATCCGGAGGCGCTAAAGGCTCCGGAACCGGCAATGCCGGTAAGGGTTCCAGAGCCCGTTAATGAGTATTGATACCCGCTGCCAACTTGCGTGGCGGCAGCCGTGCCGCTGAATGTGATCGACCGATTGACGCCCTGCTGGGCCCACGCGGTGACAGACGCGGACTCAACGAGACAGAGAAGAGCAGATACTGTTGCCATCACGGAGCCGCAGCGAGCAACAGCGCGAATTCTTAACGGTGTATGCATTCCCCTAAGGTAGCCGAACAATGGTCCATGTCAATGACAATTAGGCGCTCGCATCGTTGACGGAAGTTGTATAGTAAGGCTGGAGGCCGAACCCCATGCGGTTTGCCTGCAAAAACCTGACGTTTCCAGCCCTACTTGCCCTTTTCCAACTCGCGCTGCCCGCTCAGCCGGCGCCGTCGCGAATCCTCGCAGTCAACATCACCTCGGTTGTTCATCCAATTACAGCCGAAATCCTGTCACACGCGATCGAACAAGCCCGGCGCGAAAAGGCCGATCTTGTGCTGATCCGCCTCAACACCCCGGGCGGACTCGTCGAAGCGACACGGCGCCTGGTCGAACAAATCGACGGGTCACCGGTTCCTGTGGTCACCTTTGTGACGCCAAGCGGCGCGCGTGCGGCCTCGGCAGGATTTTTTCTGCTGGAGGCCGGCGACGTCGCGGCCATGACCTACGGAACCAATACTGGCGCTGCGTCTCCGGTTCTGATGGGAATGGAAATGGACCCCGTCATGCGGAGAAAAGTCGAGAGCGATGCCGCCGCCTGGCTGCGCAGCCAAACCACTCGCCGCGGCCGCAATGCAGCTCTCGCCGAGAAAGCCGTCTCAGAATCCAAGTCTTTTAGCGACCAGGAAGCGCTCGATTCCCACCTCATCGATTTCATTGTCCGCGACGAAGCGGAACTTCTGCGGAAGCTTGACGGATTCACCGTCACGAGATTCAACGGCGCCACCCAGGTTCTGCGGCTCGGCGCCTCGTCCGCCGTGGTGGATTACAAGCTCACGTGGCGCGAACGGGCCATGGCCACTTTGAGCGATCCCAATCTTGCCTTCCTGATTCTGATTGCAGGAGCTTTGTGTCTGTACTTCGAGTTCACGACGCCCGGCATGATCGCGCCTGGGGTCATTGGCGCGATTCTCGCGTTGCTTGGACTCTCGGCCATGTCTGTGCTTCCCATCAATTGGATGGCGGCAGGGCTCCTGGTGATCGGCCTTGCCTGTATAGTCCTCGAAGCGAAGTTCACGTCGCACGGCGTGCTGGCTGCCGGGGGAATCTCGGCGCTTGTGCTCGGAACGATCTTCCTGGTCGAAGGACCGCCGGAAATGCGAATCCGGCTGTCTACCGCGCTCGGCGTCGCGATGCCGTTCGGCGTCATCACGTGTGTACTGACCACCCTGGTCGTGCGTTCGCGCCGGAACAAAGCGGCCGGCGGCGCTTCGGGCCTGATCGCCGAAGAGGGAATATCCGTCACGGAACTCAATCCTGTAGGCAAGGTTCTGGTTCACGGCGAGTACTGGAACGCGGTCAGTTCCGTCCATGCCGCCGCCGGCATCCGGGTCCGTGTGATCGAATTGGATGGAATGGAACTAAAAGTCGAGCCGATATGAAGTGCAACGTCATGAATAAACCTAAGGAGCAATTTCGTGGAACAGTTGAGTCTTCCTTTGACCGCCGCCCTGATCCTGATCCTCTATCTCGTGAGCTCCATCAAGATCCTGGCCGAATATGAGCGCGCGGTCGTCTTCCGCCTGGGACGCGTGCTGCCGCAGCCCAAGGGACCCGGAATTGTGCTGATCTTCCGGCCGATTGACCGCATGGTGCGCATTTCCCTTCGATTGGAAAGCCTAGAAGTGCCTCCCCAGGACGTAGTCACCAAAGACAATGTGACCGTCAAAGTCAACGCGGTGATTTTCTTCCGGGTGATCGATCCCCAGCGGGCCGTGCTCGAAGTCACGAATTTCCTCTACACAACGTCGCTGCTGGCTCAGACAACGCTACGAAGCGTCCTCGGCGAAGTGGAACTCGACGAGCTGCTCGGGCAGCGCGAAAAACTGAATCTCCGCCTCCAATCGGTGCTCGACCAGGACACCGGCCCGTGGGGCATCAAGGTCGCGAAGGTCGAAGTCAAGCAGGTGGATCTGCCGGAGCAGATGATTCGAGCCATTGCCCGGCAAGCGGAAGCGGAGCGCGAACGGCGCGCCAAGATCATCCACGCCGAAGGTGAAATGCAGGCTGCGGAAAAACTTGCCGGCGCCGCGGAACTGATCCAGCGGCAACCCGCGGCGATTCAGTTACGCTACTTGCAGACGCTTGTCGAGATCGGCGCGGAAAAGAACACCACAGTCGTATTTCCGCTCCCGATCGACATCTTTACTGCGATCAACCGTTTCCTGGAAAAGTCGACGCCTCAACCTTCGTGACCGTCAACGAACGGGTACGGTAAATAGATCTTTACAAGGCGATTTCCAGGGGTGCGTGATGACGCCAGGTTTTCACACCGAAACCGAACGATCCGCGGCGGCGGTGGATCTCGAGCTGCTCGTGAGCATTCAGAAAAAGGTCCTGTGGTTGAGCACCTACATGGTGCACCACGCGAATCACGTGCGCCCGCCGCTCGATTCCATCAAGGTGGGAGGGCATCAATCCAGTTGCGCGTCGGTGGTGAGTCTGTTGACGGCTTATTACTTTGCCGCGGCCCGGCGCGGCGACCTCATTTCCATCAAGCCGCACGCTTCGCCGGTCTATCACGCCATCCAGTATTTGCTGGGGCGCCTGCCGAAAGAAAAGCTGGCTGAATTCCGTAGTTTCGGAGGAATTCAGGCTTATCCAAGCCGGACAAAGGATTGTGACGATGTCCACTTTTCCACAGGATCGGTGGGCCTCGGCGCCGTACTACCGAACTTCTCCGCGCTCGTGCGGCGTTATCTCGCCGATCATTTTCAGTACTCGGAACCGCATCGGTTTCTGGCGCTGATTGGCGACGCGGAACTCGACGAAGGCAACGTGTGGGAGGCTCTGGGCGAAGACAGCCTGCAGCACCTGGGAAACGTCATATGGATGGTGGACCTCAACCGCCAGAGCCTCGACCGCGTGGTTCCGAACGGGCGCGTTCGCAAGATCGAGGACATGTTGCGGGCGTTCGGTTGCCACATCATCGAGGTCAAGTACGGTTCGCAACTCGAAGCTGTTTTCGCGCGGGAGGGCGGCGACCGGCTGCGCGATCGCATCGACAACATGCCCAACGACGAGTACCAGAGCTTGCTGCGCGTCACCGATCCGGAGATCCTGCGCGACCGCCTTTGCCGCCCCAGTGGCCAGGTCGATCCTGGATTGAAATCCCTGCTGCAGGACTATCCGGCCGCGCAGATGCGCAGTCTGATCGCCGATCTGGGCGGGCACGATCTGGGGCGTATCCTGCAGGCGTTCGACGAAGCCGATCGCGTAATCGACCGGCCCGTGATGATGATCGCCTACACCGTGAAGGGTTGGGGACTCCCGCTCGCGGGCGACCCAATGAATCACTCCCGTTTGCTCACACCCGAGCAGATTGAAGCGCTGCGCGAGGAACTCGGCATCGAAGCAGGAGAGGAGTTCGGCGCCTTTGCGGCAGGCTCCAGGGAAGCGCTTTGCGCCAGCCGGCAGGGTTTGCGGCTTACACCGGATCGGCGCCGGCCGCGCAGTGCAGTTCCTCCGATTCCACAGAGCCTGGAATTGAAATATCCGCGCGAGATCTCGACGCAGCAGGCCTTTGGAAACGTGCTCACCGAGCTCTCGCGCCGGCCCGAAGTTTCCGCGCGCATCGTGACCACCTGTCCCGACGTCTCGATCTCGACCAATCTCGGTGGCTGGATTCAAAAGGCCGGCGTCTATTGCCTCGAAGAGCGTTTCGACTTCTTTCGCGAAAACGCGGTCACACTGCTGCTCAACTGGAAGCAGCATTCGCAGGGGCAACACATCGAACTGGGCATCTCGGAAAACAATCTGTTCCTGATGCTGGCTGCGCTAGGGCTATCCGGGGACCTTTTCGGCGAGCCGCTGATCCCAATCGGAACCATATACGATACGTTCATCTCGCGCGGACTCGACGCGCTCAACTACGCGCTCTACAATGGCGCCCGATTCATTTTTGCCGGCACGCCATCGGGCATCAGCTTGAGCGGCGAAGGCGGAGCGCACCAATCGATCGTGCCTCCTTCGCTTGGCGTCGAGATGCCGGGCCTCGCCTATTATGAGCCGTGCTATGCGCAAGAGATGGAATGGATTCTGCTCGACTACGTCCGGCGTCTGCAGGATCCGGCGGCAGCGGAACGCGAGAGCCTGTATCTACGCTTGACGACGGTTCCGGTGCAGCAGACTCTGCTCGATCCCGCTCTACGCGGCCAGGTGCTTGCCGGAGGATACCGCGCGCTTGATTACCGGAGCGCCGCAAAGGGCTACCGTCCGGGCCAAAACGTTGTGAATGTCTTCACTTGCGGTGTGATGCTCCCAGTGGCCCTCGCCGCGAGCCAGGAGCTGGCGGATGAGGAACTATATCTGAACGTCATCAACGTCACCAGTCCCGGCAAACTGCATGGACAATGGGTGCGGGCGTTACGTGCGCAGGCAGCGGGCAAAGCTGCCGTCAATGCCGGATTTCACCTCGAACAACTGATTCCACCGCAGGAACGGACCTGCCCGATCATTACGATGGTGGACGGACATCCGCATGCCCTGTCTTTCCTCGGCTCCGTCTTCGGCGCGAAAACCACGCCATTGGGCGTCGATCAGTTCGGTCAATCGGGTTCGCGCCAGCAGCTCTATGCGTACCACCACATCGACGCCGCGGCTGTTGTTCGGGCCGCGATTGCAGCGGTTGCCCAGTAGCCAAAATCTACACGGCGGCTGCTGCCTGTTGAACCAGCGGCGCAAGAAACTGCTCGGTCGAGACCTTGCCTTGGGCAACGCTCATAGTCCCACCGGCTTCAATGAACGTGACATCGGTAATCCCTATGAAGCCGAGAATGTGGCGGAGGTAGGGGATCTCGTGGTTATAGGCCTCCATTCCGGAGCCCTGCTTATAGCTTCCCCCACTTGCCACAGCGATCACGGCCTTGCGGCCCTTGGCGAGGCCTTCCGGCCCATCAGCCGTGTAACGGAAGGTTTTTCCCGCACGCACGACGTGGTCGATCCACGCTTTGAGGACCGCTGGAATGGCGAAGTTGTACATCGGAGTCCCGATCACGACTTCGTCGGCGGCGAGCAGTTCATCCACGAGTTGGTCCGATATGGCCAATGCTTTCTTATGCTCTTCCGTGTGCTGGTCCGGCGCGCTGTAGGCCCCTGCGATCCAAGCCATGTCGACAAAGGTCAGCTTCGTCTGCGCGAGATTCCGCTCAATGACCTTGCCACCGGGGTTTTTCTGTTTCCAGGCGCTCGCGGCGGCGCGGCTGACTTGACGGGAGATCGAGTGGTCGCCGCGAGGGCTAACGTCGATGTGGAGAAGGGTTGGCATAGGGTTCATCCTTGATTCGGGATTGGCGATTTTCAGTAAATCGATATCAAGTGTATCGATGTCAATATACTTGATGAGGATGTACCGCAAGAGGATTCAGGGTGGATGGCGAATGGCCTACTTCTCAGCGATTCTTCGCTTACCGTAGTAGTCAATATGCCGATCACTCAATCTCGAGTAGACGCGATCAATAGCGCAACTTTCACTTTTGCCGAGGATATCGATGATTGGAGCCAGCAGATGCTGGGCGATCATTTCCTGCCCTGGTTTAACGCGAATTGCTCGGGGAACGGCTCCTGGGAAGGGGTGAAGGTCGTCGACACGCCCCAGAACCGGTTGGGGTTCCACGCCTTTTGGAACAACATCGCTGGCTTCAGTGACAGTGCCGGTGGCACGGCGACGCCGTTCCAGTTCATTTGCCTGATGAGCGTCTTCGCCAATGAGTGCCGGGCCGACTTCACGCCGAAGGCCGAGCGGATGGGCCGCGCCGGATTCCCGGGACTGAGCTATTTGTTTGACGCGATTCCATCTTTGAAGCGTTCCTACAACACGCTAAACGGCAACAAGAACGCTTTCGAGTGCTTCAACAGCGCGGCCTTCAACGCGGCTCATGGCTCCAAGCCAATGGCCGCGCGCGCCATGAATACGACTGACGCGAGGTGGCGCGGAGAAGTCTATCCGCGTCCGGACTTTCCAACAGACCCTGCAGCGGGTGTGACCGGCTACATTCTGGAAGCCGACTTCATGAAGTTCCGTGGACGCGGCTTTATTCAAACCACGGGGCGCAGCAACTATGCGAAGTTGGTGGATTTCGTGAAGAACTACACGGGCGAAAACAATACGCTTGATTTCTTCGCCTTTCAATGGAGGGACCTGGAGGCAGACGCCGCAGCGGACACGAGTTCCAATGGCGACTGGGACTCGCTGTTCGGGCAAACTGACCTCATCATTGCAGCGAAAGCGATTGGCCTGCATAACGAAAGCAGCGGCAACTATCTGGCGCTTGCGGGCGATCCGGATCAGGCAGTGTTCAACATGGGAAAGCGGATCAGCGGCGGGACCGCTTACGCCAACAAGTTCCGCAGCCGCGTCACCCAGATCATTGACCTAATCGCGCCAGAGTAGTACAACTTAAGGCGCCGCGAGTGCTGAGAACGTTGCCGCCACGCCTTGATATTCCGGCGCTGATTCTCGGTAACCATGAGATCCACCCCGACGCCAAGAAAGCGGGAAGCATCCGATGATCTATCTCTTCCTTGCACTGGTCTTTGCCTGGTCCCTTGCTGCCCAGACTGCCGTCCTGACGTACCAATACAACAACTCGCGCGCCGGCGCCAACACGAATGAAACCACCCTCACGCCTGTCAACGTGAATTCGATTTCGTTCGGAAAGCTGTTCTCGAATTCCGTCGATGGTTATGTTTACGGACAGCCGCTGTACCTTCCCGGAGTGAACATTCCAGACAAGGGCGCGCACAACGTTGTCTACGTCGCCACGCAGCGCAACAGCGTCTACGCATTCGATGCGGACATTCCCGGAGAGCCCCTTTGGCAGGTGAATTTCCTTGTGAACGGCGCGGCCACGGTGCCTTACGGCGATGTGAGTTGCAACCAGATTGCACCTGAGATCGGCATCACCAGCACGCCGGTGATCGACGCCGATACAGGCACGATTTACGTCGTTGCAATGACCAAAGAATCCGGCGGCTACGTGCACCGCCTACACGCGCTCGATGTCGCCACAGGCGCCGGGCGGACTGGCAGTCCCGTGGAAATCCGGGCGTCGGTTCCAGGCGCCGCAGACGGCGGCGATACCGTCGTGTTCCGGCCCAGAGATTACAAGCAGCGCCCGGGCCTCCTCCTGCTGAACGGGATCGTCTATCTCGCGTGGTCGTCGCACTGTGATCGAGGCCGCTACCACGGATGGCTGATGGGCTACGCTGCGAAGACGCTACGCCAGGTGGCGGTGTACAACAACACACCCAACGGCAATCAGGGCTCGTTCTGGCAAGGTGGAGCGGCTCCGGCAGCCGACGAGAACGGCGGCATCTATCTCGTGGCTGGCAATGGCGCGTTCGACTATGCGAGCGGCGGCCCGAACCTGGGTGAGAGTTACATCAAGTTGCGGCCATCGAAAGCGAGGAGGAGACCTTTCGGCTTCCCTGCGGCAAGGCGCGCGAGCGTGGAACTCGCCGTCGAAGACTACTTCACGCCGTTCAACTACGAGAGACTGAATCAGCGGGATCTTGACGTCGGATCGGCGGGCGTGGCGCTGCTTGGCGACGAAGCCGGCTCTGAGATGCATCCCCACCTGCTCGCCGGCGCGGGCAAGGAGGGCCGGCTGTATCTGCTTGATCGGGACAATATGGGCAAGTGGAGCGGCGCGACGGCGGACAGTCAGATCGTCGCATCCTCCGCTCCCAACGCGATCGGCGGCCTTTTCGGCAATCCGGCTTATTACGATCACACAATCTATTTCTGCGGTTCCGACGACAATCTCAAGGCCTACTCTGTGCACGACGCCATGCTCTCACCCCAGCCGCGTTCGGTGACGTCCACACGGTTCGGCTTTCCGGGATGCGTACCGACCATCTCCTCAGCGGGCCAGGACAACGCGATCGTATGGGTGCTTGACGCCGCGAATATGCTGCATGCCTACGACGCCCGGAACCTCACCAACGAACTTTACAACTCCAACCAGAACGCCACGCGCGACGCACTGGGCCGCTACGTGAAATTCACGGTTCCGATGGTCGTGAACGGCAAGGTGTACGTTGGCACGCAAAATTCGTTGGCGGTTTACGGGCTGCTGCCCGGCGCGCCGGCGCCATTGCGGTGATCGTCCGCCAACCTGGTCGTTTTGACGATTAATATACCTTGACACGTATATACTTGTCTACGTATACTAAGCGAGTGGAATCTGTGTTCGAAATCATCGCGGAGCCGAACCGCCGCGCGATATTGAGCCTCCTGGTCTCGTCACAACAGTCGGTTGGAGAGATCGAGCGTCAACTTCGCATGCCGCAGCCGACCGTATCAAAGCACTTGCGAGTGCTGCGCGAGGCCGGTTTCGTGGAATCGACGGTGGACGCGCAGCGCCGTCTCTACCGGCTGAGGCCGGAACCGCTTCAGGAGGTGGACGCCTGGCTGGCGCCTTTCCGCCTGTTCTGGTCCGCCCACGTAGATGCTCTCGAACGCCACCTCGACCGCATGGAGCAATCCATACCAACGAAAAAGAAGACAAGGAGCAGTCAAGATGAGCAATCGTGAGCAATACGCACCCGGTCCCGCCAGCGGAGCGCAGGTGCGAAAGGACGGAGAGGAGAAGTGGACGCTCGTTCTCGTCAGAGAACTGCGCCACTCGCCGGAAAAAGTCTGGCAGGCGCTGACCGATCCTGACCATCTGCGCGAGTGGGCGCCCTTTGACGCCGATCGGAGCCTTGGCGCCGCCGGAACCACGGTGAAGCTCACCACGGTGGGAGCGCCTGGGCCGCATGTTTCGGAAACCAAAGTGGCGCGAGCCGACGTTTCGAAGCTACTCGAGTACACCTGGGGCGGCAACGATATGCGATGGGAGCTCGAAGCATCGGGCAGCGGCACGCGCCTGACGCTGTGGGCTAGCATCGACCGCCGCTTCATCGCGTGGGGCGCCGCCGGATGGCACATCTGCTTCGACGTCCTCGATCGGCTGCTCGAGGGCGAGCCGATTGGACGCATCGCCGGCCCCGAGGCCATGAAATTCAGCGGCTGGCAGCGATTGAGCGCCGAGTATACGAAGCAGTTCGGTATTGAGACCCCCGGTTGGGCGATGGCTAACGCCGCCTCAAAAAGTGAAGCATAGGAGAAAGAACGCAATGGAATCGACCATGCAGCAGCAGAAGGCGGCCTTCATAGCCGCCAACAACCACCCCATCAAAGCCAAGACCATCGCTTATTGGACCATTACCGGGCTCTTCTGCCTTCAGATGAGCTTCACCGCCTACGCGCAACTGAGCCTGCCGCAGGTGGCGGAGGCGTTCACGCACCTCGGCTTCCCCGCCTACTTCCGGATGGAGCTCTCGCTCGCCAAGCTCGTCGGCGTGATCCTTTTGCTTGCGCCCGTGCCCGCTCGGCTCAAGGAGTGGGCCTACGCAGGATTCGCCATCAACCTCGTCTCGGCTGTCATTGCCCATCTCTCGGTGGGCGATGGGCCGGAGGCGTGGGGCTTTGCGGTGGCCACTGGAGTGCTTTGGGGGCTCTCGTACTTCCTCTGGCGCCGAGGATGACTGAGCGAAGCTAAAATAGGTGCGAGAGTTGGAGCTACGTATATGAAAAAGCCCGTCCCGGCGGAATCCGCCTCGGCAAGAATCGACGAGAAGATCAAGGAACCTGGCGACGACTGGCGAGGGAAGACGCTCGCGAGAGTGCGCGAAATCATACACGAGGCGGACCCTGAGATTGTCGAAGAGTGGAAGTGGATGGGGACTCCCATCTGGTCCCACGGCGGCATTGTCTGCACGGGCGAGACGTATAAAAAGGTAGTCAAAATGACGTTCGCCAAGGGAGCCGCGTTGGAGGACCCTTCACGTCTATTCAACTCCAGCCTTGACGGGAATGTCAGGCGCGCAATCGACATCCACGAAGGCGAAAAGGTCAATGAGGCGGCCTTGAAGGATCTGATTGTTGCTGCAGTGGCGCTCAATCTCGAGAGCAAGAGCAAGCCGAAGTCCCGGCGAGTTATAGCGAGCGGCAAGCGGGCCGGCTAGTGGGTGCGTAATTCCTGTCTAGCCACAATTACTCAGCTTCGCTAAGCAGAAACCCAATCTTACGCTTCTTGACGGGAGGCAAAGCTTTCATGTGCTTGAGTTCTCCGCCCAGCCGATCGATGTCTTCCACCAGAATCTCAATCACCGATGCCGTGCGGTCATGGCCGCGTTCGAGTTTTTCGACGCGGGACGCGAGGTCCTTGTTTGAAGCCAGCAATTCGCGCATGCGCACGAAGGCCTTGACGATGAGAATGCTCATCTGCACGGCCCGCTCGCTGCTGAGCACAGCGGACAGCATGACCACACCATGTTCCGTGAAGGCGAGCGGCGCATATTTGGAGTGGCGTCCTCGTCCCTTTAAGATCACAGATTGTGACCTTAAAGCGCCTGTCTCGGACGCCGTCAAGGTAAACATGAAATCTTCGGGGAACCGCTCGATATTGCGGCGAACGGCCTGGTTGAGAACCCTCGTTTCCACGCCGTACAAATCGGCCAGCTCAGGACCCAGAATGACTCTTTGCCCTCTGATGAGCCGGATCATCGTTTCGACTGGCGCCGCCGGAGTATTCACGTCGGAGCGGTTTTTCTTTGTAGCCATTCGGAAGGAATCTTTAGAGTATCCCGAAGACGGCATCGGCGGCTGCGAGGTGATCCAGTTCGAATCGGCCCCGCAATCCAGTGCGGTCCGCCACAGCCAACCACTCGGCTCCGTGCGAGATCGAATCCCGATTTGAATTGGCGCTCATGAACGAGGACGGCCGAAAAACAAAACGTAGCCGTCAGCGTCATGAAGTTCGAATCCACGTAAGCCATCATCCGTATCTTTGAGCGGCTCGGAAAACTCGACATTGCGCGACGAGAATTCGGCGGCCAACGCGTCCGGGTCAGGGACATCGAGGTAGGCGTCCCAGCGGGCGATGCCCTGTTTGACGTCTCGCGTGTAGTTTGGCGCCGGATCGACGCCGACGTCCTTGAACATGATCATCGCAGCGCCGCGCTGCACAATGCCGAAGAATATGTCGTCCGGTTCGGGCCCTTGAAACGTGATGTCAAACCCGAGACGGTCGCGATAAAACGCCAGGGCGGCGGGGACATTGTTCACGATGAAGAACGGTGCGATGCCGGAGATTTCTGGCTTACTCATGAGTCAGCTGGGGCTGCTGCTTCACCGCTAGAGTCTGCAGCTTCTCTTCGGCCAGCTTCTTCGCCTTGGCGATGCTCGCCTCTTTGATGCCCTCGTACCCGCGGATCTGATCGGGGATCGCAGCGATCTCGATCGCAGAGGCGGTGTTCTCAGGCGTCAGGCGCTCCATCGTTTGGCGAATGAGGTCGCGATACCAGCCGATGAGCGCGCGCTCCTGCCTTCGGTGCGAGGCGTATCCAAACACATCCAGCGGGCCCCCGCGAAGCCCTTTCAACCCCGCCAGAATCTGCAACAGCGGACGCGCCCACGAACCCAACCGCAGCTTCTTATGGAAGCCAAAGCGCCGCAGCATCGGCGGATGCAGATTGTAGCCGATCGATTCCGGCGCCTGCCACATGCCCCGGACCTGCTCCTCGAATTGTGGATCCGTCAGAAGCCGGGCCACTTCGTACTCGTCTTTGATCGCCATCAGCTTGTACAGATTGCGTTCGACGGTTTCCCGTAGCGCCGGCGCCTTGCGGCCGACCTCTTCCACGAACTCGCGATACTGGCTGGCATACGCCGCGTTCTGGTACTGTTCCAACTTCGCTGCGCGATCCACCGGCGTTGGGGGCTTGCTCGCCGGCGGACTTCCGCCGCCCATCGTCCCGGCCTGAGCATGTTCTTCCACCCACTTGGCGTCCGAATAATACTTTCGGCCCCAGTTGAAGGTCTGCATGTTCCGCTCGACATCGACCTCGTTCAAGCGGATCGCTTCTTCAATCGCCGCGAGCGAAATCGGAATCAGCCCCGCCTGCCATGACAGGCCCGTGAGAAAGATGTTGACTGCGAGATGGCTACCGAAGAGCGCCTCCGCCAAGCGGTTGGCGTCCACAAACACGTTGTGACCGCGGCCCTTCGACGCCTTGTCGATCTTGTCAATCATGGCTTCCGGGCCAAAGATGACGCGGTTGCGGATGTGATCCGCGGTCGGAGAGAGGTTGGTGTTCAGCACCACGGTCGTGCGCTCCGGTGACAGGCACTTCAAGTTGTCGGTGCTCGCCACGCCCATGACGTCGAACCCCAGCACGGCGTCGGCGTTGCCCCAATTGATGCGCGCGGGCGCTTCGATCGGCCTCTCGCTCAGCAGCAGGTGCGACACCACCGCGCCGCCCTTTTGCGCGGAACCGGTCTGATCGAGCGTGATCACGCTCAGGCCATCGATCCATGCGGCCGTCGCAAGCAATGCGTTGACCGTCACCACGCCGGTGCCGCCGATGCCCGGCGCGAGAATCCGGTAGCCGTCCGGCCCAATCGCGGCCATGTGCGCAGGCTTGGCAACGTCCGTCTGCGGCAGCTTCGGAATCGTCCGCTTGCGCAATCCCGTGCCCGGTTTGATGTTGACGGTGACGAACGAGGGGCAATCGCCGAGGCTGCAGGTATAGTCTTTGTTGCACGAAGACTGGTGGATCTTCATCTTCTGGCCGAGTTCCGTGGCCACCGGCGCGAGGCTCATGCAGTTCGACTGTTTGACGCAATCCCCGCAACCCTCGCAGACCTCTTCGTGGATGACCAGCCGCCTGGTGGGTTCCACCAGCTTGCCGCGCGAACGCTTGCGGCGCTTTTCCGCGGCGCACTCCTGATCGTAGATGATGACGGTGACGCCCGGAACCTTCTCGAGTTCCGCCAGCGTGCGAGGCAGTTCCGTGCGGTCGCGCAGCTCGCTGATCGAGGACAGAATGACGCCTTCGTAGCGCGTGACGTCTTCGGCGAGCACGACGATCTTGCGAACGCCTTCGGCCTCGAGCTTCTTCGTCAGTTGCGGAATCGGCAGCGCGCCCTCGGCATGCTGGCCTCCGGTCATCGCAACGTGGCCGTTGTACAGAATCTTGTATGTGATGTTCACGCCCGCCGCGACGCAGGCTTCGACCGCCAAAGAACCCGAGTGGAAAAACGTCCCGTCGCCGATGTTTTGAAACACATGCTGCCGCGTCGCGAATTTCGACATGCCGATCCACGGCGTGCCTTCCGCGCCCATGTGGGTCATGAATGAAAACTGCCGGTCCGGCAGGCGGATCGCCATCGTGTGGCAGCCGATGCCTCCCCCGGCCATCTGGCCTTCGAGCAGGATCGTCGAACGATTGTGCGGGCAGCCGGAACAGAAGTTCGGCGGACGCACAGTGGCCCAGTCTTTCGGCGCCGACATGCCGGTGGCGATGCGCGCGACGCGCTCTTCCGCGGTCTTCGAACGCAGTTTGCCGCCGAGCAGCCCGAACAGGACCTTCGACAGCAGTTCCGGGTTGGTTTCCCCGTGCTCAGGGATCAGCGGACCGCCTTCGAGATCATGTTTGCCGATCACCGCCGGGCGCTGGGCGAGCCGATACAGGATGTCCTTCATCTGCATCACGACGAAGCTCTTCATCCCCTCCACCACCAGCGCCAACTGCAGCCCTTGCGCGAATTCGCGTATGAATTCGGGCTCGAGCGGAAACGGCGCCGCGAGCTTGCCGAGGCGGATGCCGAGCGCCGCGAAGTCCTCGTCGCGAATGCCCAGATCGCGCAGCGCCTGGACGGTGTCGAGGTACGCTTTGCCAGCGCTCAGAATGCCGAACCACGCGTTGCCGTTCTTCGCGCCGCGCCACCGGTTCAGTTTGTTCAGCCGCAGAAACTCGCGGACGGCGTTGAGCCGGCGCGTGTTGGTCTCGTATTCGAGCGCCACCGAGTAGGGCATCGACAGCTTGGCGTCCCAAACCTTCGTGTAGCCGGCTGGCAGTTCGATGCGCGGCAGCGAGGGGTGCACATCGACCGTGCCGCCGCCGTCGCAAACCTCGGTGACGCACTTCATGCCTACCCAGGCGCCCGAATAGCGCGACAGCGCGATGGCGTTCAGGCCGTAATCGATGACTTCCTGCGAATTGCTGGGGTACAGAAATGGCATCCCAACGTTGTAAAGACTGATGTCGCTCTGATGTGGGATGGTCGAACTCTTGCAAGAATGATCGTCGCCCGCGAGCACCAGCGCCGCGCAGTTTGGACCGGTACCCGAAAGGTTGGCGTGCCGGAAGATGTCGCCCGACCGGTCTACGCCCGGACCCTTGCCGTACCAGATGCCGACCACGCCGTCCACCGTCTTCGCGCTGCCGAGTTGCTCGAGGATCTGCGTGCCGTAGATGGAGGTCGCCGCGAGGTCTTCATTGACGCCGGGCTGGAAGTGGATGCGGTGTTCGGTGAGAATCTTCTGGATGCGCTGCAGAGCGAGGTCGTAGCCGCCGAGCGGAGAACCTTCGTAACCCGAAATGAAGGTCCCGGTTTTGAGGCCGGCCCGCCGGTCGCGGCGCATCTGGTCCACTGGCAGGCGGACCAGGGCCTGGATGCCGGTGAGATAGACCCGGCCTTCCTCTAGCGTGTACTTATCGTTCAGGTTCATCGCACTCACGGGTTAGCATAACACCCGCGCGTGCAAAGAGTTTTTGCTACGCCGCGATGCCGTCCGATGCGTACTGGTAATCCTTGGTCAGGTGCTTGTAGCCTTCGATGGCGTTGATCAGGCTTCCCAATCCGAGCCACTCGGCTTTCTTGATATGCGTACCCTTGCCGCCGTGCTTGGCCAAACCATGCTTGTTGGCGATTTCGTACGCTTTTGCCCACATCGCGCCAGCCGGGGAACCATCCGGGCGCATGCACGGGAACCCCTTGGCCATTTGAAAACCGCTTTGCACAATGTATCCGGAGGCTTCACCGGCGTAGGCGTAGATGTTTTTGCCCTTGTAGTCCGCGACAGCGTGCGTAAGCTCATGCAACAGCAACGCTTTGTCGTAGGGATGGGCGCCGGTCATGTACGGCGGCACATAGAGAACATTGAATTGAGGCGAATAGTAGGCCATAGCGCCAGACGGGCCGTCTTTGATTCGCAGTTGTTCCGTGTGGATCGGGCTGATGAGCCGGGCGTAATCTTCTCCCCGAACGTGCAGTCCGCCGATCGAAAAATTCAGGTCGATGGTGTAGCGATCGAGAATGACATCGTAAAGAACGCTTTTGGTGATCATGTGATTGCTGCCTCGCACAGACACACGCAGTCCACCAACGGGAGCGCTCATCGGGATGCGGAATTATCTTTTCGGCGGATCCTGTCTCGTTGCGGGACCCATGGTTCCGAGCTTGCGGGCCTGCCCCATTTCGAGCTTCTTCTTGACCTCGGCGGCTCGGGCGAACAGCATTGCCGCTTCCTCTTTGGCCCCTTGCGCCTGCCGGATCTGCGCGAGCGTATTGAAGGGCCCCGGGGTTTCCGGATTGAGCCGGATCGCCTCCTGCAGCGCCTTCGCCGCCTCGTCGAGGTCGCCTTTCTGCTTGAGCGCCGTCCCCAGCATGTAGTGGGCGTCGGCGTACTCCGGCCGCAGGCGGACCGCGTTTCGCATGGCCTCGGCTGTCTCGTCGAAGTCCCCGTTTTGCCACGCCGTGATGCCCAGTGTGTAGTACGCTTCGACCATTTGCGGATTCAGCCGCAGCGCCTCGCGGAACTCGGCCTTGGCTTCGTCCAGGCGGTCTTTTTGCTTCAGCGCCAGCGCAAGGTCGTATCGGACTACGGCATCGCCGGAGTAAGTTTTCTTGAGGCCTTCGAAATCCTGGACCGCCCGGTCGTAGTCGCCCTTTTGCAGATGGGCGTACGCGGAGTTGACCTGCGCGCCGCGATGCTGCGGATCGCGTGCCAGCACGGTTTTGAACTGTGCGAGCCCCGCATCGGCCTGTCCGAGGTCCACCAGCATCAGTCCGAGGTTGTTGCGGTATTCATTGGATGCAGGCGACAGTTCGACGGCCTTCTGGTAGGACTGCCGGGCGCCGGCAAGGTCGTTCACGCGCTGTTGCGCGAGGCCCAACTGGTTCCAGATGTCCGCCTTTGCTGGTGACGCCTTCGCCGCTTCTTTCAGGTGCGTCAACGCTTCGGCGTCCTGGCCCACTTCGTACAGCATGGTCCCCAGACGGTAGCGGTATTCGCCATTGCGAGGTTCCAGGCGGACTGCTTCTTTTCCGGCAGCGATCGCGGGTTCGGGAAGTTGATCCAGCCACTTGGCCACCGCCAGATGATAGTGTCCGGCCGCAAGCTTCGGATCGAGGCGGATGGCTTCTTCAAAGCGCCCGATGGCCTCCGCGCGCTTGCCCTGGACGGCGTAGAGGAAGCCGATCTCGTCCTGTACGGCAGCGGACTTCTGGTCCGCTTTCTCGAACGCTGCGAGCGCTGCGGCGGCGTCTCCACGGGCTTTCAGGGCCCGCCCCTGCGCCAGCCACGCCGCCGGCGTGTCTTGAGCCAGCGCAAGCAACGCGAGGATTGCCGGAAGGTACAAATCTAGTAAACCTGGAAGCAGAATACCTGATTGGAACCGCTCGGGGACAGGCAGTACTCACCGTTCTCGAGCGTCTCGTTCACGTCAATGCGATAGAGGCGGTCGCCGAGCGGGCTGACCATGATCTTCACCGGTTTTGCGCCGGCCTTCTTCTTTCGCCCCAGCAGAACTTCACGCTGGCCGTTCTTGGTTTCAACGCGATAGAGTTCGAACTGCCGGGCATCCAGCTTGCCTTGCTCCATGATGAAAAAAGGTTCGGCCAGGGGCGTGCGGACGACCGACGCCGTCCCTCTCACCACTGCCCATTGTTCGTCCTTGCGGGACTCTTCTTTGGCCTCGTTCGCCTCGAGCGGAATCAGCTTGTCGGCATGCTTCAGATACGGCATGTCAGGCTTCTCGGGCTTCGGCCCCGTGTACTTCGATTGTGCAAACCCGAGCATCGCAAAGCCGGCGGCCAATATAAGAAACTTCATAGATCTTACTCTCATTGTATGGATGCTTGAACCCGGGCGTCAGGTTTCCTGATGCTATTGCTGCTTGATGACTTCGCCGCCCTTCATCACAAATTTCACATCCTCCAGCAGGCGGACGTTCTCGAGGGGATTGCCGTTCACCGCGATGATGTCGGCGTACTTGCCCGCTTCGATGGCGCCGGTCTTATCGGCCGTCCCGAGCAGATCGGAGGCGCTGAGCGTCGCCGAGCGTATGGCCTGAATCGGCGTCATGCCCAGGCGCACGTAGACGGCGAACTCCTTGGCGTTCATGCCGTGCGGCATCACCGGCGTGTCCGTGCCGAAGGCGATCTTGACCCCGGCTTTGATCGCCTTGCGGATGTTCTCGAGGCCGACGTCGCACACGAGCTTCATCTTGCGCTTGTTGAATTCGGGCAGCGGCAACTGCGCGAGGTTCGCCATCGTGTAGTCGCAGAGCGCGACCGTCGGAACGAGATACGTGCCCTTTTCCTTCATCAAAGCGATGGCTTCATCGTCCATCAGATGGCCGTGTTCGATCGAATCGACGCCCGCGCGGACGCTTCGTTTCACGCCTTCCGCGGCGTGCGCGTGGGAAGCCACTTTGCGGCCGAGCCCGTGGGCGGTCTTCACCACTGCCTCGATCTCCGCTTGTTCCATATGCGGCAGCCGCGGATCGGTGCGGGCGGACATCACGCCTCCGGTCGCGGTGATCTTGATGACGTCGGCGCCGTACTTGATCTGTTCGCGGACCTTGTGTTCGAAGCTCACCGCTCCATCGGCGGAACCTGCGCCTTCCAGGTGGAGTTCCGGCTTCAATCCCGTGGTGAAGTCGCAATGGCCGCCTGTGATGCAGATGGCATGTGCGGAAGCGAGGATGCGCGGCCCGATCACGTCGCCCGCTTCAATCGCGTCGCGCAGCGAAATGTCCGCGTAGTCAGTCGCGGCGAGACTCCGCACGCTCGTGAATCCAGCCTCGAGCAGGATGCGGGAATTGCGGGCCCCGATCAACGAGGCGCGCGACGGGGAGGTCAGGAACCAGGAGTTCGGCGCGCTGTTCGACGGAAACGTGATGTGAACGTGTGAATCGATCAGCCCCGGCAGCACCGTGCGGTCGCGGAGATCGATGACCTTGGAATTGTTCTCGTTCTTCCACTGCGCGAACGGCATCACGCCAGTGATTTCGCCGTTCTCGACGAGGATGACGCGGTCGTCAAGCAGCGTCCCCGCGCGGACATCGAGCAGCTTGCCGGCGCGTATGGCGGTGATGCGGGAAGAAGCAGGCTGCTGCCCGAGAGCAGCCACGGCGCTGCACAGCAGCAGAATAAGGACGGATCGCATTCCGACAGTTTACGCTTAAAGAATCATGTCCGTCTACAAAGATCGCGCCCGCGAACTCGACGACTATCAATTCATGATGGGCGCTGAACGGGGCAGACTCGCCGTTACTTTGGACCTGCTGACCGACGCATTGGTGATGGTCGGCCAGCATGGCGTGTACTGCCAGAGCGCCCGGCAGCCCGGCAAACCGGCAATGGATATTCAGATCGTGCAAAAGTGCATCAACGACGCCAAGGAATTGATCGGCGCCGTGATGGAAGATCTGAAGGCCAAGCAGATTTAGGCGATCTTCATGTTTCGAAGATTGGTATAGCTCAAGCGGATGCTCGCGAGCGGATCTTTCGGGGTCTGATCCTGTTCCACGAAGTAATGTTGCACGCCGGCCTTCTCGCAGGCGCGCAGAATCGCCGGGAATTCCAGCGTGCCCGCCCCGACTTCTTTGAATGCTTCGGGCTTGACGGATTCGTCGAATTGCGTCGGCGTTCCCCAGCCCTTGTCCTTCAAGTGCACCAGCGGAACCCGGCCCCGGAGCGACTTCAGCATCTCGACCGGCACCTGGCCGGCGACACTCACCCAGAACAGGTCGAGTTCGAATTGCACATACTTCTTGTCGAACCGCTGCACCATCACGTCCCACACGCGCTCGCCGGGCTGGCCTTTGAATTCGAACGCATGATTGTGATAACAAAGCGTCAGGCCGGCCTTGCCGATCTGCTCGCCGGCGGCGTTGAGCGAGTCGCAGAACTTGCGGAAGTACTCGAGATCGCCTCGGTCCTTGGGCATCACATACGGCGCGACGATGTACTTCATGCCGAGCTTGTTGCAATCCTCAATCGCCTTCTCGAGCGTGTAGTCGGCGTTCATGCCCGGCCACAGCGGACCCTTGGTGAGGATCGGCGTTTCGAAGTGGCCGGATACGGGCTTCAGGCCGTACTTGTCGTACAGCGGCTTCTGCGCCCACATGTCCCTGCGCAGCACTTCAATCTCTTTGAAGCCGATTTCCGCGACGGTTTTCAAGACATTGTCGGCGTCGTTGGGCAGCACGAAGCGCAACGTGTACAGTTGCACGCCAAGCGGTTTATCAAACATGCCCTTCTTCTTGCCGAACAGCGACGTGGCTACGGCGGCGGCGCCGAGCGCGGTTCTTCTTGTAATCTGCATGGACTTACGAAACTCCATTCTTCTTCTAAGGAACTCGCCTGCGCAACGGAGCCGGACGGCGCAGCGAAGTCGAGTTTCTGTTTCATTAGTGGGCCGTCCGGCCCTGCGCCGGCTTTTGAGGAACACGTGGGCAACGGAGGCCGGTGCGAGCGTGGCTCCTCGATCGTCATTGGGCCGCACCGGCCCCTGCCCTCTTGAACCAGACGAGCAGTTCCTTCCACGCAGCTTCGGCGTCAGCCTTGCGATAGCTGGGACGGTAGTCGGCGTGGAATCCGTGCGGGGCCTCCGGATACACAATGATATTCGCGTTCTTGTTGTTGGCCTTGATGGCCTCGCGCATCTTTCCGACGCTTTCGACCGGAATGCCGGTGTCTTTGCCTCCGTAAAGGCCAAGCACGGCGCCGTGGAGGTTAGCGGCGAGATCGATGGGCATCTTGGGCTGCAGTTCGGTGGCCGCGCCCACGAGACGGCCATACCAGGCTGCGCCCGCCTTGAGGTTCGGGTTGTGGGCCGAATAAAGCCAGACAATGCGTCCGCCCCAGCAGAAGCCGGTGATGGCGAGCTTTTTGGTATCGGCCTTCTTGGTGTCTGCGGCGTATTCGACGGCGTAATCGAGATCGGACATCACCTGCTCATCGGGCACTTTCGAGACGACTTCCGAGATGATCTTGTTCATCTCGAGCCTCGACACGTCGCCCTGGCGGGCATACAGTTCGGGCGCGATCGCAAAGTAGCCGAGCTTGGCGAAACGGCGGCAGATGTCTTTGATGTGTTCGTGCACGCCGAAGATTTCCTGCACGACGAGCACGACCGGAAACTTCTTGCCTTTGGAAGGCATGGCGCGATACGCGGGGATCAAACCGCCGCCCTTGACGGGCAACTTCACTTCACCAGCGTCGATGCCATTCGTATCCGTGGTGATGGTTTGCGCGCCTACCGGCGATACGGCGAGTGCGAAGCCGACGGCGAGTTTCCTGACGAGGAATTCACGGCGATTGTCAGGATTCTCAGGGGGAACGAGAGTGGCAAGTTCTGGATGCATGGTTCTCCTGACGAACTAGGGTAGCGCGCAGTGGAACTCATCGCGCCTAGAGCCAGTGCGCCAGTGCGGGCGTGTACCCTCTAAGCCTTTTGTCGAGGGCGGTAGGTCGCCGTGCTGGTCTCGGTTTCCCAAACCTTCACGGCGGCGATCGCGATTGGGACCTTGGCCTCGCCCGAAGAAAGGCTGGTTTGCAGACGATCGCAGATGTACAGGGCGACGTTTTCGGCCGACGGGTTGATCGCGGTGAACGGCTCGATCTCGTTCAGAAACTTGTGATCGAGAAACTCGGTGATCTCGCGCAGTGCGGCCTTCAGTTCAGTGAAATCGGCCAGCAGCCCGATGTCATTCAACTCTTCGCCTTCCACCGTCACGCGCACCTTGTAGTTGTGCCCGTGCAGGTTTTCACACTTGCCACGATAGTTGCGCAACTGGTGAGCGGCTGCAAAGCTCGCTTCCACGCTTACTTCGAACATTCGAAAAACTTCTCCACTTCCGATTTGTTGACCGTGAACGAATAGTCCGGCAGGCTGTCGAAAAAGATCTGGCCGTACCGTTGCCGGGTGATGCGGTTGTCGAGCAGCGCAAGAACGCCCCGGTCCGATTTGCTGCGGATCAAACGGCCGAACCCTTGCTTCAAGGCGATGGCCGCCTGAGGGATCTGGTAGTCGTAAAACGGATTGCCGCCCTGTTCCCGGATCAGCGCGACGCGCGCTTCGACAATCGGGTCGGACGGAACCGCAAAAGGCAGCTTATCTATGATAACGCACGACAACTGTTCGCCGGGTACATCGACGCCCTGCCAGAACGAAGAAGTGGCGAAAAGTACGCAATTCGGAGTGTTTTTGAACTCCTCGAGCAGTGCGTTGCGAGGGCCCGTGCCTTGCAGCAAAGTCTCGTATGGGATGCGGAACGCGACCCGGTCGTACACCTGTTTCATCTGCGTGTAACTGGTGAAGAGGACGAACGCGCGGCCCTCGCTGAAGGTCAAAAGTTCGAGGATCTCGTCCGCCGCCGCTTCCTGAAAGCCTGGCGTACGCGGATCGGGCAGGTTTTGCGGGACGTAGAGCAGCGCCTGCTTGCCATAGTCGAAATGGCTCGGAACCAGTTGCGAACGGTTGCCTCGAAGCCCCAAACGCTTCTGTACGAACTCGAACGAACCCGAGACCGTAATCGTGGCCGACGTGAGAATGATAGTGTCGATCTGCTGGAACAGCTTTTCGGCGAGGATCTGCGAGACGTCGATCGGCGTGGCCTGCAAAAAAACGCCGTTGCGGCCGCGGCGTTCGATCCAGTACACGAGTTCGCGGCTGCCGCTCTCCATCCAGAAATGCAAGGCGTCGCGGAGAAAGCGTGTGCGCCTCACCAGTGGGATCAACTCTTCAGGCGCGTCCTGAATCAGCTTCAGGTGGGTTTCGAGCAGATCGAACGTCGTCAGCAGGTCGCGATAGTGATCGCCGTGCTGGTCGAGGAACTCTTTCTGCGCGGTGAAACCCGAGCGGCCTTCGCTGCGGGGAAAGAGCGCGAAGAAGCTTTCCGACAGGTCTTGCACCATGATGAGGACGCGGTCGAGTTCGGCGGTGGAGAGATTCTTGCGCCGTGAAATCGCGCTGATGTCGCGCAATAGATCGATGACCTGATAGTTGCTGAGGCCCGCTCCGAAGTAACTGCCAGCCACTTCCTCGATCTCGTGGGCCTCGTCGAAGATCACCGCGGCGTAGTCCGGGATAATGCCGCCAAAATCCTCCTCGCGCACCGCGAGGTCCGCAAAGAAGAGGTGATGGTTGACGATGATGATGTCGCTTTCGCGCGCCCGCTGGTGCATTTGCGTGAGAAAGCAGCGTTCGAACTGCGGGCATTTCTGGCCCGTGCACAGTTCGCGCCGGGCATCGATTTTGGCCCAGGCCGTCGAGTCCTCGGGCAGTTGCTTGATCTCCGCGCGATCGCCGGTTTCGGTGGTGCGTTCCCAGTTGCGGATGATCTGGAAATCCGCCATCTCTTCGAGCCCGGTGAGAATCGGTTCTTTTTCGGCGTCGTAGATCTTCTGGCGGCAGGCGAAGTTCGCGCGGCCCTTCATCAGGCAGACTTTGATTTCCTGATCGAAGTGCTCCTGCAAAAACGGAATGTCCTTGTAGAAGAGCTGTTCCTGCAGGTTCTTGGTGCCTGTCGAAACCACGATGCGCTTGCCCGAAAGAATCGCGGGAACCAGATAGGCGAGCGTCTTGCCGGTGCCGGTGCCCGCTTCGACAATGAGATGCTTGCGGTCTTCAATGGTGGATTCGACGGCTTCCGCCATCTCGAGTTGGCCGGGCCGGAATTCGTAGTTCGGGTGCCATTTCGATAGGACCCCGCCGCGATTGAAGAACTTGCGCGCCGTCATCGTCTGATGCGAAAGAGGAGGCATTGTATCGGCGGTTCTAGAAGAAGAACCAGCGCTTCCTGCGCTTGCCAACCGAAACGGGTTCGATGGGGTCGATCACGGCGCCGGTGATCGCTGCATGTCCATTGGAGACGAACATGCGATCCGCCAGATCCGCACCCCATTTTTTCGTGACAATCTCGAAGGCGTTCGTCATTCGAGGATGCCGGTCCACTGTGTCATGCGCGTCTGAGGCGATGAAATGGCAGAGTCCGGCGCTGATGAGCTGTTCGGCGAACTTCTTCGCCTCTTTGCCGAAACGGCCAGTGAGTGAACCCGCCGTGACCTGGGTGAGCGCGCCCAGCTTCACCCAGGACGCGAATTGGTCGAAGCTTTGTTGAATGATCCAGTTGCGCTCGGGGTGGGTCATGATCGGAATCACATTCATTTCGAGCATGCGCTCGAAGATCTGATCGATGTTGGGGATTAACGCCCCGTCGGGAAACTCGACCAGCAGGTAGTTGAGGTGATTGATCGTGTACTTGTCGGGGTGGACGAAACAATCCTCGACGTTCTCGTAGGAAAGGTGAAAGTCGCACCCGGTGTGGATGCGGATGTTGGGCGCCTTCTCCTGCAGTTCGGCGATCCGTTCTGCAATGATGTCGGGCCGGAACACGTACTCTCCGTTGGAGTGCGGCGAGGCGACGATATCGGTGGTGCCGGCGTCGGCCGCCATCAGCAACATGGCGATGCTGATTTCCAGGCTCCTCGATCCGTCGTCGATGCCGTAAATGATGTGACTGTGGATGTCGATCACTGGGAGAAGACAGGCCGGGCCGCCTTTGCGACTCGCCCAATTCTGATGTTAGCAGCAGCGGAATCCGATGTAGACTGGCGTTCATGCAACTGGTTGCTTTGCTTTACGCTTCGGCCGCCCTCGGGCAACCCACGGAATCCGACACGCCGTGGCGGCGGATGCTCGAAAGCAAGCGGCAGGTGCATGAGGATCTGGTGCGCCGCGCCCGCAAGGTGACCGGCGACGCGGTAAAAGAAATCGCCTCTCCAGCGGGTTGGAATGCGGTGCGTGCGAAACGGCTCGAAGAGACGCGGGACATGCTCGGGCTGCTGCCCTGGCCTGCCAGGACGCCCCTGAATGTGCAGATTCTGGCGCGCATCGACAAAGGTTCGTACACGATCGAAAACATTGCGTTCGAGAGCGAGCCCAAGCTGTATGTCACCGGCAATTTGTACATCCCCAAGAGCGCGGACCCGAAACCCGCTGTGATCTACGTCTGCGGCCATTCGTACTCGCCGTTCGGCGACAAGGTCCAATACCAGCGCCATGGGATTTCGCTCGCCAGGAATGGCTACGTGGCGTTCCTGCTGGACTCGATTCAGATCGCCGAAACGTTCGCGCTGCACCACGGAGTCGGCTGGCAGGAAATGACAGACTGGTATTCGCGCGGCTATACGCCCGCGGGCGTTGAAGTCTGGAACGCGATCCGCGCCATCGATTATTTGGAAACCCGGCCGGAAGTGGATCGTAACCGCATTGGTATGACGGGCCGATCGGGCGGCGCGGCGATGACGCTTTTCACTGCTGCCGTGGATCCGCGCATCAAAGTCGCCGCGCCAGTGATGGGGCTCGCGACCTATGCCTCCCACGTCGCCGAGCGGACGCAGCCCCGGCATTGCGACTGCATGTTTCCGGTCAATTCGTGGGCGCATGACATGCTGCACCTGGGCGCGTTGATTTCGCCGAGGCCGTTCCTGCTGGCGCATGGCCGGAAGGATGGCCTGTTTCCGGTCGCTGGCTATGAAGAGGTGGAGGCGCGCATCGGCGCAATGTACGCGGCCGCGCCAGGGACCTTCCGCAATATTGTGGTGGATACGGGGCACGAGGACTCGGACTATTTGCGCGAGCAGGCGATCCGCTGGTTCGATCAATATCTGATGGAGGCAGGCCCGAATCGCAAGCTCGATATGGATTACTCGAACGCACCTCCCGCGCAGTTGGCGGTGTTTGGCGGCGCGCCGCCGGCGGATGCTTTGAACTACAGGGTTCACGAAACGTTCGTTCCCGTCGCCGCGGCGCGCCAGTACGCGAGCGCCGCCGAGTGGCAGACACGGGCCCTCGAATTGAAAGCAGCGCTGCGGACTCGCGTCTTCGCGCCAATGCTTGCGCGGAGCGGCGTGGGCAAGGCGGTAGTGACCGGCAGGGCGAAGGGCTTTGAAGAGGTCGAGCTCGAGACCGATCCTGGCGTGAAGATTCGTGTACTCGTGAAGCGCCCTCCCGCGGATCGCGCGAAGGCCCCGGTGTTGGTGCATGTGGCGTCCGGCGGCGAAGATCCGGATGCAATCGATGGTTCGTGGCGCGGCGTCAACATGCGCAACAATGCGGTTCGCATCATTGTCTATCCGCGGGGCATCGGCGAGGTGGGTTGGGATCGATCGTTCGAACGCGAGACGCTGCGCGCCGCCATGCAGGTGGGCGAGACGACGGATTCGCTGCGATTGTTCGACGTCCTGCGGGCGATCGATTACATTCGCGGAACTCCGCAGGCCGATCCGGCGCGGATTATGGTGATGGGCCGCGGGGTTTCCGCCGCCCTGGCGTTGTACGCGGCAATCCTCGACGAGCGAATCGAACAGGCGATGCTGCTCGATCCGCCCGTTTCCCATGCGCACGGCGGACCGGTATTTCTGAATGTCCTCCGCCACACTGACTTGCCGGAAGCCGCTGCGCTGCTTTCTCCGAGGCGGTTGAACTTCTACGCGCGTATGCCGAAAGAGTTCGAATCGACGCGGCGTGTGTATGGTCTTAGCGGCAATTCGAGCCGCGTCTTTCTGGCGATGCAGATTGAGGCGGTGCTCGAGGGCCGCTATGACCACAACTTCACATCCGGCAATTAGGGGATGTCGATCATATAGCCGGAGACCACGGCCTGCCAGGCAAAGCCGCCGCCGCCGTTCGACTGCAGCACGAGTTGGGGTGTCTGGCCCGCGTCGAATGTCGCAAACACCTGGTGTGTGAACGTATGGTTGTAAAGGTTGTTCGCGGTCAATGCAGGCGCGCCGAATTGCAGGAAAGCGGCGGCCCACTGGTTCTTGGCCCAAAGGGACACGCGATACAGATCGGTAGGCGCCGACATCGATGCTTCGCCCGTCACACTTTCGATGACGAGGCGCTTGCCTGCCGGCACTACCGGAAGGTCCGTAGCGCAAATGCCAACGGCATAGCCACAGGAGATGTTGTGCGACATGTAGGCGTTGCGTCCTCTTTGATCGCGATCCTGTACAAGCGCGGCCTTTACCGTCTGTGCGATGGCAGGGACCGCGTAGAATTTTCCGAGAACGCCCAGGAGGGCGAGTGCTCCCGCAAGAGTCAAGAGTCTATTTTTCATAAAACCCTCAAGCGGAATCGCTCGCACAATGGTTGCAAACCTTTTGAAAAATTACACTTAGGACTCCCATACGGCCGAATGCTTACGCCGGCGCCCCAGCGGGACCAAGTCGCCGCCGCAACAACCTCAGCGTGGCGTAACGATGCGGAGGCGCTTGGAGCTGTAGTCGAGTTGCAGAATGGAATGGCTGATGGCGGGAAAGCCGATTACCGCCCGGACATTGACGCCGTGTGTGCGGCTCATTTCCGAGAGGTTCATCGCCATGGGTTCGCGGTCCCAAACCGCGGTGGCGCTACCCAGCAGTTCGAACCGGACAGGCGGCAATTGGTAGGCAGCCTCGGAAAGATCGCCAGTGACGCCGCGTAAAGGCACAAAGTCCCGCCCGGAGGGTCCCGTTACTTTGCCAGTTTTGGCGACATCGATCGCGCTATAACTGGAGCCGGTATCGAGTAGCGCCAATCCGATTTCCCGTTGCGCGTTGCAGCCGGTTCTCACGAAAACGAGATGGCCGACCTGTTCGAACGGAACCAGTTCGCCGGGAGCCGCCTCGCCGAATCCCGCGAGCAGCCGCATCCGTCCCCTGGCGGGATCGAGTTCCAGAACGAAGTTGCGGAACACGTTGGCTCCGATCACACCGTCGATGTCGCGCATGGCGACATGATCCATCACCTGCACACGCACATCGTTGAGAAGGAACTCAGGACCAATTTGGATCGAGGTCACGAGGCCCCAGGCCGCCGACGTCTCTCCGTTGAATCCGCCGATAAAGCCTGTAGGGGCTTCAGCGGGCTGATGCAAGCCGATCTTTCGCGCGGATCTGGACCACAAAACAATGTCGTTCGCGCCGGTGTCGAGCAGTAGTTTTACAGGGCGGTCCGCACCCTGCACCTGCACGTCGAGGGCGGCGCCGCGGGCGTTAATACCCTGGTGGTACAAGGTTCGGATTTTGAATTCATGCAGCGCAGGGGAGGACGGCACGCTTACGGACAGGAGTCCGTAGGCGTAAAGCGCCGAACAATAGGCCGCTGCGAGCATTGTTACGGTTACGTTACTAGAGAATGTCTGTTTTGTAAATAGCTCACTTACCTGTTACAACGATTTGATGGACCCTAAAGTAAAGGCTGCCGCGGAACGGGTGAAAGTTCTGCTCATGGATGTGGATGGCGTGCTCACTGACGGCCGCCTCTACAACATCCAGATGGCCGACGGCAGCATGGCGGAAACCAAAGGCTTCGATTCCCAGGACGGCATTGGGTTGCAATGGCTGAACTGGTACGGCGTCAAGACTGGCGTCATTAGCGGACGCGTGTCCCCAGCGACGGCGGAACGCGCCCGGCAAACGAAGATGAGCTACGTGTACCAGGGGCACATCGAGAAGATCCCGATTCTGGATGAGATCATGAAGGATGCGGGTGTCACCAAGGACGATGTCGCATACGTGGGCGACGACTTCACCGACATCGTCTGCATGCGGCGTGTCGGTTTCGCGGTGGCGACGGCCAATGCGCGGAAAGAAGTGAAGGGCGCAGCGCACTACGTGACCGAGGTTGCCGGAGGTTCGGGCGCCGTCCGCGAAGTGGTGGAACTGATCCTGCATGCCAAGGGACTTTGGCCCGAGATCCTGAAGAAATACGAGGTCGCCTAAGGAACCCAATGAGTGAGCATATCGGCATCCTGGTGCGTGCGGCCTCAGGCCCAGGCGTCCTGCATCGCCTCACCGGCGTGATCGCGGAACATCAGGGCAACATCACGGCAGTCGAAATCATCGAAGAACGGGGTCCGGAAACCCGGCTGTGCTTCGAAATCGAGGTGCCCGGCGAGGTGGAAGCGTTACTCGCCGATTTGAGGAAACCGGAAGTCGTGCTTGACGTCCAGCAGGTCAAGACCATGCAGAAGGTCTACGGCAAACGCATCATCATCATGGGCGGCGGCGCCCAGGTCGGGCAGGTCGCCATTGGCGCGATCAGCGAGGCGGACCGGCACAACATCCGCGGGGAGCATATTTCCGTCGATACGATTCCGCTCGTCGGCGAGCAGCAGTTGGCGGACGCGGTTCGCGCGGTCGCCCGCCTGCCTCGGGGCAAGGCGCTCGTGCTGGCGGGGTCGATCATGGGCGGCGAGATTGAACAAGCGGTGCGCGAAGTGCGTAGTCAGGGATTGCTGGTGGTTTCGCTGAACATGGCGGGCTCGGTTCCGGAAGCCGCGGACCTCGTGGTTACGGATCCGGTGCAGGCCGGCGTGATGACCGTGATGGCCGTAGCCGATACGGCGAAGTTTACCGTGGATCGATTGAAGATCAGAGTTTTTTGAGGAGTTTTCACCGTGTTCGATGACGACGACGAACCCCTGTTTGACGATGATGACGATTCTTCATACGAGGATGACGAGGAAGAAGACGCGGATCCTGACGAAGACGAGGACGAGGAAGAGTACGACGACGGCGGCGCCTCTGCGTCTGGAGGCGACGGCGATTCCGATGGCGAGGAAGAGAACCTCGTAGATGACGACGTTTATTCCACCGCCGACCAGTATCCTGACGCCGCCGAAGAAGATTTCTGGGTGGATGAGGGCGACTGGTCCGTCAAAGACTACGAGCAATCCGCCGAGAACCTGTTTGGCTCGCATGAGTACTTTGGCGACAACCTCGTATCGCAATTGACCGACCAGGGATTCTCGCATTACAAGGACCCGGCGTTTGACCGCGTATTCGAGTCCATCTCACCGGGTACTTCGGAGACCCTGCAACTGTTCGAACGCAACGGCAACTTGAGCGCGTTCGGTTTCGTGCCTCTAGCGGTGCTCGAGGCGCTGATCCTGCGGTACCCGGGCTTCGACTTTTCGGGCCTGCGGACCACCGTACCTGCCTTGGGAGACAAGGTTCCGCCGAGGCCGCTGCCGCCGGAACTCGCCAAGGTACAGGAAGCCGACGCTGTCGACTTGCGCAAGTATTGTTCGCCCGTCAGCGATCAGAAGCAGACCTCGCGGTGTTCGGCCTTCGCCTGGACCCATGCGCAGGAAATGTCGCAATGCATTGTCAAGAACGATTCGACCCGGCTTTCGCCGAACTACACGATGCTGGGCATCTAGGAGATGCAGGGCGATGCGAAGGACTTCCGTTATGCCTACAAGGGCGGCGAGGGTTCGATCGGCGGACCCCGCCCTGGCAATGTGCTGCGGTAACGCGGCCCCTCTCGCCAGGCTTTCTGGCCCAGTGATCTGCAGACTCCCGTGATGG
>JACXTT010000353.1_pt1 | contig 76702 bp, 63 predicted proteins | sample 9270951 | NCBI WGS metagenome assembly JACXTT01 (sample SAMN15532306, study PRJNA645909) | rock metagenome | isolation source: weathered quartz diorite | place: Puerto Rico | collected 2017-06-21
ACTATTCGAGATGCGATGTTCCGGGACTATCGCTGCGTGTTGTTGGCAGATTGCTCAGCTGAACCGATTGGCGGCGATTTGGCACGCAGCAATCATGAAGCGTCTCTTCTGACGGTCAAAACGCTTTTGGGATGGGTTTCCGATTCCGAAAGATTTGTGGCAGCGTTGAAAACCAGTTCAGCTACAGCGCGTAGCGCTAGCTGAGTGCCGCAAGGGCGCGGTTAGCGCGGGCGACTTCGGCGAAAAATTCGCGGAGTTTGCCAGGGTCTTTGACGCCGGGTCGCGATTCGACGCCACTGGCGACGTCGACGGCGTAAGGGCGAACGGTAAGGATGGCTTCGCCGACATTTTCGGGAGTGAGGCCGCCGGCCAGAATGATTTTGTACGATGCGGCGGCCTTTTGGGCAGTGGACCAATTGAACGTTTCTCCGGTGCCTCCGAAGTGACCCTCTTTTTCGGCATCGAGAAGAAAGTAGGAAGCGCGGCGGAATTTTTTGAAGGCCGACATTGCGAAGCCCGGGCCGACCCGAAAAGCTTTGAGGACGGAGAGATCATCTTCAAGATAGTTCAGTTGCTTTGGCGTTTCGTCACCGTGGAGCTGAACGGCCGTTAGCTGGAGCGCGTGGACGAGATACATGATGACTTCGGGCTTCCAGTTCACAAAGACGCCGACTGCTTCAGTGGTGAGAGCCAGTTTGCGGCGAATGTTCCAGGCGTCGGCGGGAGCGACGGCGCGCGGAGATTTTTCGTAGAAATTGAGGCCAATGGCGTAGGCGCCGAGTTTCTCGGCGAGGCGGGCGTCTTGTGCGCGGGTGACGCCGCAGATTTTGACAAGCGTCGCCATTATTTTCCAAGCAAGGAGGAGAGCGCAGTGGCGGGGTCCGGAGCGAGCATGAGGCTCGTGCCGATAAGGAAAGCGTCGAAGCCGGCAGCGCGGAGTTTTTCGATTTCGACGTGTGAAGAGATGCCAGACTCAGCGACGGCGATGCAATTATCGGGAATTTTTTCGATGAGTTCGAATGAAGTTTCAACGCGAACGTCGAGCGTTTTGAGATTGCGATTGTTGACCCCGATGATTTTGGCTCCGGCGCGAAGGGCCCGGTCGAGTTCGGCAGGAGTATGAACTTCGACGAGAGGCTCCATTTTAAGTTCGCGGGCGAGGGCGAGAAGTTCGCTTAGCTGATCGTCCGTAAGAGCTGCCACAATCAACAAAAAACTGTCCGCGTCGTTCGCACGCGTTTCCCAGACTTGCCAGGGATCAAAGATGAAATCCTTGCGAAGGACGGGAATTTGAACGGATTTGCGAGCATCGCGAAGGTATTTGAGAGTACCGCGGAAAAACTCGCCTTCGGTGAGGACGGAAAGCGCGGCGGCGCCAGCGGATTCGAGACAAGTGGCGAGCGCGACGGGGTCGAACGGTTCGCGAAGAATGCCTCTTGAGGGCGAGGCAGGTTTTAGTTCAGCGAGAACATTGATGCCCGGGCGCACAAGGGCGGCGGAAAAATCGCGCAGAGCCGTGGCGGCGGCGACGCCGTATTTGAGAGCGGTTTCCGGCAAAACCTTTTTGCGATGCTCGACTTCGGCGCGGCGCGCTTCGAGGATGCGGTCGAGGACGGTGCCGGTGGGAACGGGAGTGTGCATGGTGTGAGTTATTATGCTAGGGAGTGCAGGAACGAGTGTCAAACGCCGGAGAAGTCGTCAGTTGTCAGTCTTCAGTAAGGCAAAAAACGGGCAAGGGACAGATGAGATATAGCGAGCAGTACGGGAAATTGCTGGAAGAGATTGCGAAGGAGGCGGACGCGATTGCGCTGAAGTATTTTCGCGCGGCGGATTTGGAGATTGAGAAGAAGCGGGACGGAACGCGGGTAACACGGGCGGACAAGGAGGTGGAGGCGATGGCTCGGGCGCGCGTGGCGGCCAGTGGTTTGCCGCTCGATGTTCTGGGCGAGGAGACGGGCGGGAGCGGGGCGAATGTTCCGGCGGGAGCGCGGCCCCGGTTGATCATTGATCCGATTGACGGAACGGAGGAGTTTTCGCGCGGGATACCGACGTTTGGGACGCTGATGGGAATTGAAAGGGATGGCGACATCGTGGCGGCAATGGTGAGCGCGCCGGGATTGGGATCGAGATGGTGGGCGTACAAGGGCGAAGGCGCGTATCGCGACGGAGAGAGGCTACACGTATCGGATACGGCGGAGCTTGCCAAATCTATGGTATTCAGCACGGGGACGGGACCGAGCAAGGATTCGTCGGACCAAATCAGGATTCGCAGATATCTGGATGCGGCGCGAAACAGCCGATCGTTTGGTGGATTCTGGCAGCACATGCTGGTGGCGGAAGGCGCGGTGGAAGGCGCGCTCGATTGGACTTCGAAGCCCTGGGATTTGTCGCCGCTGATTTTGATGGTGGAAGAGGCCGGAGGAAGGTCGACGACGATCACGGGCAAGCGAACGATTTATGAAGGAAGTTTGCTGAGCACGAACGGGAAGATTCACGACGAAGTGATGGCGCTGCTAAAGTGAAGCGATGATGTTGCGGACTAAGCGGGTCTATGAGGCTGCTGCAAAAGAGGATGGATATCGAGTGCTTGTAGACCGCCTTTGGCCGCGCGGATTGACAAAGCAGAAGGCGCATGTGGACCTTTGGCTCAAGGAAGTGGCGCCGAGCGATGCATTGCGAAAATGGTTTGGGCATGAGCCGAGAAAATGGAGGGAGTTTCAGAGAAGGTATTGCTTGGAACTGAGAGAACAAAAGGAAGCGCTGGAGACGCTGCGAGAGTTGGAGAAAAAGTTCAAAAAAGTGACGCTGCTCTTTGGGGCCAAAAACGAAGAACACAACCAGGCGATGGCACTGATGGGAGTTTTGCAGGGCGATCGGCAAGCGAAAGAGTAGTCCGCGAAGAAAGTTTGAGGGACTGGGGAAAGCAATGGACATTCGGGAACAGGCGAGGAAAACGGAGCGGCTCCGGGAGTTGCACAGCGGGCCGGAAATTCTGGTGCTGCCGAATGCGTGGGATGTGGCAAGCGCGCGAATTGTGGAAGAAGCGGGATACGCGGCCGTGGCGACGACGAGCGCGGGCGTGGCGAATTCGCTGGGTTATCGCGACGGGCAGAGGGTTTCGCGCGAGGAGATGCTCGAAGTTGTGGCGCGGATTGCAAGAGCGGTGAAGGTACCTGTGACGGCGGATTTTGAAGCGGGGTACGGGACAAGCGTGGAAGACATGCGCGAGTCGGCGAGGAGGCTGGTTGAAGCAGGCGCGGTGGGATTGAATCTTGAAGATGTGACGGGGGACGACGAAAGTTCGCACGTTCCTGTAGCGCTCCAGGTGGAAAAGATTCGCGCGATCCGCAAGGCTTCGGCTGCGATGGGCGTTTCGCTGGTGATTAACGCGAGGACGGATATCTATCTGATGCCGATTGGGCCGGCAGAGACGCGGTTCGAACGAACAGTGGGAAGATTGCGCGCGTATCGGGAGGCGGGAGCGGACTGTGTGTTTGTGCCGGGGCTACAGGATCGAGATTTGATTGCGAAACTTGTGAAGGCCGTGGATGCACCGTTGAATATTTTGTTGCAGCCTGGCGGGCCCAGCATTGCAGAGCTGCAAGAATTGGGAGTGGCACGGGCGAGCACGGGGTCGGGATTGATGCGAACGGCGATGGGCGCGACGCGGAAGATGGTGAAAGCGTTGCGAGCGGACGGAGATTTTTCCGAGCTGGTGCGTGATGCGATTCCGTATGCGGAGATCAACGCGATGCTGGCGCAAAACGAAAACTAGATGGCGGACGCAGCGGGGCAACTCAAGATCCTCAATCAAGAAATTGTGGCGTGCAGGAAATGCGAGCGGCTGGTGAAGTATCGCGAGGAAGTGGCGCGGACGAAGCGTCGCTCGTTTCGCGAATGGGAATATTGGGGAAAGCCTGTGCCGGGATTTGGCGATCCGCAGGCGCAGCTTTTTATTTTAGGGCTGGCACCGGCGGCGCATGGCGGGAATCGAACCGGGCGCGTGTTCACTGGAGATCGCAGCGGCGACTTTTTGTACGCCGCGCTATACAAGGCGGGATTTGCGAATCAGGCTGCTTCCCTGCACCGCGATGACGGATTGATATTGAAAAACGCATATATCGCAGCGGCGGTGCGATGCGCGCCACCGGCGAACAAGCCGGAACCTTCGGAGATTTCGAATTGCCGGCCTTACTTGGAAAGGGAGCTGGAAGTCTTGCGTCCGCGGGTCGTGCTGGCGCTCGGCAGGATTGCATGGGACGCGTACCTGGAAATTTTGAAGCAGGATGGAAAGATTACGTCGCGTGCGAAATTTGTTTTTGCGCATGGAGCAGAAGAACGGCCGCTGAATGATGGACCCGTGCTAATTGGGGTGTATCACCCCAGCCAGCAGAATACGCAGACTGGGAGAGTGACGGCGGGAATGTATGCGAAGGTGCTTGAAAGGATTGGCAGGTTTTTGAAGAAAAGCGCCAACTAGCCACTCTGGCGGGTTTGGATGGCGCGTGTGGTGGAAGTGGGCGACAGTTCTTGGCTGGGCTGTCGGGTGCCGGAAAATTCTTACTTGTAAACCCCTACAAAAAAGGAAGTTAGGAAACTGCTGGAAATGGCTGGCGGCGGTTGGCTTGCTTCTCTTTGAGCGACGGAGAGAAGGAACGGACCAATGAAAAGAATGGGAAAGCTATTTCTGGTGGCGATAGCGATTGCAGCCGCGGGCGTGAATACCAATGCGCAGGTGCAACAGCCGGATGAAGATAGGCCACCGGTTGTGTCGCGAGACACGCTTAACGAGCCGACAACGCCCCCACGGACGAATGCGCCGACGCAGCCTGCGGATGGCTCGCGGCACGGATTGCCGCTGGAGATATTTGCGGTGGTTCCGGGAACCCGCGTTTTGGTGCGGCTCGAAGACGAGCTGAGCACGGGCGACTGCAAGAGCAATTTCAAATTCAAAGTGCGGACGATGGAGCCGCTGGAGGCAGGCAGCGGATTTTATTTGCCCAGCGGAGCGGAGATTCGCGCGCATGTGAGCCGAGTGGAACCGGCAGGCGTGACAGGGCATGCGAAGCTTTGGCTTGTGTTTGACGAAATCAAAACTCGGTTTGGTGTTTTGCCGCTAGTGGCGGACGTGGTGAGCGTCCCGGGGGATCACAGCGTGAAGACCGGGCCGGGGACGGAAGGAGTCATTGAAGGAAAAAAGTCTACGCAGCAAGCAGCGGGCGAAGCAGCCGCGGAAGGCGCGGCGATGGGAGCGGTCAAAGGCGTGAAGGACAAAAATGCGAAAGAAGCAGTCAAGAAAGCAGCGGAGTCGGCGCTTGCGGCGTATTTGATGGAGAGCGGGCGCGGGCACGAGATTGTTTTGCCGAAAGGGTCGAAGCTGGAGTTGGAGATCGAGCGAGCGCTTTATCTAGTAAGAGAATAGCCTTATCGGACGAGAACACCGACGGAGCCGCTTCGGATCCTTCGGCTGTTAGCAGAGAACTTCTAAGACACTAACTCGTTTCGCGGACGTCGGCTCTATTGAACGGGGATCTGAAGATATTTTCGAAACCAGTCGGTTATGGCGACGTTCGATTCGACACGAGTAGAGGCTTTTTGCCAACCATGCCCCTCTCCGGGAAACAAAATGAATTGCACCGGAATTCCACGCCGCCTTAATCCCTCGACTACCTGTTCAGCTTCCTCGACCGGTACGTTAGTGTCGTGGTCGCCGTGCAATATCAGAGCGGGTGCTTTAACGCGGTCGAGTCTATGAATCGGCGATAGCTGTTGCAGTAAGTCTTTTTGTGTTTCCGGGTCGCCGTACTCGGCCTTCGAGCCAGCCGCCATCCACGATTCGGTGTGCTGAAAGAAGGTCTCAAAATTGACGACGCCGTACAGATCGGCGCCAGCGGCAAAGAGCTCGGGAAATTCCGCAAGCGCCTCCATCACCATGTATCCGCCGTACGAGCCTCCCATAATGCCGACGCGCTTGGGATCAGCAGTTTTGGTTCCGACCAAGTAATCCACTGTGTCTTTTACGTCGCGGACGGCGTTCACGCGGAGCGGACCATTATCGAGATTGATGAATGTCTTTCCGAAACCCGCGGAGCCCCGGATATTCGGGGCGAAAACGGCTATTCCGCTGGCAAGTAATGCTTGGTAATCAGAATGGAATGCCGGAACCTCCTGCGTTTCCGGGCCGCCGTGAATACTTACGACCAAGGGATAAGGTGCAGTTGCGTTGAGCGGCAAATATAGCCAGCCGCTCAGAGGCAATCCGTCCTGCGCCTTGTAGCGGACAAGCTTCGGGCGTACCAGTTGATCGAGACTGACTCCGGCATGATTGCTGAACGTCAACTGGCGGTAGCGTTGGGTCTGCATATCTAAGATCCACACGTTGGGTGGTGATGCCGATCCGTATAACGTCAGGGCCAGAAAGCGCCCATCTGAAGAAAAATCCATCTCATCGGCATCGGCGAGCTCTGTTGGCAGGACTGGCGCGTTCTTCATGGTTCCGGTCTGCGGCGAATAGAATGTGAGCTGAATCTCTCCCGCGACATTCCAAAACAACACAAGGTTCCTGCCCTGCCGGTCAGGAACTGCGCTCTGTAGCTCGCCGTCGTTCCGGCCGGCGATGATTCGCATCGGGCCCGACTTTCCGTCAGTGGCTATTCGCACTTCCGCGAAAGCGGATAGCTCCCGGCCAACGTCCGATCTTAGGTAAACCGTCCGTGCGTCTGGCATGAGCCGGCCGAAGAACGTGGCATCGCCCGCATGCGGAGTCAGCAGCGATTCCGTGTGTCTCTGCAGATCGACGATGTATAAGTCCTCATTATTCCGACTATGATAGCGCTCGAGAAGAGCGAACCGGCCGTCCGAGGAGACGTCAAAGTAGCTGCCGGTTGCCTCATTGATGCTACCAAGCACGAAATCGTGCCGAAACGGATCGACCAGGTAGTCGTCCATGCCGTTCCCGGTTCGCCGGTTGGAAGCGATCCTTAGGTACCTGCCATCACGACTCCATCCATTCAGCCAGTTTTCCGTTTTCCCGCCATCGGTCACTAGGCGAAGCTCGGATCCGTCCGGCCGGACGATATAGACCTGCTCGTTCAGCCCGCCGCTCGGAGACCGTGAAAAGGCGATCCAATTGTCGTTTGGCGACCAGTAGGCACTGGTCACAGCATCGGGCGAATTCGTGACCGCCGAAGGCCAGCCGCCGCATGCATTCACCGTCCACACTTGTGGCGTGCCCGTCAGATCGCAAATCATGGCGATCCGCCGCCCATCGGGCGAAAACGTCGGCATGTGGCAGCGCGAAACCTGAGAGAGGGCTTCCACGAAATGCCGAGTCTGTTCGTCCGCCGAAGCGGAACCGGTCATGGCCGGAAGTATCGCGGCAGTCAAAAAGAGCAGAATGGTCCTGTTCATGGAAGCCTTTATATGCCGCGAGCGCAATCGCAGGCTTGTATTTTCTTTAGGTCAGATGAGGAAGGTCACGCGCTATCCAAGGTGGCGGTGTGACCTGTACTCACCCGGCGTGCAGCCCATCATCCGGCGGAACGCATGAGTGAAATGACTTTGATCGTAGAAGCCGCAGGCCGCCGCCACCTCTGAAACATTTCCTGGGATCGAACGTAATAATCGCGCGGCTTTTAAAACGCGCCTCTCGCGCACGAATTGCGAGATCGTCTTCCCGAAGAACCTGCGAAACTCCCAGGACAGATACGCAGGATGTCTCCCGGCCACTCTAGAAAGCTCCTCCAATCGCAATGCTGTGCTGCAATATTCCTCGATGTAATCACGAACTCGGAGAAGCCACGGCGCCGGCCAGGCATCCCCTTTCGGTCCAGCCCATGTGAATAGGCTGAAAAGATCCACAATGGCGCCGAGCACGGCGAATTCGGTAAGGTTATCTTGCCGTCGAACCTCCGCCCACAACAGCTGTCCGATGCTGCGGGCGAACGGATTTGTTAATCCTCCGATGCGAGGCGGCGCTGGCCTCAGGTACCGTTTCGAAAGCCGCGCGGAACATTCTATGTTCAGGCACACGGTCGGAACAGGAAAGCGATTCGTGTGATTCTCACCGCCAGGCAAAAAACGAACTGATTGAGGAGTACAAAGGTCCTCTCGTCCGCGATAGCCTTCGCAATACGCGCCGAGCACAACTACCGTTAGGTACGGGTTGACGTGTCTGTGAAACGGCAGTGATTCGCCCGCCTTGTGAGACGTTTCCAGCAAGGCAAAGTCCGAGAAGGTGTGGCGTCTTCGAACCGTTCCAAGTATTGGCGAAAACATGAATCAGCGCCCTTTGGCCTCCGTATTCATGGACGATACACGTGCGGCAAAGTGAGCTGCCGCCGTTGTTACCGCGTTTTGCGCAGTGTATTCGTAACACGAATTGGTTTCAACCAGTGGCCAAGTGAGCGTCGAAGTCGTAGCGAGCAATGGCTTCCATAGTGAAGACAAATCTCTTGTCCAGTTCCCCGGTGGCTCAACGGCAGAACGGCGCAGCCAGCCTGGTCTGTGCCTTCTTGAGTCTCAGCGCAGTCCCCTCGGTGTTTCCGTGTGTCCAGAGCGCGCTGAATCTGCCAAAATAAGAGCGACAGCCCGGGAAGAGGGTCGCGAATGAGCGATGATAAAAAGGCAGCGGTGCGCGCGGTGGAGACCGGAGAGCGCAAAGACCGCGTGCTAATCGTGGAAGACGAAGAAAACGCGCGTAAAGGCTACGAACAGCTTTTGCAGCGTTGGGGCTGTGAAGTGCTGGGCGTAGGCACGGCGGAAGATGCGCTGGCGAAATTTGGCGGGTTCCAGCCGGATGCGCTGATAGCCGACGTGGAACTGCCCGGAATGAACGGCCTGGACCTGCTGAAGCAGCTTGGGCCGGAACTGACGGACGTTCCGACGGTAATCATCACGGGAAAAGGAAGCGAAGAGCGCGCCGTGGCGGCGATTGAGGCCGGCGCGTTCTGGTACATCGAAAAGCCGCTGAAGGGGCCGGTGCTCCGCGCGCTGCTGGATCGCGCGTTGGCGAAGGCGCGCGACGCCCGGCAGTTGGCCGTGTTGCAACGGCAATTGCGCGAGGCGGGGCGGCTGGGAGACCTAGTCGGCGGATCGAAGCCGATGCAGGACGTGATGCGCATCATTGAGATGGCGGCGCCGAGTTCGGCGTCGGTGTTGATTACCGGTGAGACGGGATCGGGCAAGGAAATTGTGGCGCGGACCCTACACAAACTTTCGCCGCGCACGGGCGGGCCGTTTGTGGCAATCAATTGCTCGGCGATTCCAGAAAGTTTGATGGAGAGCGAAATTTTCGGACATGAACGCGGCGCGTTTACCGGCGCAGCAGAGCGGCGCGTGGGCTGTTTCGAATTGGCGGATGGCGGGACGCTGCTGCTGGATGAGATCGGCGAGATGCCGGCACCGACGCAGGCGAAGCTTTTGCGCGTGCTTGAAGACCGCAAAGTGCGGAGGCTGGGAAGCAAGACAGAAACGCCAGTGGATGTACGCGTGCTCGCGGCGACCAACAAGGATCCGGAGCAGGCGGTTTCGAGCGGGCACCTGCGGCAGGATTTGTATTTCCGGCTGAATGTGTTTCACGTGAATCTGCCTCCACTGCGGGATCACAAAGAAGATATTCCATTGCTTGTGGAACACATGTTGCGCGACATCAATGCGAAGCACGGGAAGAACGTGCGTGGCGTCGGCGCGGAAGTCATGGACATATTCATGAGCCACACATGGCCTGGGAATATCCGGGAACTGCGCAACGTGCTGGAACGTTCGTCAATCATGTGTGAAAAAGATCTGATTTCGCGATCGAGTTTGCCGGGAGAATTTGGAAAAACGACGGCGAAAAGCACCGGCGATCTCGGTGCGCTAAAATTTCCGATCGGAACGACCGTGGAAGCAATGGAGCGCGAACTGATTTTGCAGACGCTGAACGCGACGAACAACAACAAAACGCGCGCGGCGGAATTGCTTGGCATCAGCCTGAAGACACTGCACAACAAATTGAAGGAATACGGCGGCGCAAACGCCGAAGGAGAATAGAAGTTGCAGCTACGGCTGCGCACCAAACTCACGCTGGTGATGACGGGGTTGGTGTTCCTCGTCGTGGTGGTGCTATCCGGAGTGTACTTTGCCCGGCTGACCGGCCAGGTGATCCAAGAAACGAGCAATCGAGCGAATGAGCTGACGCAACAAGTGTTTGCGCAGGCCAAGCGCTCGCTCGCTGACGCGAAGCAGAGTGGAATGCAAGCGGCTTCGGACTCGCCAGAAGACCGGCGCGATTACGTGCGGCAAGCGTTTGAACGAAACGAAGGACTTGCCGAAGAGCTGCAGGCGCCGCTTGGTGCGAACGCGTGGATGTACGACGTAATGATCGTGGACAAATACGGATTGGTGCTGGCATCGAGCGATCCACAAATGCCGGGTACAACCGTCTATCCACGGCCCCTCTTTGGCCAACTGGAGCGCGCGAACATTTTCAAACAGATGAAGGCGCTCTTCGGACCGCAACCAGTGTACGAAGTGCGATATCCCTTTACGATGGGCAGGGAGCCGTTCGGCGAGGTGCGCGTGGGAGTTTCGATTGCGCTGCTTCGTAACGAGATCATGCCGAGCCTGCGAAACTCCGCGGCGATTGCGCTGGTGGCTTTGCTGGTTTCCACGGGACTGGCAATGGTAGTGAGCGGCGCGACGCTCGCGCCACTGCAGGAAATAAGCACGCAACTGGATCGAATTTCCGCCGGACAATTCGACGCTCCGGTGGCGCAAGCCACCGGATTCGCCGGGGGCGCCGACGAACTGGGCTTGGTCAGCAAAAAGATTTCGCAAGTCGGGCAACAATTGCGTGGCGTGCACGAGATTTTCAGCACGATGCGTGAAAATTTGAACTCGGTGATGGCCGGCCTGGAAGACGGATTGTTGCTGTTCACTCGTGAGGCGCGGGCAGTGATGGTCAGCCCTGCAGCGGAGAAATTTCTGGGAGCGCCTGCAGGACAGTTTTTGGGAAAGAGGGTGGGGGAGATTTTCCCAGCAGGACATCCATTGCGGCAGGCTTTTCACATCAAAGGCGATGAATTAAGCGAAACAGCGGCGGAAGTGGAATTGGAGACGAGCGAAGGAACAAAGCGTGTGGGAGTGAGCGTTCAGGCCATTCAGGAAGACGGAGAGAAAATGGGCGCGCTTGTGACGCTGCGCGACCTGGACTCGATCGAAAGCATCAATACGCAACTGCAAGTGAGCGAACGGTTGGCGGCGCTGGGGCGCATCACCGCCGGAGTCGCGCACGAAGTGAAGAATCCGCTGAATTCGATGCGGCTTTGGCTAGAGAATTTGAAAGAATCGCTACCAGCGGATCAGGATGCGAATTCGCATCAAGCGGTGCAAGTGCTGGACAAAGAAATTGACCGGCTGGACGCCGTGGTGAAGCGATTCCTGGATTTCACGCGTCCGATGGAAGTGCGGCTGGAACAGACGCAACTTTCGCAGTTGCTGGGCGAGGTCCTGGATGTAGCGCGGCCACAGTTGCAAAAGGCGAATGTGGAAATGGTACAGTCATTGCCAAATGACGTGCCGGAGGTTTTCGTGGATCGCGATTTGCTCAAGCAGGCTGTGCTGAATCTGGTACTAAATGCGGTGGACGCCATGCCCGGCGGCGGACAAATCCGGCTGGAGCTGACGCGGCGGGCAGAGATGGCGGAAATCTCGGTTACGGATACGGGCCGAGGAATTCCACTGGAAAACCGGCAGAAAATTTTTCAACTGTTTTTCACGACGAGGCCCGGCGGAAGCGGAATCGGACTTGCAAGTACCTTCCGCATCGTGCAGCTGCACAATGGTTCAATTGATTTTACTTCGGAGGTGGGGCACGGCACGACGTTTCGCATCGAGTTGCCGCTGGCCGCCTGACGATGACGGGGATTCGGGTGAAGAGAACTATAGCTTGGGCGACAGACGTGCGTGCGAATCAAGTGGCCCTGCTGTTGGTTGCAATTGTCGGCCTGGGGGGGTGCGCGGAACGAAAGGCGCATGCCATTCCCTGGGCGACGGCCGTCATGGTGCGGCCCAATCCGCCGATCGCACGCGGAAGCAGTGCTACGGGAGCCGATGATCTCGCGCCGGATATTCGTGTCGAACCTCCCTCGAACGCGGGGCGGATTTTCGTGATGAGGCCAACGCCGCCTCGGCCAAAAGGAGCCTCGCCGTCAGGTCCAGACAATTCAAATGGGACCAAGACAGGACTGCTTGTTCCGCAGTTGAGCCCGCAAGAAACCGCCGTGGCGAAGGAACAGGTCACCGAGAGTATCGCGGCCGTAGAGCGAAACCTGGCCGTTGCGCGCGGAAGAAATCTAACTGCTGCGCAAGCAGACATGATCTCGAAAATAAACGGATTTGTGACGGAAGCGCGCGAGGCAAGCGGCGAAGGAGATTGGGCGCGCGCAAGGAATCTTGCGAAGAAAGCGCAGATTTTGTCGGATGATTTGGTAGCGCCCCTTTAAAACTGTTTTTGCCAGAGCCAGAGCGGCGCTCGCGCCGCTCAATGCGCCGTTGCGATAGAATCTCGCTATGAAAACATTTGACGTTGCGATTGCCGGCGGCGGCCTGATCGGCGGCTCGATTGCCCTTGAGCTGGAGCGCGCCGGATTGCGTGTAGGGCTTTTCGACAAACAGGAGCCTGGAAAAGAAGCGTCATGGGCGAGCGCGGGAATTCTTTCGCCCGCCCCGGAAAGTCCGGCGATGATTGCGCTGGTGCCGATCGGCAAAGCGAGCATGGCTCTCTATGCTGAATTTGTAGCAATGGTGGAGGAGCTCTCCAGTCGATCAGTGGGCTACCGGGCCAAAGGCACACTGGAAGTGCTGACTTCGCGGCACGCGCGCGAGGAGTTGAGCACGATCATAGCGCTGCATCACGGACTCGGACTGCGTGCGGAGCCGATTAGCGCGGCAGATGCGCGGGAACTTGAGCCGAGCTTGCGCGAGGACGTAGAGGCGGCCGTGCTGCGGCCAGCCGAAGCATCGGTGGACAATCGGCTGTTGACGCAGGCGATTCTGGCGGGCGCAAAAAAGACCGGCGTGGAGATTTTTGCTGGAAACGGAGTGGAGTCGATCTTACGGGAAGGCGATAAATGCGCGGGATTTATCGCGGGCGGCGAAAAAATCTCTGCCGGGCACACAGTGATTGCCGCAGGATGCTTTTCGGCACAGATTCAGGGAGCGGAAGATTATGCGCCGGTACGACCGGCGAAGGGACAGATGGTTTCGTTGACTTGTCCTGATGCAAAGATTGAACGTGTGCTCTGGGGCGATGAAATCTATCTAGTGCCGCGGAATGACGGAAGAACTCTGGCTGGCGCAACAGTTGAATATGCAGGCTTTGATAGAACCCTGACGGCAGGCGGGCTGAAAAAACTGCTTTCAGCGGCGATTGATTTGGTTCCTGCGTTCGAGCACGCGCGCGTGGAGGAGACTTGGGCGGGACTGCGACCGGATTCGCCGGATCACTTGCCGATTCTTGGGCCTACCGATTTGCAGGGTCTTGTGATTGCCACTGGGCATTTCCGTAGTGGTGTGCTGCTGACACCGATTACGGCGAAGGTGGTGCGTGAATGGATCACGCTTGGTAACGCTGGCACGGAATGGGATCGTTTCAGCCCGCTGCGATTCGCGAAGACAAAGAAACACAATCACGCGACAGCGGATTGATTGGTCTAGACTATGCAGAGGTTCGAGGCGCTATTCTTCCCGGTCGCGACGCACAACCGAGTGCGTGGTGTGCACCTGGCGGCCTACGTTGTCAAAATCCAAATAACTTGAGTCGAGGGTAAGGTCGCGTTCGATAACGATGTCCAGCGTGGTGCCTCGAGGAAGTTGCGCTTCGGGACCACGGGTCAGGAGAACCGCCGCGAGTCCAGCGAGCCCGCCGACTCCTGCGCCAATTCCCGCGCCTTTGCCACCGCCGGCGATGGCGCCAATGCCCGCGCCGGTCACCGTCGTTTCGGCAACGGTGCCAGCGTCCCTTCCCTTTCCGCCTGGACCGGTGATCTTGCCTTCAGAGTCCGTGGTTTCCCGGCCGCCAGTGTCGGCGCTGTGAGGCGCGGCGAGCAGATCCACCGTGTATCCGTTCGGAAAAATCAGCGATTCGAGTCGCAGCCGAAATTCACCTTTGCCCTTGACACGACCAGGCCGCTTACTTTCGAGCAATGACCCGCGAATGTACGACCCCACCGGAATGACCACACGATTATTCTGCGTGACGGGAAAGGAAGTGTAAAAGTAGAGCGAATCTCCAGCGCGAGCACTGCGAGTGGAAATGCCGTTTTCGAGCACAACAGCGAGGCGCGTGCCTGCGGGGACGGAAATTTTCTTGCCGCTTGGCTTTGGCTCCTCTTTTTGCGCGGGAGGAACGGGAGGCGGCGCTGATGTTTGTGGCCCCACCGATTCCTGCGAGCGAACAACGGCAGCGAAAGCAAGAAGTGCCGCAAGAACTAAAGTGAATTTCCCAGGGTAGCTGGCTTTGGGCAACATGAAGATCCTCCGGACTGTCCCCTGTGATGCAAATAGTAGGGCATACGGATGTATCCGTCCATCACAATGCCGGCCAAACAGGACTTATCCAGATTGACCGGCCTTCAAAAACCAAACGAAGGGTGCCGGGGCAAAATGTGACTGCCGGATTTTCGCTCCAGATGGCCCGACTACTCGGCAGATTTGACAAAGATGCAACGGCATGGGCACGCTGGAGCAAACTCAGCAAGTGTGGAGACAAGAATGGCCAAACTGGCTTTGATCTATGGATTGCGGCTGCTGCCCGAGGAAGATTTAGCGGAAGTGCGCGATGCGACTGTAATTCTCAAGAACGGGAAGACGGCGCGGGTCGCGATGCATCTGATTGAGGGAAGCAAGGAAGAAATTGAAGGGACGTTTCAGCAGTCAGTGCAGGCGTTCTTTGAAATGTACCCGGAGATTTGAAAACGGCCTAGCGGTTGCCGAAGTTTTCCGGATCGGCGTTGCGGTCACCGAGATTGTCGTTAATGAGAACTGTGGATTGCCCTGTGAGTTCAATGCGCTTGCGGCATTTGTGGCAGGCGACGAGGTCGTCGAGGCGCACCATGTAGGAGGACGCTTTAGCGAACTTGGCGCGGTCTTCGGAGCTGGCGCCGCGGGGCAATTCCCTTTTCTTGGTGCAAACTTTCCAGCGGATCGAAGTGGTAAATTCGTTATGGCAACTGGGGCAAACCAGTTTCTGCTGCTTGTTCTCTTCCCGTTCCGTGTAAAACGCGCGATTATCCATGACTAAGCAGCGGGAATGCGCACCGCTTCTTCAATTGTAACAAATTCGAGGCCGGCGTCGCGCCAGCGAGGAAGCCAATGCTCGAGTGCCTGCAGCGTATGCGTGCGGTCGGCGTTTTGCGCGCGGTGGCCGCCGTCGTGAAGGCAAAGAACGTCGCCAGTGGCTTGTGCGGCAGAAGGATTTTGTCGGGCGCGAGTCGCGATAGGCTGCAAATTGCTGATGAGTTTTTCCACGGGACGCGGCTTCCAATCGCCGGGAATCAGCGTCCACATTACAGTTCGCATGGAAAGTTCTGCGGCAGTTTTTACGACCCAGGGATTGCGATAACCGTAAGGCGGACGAAACCATCTTGGCGGAAAGCCCGCGACGGTGTCGATTGCTTCCCGGCATCGGAGGAGTTCGGCGCGAATTACGCCGGGACTAAGCCAAAAAAGATTTGGATGAGTATCCGTATGATTGGCTACGAGGTGGCCGCGCGCAACCGTTTCCCGAACAATATCAGGACACTCGCGAACATACTTTCCGATCAGGAAAAATGTGGCGCGCGCGTTGTGCTTGGCGAGCAGATCGAGGAGCTTTGGTGTCAGCGAAGGATTGGGACCATCGTCAAAAGTGATTGCGAGCTTGCGGGGTGCATTCGTGCGGCAAAGCGTGGTGCCAAAGAGTTGCGAACGCGGATAAATGGCGCAGTAGGCGATCGCGCCCGCGCAGGCTGCGACGATGGACGTGCCAAGCGGAAGAATTGCGGTCATTGCAGCCATTGTCGCACGCCGAAAGTTTTTGCCGCTAGTCGAACCGGACGCTTCTCGTTTTGTCCTTATACCGCGTGATACACTCCATTCGTTTTTCCGGGGAGTGTTGTCCATGAAATGCGAGGTCTGCGGGCAGGATTTCGGCGTCGCGCACAATTGCGCGGGAATCGCAGCGGCGGCGGAAGTGTCTGATGTTCCGGCCCCACCGCAAGGATTTGCGCTATTTCACTACCTGCAAGAAGCATTTCGAATCGCGACCTGGGACGACGCAGCAATCCGCCGAACGATGAACGACCCGAATGCGATTTTGTATGGTGTCCTGATTTACGCGTTCGCAGTTGCGATGCAACTGGCTACTCCGGTCGCGCGCTTCCTGCTGGCAGGGCGATTCGAGCATGCAATGATTGTTGCAGCTTCCCTTGCGATCCTGATCATCGCAGCTGCGGCTGTGGACCTGGTACGGATAGCTGTTTGCCACGCGTTATCAAAGTGGTTCGTGGCAGGATCGGGAAAATTCACGCAATTGCTGGGGCCGCTGCTCTTGGGATCCATCGTATATACCCTGGTTTTGATTCCATTCATCGGCCCCTTAGCGGCTGGGATAGCTTGGGTCTGCGTGTTTGCGATGGTTTTCCAAGAAGTGCACGGAATTGAAGCGCTGACAGCTTTCTTATTTTCTGCGGCTGTTGGCGTGGTCTTCTTTGTGATACAGATTTACTCGATGCCGCTTCACCATTTCTAAACCCTTAAGGCCTGGAACGGGCTATTCGGGCTTGCGAAGGGACTGCAAGTCAATGCCGAGTTGCTGGCACTTTTTGTAGAGGTGGCTGCGCTCAAGACCAAGGGCGCGTGCGACGTTTGTCATGTGAAAATTGTTGCGGCGAATTTCCGCGAGCAGGACTTCCTTTTCGAAGCTTTCGGTGCGCTCGGCGAGCGTTCCTGTGGCGGCAATCGAAGCAGAACGCGATGCGCCGTCTCCGCTGGCAACTCCGGCAGGCAGGGCAAGCTGAACATCTTCTCTTCCCACTGTGTCCCCTTCGGTGAGTAACACGAGGCGCTCAACGACATTGCGTAATTCGCGGATATTTCCGGGCCAAGAATATTTCTGCAATGCGGCAATCGCTTCTTCCGAGAAAGTTTTCTCTTTCCAGCCATTTTGCGCGGCGACTTGTCCCGCGAAATGCGCGAGAAGCGGCGCGAAATCCTCCGGGCGCTCGCGCAGCGGTGGCAGCACAAGCGGGAAAACGTAAATGCGGTGAAAGAGATCGCGCCGGAACGTATTCTGCTTGACCAGATCGTCCAGGTTGCGGTGCGTCGCAACCACGACGCGGACATTCACTTTTATCGGCTTATCGCCGCCTACACGTTCGACCTCGCCTTCCTCAAGAACGCGCAACAACTTTGCTTGCATGGCGAGGGGCATGTCCCCGATTTCATCGAGAAAAAGAGTTCCGCCCTCCGCTTGTTCGAATTTGCCGATGTGACGCGCACCAGCGCCCGTGAACGCGCCTTTTTCGTGACCAAAAAGTTCGGATTCGATGAGATCAGCAGGAACCGCGGCGCAATTCAATGTGACGAACGGCGAATCTTTTCTCGGAGAGCACTCATGAATCGCGCGGGCGACAAGTTCCTTGCCTGTGCCAGTCTCCCCAAAAATGCAGACGCGCGTTTCGCTTGCGGCCACGCGGTCAATCTGCGACCGAAGCTTCTTCATCGCGGGCCCACCGCCGACAAGCGTATGCTTACCTAGACGTTTTTTCAGTTCGCGATTCTCCGTTTCGAGCCGCGAAAGCCGAAGCGCATTTTCCACGGTGATAAGCAGCTTGTCGGTTGAAAGCGGTTTCTCCAAAAAGTCGAGTGCGCCCAATTTCGTTGCACGAACGGCCATTTCAATGTTCGCCTGGCCGGAAATAAGAATGAGAGGCGTGCGCACTCCAGCGTTTCGAATCTCTTCCAAGAATTCAAGGCCGCTCTTTCCTGGCATGACTACGTCCGAAAAAATCAGGTCGAACTTTTCTGATTTCAGTAGCTCTGTAGCGCGCCCTGCGTTGTCGCAGACCGTCGCTTCATGACCAGCCATGCGAAATGCGCGAGAGAGCGACGCCAGAGTATTGGCATCGTCGTCCACGAGCAGGAGATGCGCTTTTTGCGTCATGGAAGTTTCGCTCGCGTTGCCGTTCATCCTTGGTTGGCGACTGCGGCGGCCTTGGCAGGTGCTTCGCTTTCCGATATCTTTTCTTCGGCCACAGGTTTCACAAGCGCAGTGGATTGCCGCTGCGGCAAATCGATTCGAAACGTGGTGCCGCGCCCTTCTTCGCTCGAAACGGAAATCGTGCCGTGATGATCACTGACGATGGACTGCACGATGGCGAGACCGAGGCCCGTACCGAGCTGCTTCGTCGTGTAATACGGCGTAAAGAGCCGCGAGCATTCTTCCGGTGTAAGTCCTTTGCCGGTGTCGGTGGCTTCAATCCGAACTTTTCCGTCGTGCTCCGAAGTCCGTAATTTGAGTGTGCCGCCCGATGGCATGGCATCCATGGCGTTGAGAATCAAGTTTTGAAATGCCTTATGAAGAAGATCCGGATCGGCATCTATTTCCGGCAGGGCATCGGCAAGAAGAAGTTCCGTGCCTATAGCCGGTTTGCCCACGGCGTTGAACTGCGGCTCAAAGAGGCGCATTGCATCGCGCAGCGCTTCGTTCACGCGAACACGCGTGAATCGCGGCGCAGGCATTTTCGAAAAATCACTGAATCGGCTGACAATCGCATTCAAATTTGCGAGTTCCGCCCTCAGCGTGGAAGTCGATTCGTTAAAAACTTCCTGAAATTGGTCCTGGCTCAACTGACGGGCGCGCTGCAGATTTTCCACCGTGATTTGCAGCGGAAAAAGCGGATTACGCAGCTCATGCGCCAAACGCCGCGCAAGTTCGCGCCACGCCGCAACGCGCTCGGCCTGTACGAGCCGCTCCTTTTGAGAAGCAAGCGTGCGTGTCATTTCATTGAATGCGCCAGCAAGCTGGCCGACTTCATCGCGGCCACGCAAATCAATATGGCGGTCCCAGCGTCCGGAAGCGACATCGCGGGCGCCCTCAGCGAGCTCTTCGATGGGGCGCGTGATGCGGCGTGAAATCCACGACGTAAGGATCAAGCCGATGAACAGGGCAGCCATGCCGACGATCGCGGCGATCCAAACGATTTTTCTCGTGAGCAAAACTAGTTCGCGGCGAGAGCTGCCGACCAACAGCGCGCCAAGAACTTCGTTATTGCGGCCCATCAATGGAATCGAATGAAATGTCTCCGCGTCAGCAGCATCGCCAGACCAATTCACGGTCTTTACCAACGGCTGGGTCTGCTGACGAATCTGATTGACTAATGTTTCAAAGCGCTCGGGGTTCTGCAGGGTGTCGTTTGAATCGATCAACTGTGTCACGGAGAAATTTGGATCGAGGTTGCGATAGAACAAAGCGCGCATGCCAGTCGGCAAGACGAGTGACGCCAGGAAGCGGCGATCCAACCTCTTGCCTGCAACAAAGTAGAGATTCTTGTCGGCAACCTTGAGTGCGCGCACTACACTCAACGAAAGATCGGAGCCGTCCGGTAGTTCTTCCTTGTGAAGGAACGGGCCGACTTCACGCCAGTCCTTGACCTGGGTAACCCAATCTTCCTTGTAGCCGACGCGTGCGGGATATTGCGCCGACGAAATCAGCGTACCCTGGAAGTTCACGATCTCCACGAAATCCAGCCCATGATCCTGCGCGATTCCCGCGGCATCACGAAAATAGGTAGACTGATCCGCGTTGGGATTCGCCAGATCCAAAGCCATGCGCAGGGTGATTTCGGAGTTGGCGATATTCTCCACCTGCCGGGCGACCTCTTCACCGCGCTGTGCGTATTCTTTGTGGAATTGCGCAACGAGCGCCTCAGTGCGTTCGCGGTCGATTTCTTCGAATGCGGAGCGAGAGTAAAAAGTCACTGCGTAACCAACGACGGAGACGGAGACGAGCACCGTGATCAAAAACACCCAAAAAAGTTTGGTGCGAAAGCTCACGGTCGCGCTCCAGTCGGCGCACTAACGGCTGGCGCAGAGGTCTTCTGCGCTTGCGCCGGTTCCAGCCACACATCCGCAAGCCGCCATTCCCCCCACGGGCTTGGCTGCCAATCGCGCACGGTAGGTGCGAGTCCCGCATAATCCGGAAGTGCGACGAGCGGCATCAATTTTCTCTCCTCGAGAATTTTTCGTTCCCAAGCATAGCGCCGATCGGGATCGGCGGTATTGTTTTCCTTCGATTCTTCCACATGCTGCGACTTCGCCAGTAAACGCAATTCCTCACCGGGCGAAAGCGAAGCAATCCTCCACGCAAAAAGACGCAACTCTGCCGGTTCCGGCGTGCGCACGTTTCCATCGCGCACTGCAGTCTTACCGAACGTTTGCACGGAAAACCCCGTCTGCCGCGCATTCACAGCGACTCGTTCCGAGAGCAAGCGCGCAAGGTCGCCGGGCACATCCGTTTGCAAATGCAACGGCGAATTCCCTGCGGCGACGTTGATCGGCAGTGATGCGCGCAATTCTTTCGCGCGCTCGATATCCGTCTCCGCATGGAAGAGAAAAGCATATCCCGAGAGCCACTGCGGCAAAAGAGCTGCCGCAGGCTCCGCTTGCCTTTGAAGCAACACCCCGGCCATCGTGGCGCGGTCGAGCGAAAGCGAAAGCGCTTCACGGAGTTTTTGGTTTGCAGCTTGCGGCTGCGCGTCGTCGAACCTTAATGCATAAAGCGTGAGTGGAGATGACACCCAAACGCGTGTGTTGGATTGACTCGCCCGCCGGACAGTGTCCGGAGCAAGTTCGACAAGGTCGGCCTTGCCAACTTGCAAATCAAAAAGCGCCCGGAGCGGTGGAACGCCGAGTGCGACATCAATTGCATTGAGAAACGGCCGGCCGGTCCAGCACAATTCATTTGCCGTGAAGCGAAGATGCTGCACGGGCGTCTGAGACGCGGATGAGGAATCGCCCGCAGCAGGTTTCGCGCTATTTAGGTTCACATCGAGCGTGAACGCACTGGTCCCAAGAAGAGAACCGTCGGGCAGCGGGCGATAGATGAAAAATCGGCCGGAGGCAAGAAGCTCCAGCAAGTCGGGCCGCTGGTCCGACGATTGAAAAATGACATTGTTGCCGGAAGACGAAACCTTGAGATCTTCAGGAAGAAGTGGCCCGAGAGCGGCGGCAACGTCGGCTGCCGTCAGCGTGGCCCCATCTGAAAATTTCACATCCGAGCGAATCGTGAACTGCCACCGGCGGAAAGAAGAATCGTGCGACCACTCGGTGGCAAGTTGCGGGAGGAAGCGCCCGTAGTTATCAAGCGCAATGAGCCGGTCGAAAACGAGTGCGGTCAGCCTTTCATTTGTGGCGAAATCGCGCGAACCGGGTTTCCACGCGCGCGGATCAAGGGTGGCTGAACCGGCGAGTAATTCCACCCGCAGCACACCGCCATAGCGTGGCTTCGTAGACCCGAAAGACGCCGAAGCAAAAACAAGAAGCGCGAGAAGCGCGGTGAGCCGCCTACTGCCCGCAAGCGAGCGCAATTCGATAGACTTCATAATTTCCCGTGAGGAGATTAAACACGACGGCGGTATCCGCGCGCAGCGCTTCACCGGAAGAGATGGAAATGACTGGACCTGGAGTCGGTAGCTCGGCGGCTGGCGACTGCGTTTGCGGAAGTGAAGAATTTACAAGCTCCAGTCTGTCCGGCATCGTCGAATCGCCACCATCCGAACGCAGCCACCAGACGCGCGAATCACACGTTGAAGCAAGCAACATCCCGGTCCGCGCAGATTCTGTGCTCTGCTGGCAATTCAAAGGCGACGCGTCGTTTAATGTCGTCTGGCAAGACTTTCCTGCAAACACAACTTTCAATCGGTCGGGCTGTTCGAGGCTGAAAGAAAGTTCCCCACGCGGCGCGCGTTGGATAACTGTCGCTTCTCCAAGCGGTTTCGATTGCAACAGCTTCCAGTTCCCGGTCTGCTTTTCATAGACACTCAGAACATCCTTCTGCAAAATAACCAAACGATCGCTTACGCCATTTTCCCCGCGAAGGATAAGCGCATCCAAAATTCGCTCGCTCTGCTGCCAAAACAACTCTTTTTCAAGACGGGGCGTCGAAGAGCTGCCGCTATCGGCTAAAAATCCCGCGCGCGGAATCGCTGCGAACAAATATTGTTTCCCACCGCCGTTGTCCACGTCTGCAACAATGACAATCTGCGCGGGAGTTCGCTCGAGAAAAACAGAAACAGCACAGTTGTTGGTCTGCGCCGACGAATCGCCCTGTTTGTTTTGCAATTCCTCAACAAAGGCGCTTTTCATTTGCTGCGAGCGCGCTTCGGACACTGCTTCTTGATTGTTCCAATTGACGCAGTTCATCTTGTTCCGAGGTAACTCGGCGGAAACGCGGCGCGCGAGTTCCCGAATGCGATATTCCGAGGAATCATCGCGCCCGAATGTTTTGGAAATGCAAAACAAAAAGAGAAGCGGACAGAAAAATGCGATTCGCAGTGTGAGACGAACAGGTATTTGGGCCACGACCGTGCATGCAAATCATAGCACGCCTCGAAACCGGTGCGCGGGGCACGCCTCCCTCCAGCCCTGGACATGCAGCGGCGGCCCCGCACGGTTCCCCGCGACCGAACGGGGAACTCAGCGATGCGTAATGATCTCGGCATGCGTCGGCACCCAGGCCAGTGACGCCTTATGGGCAAATGTCCCTTCCATAATCTCCTCCCGCAACTTCTTCGAACCCGCCGCCGCACAACTCGTCGCGCATGCCGGGTGGCGCAGTGCGCGGCGCTGGTTGAGGCTGATCGCGATCCGGCGAAGCGCGGCGGTGCTTGCCGGATTCCGTTCGGCCGCTTTGCGGCGGAATGTGACCATGGCCTTCTCCTTTCCAGCGTCGCGCACCGCGCCACCCACAGGGGTTTTGGCGGGCGCCGGATCGACGGGTGTTTCCACCCGTCGCCATCTCTTACGGCTTGCGGCCTCCGCGCTTCTGCGCGCTCAAGCCGGCCTGCTGCGAATCCCCTCCCGCATCTTCTTCACCCAGCGCGGAACCATTCGCTGTGCCATTGAATGCCGATCGAAACACGTCGTTCGCAAAGAAATTCTTTCCGTCCACGGGCACCATCATGATTTGCAGCTTGTCCGACAGACGTTCCGCGATAATTTTCTGAATCAACATCGGATTCTGCTTCAGCACTGCCGCTTCGTACTTCAGCCGCTCCGCGTCCGCAGCTGCCGTCACGCGAATGCGATTCGCTTCCGCATCGGCAGTCACGCGAATCCGGTTCGCTTCGGCGTCGGCCAGATTTTTCTGCCGCTCGATCTCCGCTTTGCTGTCAATAATTTTTGCCTGCGCGGCGGCTTCGGCATTTTGCAGCGTCGCTTCCTTGCGTGCTTCGGCTTCCAATTTCGATTGCTCAATTTGCTTCTGCTTCAGCGGCAGCGTGTACTGCATCGAATCCGACTGCGCCTTGGCCTGCAGCACCTGCACCTGTGCTTGCGCTTCTGCCTGCTTCACGTCGCGCGACTTCTGCGCTTCGGCCTCCAGCTCCGCAATCTTTACTTGCTTCTGCCGGATCTGCTGCACCGTTTCGAGCTGCTCATTTTCCTGTTCCTTGAGCAGCAAGCCTTCGAGGCCCTTCGCATACTCTGCTGGCAGTTGAATGTCGCGCAGCAAAACTTCGCGCACCACGATTCCGTCGGCGGCAAGCCGCGTTTTAATCTGCTCCGCCGCTTTCGAGCGCAGCTCTTCTCGTTTCAACGCAAAAATCTCGCGCGTTTGATAGTTCGGTGCGAGTTGGCGGTAGATTGTCAGAACAACCGGTGCAACAACTTCGTCTCCCACCGGCTGAGGCAGATTCGAATGAATGGCATTCAGCTTTTGCGGATCGAGCCGGTAGCGCACGCTCACTGCAACGCCAATCACCAATCCCTCGCGCGCCTGCACCGTCAGTTGTTCGCTGCCATGCTTTGGGGGAAAACTGGAAGAAGTCGTATACGTCTGTTCGCGCGTGTCGTAGAGCGCCACGTTGTCAATGAGCGGCGTGACGAGATGCACGCCAGGATATAGCGTACCGGGGCGCACTCCCCAAACCTGGCTGACACGAACTCCGGCGGTTCCATCCGGAACCACGACGATGCTTTGCGAAATCAGCAGCGGCACCACGGCCAGGCCCGCGAGCTGGAGTGCGCGCTGCCAACGCACCGGGCCGAAAGGGCGCGGCACGAGCGCGGCCGCGCTCGGTGCTCCCTCCGTCGCTTCCGCTGACCGCCGCAGCAGCCGGCGCAACTGTGCTGCAACTACCACGTCATAGACCACCAGGGCGCCCGCGCTTCCAAACAGCCCGATGCCCAGAATCACCAGCAAATACTTCAGTACGAGCATGGAACCAGTCCTTCCTTCCCGATCCAGTCGGGACACCGGGGCGCGGCAGCGAAGTCGATCCGTCCGCCGTAGCGGATTCGCTTGCGACGCTGGCCGGAGAAATCCGTGCCTACCGCCGCAGCGCGGCTGGACCAAAATGACGGGCGATCTCCCGCGTCCCTTGGACGAGTTCCGCTCCAAACGTTGTGCCTGTTGTAGGGCCCGCTTTCTGAAGCGGGCCTCGTTGCTGGTAGGAGGCTGTCCGAATCATCGCCGGCCGCATCAGCTGAAACATCGCCCGCAGAAGAATCCAATCCAAAAGAACGGCAGCAGAAGCCGCAAAAATCGTGGTGACTACCAGCCCTGCAAAGTGCGCTATGGCGATCATGTCTGCCTCTTTACCCCGAGCGTTTTCCCCGAGCGGCGGTGTGACGCCAAACCGAATAGCACGCCCCGCACCAATCGCAAGTTATTGATTACAGGGTAGTTATGCAGAGTCTAATCCGAGGAATTCGTGGGGCCCATTCCGCAGTGTGTTCTTTGCGACGCACTTCACCTCTTTCGAAATGTAGCGCCGAGCCCTTAGCCCGGCGTCTTGAGATTTCCCCGAAGAGGCCCTTCCATGTTATGGAGAGCGCATGACACTCGAAGAGGCTCTTGTCTGCGTTTGGCGTCAGACCCTCGTGGATAACGCATCGTCCGTCGAGCTCGACGGCAAGAAATTCCCCGTCCGCACCACTGCCAAGCGAAAACTCAAACAGGTTGACTTTGTTTTCGATGGCCACGACATTCGCGGACTCGAACAGAATCGCGACACCAGGTCGCGTTGGGCCAAGATGGCGTGCGAAGGCAGAAAAGTAATGCAGTTTCTCGATGAAGGCAGATACATCGCGGTCGTCGTGGACGGCAAAATGAAATCCTATTAGCAAACGATTCTCTGTGCCCTCTGTGTTTATGTTTTTCTGCGGCGCCGCACTCGCAAACCCTTCTCGATTCTCCATCGGCAAGCCTTTGTAAGGGCCGATCTTTAGATCGGTTCCTTTTCCCCCCGACACTGAATACTGAAACCTGACGACTGATGACTTCCCGTTATCACTTCCGCGCTGCCTCAACACTTCGCTCTATCTCAGCTCACTTGGTTGTTTTACTCTCGATTCGTGTTCCGCTCGTGGAATCCATCTCAACCGGAAATTTCTGATTTGGTCGTGCAATACAACGCCAAGAACCTCGCGCGCTTGCCGGTAAGCAAAGCCGAAACGCTCCGCGTCTTTGCAGGTTTCTCAAACAAGAAAGCGTTGCGTGTCGTCGAAAAAATCCCCGCGCGCGACGGCCTCTTCGATCCAATCGCCGTCGACCGCCTCATGCTCACCGTCCACTGGGAAATGCAGCGCCTCGCCGAGGAGTTCTATCACGGAAACCGCGTGCTCCGGATCCTCCGCGCCACGATTGACTCTCTACGCGCAAGCGGCTTCTCTGCGCCAATCCGTATCGTCGACGTGGGCTGCGGCATCGGCTATACCATTCGTTGGCTCGCCGCGTATACAAAGTTATCGGCGGAAAACATCGACCTCACTGGAGTGGACCTCAACGCCGCTCTTGTGAACGAAGCCAACCGTCTAGCTCGCGCGGAGTCCTTGCCCTGCTCTTTCTTCCACGGCGACGCCTTTTCCAGCAATCTCGCGGGACAAATCTACATCTCCACAGGAGTCGTCCATCACTTTCGCGGCGATGACCTCGTCGCGTTTCTCCACCGTCACGACACAGAAGCGACCCAAGCCTTTATCCACTACGATTTTCAGCCCTGGGCGCTGGCTCCGTTTGGATCCTGGTTTTTTCATGTGATTCGCATGCGCACACCGCTCGCCCGCCATGACGGCGTCCTCTCCGCAGCCCGCGCGCACACCGCGCAAACGCTCGTTTCCGCTGCCCGCGCCGGCGTCTCCAATCTCGTGACGGGAATTTACGGCGCAAAAATTTGGAACACTCCCGCGCCGCGCGTCTTTCACGCTCTGGTCGGCTTCCGGCCCAATCTCGTTCCGCGCATCAAAGTGAATCTCGGCGGCATGCTTGGTGAGTTGCAATGACGCTTCTCGTCCTTTATCTGCTGGCGACTTTGGACGGCGCATTCTGCGGATGCAGAACGTCCATGGGCCGTCAGCCGCTCATTTACAAGACGCGCTACTACGTAAATGGAGTCTTGCGCGGCATTCTCGCTTCGCAAATCGCCAGCTGGTTGTCGCTTTTCGCGTTGTTCGCCGCCATGACCGTTTCTTCGGACAAAACTCTTTTGCGCAATGACCTCGGAGCCGCCGCCGCGCGCATGCTCTGGATCTTTCTTCCTTACGCTGCGCTCGTTGTAGCCAATGTCGCGCTGCGCCTCGTCCCTTCCACAGACCTTCGCAGCGCCACCAGCGTCCTCTTTTTGGGTCCGCTCACCTTCCTGCGCCCTTTCGTCATGATTGCCGGCATTCTCTTCGGCATCTGGCGCGCGCAGCTTCGCGCGACCATTTTCCTCGGACTCTTCGTCCTCGCCCTCATGCTCTCGATCGAATTCGCCCTCAACCTCTACAACGCAAAACTTCAGGAAAAACAGATTCGCTTGCTAATCTAATTAGGCATCAGATTTGCTCGATTGGCGGAAAAATCCAAATCAGCGTACTGTTAAAAATTGGGCTCATTCTCGTGATTACTGGCAGACCCGGACTCAAGATCGCCACCATCGCCGGCATCCCCATCTACGTGCACCCCACGTGGCTGGTCATCTTCGGCCTCATCACCTGGTCGCTCGTGGAGCAGTACACCGTGGAGCGCCCCGGATGGTCCCCGGAACAGCATTGGGGCATGGGCATTGCCACGAGCTTTTTCTTTTTCAGTTCCGTTTTGTTTCACGAAATGGCCCACAGCCTAGTAGCGCAGCGCTACAAAATCCGCGTGGTCTCCATCACTTTGTTTATTTTTGGCGGCGTCGCCCGCATCGAACGCGAACCCTCCAAGGCCATTCAGGAATTCAACATCGCCGTCGCCGGCCCGATTGCCAGTTTCGTTCTTGCCGGGGCGTTTTACGTTGCCGTGCTGTTCCGGCCGGAGCAAACCATGACCGGAAGCGTCGCGCTCACCGTGGCGGAAACAAATCTCGCCTTGGGTTTGTTCAATTTGTTGCCGGGATTCCCCCTCGATGGCGGAAGGATCTTCCGCGCCATCGTTTGGGGAATCACGAGGAATTTTTCCAAGGCGACTCGCATCGCCGGAACGAGCGGAAAAATTGTCGCTTACGCAACGATCCTCTTCGGCGTTTGGATCGCGTTTCACACATCGTTCCGCTCGGGAATCTGGATCGCCTTCATCGGCTGGTTCATTTTGAACGCAGCGCAGGAAAGCGTCGCGCAAGTCGAGGTGCGCGAAACCCTTTCCGGTCTGCGCGCGCATGACGTGATGAGCCACGAAGTCCCAACCTTCGCCGGCGGCAACACGCTGGAGGATTACGCCGCAGAAATCCTTCGCACAGGCCGTCGTTTCCACCTGGTGCTAAACGAAGATCGCCTCACCGGCATGATGAACGTACAAGCGTTGAACGCTGTGCCCCGCGAAGATTGGGCCGGCACCTCTGTGCAGGGCGTAATGGTGCCGCGCGAAAAAATTCTTTGGGCGCGGCCGGATGAGCCTCTCCTCGGTTTGCTCGAGCGGCTCCTCGCCAACGATGTGAATCAGATGCCCGTTGTCAGTAACGGTGAAGATGGAAACATGCAGATTATCGGCATGGTCACACGCGATTCCATCCTCCGCGTGATTCAAACGCGCAGCGAACTCAAAGCCGAAACACTAAACAGCAAATAGCTTTTTCTGCAGAGTCTGGCGCGCTTCCAGCGTCGCCCGAATACCATGACGCGGCCGTAACGTAATTGATGCGAGCGGCTCCACAGGATGGCCTTCCACTAGCTTGAATCGAAATTTCTGTGCAATCGAGGCAAGTATCAGCGTCGCTTCCATCAACGCGAACGAATTGCCGATGCATTGTCTCGGTCCTCCGCCAAACGGAAAATACGCAAAACGTGGCAATCGCCTCGCCAAGTCGCCCTCCCAACGCTCCGGCAAGAATCTCAGCGGTTCGTTAAACCATCGCGGGTCCCGGTGCACCACCCATTGCGCCCACGCGACTCCATATCCCGGCATCAGCTTGTATCCCGCCACCTCCACTTCTTCTTTCACTAGCCGCGCCATTCCCCACGCCGGGGGATAGAGCCGCATCGACTCCGTCAGCACATTCGCCGTGTACGTTAATTGCGGAATGTCCTCAACGCCCGGTGCGCGCCCGCTCAGCACCCCATCCAACTCTTCATGAAATTTCTTTTCGATCTCGGGGTTTTGCGCAAGCAACCACAGTGTCCACGAAAGCGCATTCGCCGTCGTTTCATGCCCTGCCAGAAAAAGTGTGATCGTCTCATCGCGCAATTGTTTGTCTGTCATGCGCGAGCCGTCTTCGTCTTGCACAGCAAGCAGCATGGACAACAAATCACCGGCGTCGCCGCCTTCAGCTCGTCGCCGCGCGATGATGCGGTAAATGATCTTCTCAATCCGTCGAATCCCCATTCGTGCGCGGAGGTTTCGAAGAGTCGGCACCCACAGAGGAATCAAAATCGATTTCCCAAAATCTGCCGCCAACTTCAGCAGGATTTCCAGCGTCTCACCGACTTCTCTTGCGTCTCGCGCCAAATCCGCGTTGAAAAGCGTCCTCCCCACGACTTGCAGCGTAATCTGCATCATGTCTTCGTGAATGTCGTGTACTTCCCCGCTCTTCCATCCTCGCATCGCGCGCTCCGCGTACTCGACCATCGTCGCGCCATACGCAGCGATCCTCGCACGATGGAACGCCGGCTGCGCCAGCCGTCGCTGCCTCAGCCAAAAATCTCCTTCGCTGGTCAACAAGCCTTCGCCGAAGAGCCGCATGTTGGCTTTCATCACGCGCCCTTTTTCAAAATGACGCGCTTTGTTGACGAGCACGTCCTCAATATCGTCCGGGTGGTTTATGAAAAGCGTGCGGAAATCGAACAGGGTCAAACAGCTCACGTCGCCGTAGTCGCGAGCGAGTTTTGTAAAAAACGCAAGAGGATCGCGCCGCCGGTCTCCAAACAGAAACGCAAATGTACTTCCGCCCGGTCCCGGTGGAAGTGTCTGCTGCGCTTTTTGGCTCATGTTTCGATGCTATGAGTTCGCGCGTAAGTATGCAAAGGACAGATTTTCACAAGAATTGAAGCTAGGTCGGCTTCCACTGTTCGGTCAGAGCATCTGTCTAATCCGCTTCAACGCCGCCGCGAACTGATCCGCGTTGTAAGCCGAGGGAATTTCCAACTGCTGAAACAGTCCGTTAATCGCGGCGCGCACTTCCGCTGAATTCGCCGGCTTCGCTTGTTTGCTATATGCAATGTAAAGCGAATCGAGCGCCATCGCCGCTTGCTCCGCCGCGCGTTCGTCGGCCAGCGAAATCGTCTCCGCGTCTTCGGTAATGCGCTGCATCGCGCGCAACGTCAGCGCCGAATCATACTGCATGCCCACCAGCCGCTCCGCCAAGCGCTGCGCCACCGGTGCACCGGCTGCCGCCGCCGCTACAACGGCGCTCCGGTCCGGATTCAACTTGCTCATCTCCAGCGAAACTGCGCTCAACTGTTTCTCTAATTCTTGGGCTGCCCCACTGTCTACCTGCCGCGCCATCAATCGAAAAACCACAAATCGCGATTCATTCCATGCCGGGTCACCCGGCCGACGTCCCGAATAGCCATGCTCCTGCCGCCAACTATCTTTCGCGGGCCCCAGCGAATGGTGGCACGCAAAGCACGAAAGCTCCGCGTATTCCGGCCAAACATCTTTTTTGTCGTAGCGTTGGCCCTTCGCACGCCACTCGAGCCGCTCCATTGCAGCGCGTAGTTGCACCGCTTGTCCCGCGCTCCAATCCCTCACCCCAACCCACGCGGCATCTTCAGCCGGCTTTCCCGGTTCCTCTTCGCGCGGCTGCTTCCAATGCCGTGGCATTACTGCCGAAAACGAATCCAGCTCAAAATACAAATCCGGATGTCCGGCCGCAATCATTTCGTGGTCAACAAATTTGTCTTTTGTTCCGAGATGGCATTCCAAACATTTCTCCGTGCGATGAATCACATTCCGCGTTTCCGCCATTCCCAGGGCGACCGATTTTTCGTGCGCCCATCCCGTCGTCGTGTGTGGTCCCAGCCATCCCGACGCCGGCCCATGGCAGTTCTCACAGGAAACGCCTTCCGCAATTTCAAATTGCCGCCCGCGTTGTTCCGGCTTGGTACGTAGAGCGTGGCAAACCAGACACTTTGGCGACTCCTCCGCCTTGGCCCCAAGCTTCAGAATCCGGGCCACGCGTTGGCCCACGTCGCCGGTCAGTGCCTGATACGCCCTGCTATGCTTGTCTTTCAAAATCCACGTGGAGTATTCGGTCTGTAAAATCCGGCTCCCCGCGATCGGCTTCACGCTGCCGTGGCAACTCGTCGCCGCGCAAGAACCTGGCCCAATGTACTTCATCGGTTCGGCAGCCGAATTCTTAGTACCCGCTCGCAACAATCCGCAAAACAGCGCCAAAAATGCGCAGCTAGCCGCAATTGCAATGGGGCGTTTGTAGTGTGTGAGCATCCGTCAGGCCGGAAGAATCCCTTTGTATATATCTTCGCTCCCGTGTGAAGTCAACGCTGCTCAGAATCCGGGTTGTTCATAGGGTTCGGTCCGTGCAAAACGATTTGGCATTTTCTGAGAATAGGCATAAATTTGCCTTGCCCCAGCCCCGGGAGCACTTCATGAGAAGTTTGGTCGGGGCTGTTCTGTTCGGACTTATTTCCTTCGCCTTAGTTTCAGAGCCTGCCGAGGCGCCCACTGGTTTCGACAATAAGAGCAACGGGCTCGTGGACGACGCCACCCATCAAGCTGACCAAGCAGCATTCGAAGAAACCGAGACAATCTCCGAGGGCCTTGGGCCACTCTTCAATGCACAATCCTGCCGCGAGTGCCACCAAAACCCCGTTTCTGGCGGCCACAGCCAGGTGATGGAGCTGCGCGTCGGTCATAAGGATAAAAACGGCACGTTTCAAAATCCGGAAATTCCCATCAACCACGGTTCGGAAAGAATCAAGGGGCGTTCCCTAGTCAACCAACGCGGCATCTGCCCCAACACCGATTTTCCCACCACCGAAATTCAGGAGCGCGTGCCAGATTCCGAAGAGATCAGAACGTTTCGCACGTCATTGAGCATTCTGGGCGACGGCTTTGTGGAAGCCGTTGAAGATTCCAAGTTGCTTGAAATTGGCAAGAACCAATGCGCGAAGGACCACGGGAAAATTTGCGGCTTGGCTCTGTACGTTCCGATTGTTGAGTCTCCAGGCCAGACACGGATCGGCCGTTTCGGATGGAAAGACCAGCAGGCCAGTTTGTTGTCTTTCTCTGGCGACGCCTATCTGAATGAAATGGGAATTACCAATCCGCTTTTTCCCGATGAAGTCACGAACCTATGCAACAACGCCGAGGAACCAAACGACAAACCGGGCTCAGACGGACTTGCGGATATCGATCGCTTTGCGCGTTTCATGCGCGCCACCAAGACCCCTGCACGAGACGCCCAGCAGGCCGCAACCCCCGCAGCGAAAAAAGGGGAAACGCTTTTTGTGAAAATCGGCTGCGCCGTTTGCCACGTTCCGGCGCTAACCACGGCAGCCCCGGGCACGGCAATTAACGGCGGCAAGTTCAAGATTCCCGACGCGCTCGGAAACAAAACGTTTTATCCCTACAGTGATTTCCTGTTGCATGACGTCGGCACCGGCGACGGCGTCGTGATTGTCATGGAAGAGCACTACGGCAAGAATATGTATCAGATCCAATGGAAGAATTTTTCGCTCGAAAAGTATCGCTCCAGTGCGAACCGCATCCGTACGGCACCGCTTTGGGGTGTGCGTCACCAGCCAATGTTGATGCATGATGGTAATTCATTGACGTTCCGCGATGCCATTCTCCGGCACCGTGGGGAGGCCAGCAAAGTCACGGAAAAGTTCGAAAGACTCAGTCGAACCGATCAGGATGCGATCATGGAATTCTTGAAATCTCTGTAATGTCGTCTCATTCGCGCTTTAGAAACTAATTGAGCGCTCTTCTATTTACACGCACCGATTCCCCCGTTACTATTTGCAAGACTTTTCACTCCACTCTGCGTCCCGCGTTCTTCACTCTTCCCGCGGGCCGCTTTTGCGCGAGACGGGCGCTGTGATTTTTGACGATTTGCGGGCCATCCAGCTGCGCCACGGCTTCCTGCCCAAGGCGGAGCTTGAATCTTTGTCTGCGCGCACGCAAACTCCGCTTTATCAAATTCATAGCGTCGCAAGCTTTTATCCGCATTTTCATCTTGCTCCGCCGCCCCGCGCGGAAATTCGCATTTGCGCGGACATGAGCTGCCACCTCAATGGCGCTTGCGAGTTGCGCGCAGACCTCGAACGCCGTTTCGCGGGCGCGTCCAAAAGCGAAGTCGAAATTCGCGACGTCTCCTGCCTCGGCCGCTGCGACCACGCGCCGGCGGTTTCCATCAACGATTGCATTTACACCAGCGCTACTGCCGAGAGCGCGGAAGCCATCGCGCTGTCAGCGATTCGTGGAGAGGAATTGCATGAAGACCATCCACAAGTCCAGCGCGTCGAGTGCGCCTCCGACCCTTATCCCGGCTTGGAAAAATACGGCGTTCTTCGCCAGCTTATCGTCAGCAAGGATTGGGATGGCGTCCTCGCCAAATTAAAAGAATCCGAACTGCGAGGTATGGGCGGCGCGGGCTTCCCTACCTCCATGAAGTGGGATCTCGTTCGAAAACAGGCTGTCGCCGAAAAGTATATCGTCTGCAACGCTGATGAAAGCGAGCCTGGCACCATCAAGGACCGCTTCATCATGACCCACTTGCCCCACCTCGTCATTGAAGGCATGGCCATCGCAGGGCTCGTCACCGGTGCGAAGCACGGAATCCTCTACATCCGCCACGAGTATCATTTGCAGGAAGAAATCCTCGGCGAAGAAATTCGCCGCTGCTATCGCGCTGGTTTGCTCGGAAAGAACCTCCTCGGAAGCGGCCTCGATTTCGATTTGCGAGTGTTTGTCAGCCCCGGCGGGTACATCTGCGGCGAAGAAAGCGCCTTGATCGAAGCGATCGAAGGCCATCGCGCCGAGCCGCGCAATAAGCCGCCGTTCCCGGGCGTCGTCGGCCTGTATCAAAAACCCACTGTCATCAACAACGTCGAAACTTTCGCCAATGCGCCGCAAATTCTCGCACGCGGCATTGAGTGGTACAAATCCGCCGGCCAGGGCGGTTCGCGCGGACTAAAATTTGTTGGCGTCAGCGGACACTGTGCGAAGCCGGGCGTTTACGAAGTAGCAATGGGCATTCCCATGCGCGAAGTGCTCTTCAACTGCGCAGGCGGCGTTCGCGGCGGCCGTCAACTAAAGGCCTTCGCTCCCTCGGGGCCTTCTTCCGGTTATTTGCCAGCTTCCATGGCTGACGTTCGACTCGATTTCAAGGCGCTCGCCGATGCCGGCTCCATGCTGGGCTCCGGTGCAATTGTTGTTTGCGACGACACGACGTGCATGCTGGACATGGCGCTCAATGCCGTCCGCTTCTACCGCAACGAATCCTGTGGCAAATGCGTTCCTTGCCGCGTCGGATCCCAAAAAATGGTGGACTTGCTCGTGCGCTGGTCGCAAGGCTCCGTTCCGGAGCCGCAATATCGCGCGGACCTTGCCTTGCTCGATGAGCTCTCGCACGTCATGGCGCAAGCCTCGATTTGCGGCCTCGGCCAAATCGTTCCTGCGCCGATTCAATCGGTGCTCAAACATTTTCGTGCAGAAGTTGACGCACACGTCTTGCGCGGCGAATGTCCCAGTGGAATTTGCAAAACCGCCGCAGCCCGCGCCGGCGAAGCCAATCGCGTGGGAATCAGGCCCTAACGAATGACCGCGCCCGCAACACCTCCCGGCTTCGTTGACATCACCATTGATGGCGCGCCCATCCGCGTCCCGGCGGGAACCACTGTCTTCGATGCTGCGCGCATGAACGGCGTTTCGATTCCTACGCTCTGTCACCTTCAGAATGAAACCCCCGTCGGGGTTTGCCGCTTATGCCTCGTGGATACGGGCGCGCGCGTCCTCTCTGCTGCGTGCGTACGCCCAGTTGAGCCGGACATGAAGGTTGTGACAAATTCCGAAAAAGTCTTGAGCGCGCGAAAAACGCTGCTTGAGCTTTTGATGGCGGATCATCCTTCGCCTTGCACGCGCCAGAAAAATTCCGGCGATTGCGAACTCGAAACGCTCGCCCAGGCGGCCGGAATCAAGGAGCCGCGCTTCGCAAAACGCACCGTTGCGCGCGGCCAGGACGATTCTTCGCTTTCCATCGCCGTCGATCACGACGCTTGTATCCTCTGCGACCGTTGCATTCGCGGCTGCGACGAAGTTCGCACGAATTTCGTTCTTGGCCGCATGGGCAAAGGCTATTCCGCGGGTATCGCCTTCGATTTGAACTCGCCGATGGGTGATTCCACTTGCGTTTCCTGCGGCGAGTGCATGGTCTCCTGCCCCACTGGCGCGCTCACCAACAAGAGTGTCACCGGCACTGCAATCGCCGAAGGTCCTGGCGCGGAAGGATTTGAAGCCGAGGACCTCTTGAAGATTCCGGTTTTCCACGGCGTCTCCGGCACGTTCCTCGAAATGAATCGCGGCGCTATCGTCAAGCGCCGCTTCCGCAAAGGCGAGCTCATCTGCAAGGAAGGCGACTTCGGTTCGACGGCGTTTTACATTCTCGAGGGCAAAGCGCGCGTCTCCATCTCCACTCCCATCGCCCACGTCAAAACGCAAGGCGGCGCCAAAGGGCTGTTCAAACGCCTCACGAGCACGCTCGCCGGCCGCGACGAAGATCAACGCGAAGGCGAGGCACGCGACAAAACCATTCCCATAGACGCCGCGGTGGATCTTTCTTACGGCAATCCCGTCGCCGAACTCGGCCCGGGCAATCTCTTCGGCGAAATGACCTGCATGAATTTTTATCCGCGTTCCGCCACCGTTGTCGCGGAATCCGATGTCGGGGCCTACGAAATGTTGCGCAACGTTCTCGACATCATGATGAAGAACAAGACTTTCAAAGCGCAGATTGACGAAACCTATCGCCGCCGCGCTCTCGAAAACCATCTCCGCGGAGTCCCCATGTTCGCGGATCTCGCGCCGGACTTCATCGAACACCTGAAAGAAACTGTCGAGCTACAGCGCTTCGCTCCAGGGCAAGTCATCGCGCGCCAGGGCGATCCCGCTGACAATTTCTATCTCGTACGTATCGGCTTCGTAAAGATCTCGGAAAATTATCCCGGCGGGGAACTTGTACTCGCATATCTGTCGCGCGGCGATTACTTCGGGGAAATCGGCCTACTCGGCGGCGGCGTTCGCACGGCGAATTGTACTGCGCTCGATCATGTCGAAGTCGTGCGCATCCCGGGCGACGACTTCCGGCAAATGGTCGAGCGGTTTCCGACTGTCCGGCGCGGCCTCGAACTCGTCGCCGAAGAGCGCCGCTTCGCCAACGAGCAGCGTCTCCAAATGATTCAAGGCGTGCCCATCGACCAATTCCTTTCGCAAGGATTGATGGAAGCGCAGAGCTTGCTCGTGCTCGACCTCGAAAACTGCACACGCTGCGATGCATGCGTCAACGCTTGCGCCGACGCGCACGACGGCGTCACGCGCCTCGTCCGCGATGGGCTTCGCTTCGAGCACTTCCTCGTCGCCACAAGCTGCCGCCAGTGCCGCGATCCGCTCTGCATGGTCGGCTGTCCCGTCGGCTCCATCCGCCGCCGCAATTCACTTGAAGTCATCATTGAAGATTGGTGCATCGGCTGCGGCCTTTGCGCGCGCAATTGTCCCTACGGCAACATCAATCTTCATCCATTCGAAGTAATGGCAGAAGATCCTGATCATCCCGGCCGCAAGAAAGCGACAATCAAACAAAAAGCAACTTCGTGCGATCTCTGCACACACCTCAAAGAGCCAAGTTGCGTTTACGCGTGTCCACACGATGCCGCGCATCGCGTCGAGCCGCGCCAGTTTTTCCAGGAAGTGATTCATCAAGGGTGGAAACTGAAATGAGATTAGACTCCACCCAGCGCTCCTGGTTCTTCATTTCCGTAGCGATCTTTGTCGCCTCGCTGGCGATCTACATTCCGTACGCTTTCACCGCCGCCAAAGGCCCCACTGGGGGCAGCGCGCTCGGTCTTGCTTTCGGAATCGTTGGCTTCGCGTTCATGCTATTCGCTGCGGCCCTCGGTGCGCGCAAACGCGTTCCCACCTGGCGACTTGGCCGCGCCCAAGCCTGGATGCGCGGCCATCTCTGGCTCGGTTTCCTCGCGCTTCCACTTATTCTCTTTCATGGCGGCTTTCACTTCGGCGGCACGCTCACGCGAATCCTCATGTGGCTTCTCATTATTACTGTCGTGAGCGGCGTTTTCGGCGCGGCGTTGCAAAATTTTCTTCCGCGCATGATGACCAAAGATGTCCCGCTCGAAACGATCTACGACGAAATCAGCCACGTGCGCCATCTCCTCCGCGAAGAAGCAGATCATGCGATGGAATCTCTTTGCGGCCCACTCGGTTTCACTTACAAATCCGAAGAAGCCGGCCAACGCGCCGGCGGTTTCACTGCGATGCGTACCCTCACCGCGAGTACAGTCGCTCTTCGCACCTCCGCCGCCGTTAGCGCAGGAGCCAGCGTGGCTACCGCCGTCCCCGCAGCACCAGAAATTATTCTTCTCACCGATGAACAGTCCGCTCCCCTCCGCCGGTTTTACTGCGCAGAACTTCGCCCTTATCTCGAACATCCAAAACGCAGCCTGAGTCTCAGCGACGTCGGCCGCGCGCGCAGTTCCTTCACCGCAGTTCGAACGCTCGTTCCTCCCTCGGCGCACGCCACCATCGCTGACCTCGAAGACATTTGCGACGAAGCGCGCCAGCTTTTCATGCAAGAGCGCATGCATCACTGGCTGCACGGCTGGCTTCTCGTGCACATTCCGCTTTCGCTCGCACTGATTTTGCTTGGCGCAGTCCACGCCGCCATGGCCTTGAGGTATTGATATGGACCTGGCAAGTCGAAGGCGAGCCCGTTTTTCCATTTTCTACTTTCCGTTTTCGATTTTCGGATTTTCGTTTGAACTGAAAACTGATGACTGACTGCTGAAGACTTTTTCATGGCTCGCACGCGCACAACAAAAAAACTCGCCCAGCGCATCGACCTCAACTATTTCAAAAGGCCGACGCCGCTCAAGCGCGCCAAACTCTGGCTCAGCCTTTTGCTTCCTCTTATCGCTTTCATCTGGATCGCGTATCATTTCGCCGCGCGTGATTCTCGCGTCTACTCCAGCGGCCGCCTCAGCGAACCTCACGCCGTTTTCGAAACGCAATGTGCCGCCTGCCACATCCAGCAAACCGGTAGCTTCAGCGCCAAGGCCGAAAATTCCGCCTGCCTCGCCTGCCACGACGGCCCCGTTCACCATGCCGAACAAACTCGCACTCTCAATTGCGCTGAATGTCACGTCGAGCACCGGGGCAAAATCAATCTCTCCGCCGCTTCGAACCAATCTTGCGCCATGTGCCATTCCGATTTGCGCGCAAGCGGTGGATTACACTACGTTTCAGGCATTCACAGCTTCGAAGACGGCCACCCCGAATTCAATGCCGCGGACAAAACCAATCACGATCCCGGCACCATCAAGTTGAATCACATGCTCCACATGAAACCTATCCGCCGCTCGCCGAGCGGTCCCAACGTTCAACTCGATTGCTCCGACTGCCATCGTCCTGAAGCTGTTTCTACAAATTCGTCTTGGTCTTACGGCGACGAAAAATATAGGTCGGCAGCAGTCTCCTACACGGCGGCGGACAATTTCCGCCCCGCCGGAACTTCGGGCCTGACTGCGCACAACCCGTCCTCCGGGCTCGAACTTATGGCTCCAGCGAGATTCGCCACTGCTTGTGCCGCCTGCCATCTCCTCACCTTCGACAAGCGCTTCGACGAAGGCGCCCCGCACGACAAGCCCGAAGTCGTGCACGCCTTCCTCGTCAAGAAATTCTCCGCCTACATCGCCGCGCATCCGAGCGAACTTCATGAAATGCAAGACCCCGCACGCGACCTAACCGGCAAGCCTCTCCCCCCGCGCCTGCGCACGCTCACTTCCCCACAATGGATTCAGGAAAAAGTGGCCGTCGCCGAAGAATTGCTCTCACGCAAAACTTGCGCGCAATGCCACCAGATGAAGCAACAGAACCCACTTCAGGATACGCGCATCGCCCGCTGGACTCCTTCGAATCCACAATCCACCACGCGCATTCTGGACTCCTCTACGTCCTTAACTTCCTTTGCCTCCTCTACATCCAGTCTGATTCCTCCCGTCGCTCCAGCCAACACCACTCTCCGCTGGCTCCCGCACTCCAAATTCGATCACTCCGCCCACACCGGTTTCACCTGCACCAACTGCCACGAAAAAGCACTCACGAGCACCGAATCCTCCGATATCCTTATTCCGGGAATCGCGACATGCAAAACTTGCCACGCACCCGGCCCCAATCATGCCGAATCGCGCTGCTTCGAATGTCACACCTATCACGACTGGTCGCACCGCAAGGAAGTGAAGCCCTCTTTCACGCTTCCCTCGCTTCACACGGGAATGTAAGCTCTCCGTAGAGGTACAGCGCCATGTCCGCCGCGCCCCAATCTGCATTTCATCCAAAAACTTCCATCGCGTCGATGCTCAGTGTCCGCAAGGGCGCGCAAGCCATCGAATTCTACAAATCCGCTTTCGGCGCAACCGAGGCTTTTCGCATGGACGATCCCGGCGGCGCCGTCGTCGCGCGCCTCTCCGTTGATGGCGCGGAGTTTTGGGTCGCCGACGAATCTCCCGAACACAAGAATTTCAGTCCGGAAACTTTGGGCGGTGGCACTGCTCGAATGATCCTGGTTGTGGACGATCCCGACGCCACTTTTTCTCGTGCCGTTTCCGCCGGAGCTGTCGTCGTCTATGAAGTCACCAACGAGTACGGCTGGCGCCTCGGCCGCGTGATGGACCCGTATGGCCATCACTGGGAAATCGGAAAGCCGCTCTCCGAAGGCCTCTGATTCTTATTCGAACGTAATCTGCACAATCTCCGCTTGCGATCCAACACGCAGCGGCGGCCCCCATGTGCCCGCTCCACTTGAAACGTAAAATTGCGTCACGCCCAGCCGGCTCAACCCATAAGTGAATTGTCCGTAGATTCGTCGGGTGATCCACGTAAACGGAAAAAATTGCCCCAGGTGCGTATGTCCGGAAAGCTGCAATCCAATCCCGGCTTCTTCCGTGATGTTCGGGCGGTCCGGCGCATGCGTCAGCAAGATACTCGCTTTCATCGGATCAATCGCAATCTTCGCCAGCACCGAACGAAAATGTTCCGCATGCGTCGCGTGTTCATAAGGCACGCCGACAATCTGCAAGCCTTCTGCGTCTACTTTCTCGTTCTCCAGCACGCGAATTCCCACCGCCCGCACTGCGCTCGTGAATTCCGAATCGCCGCGAAACAGTTCGTGATTTCCGCTTACGAAATACACGCCAAACTGAGCGCGTAAATACTTCCACGGCCACAGGACGTCAGCAGCGCTGACCTGCGTACCGTCAAAGAGGCAGCGGGGCCTTGTTTCCCAGTTTGCGCGTGTTCCTTTCGCCCCACTCTTTCAGATGCCGCTCGCCCACCTGCCGTTGTGGAACCCCCAAATCCATGTTGACATTGCAACATCTGTATGTTGCAATAGCAACATTGAGGTGTCCAATGAAGCATTCGCTCGAACCCATCCTTCAACGCAGAGCCATCAAAGTCTTCGACCCTGTCCCCATCGCGTCCGAAGTCCGCCGCCAAATTCTGGATGCCGCCCGATCCGCCCCTTCAAGCTTCAACATGCAGCCCTACCGACTCATCTGGATCGAATCCCCCGAACTCCGCAAGCAAGCCGCTTACCTGTGTATGAGCCAATCGCCAGCCGTAACCGCTTCCGCTCTCGTCGTAGCGGTCGCTGACATCGGCTCCTGGCGCTCCACTCTCACAAGCCAGCTCGAATGGATGCGCTCCGCCGGTTTCAGTTCCGAAAAAATCTCAGAGCAAGAAAAAAAGTCTGGTTTCGCGAAGTGGTTTTTCCTGCAAGGATGGTTCGGATGTTTCGGAATTCTAAAAGCTCTGATTCTGCGTGTCGTTCATTCCTGGAGAATCATCGGCTCTCTGCCTGTCGCTCGTCGCGGCCTGTTCCAGTGGGCCACGAAAAGCACCGCGCTCGCCTGCCAGAATCTGATGATTGCCGCCGAAGCCCTCGGCCTTAACACCTGTCCGATGGAAGGCTTCGACGGCCGCAGACTTTCCAAATTTCTGAACCTTTCGCGGCGCTATCATGAAATCGTCATGGTCATCGCCATCGGCAAAAAGTCGCCTCGCCACAACGATCAGCCGCAATGGCGCAGGCCGCTTGAAAGCACGGTGCAATTTCTGTGAGCGTTCCCAGCCTTGTTGTCGACAAAAAACTCATCCCGCAGGAAATCCTGAAGGACTCCGTCATCCTGCACCTGGCGTCGGCTTACTTTTCCATCGGCAAACGTCTGGAACAAAAGACGCAATGCTCGCAGACCCGGGGCTTCATTATGTCCACGCTCCGCGGCGGCGCTTCCCTAAACCAAAATCAAATCGCCGCGCTGCTCGGCTTCGATCGCACAGTTGTCCACCGCGCCGTAAAAACCATGATCCTGGAAGGTTTGCTTTCTGAGAGAAAAGCGGACAAAGGCCGCGCACTGCTGGTTCAACTCACGTCCAAGGGCAATAGGTACCGCGAAGGCTTGATCAAGGAGCGCCGCGCCTTGGACGAAACCATTCGCCAGCATTTCAGTCCCGATGAGGTCTCTACGCTCCTTCGCCACCTCAAACGCCTCGCCGAATTGGAGTTGTAGCCCACTCTTTCGCTCCTGTTAACATATCTGTCCCGGGCGGGAGTACTTTCTCTTCCGCCGCTAGATCTCCAAACAAAATGGCCAGCACTTCACTCCCATCCTCTGCACCGACACAGCAACAAGCACCCACTCAGCCCAATCAGGCACGCGCCATCTGGCGGCTGCTGATGCATTTCGATCATTCCAAGATGATTCCCTCGCTGGCGCTGCGCAACACTGCCGGGGTCATCATCCCTCTCGTCGCCGGCTTCGCGCTCGGCATGCCGCGGGGCGGACTCGCAATGGCCAGCGGCGCGCTCAACGTCTCTTACTCCGATGGCCACGACCCTTATCCGCAGCGCGCGCGACGCATGCTCGCCTCGACGGTATGGTGCGCCATCGCCATCTATCTCGGAGCCATCACGGGCCATCGCAACATTGAAGCTGTCTTTGTCGCTACGGCGTGGGCGTTCATCGCGGGAATGTTAGTCGCTGTCGGCGTCACCGCCGCGGACGTCGGCGTCATCAGCCTCGTCTTACTCGTCGTTTATGCCGCGCAGCCACTCACGCCGCGCCAGGCCGCCGAAGCAGCAGCCCTCGCCTTCTGTGGTGGCTTGCTGCAAACCGCTCTCTCCATCGCGCTCTGGCCAGTGAACCGCTACGACCCAGAGCGCCGTGCTCTTGGCAATCTCTTTCTCGAACTCGCTGACGCCGCCGGTAAACCCGCCGAAGCCGCCAGTGCGCCGCCAGCCACCGCCGCTACGACGCAGGCGCAGGACGCGATTAACGCGCTCGGCAGCGATAATTCCGTGGAGTGTCTTCGCTTTCGCGCGCTGCTCAGCCAGGCTGAGCGCATTCGCCTCAGCACCATGATGCTCGCGCGCCTTCGTCTCCGCATGCAGCGCGAAAATTCCAGCCACGCCGCTATTGATGCGATCGATCGCTATCTCGAAAACGCTTCCGCAATTTTGCGCGCCATCGGGGAAGCGCTCGTCAATGACAAACGCGTCGGCCTCGAATCCGACCGCGTCATTCTCGGCGTCGCCCTCACTTATCAAATTCGCGCGCAGCATGGCACCGGCTCGCGCGCCGCCTTTTTCGATGCCGTTCTTCAGGACGCGCAGTATCAAATGGACGCGCTCTCCGGGCAGATGCGTGCAGCCATTGATCTCGCCAACAATGCTTCGCCCGAAGGTTCCCTTGCCTTCAAGCAGAAGGAAAAAGAGCAGCCGCTCTGGCTGCGCTTCAGCAGCAACATCGCCACGCTGCATGCCAACTTGAATTTGCGTTCCGGCGTTTTTCGTCACGCCTTGCGCCTGTGCTTCGCCATAGCTGTTGGCGATGCGATTGGCCGCGACCTTGAATGGAGCCGTTCCTACTGGATCCCCATGACGATTGTTCTCGTCTTGAAGCCGGAATTTGCCGTCACCTTTACCCGAGGCGTCCTCCGCGTCGCAGGCACCATCATCGGCCTGCTCCTCGCCACGGCGCTTTTTCACTTTCTGCCGATTCATACCGCGACCGAAATCATTTTGATTGGAATCTTCATGTTTCTCATGCGGTGGATCGGCCCCGCCAATTACGGAGTTTTCGCAATCGTGATTAGCGCTCTCGTTGTGCTCTTGCTCACCATCAACGGCGTCGCTCCAAAAGACGTTATCCTCGCGCGCGGATTCAATACGGCCGCGGGCGGCATCCTCGCGCTCCTCGCCTATCTTGTCTGGCCCACGTGGGAACGCTCGCGCGTTGCCGACAACATGGCCGCCATGCTCCGCGCCTATCGCGAATATTTTTCTGCCATCGCGAACTCCTACATCGAAAAAGAAGCCGGAAATCGTCTGGCCATCGAACAGCCCCGTCAAAGCGCGCGCACCGCTCGCACCAATCTCGAAACGTCGCTGGAACGCCTCGCCGCCGAACCCGGCGTCACCCGCGAACAGATGTATCGTGTAAACACCATGCTTGCCACTTCGCACCGCTTCGCCCATGCCATCATGGCGCTCGAGGCTGGTTTGCCTTTGACTCCGCCGGTGCCCGCTCGAAACGAATTTCGCGTCTTCACCGCGGATGTGGAACAGACTCTTTCGCTTCTCGAAGAAATTCTTGCCGGGAAGAAAGTCCCCGAAAAAAATTTCCCTGACCTCCGTGACGATCACAACCGGTTGAGCGCCGCCGGCAATCCAAAGAAAGAACGCTACGCCCTCGTTAACATCGAAGCGGACCGCATGACGAACTCCCTCAACACACTGCGCGAAGAAATCGTCGCCTGGATGCGCCTGACACGCGGACACCCCCTCTCGGAATCTGCTGCCGTTCCCTCCATCGCGCCATCAGGAAAAACCTAGTGCCCTCTCCTCTCAATTTCGTCGTGACAAAGTGCTACCATTCCTTCCACACCCCGCATTTCCCTTCCCGGAGGTCTTATGCTCGATTCCCGTCGCTCTTTTCTTTATTCCTTTGCTGCGGCCGGCATGTTCGCCGCGCTTCAGCAACAGCCACCGACGCCCATCCGCCCCAAAGCAGAGCCAATGCCCGCCCACCCCGAACCGGCGCAAAAATTGCCAACACAACAAGGGAAACGCCGTGCAAACAATCCCGCCGCCCTCGTCGCGCATGAAAAAGAATTGCGGGAAACCACGGATCAACTTTTGATAAAAGTTCAGGAGTTCCGCGCAAAGTTGGATGGGACTCACACCGCCGACGTTTTTTCCGTGGATATGTACAAACAGACGGAGGACATTGAGAAGCTCGCCAAACAACTAAGGAATCGCGCGAGACCTTGAATCAAAGCGCAAAAATGCAAGAGGCGCCCGCGGAGCGAGCGCCTTCTTGTTGAAAGGAATGAAACCGAAGTTAGGAGATCACGCGCTTTGTGCGGTGACGGGCGACTGAACCGCCAGCGTTTCCGCCGGAATCGGTTCCGCCGATTCCTCAATGAGCAGTTGATCCGTACGGGACTTCCCCCATTCACGCAGCGTTAAGCCTTGAGCGGCGAAGAAGCGCCGGATTTTTGCGGAATCCCAGCGAAGGACGTCTTCCATCATGGGGACGAGCACGCTCATCGCGTTGTCGCTCAGCACTGTGCGCTTTGCGACGCGCGTGATGAACTCCGCTTCGCTCACCGCGATCGTGAGTCCGTCGTAGGAATTCACATGCATCATCACGGGCAAGTCGGAGCTGCCGTCGCCCATGTAGATGATGTGGTCGTGGCTGATTCCAAGTTTCGCTCGAATCTCTTCGAGCGCGGTGATTTTGCCCCAACCCGCGGATGCGCGGACGATGGCCTTCACCTCTCCGTTCGACGGCTCGTAGTAAAAGCGCGTGCCAAAAATATTTTCCGGCGGAACGATTCCCTCGAGCGCCGATTGAATAATCTCCTGCGGCGCTGCGGAAATCACGTAGAACGAAAAGTTGTAGCCTTCCGCAAGATTCTCCAGCGCCTTCGCAAACATGCCCACGTTGTGCTTCAGTCTGATGCGCTTTCCCGTTTCTACAAGATGTTCCTGCCGCACGCGCCGGAATTCCGGATCATGCAGAATCAGGTAAGAAAGCTCCGCGCCCTGCTGCACAAGATTGATCTGCGACAAGCCCTTCACCCGGTCGTGGAAATTCGTGATGCCGATCAGTTCGGCAAGGACCACGCCCGAGTCGTTGAAGCTGAGCGTCTGGTCAAAGTCGCTGGCCAATAGATATTGCTGTGCCATGCCATTTACTCCTTTTTCCGTTAATGCCGGTCTGCAACCGGAGGGTCCGTCCAGCGGACCAAATTGCCACCGAATATACACCTTACCCATGTTCCCTTGACGAGTCCCAACAAATTATTTTAATCATTTCTATGCAGGGAACGTGAATCGGATTTAGTCCCTAGGTTAGATGCTGTAGAGGCGCAAAGGGTTAAATATGAAGAAGATGGGGGCTTTATCGTTACAGTCTCAAGATAAGAAAGGGCGACTGTACAGTGGGGCGGTGCGAATGAAAAGCGAATACGATTTTTGTTCGCTTATTTGCCGGATAGGCGCCAATGGAAAAGGCGCTCGAACCAACTAGGAGAAGTGTTCTTCGACAATTTCGAAACGTCGGACTCTGCGGGTTCGTCGATGACGGTGTACGGGGCGTTCGAATTGGTGTGCATATAGAGGGCACGTATTTCGGCGGCATTGAGAGGGCGAGCGCCACGGCGGCCGAAAACTGCGAGCTGATTTCCGGATTCATCCACGGCGCGATCGCGGTCAATTCCTTTCGAAATGGCGAGAGCGGGTCCACGCGTGTGCGCCGTGGCTATTAGTTTCGGACTCGGGCGCGGACTAAATCCGGAGAAGTGCGCGGGATCGTCCCACGGTGAAATGATTTGCAAGACGCGAAGTCCGTTGTACCCATCGGCAACAAAAGCGAACGCGCTGCCGGCGACCATTCCGATTTTGACGTCGTTTACTTCATGCATGGCGTTGTTTGCGTTGAAAACTTGATCGAGACGCGGCACTTCCGGATTTTCGACGTCGAAAATGGCGAGGCCGTTTTTCCCTCCTGCGACGTAGGCGTAGGTGCGCGCGACGTAGACGTTGCGCGCGTCGTCGAGCGCGGCGCGGCCAGTTGGGACCGGCTTCGGATGGGCAAGATCGGTCACGTCCAGCGTTTTCAGACCGTAGTTATCCACGACAAAGGCGTAGCGAAACTGAACGGCAATGCCGCGCGGATTTTCGAGATCGGGAGCGCCGACGGTGGCAGTGATTTTTGGTGCGAGAGGATTATCGAGATCCACCACGACGAGATTTTTGTCGGTAAGGATGTAGGCGTAGGTTCCGGCAATGGTGATACGGCGCGCGCCCGTGAGAATGCCATCGGGATTGAAGGCGAGAGCGCGCTTCAAGAAATTGTTGTTGGGATTGCCGTCGAGCAGAGTGCTGACCCCGGGCATTTTTGCTTTTAAGTTTGGATCGCCGATGACGACGAGTCCTTCTTCCGCGTCGGCGACATAAAGAAAACCGTACATCAGATGAATTGGTTGCTCCTCGTTTTCAGGAAGCTGTTTGCGGAGCGGGTCAACGCCGAGAGTTGTGGGCGAGGCGACAGCCATTGCGTTTTTGGTGGGGACGTAAAATCTTTGGCCGAGCGGAGAGACAGGTGCGCTGGTTATGCGTTCGGAGAAACCTTTGTTGTCCAGGTTGGCGATGTCGAAGACGCGCAGGCCGCCTTTGCCCATGGCAGCGTAGGCGTATTCACCCCGCACTTGAATGTCGAGAATGTTTCCATCGTGCTCGTAAGAGGTGGGAAGCTCACGTTCACGCTTGACGAATTCCCTGTAGTCGTCGGGATAGGCGACGCGGTGTAAGTCGCTGCCGTAGATGGCTTCCGGCTCGTCGTGCTCGGCGACGGCAATGGCTTCAAAACCTTTTTTGCCCGTGGCGACGTAAACGTAGCGGCCCATGAAATTCATGAAGTTGGTGCCTTGAAGAAGAAGCTGGGCCATCCAAGCGTTGTTGTCGTTTTTCTGGGAGACGTGGCAATCGCTGCATTGCTTGGTTTCTTTGGCGCGAACGGTGTGTGGCACGAACGTGGAGTAAGCCTGGCCGGAAAATCCGGGCGCGGAAATGGTTTGCTGCGTGTAGTAGAGCCATTCGCGATTGGCATTTTGCGAGCTGACGAGAATGGCGCAACTTGAACGCGCGGGCGCGATGCGATGGCCGGTGACGGTGCCGTCCACGCCGAGCATGTAAATGTCATCCCGCAAAACCTGGAAGTTGTAGCTGGTGTAGTTGCGGGTCATCAAGCCTTCGTTGTGGAGCATTGGGCGGCGGACGTTTGCGGTCATTTGCAAATGACAGCCGAAGCAGGTGGGCGTCCATGATGTGTGGCAGGAATAGCAAGTCATGCTGGCGTTGCTGTGCGCCAGATGCGTTTCGTCCTGCGGAGCTTGCGAGAGAACTGAGCCGTTTTTGCCCATGAGTTTTGCGCGGAGCGATTTTGGATTAAAGTGGACATTGCCGGGAATGATCGTGTCCGCAGTCTGAACGATTTCCCATTCCTTGGCGGGATCAGTCATGGAGCGTTGGAAGACTTTTCCATCGCGATTCTCGAAACGGCGCAATCCCCAGGGAGTGCGAAGCGCATCGAGGCGATGGCCACGCGGCCACGTTGGCAAAGCGGGATCGGGAGCGGCGGGACCGGAAGTGGTGAGCGTGGCTTTCTTGTTGATGGTGCCGTGGCAGTCCACACAATCGATTTCTACGGCGGCACGAGGCTCGCCGTAGATTTTCCCGTTGCCATGATTGTCCTGGCCGAAATGGCAATCGGTGCATTGCATGCCTTTTTCGAGGTGAATGTCGGCGAGATGAACGGCTCTGCCGAAGCGGTCGGGGTCATCGAAAGGAATAATCTTGTCGTCTTTGTCGAGCCAGTTCCCTTTTCGGTCGTGCTTGTAAACGCCACGGAAAACCCAGCCGTGGCCGTGAAAATCTGCGAACTGCGTGGTCTTGAGTTGCTTGTTGAAGTCAGGCGAGCCGACTTCAGCGAGAAATTTTTGGTCGCGCCAGAGTCCGCGGGCGGCGGCGGCCTCCGGATTTCGCAGCGCGACTTGATAGCGCTCCTCTTCGCTCGGATTGTGCTGCTCCTTCGGGTACATTTTTTCGCCGTCGATTTCGTTGTCCCACCAGGTCAGGCCGAAGTAGGTGGTGAGCATGTTCGTACCCGGGTGGAGGTGGCAGACCATGCATTGACTGGAAGGAATGGAGCGAGTGAAGACGTGTTTAATGGGATGACCGGATTCGTTTTTCGGAATAGTGGGATCGATGGTGGCGGTATGGCCGAGATTGCCATACTGCGCATATTGCGCCGAGTGCGAAGGATCGCGGTCGTTGGCGTAGATGACGTGGCAGGCAGAGCAGCCGCTCGCACGATAGTCGCCAGGATGATCGTTCGTTCCGGGAAGCGACATCACAGGATCGACGAGGCGCGTTTTTTGGAGACCGAGGAAAACGGGATCAGTGCGAAGTTCTGTGCCGAAGCCTCGTTCGCCTAGTCTGTCGTCGGGTTTTCCAGGGGCCTCTTCTTTCTTTGGATTGCCGATTTCGCTTTTTTTCTCGCCGCCGCGTTCGAATACACGAAGCACGTTACCGGGTTGAGAAATTTCCCAGCGAAGAAGCGGTTCGAGCTGGGGCAGGATTCCTTTGGTGCGGGTTTCTTCCGAAGTTGGCGTGGGAATGGTTTTGAGCGATTGCGGCTTGCCGTCGCGGTCATAGCTTTCGCCGAAGCGGGCATTTTTTGTGGGATAGCCGCCGTTATTGTAAAGCGCCGCGCCCCACAACATTCCGGTGTGGGTCATCATGCTGTTCGAAACGGCGCGCGTTTCAGAGGCATGACATCCGGCGGGGCCGCAGGTTTCGGGAGCGACGCGGAGATCTCCGGGATTCACGAACCTGACGTACTCGGCGGATTCCTTGAGCCATTTTGCAAAGACAATTTCCGGGACGGCAGCGCGATTCTTGAAAATGGGATCGCGCGGTTGGACGTGAGCTTTTTGCTTGGCGGAGATAGATTCGGGAGACTTTGGATCGGCGCTGGGTGTGACCGAGATGGAAGAATTGCCACCGTGGCAGTCCGTACAGCCGAGATGGACGGTTTTGGTGGGATGCATTGTCGGTTCGTCGGTGGGACCGTGGCAAGAGATGCAGACGGAGGATTTTTGACTGGCGGCTTCCTCGGATTGGCCGAGGAGGGGAGAAACGCCCTCGGTTAATTGTTGAGCGAAGGCAGAAAAATTCTTGGTCGTGAAAAACAGAAAGAGCGCAGAAAGTGCCAGTGCGCTGGCCAGCGCCACGTGCCGTCGCCCACCTCGGAAGGCGGCTGCTACAACGGCGTTCCTGTGACGGCCTCTCATCAGAAGGTGAACCTCACGGAGGTGAAGAGAGAAAAAAGAGTATGGCCGCCATAAATGTCGCGGAGGCCGTCGCCGGGAGTGAGGGCGGAGGCGCCACCGGTAATGACGATGTTTTCGGAGAGCGGCGGGCGAAAGATGACGCCGAGGCCGTAGTCGGTGCCGATAGAATGACGAACGCTGGATTGGAGAAGGATGAATTCGAGCGGCTCAGTGTGATCGAAGCGGAGATAGTTGATGTTGGCAAAAGCGCGGAGTTTGGGGGTGAGGTCGAAGTCGGCCCCTGCATTGGCGAGGAAAATACCCGGGTTAACGAAATTGGCCTGGCCTTCTTCCTTATTCGAGCGAAGAGAAGGAAGCAAGCTGCCGGGCGGAGTGAGAGAAACACCCGAGCCTGTGAGGCGAATTTGTTCGCGATTCCAGAAGCTGAAGAGTCCCCCAGCGAACGAGGGGAGGTCGAGGATTGAGTCGAAGCCGCGGGCGCGATTGTCCCGAGGATTGGCGTCGCCGGAAGCGAAGAAGCCGGAGACGCTGTAACGAATCCAGTCGCGATCGTAGGAAAATTCCGCAGCGGCCATTTGCGCGTTGACGGTGACGGGCTTGCCGGCGATGGGATTGAAGGTATCTTCGCCGACGGCCTGAAAAAATGCGTGCGTGAGATTAATACGCTTGATGTGGCCGCTGCCGAGCCATCCGAAGTAGCCGACGCGAATCCCGTGAAGAATGGCGCCTGCGCCGGGATTTTGATTGATGACGTTGCCGACAGGCGAAGGACGGACGAGAAAACCATTGTCGTCGTAATGAAGGCCGCCGTCGTCTTTGTTCCACGCAACGAGAAATTCGGCGGTGTAGCCGGGAAAAAAGAAATCCTGCAAATAGACGTTGCCAAGTAGAACTTGCTGGCTGCGGCGTTCGAACGTGTTCAGACCGCTATTGGTGTTTTTTTCGAAGAAATCGAAATAGGCGACGTTGTATTCGATTTTGTCGTTGTGGAGATTGCCGAAGATGCGAATGCCGGGCTGTTCGTCCTGAAAGAGAAAGCCGCGAAAGTCAGCGTTAAATTCCTGAATGCCTGCGCGAATAGAAATGAAATCGTAGTTGGGGCTGAGGTCGCGGAGCTTGTATTCGAGGAAAGCTTCCTGAAGGCCGGTGTGTGTGTCGAAACGATTGGTGCCGGCGAGCGGGCTAGGGCCGACAATGCCGAGTTCGCGGACTTTCAAATTGTTAAGGCTTATTTCGGGGGTGATGCGGATGCGCCAATCCACGGGTTTGAAGGAAGCGTCGCCGCGGAAGAGGTCGAAACTAACGCGGAAGGTTTGATCGAGAAAGGCTTGCTCGCCACGGCCGAAAAATTCGGAGCTGCCGGGTTCGGCACTGCTGACGTTGCTGGGCGAAGGGACGCGGCGACCGTCAAAGAAAGTTTCGGAGGTCGCTGTGAAATTGAGAAAGGTCTGCTGCCCGAGCACTTTGGGCCAAATGGGTTCGTCGCCTTTGAATTTGTTGCGATTGAAGGGGTCGTACCAGCGAGGCTTGGTGTAAAGATATTCGCCTTTTGCGTCGTAGCGGCGGTATTCAGGCTGCTGAAGCTGCCAGCGGTCGGGAACTTTGTTGTAGACGTCCGCGATGGGAGGAAGAACTTCGGAGGCGGGATTGAGAACGTAAGCAGGATCGGAATCGAGACGATGGCGAAATTCTCGGTAGGAGCCGAAGGATTCCGCGGACGCTGAGAGTGCAGGGCCGAGTTCGGGCTGGCGCGGGAGGCGCGAGCGGGCTTCGATAGCGGCGGTGGTGACAAGAGAGATTTCAAGAGTGACGACTTCGTCCGGCTGAAACAAAAGATCTGCGATGACGAATGGGCCGTAATCGGGAGCGGTGACGCGAAGCTCGTAATGGCCAAGCGGAATGGGAAAAATGCGGAAGACGCCTTCGCCGGAAGAGGCGCCGGAAAGAGTTTGGCCAGATTGAAGATTACGAAGAGTGAGTTGAGCGCCCGGAACAGGGACTGTGGCTCCGGAAAAGCCCGAGTCGCGCACAATGCCGTCGAGCGCGGCAGTGTTTTGCGCTTGCTGGCGCGGGATGCGGAGTGATTGCACATTCGAGTTGCGGGATTGTTGGGCGCCCGATTGCTGTGGAGCGGATTGATGTGAATTGCGCGCAGCAAACATAGTGGACGTGCAAAAACATGCCCCACAAGCAGCGAGGGCTGCGCGAAATACGCGTCGGGGATGCCGCGGGAGCGAGTGGCGCATGCGTCGAGACCGGAAATATCCGGAATGAAACCAGGAATCGCCCAATAGCTAACAATATCGGCGGCGGATGGGCAATGATTTTTGCAGAAGAGTGGCGACTTTCTATAACTCAGAAATTTTGCTGACATTTTTGCAAAGTGGTCATACAAAGAGAAAAGCAGGTACCTCACCCCCAAAGGACGCAGGGATCGGTATGACAACCGTCCGGGCGTGGAGTTTCCGATTGAGACGGGAGGAAATGTAAAAGCGTTGAGTCGCACGGCGAGAGTGTGTTACCAACTCTGATACCGCTTGCCATGGCAACAGTTCGCAAACTCCGAAAATCCGTTGCATCCACGACCGCGCTGGCCCGGCACAGAAAAGTGCTGGGATTTGGAGTTTTGCTGGCGCTCGCTATTGCGGGAATGCTGGCGTATTTGCTGGCGGGTTGCGGAGGGGGAAATTCGCCAGCACCACCGGCGCCACCGCCGCCGGTTGCGTTTCAAGCCCTGAGCGCGGCGGAGGTCACGCAAATTGTGACCGCGGCGGCGGCTTCAGTTTCCACGGACACACTGGTAATTGCCGTGGTGGACCGCCAAGGGAAAGTGCTCGGCGTATTCCATAAGGCGGGCGCTCCGGCGGGAGTGCTTTCGCTGGGAAATTTCTCGGTGATGGAAAACGCGGATGATGTGGCAGTGCAGCTTGCGCGGACGGGCGCGTTTTTCAGCAACAATCAAGCGCCGCTCACTTCGCGGACGGTACGGTTCATCAGCGGAATTCATTTGCCGCCAGGAGTGCAAAATCAACCGCCGGCGGATTTGTATGGGATCGAAAATACGAATCGCGGGTGCATGCTCTCGGCGGAGTTGCAAACGCACGGATACTTGCCTTCGACGCCCGTGGGCGGGACGAAACCGCTGGGAATTATCACAGGGAAAAAAGATACGAATGATTCGGACCCGATGACCGTGAACCCGGGAGGGATTCCGATTTATCGTGGAAACGCTCTGGTCGGGGGAATTGGCGTGACGGGCGGGACGATGGACGTGGACGAATACTCGGCGTTTGTGGGCGCGACCTCGAATGGATTTGGCGGATTTTTTGGCGCGCTGCCGCCGCCGGGCGCGGTGTTTTTGGGCGGAGTGGTTTTGCCAGCGATTACGAATACAACGCCGCCGAATGGAATTGGAACGGGAACGGCGGCGGGCGGAACGTGGGTGATTGCGGCGACGAACCGAACGGGGACGCCGGAGTTTGGAGATTTGGTGGCGCCGGCGGCGGGACCGATCGGCGGATTGTCTGCGGCGGACGTGAAAGGAATTTTGGACAACGCGGAAGCGGAAGCGAATCTCACGCGCGCGGCAATTCGTTTGCCAGAAGGTTCGCGGGCACGGATGGTGATTGCGGTGGCAGATTTAGATGGAACGATCATTGGGTTGCGGCGGATGGACGACGCGACAGTTTTCAGTATTGACGTGGCGGCGACAAAAGCGCGGAACATGGTGTACTTCAACAGCGGTGCGCGGTCGGCGGCGGATTTGAATGGAGTACCGATGGGAACGGCAGTGACGAATCGCACGATCAGCTTTGGTGCGCAACCGCTCTTTCCGCCGGGGATTGATGATTCGACGATTTCGCCGGGGCCGTTTTTTAGTTTGTATTTGAATGACACGGCGAATGCGTGCTCGCAAGGGTTGGGCAACGGACTTGCGAGCGGAAACAATAGCGGGATTGTGTTTTTCCCCGGGAGCGCGGGGCTTTATAAGAACGGTGTGCTGGTTGGTGGATTGGGAGTGAGCGGCGACGGCGTGGATCAAGACGATTTTGTGACGAGCGCGGGGACGAAAGGATTCGAAGCGCCGGACGCGATTCGCGCGGATCAAGTCTTGATTGAGGGTGTGCGTTTGCCGTACTTCAAATTTCCGCGGAATCCGACGAATTAAAATTTAACGAGTGGAAGAAGGATCGGCGGACGTGGCGACGTTGAGATCCAGATTGTATTTGTGTGCTGTGTCGAAGGCGGCGTAGCAGTTGCCGTCGCGCGCGTAGCCGTGGCAGCGGCGCGCGGATTCCTTGTCGCGCGGAGAACGGACGAATTGCCAGACTTGCGCGTAGGCGACGCCGCTTTTTGATGGCGAAGAAAGTTGTTGTGGTGTTGTGCAGCCAGGCGAGGGCGGGCAGGAGTCGTTGAAGACCCAATAGATTAATTCGGCGGGCTTGATTTGATCACGAATGAAATCTGCAGTGATAAGCGAGAGTCCTTCGCCTTCGTCGATGGGAATGCCGGAACAATAGACGCCAGCGCGGAAACCGAGTCTTGCGAGATCGGAGGCCCAGTGTTTGAGATAGGTCGCATAGGTTGAAGGAAGGCGGCCGCCTTCTTCGATGTCGAGAAAGATTACGGAGCCGGGGGGAAGACCTTCGCGGCGAGCGGCGGAAGCGGCGGATTGGACGTCGTTGGCGACACGCTTGAGGGTGTAAGGTTCGTCGCGCAATTCGCCGGAAGTGGGGCCGTTGAAGAGCGGGAGGAAACCGTATCCGAGCGAATGGAGAAATTCGCGTTTGCCGGACCAGGAGTTGGATTTTGTGTTGGGCGGATTGCTGAGCCAGTAGCTGGTGAAGGAAAAATCCTTGCGGAGGAATTTCATAGCATCCTCGCCGGGATAGTCATTGCGATCGAAGCCGAGAAAGACTTTTTCCGGCGAAGACCGAGGCGAAGTGAATCCGGGAAGAAGCAAGAATAGAGCAAGGAATGCGGCGATGACTCGCATGGGGTGACTTAATAAGTCTAGCGCATGACTCTAGAAATCTTTGATACGAAAGACAAATATTATCCTTCGCGAAGTTTGTGGCCGGAAAGATTTCCGAGGCCGTCGTAGGCGGCGTATTTGTACATTTCGCTGAGCGTCGGATAATTGAAAACTTGATCGATGAATTCATTGATGGTGAGGCCGTTGTCGAGGACCATCATGCCGATGTGGACGAGTTCAGTGGCGTTTTCGCCGATAATGCTGAGGCCGAGAAGTTTTTTATCGGCTGGAGAGAAAATGATTTTGAGAAGGCCGGAAGTGTCGCCGGTGATGTGACCGCGGGCATTGTTTCGGTAGTGGGCGCGGCCTACGCAGAAATCAATTTTCTTTTCCTTGCACGAATCTTCAGTTTCGCCAGCAGCGGAAATTTCCGGAATGGTGTAAATGCCCATCGGGAGCATTGAGGCGACGCGCTGTTTGTACTGAAAACCGAAGGCGTGGCAGATAGCGACGCGGCCTTGCTCCATGGAAGTGGAAGCAAGCGCAGGGAAACCGATAACGTCGCCAGCGGCGTAAATGTTGGGGACGACAGTACGGTAATTTTCATCCACGGCGATATAGCCGCGGTCGTTGACGGCGAGACCGGCTTTTTCGAGGGCGAGACCATCCACGGCGGCGCGGCGACCTGCGGCGAAAAGAGCGGCCTCGGTTTCGAGAATCTTTCCGGACTTCATGGTGAGTTTTGCGCCACCGGCGGAGTTTTCGACTTTCTCGGGACGCTCGTTGAACCAGAAATTCATGCCGAGTTCTTTGAGGCGGTCGCGTAGACGATCGGAAATTTCAGAGTCGAGAAATGGAAGAAGTCGATCGCGGCCATCCACGAGCGTCACTTTCACGCCAAGGGCCATGAAGATCGAGGCATATTCGCAACCGATGACGCCGCCGCCGATGACGGCGAGTGATTGGGGAATGCGCTTAAGTTGGAGAAAAGTGTCGGAATCGAAAGTGTGGACATCATCGAAGGCGATTTCGGTGGGACGATTTGGCTTTGAGCCAGTAGAGATGAGGATGATTTCGCCTTTGAGCTTGCGGCCGCCAACGGAAACGGTGTGCGCGTCTTCGAATGATGCTTGACCCTGGATGTACTCGATCTTATGCAGCTCGAGATTTTTCAGAATGCGGCGGCGTTCCATCTCCACGACTTCGCGCTCGTGATGCATGAAATCCTGGACGGTGAGATTCTCCTTGAGCGAATAATCAATGCCATAGAGGCCGCGCTGGTTAAGTCCTGAAAAATAGAGAGCGGATTCGCGGAGGGTTTTGCTGGGAACAGTGCCTGTGTTTATACAACTGCCGCCCGGATGAGACGCACGCTCAATGACGGCAACGCGTTTGCCGAAGTAGGCAGCCTGCGCTCCGGCTTTTTCGCCGCCTGGGCCGCAGCCGATGACGATAAGGTCGAAATTGTCGTTGGATACCAACCGAACCTCCACCACACAAAATGCAGGACGAAACTAAGGAAGAGTGTAGATGAATCGACGCTTGAAAACGCGAACAAGTTGTTTGGGGTGTGACAAACCGTCAGAAAGGAGCGTCGAATACGATCTTGCCGCCGACCATCGTCAAAAGGACGCGGGTCTTGCCAATTTCGAAGGCTGGCACGGAAAAAGGATTCTGAGACAAGACGGCCAGATCGGCGAGCTTGCCGGGTTCAAGAGTACCGACACGGTCGTCGGAAAAATTCGCATAAGCTCCGCCTCTGGTGTAGGCATTCAGCGCCTGCTCGACAGTGAGCCGTTCTTCGGGAACATAGACAAGCTGAGTGGCGGTGGAGCCGCCTTGTCCTGCGCCGTCGAAAATTCCACCGAGGATTGCACTAGAGACGGAATTGCGCCAAACAGTGCGCGTGACGGCTTCCTGAATTGCGACAAATGGGTCCGGCGGCCAAGTACAGGGCCAATCGCTGCCGAAAGCGAGGGTTGCGCCGCTTTGCTCAAGCGACTGCCAGCGGTCCGTGGGTGTCGGGTCTTTCGGATCGAAGTTTGCGCCGATGTCGCTGCAGCAGAAGACCGGTTGCATGCTCATAACGATGGAGCCCTTGCCGAAGTGCGGTAAGTCGTCCGCGGTGAGGATGTCGCCGTGCTCCATACGAAAGCGGCGGTCACGTGGGCCGTTTGCCTTTGCGACTTCTTCATACGTATCCAGAACAAAATGCGCGGAATCCGAGCGGATCGCATGGGTCATCACCTGAAATCCGCGTCTGTCCAGCTCGAGGACAAGCTTCCTAAAATCCGCCGGCTCGTAGACGAGCGGCGGAATCATTCCCGTGCCGCCATCCGCAAAAAACTTCACGAGGTTGGCAGAGACCCAGTCATCGTGGTAAAGCGAGCGGGCTTTTTCGAGTTGATCAAAAAAGTCCGACGTGTAGCGATGCGCGACGGCAACGCTCCCAAACGAAGTGCGGGTGCGAATGCTGAGATCGCCACGGTCGCGGAGTGCGGCGTAGAGTTCGATGTCGGCAAGGCTACCTGTGGCGTTGACGACGCTCGTGATGCCGAATTGATTGAGGTAATGAGAGGCGTCACGCAACATGGCGAGTTTCTCTTCGCGGGTGAGCGCAGCCAAGACGGCACGCTCGGCGATTTCCATCGCGTCTTCGAGCAAAACTCCGGACGGATGGCCGCTGGCGTCGCGGATGACATAGCGCTCTTCCCGGGGATTGGCGACAGGTGCGTTGCCAATTTCCGAAAATTCGAGCGCCTTCGCGTTAAGCCAGAGGGCATGTTCGCTCGTGTTGTGAATAATCAGAGGTCGATCGCCAACGGCCTTATCGAGCATCGAGTGGTCGGGAGCGCCCGGGGCCACGGTTCCGAAATCCGCTCTGCCAAAAAGAATCTTGTCCTTGGGATGGCTTGCGGCGAAGGCTTTGACTTTCTCGACGAGCCCATCAGGGTTGTCCGGGGAAATGCTCGCTTCGGGAGTGGAAAGATTGATGCCGCGCATAGCCATCGCGCCAAACAACACGTGCACGTGCGAATCGGTGATGCCGGGGATTACCGTCTTGCCGTGAAGATCGATAACTTTTGTCTTCGCATTGCGACGCGCAAGAATTTCTTTGTCCGTGCCGACTGCATCAATTTTGGCGCCGGTGATGGCTATGGCCTCTGCCCACGGTGCTCTGAGATTGCCGGTGTAGATGTGACCGTGAATCAGCATGAGGTCACTCGCAGAAGCCGTCGCGCTGCAAGCAAGAAGACAAATCAAAAAACAAAAGGCGCGGCGAACAATTGCAGCGGCCACGGATAGACCTCCCTCTGTGGCCGCCATGTATATCACGATTTCTAGAGGAAAGAGGGAGGCGCGGCGGCTTCGTCTGGCTGCTGCCTCGTCGTCGCGCCTTGCCTTTCTTCGAAAGCTATTGAGCAAGCGCGCGGGCTGTGAGTTGCCGGCCGGTTTCGAATCCCAGACGTCGCGCTTGTTCGCGTGCCTCGGCAATCTGCGCCGAGCTTAGCTGCGATTCGAGAGCGGAAAGGCGATCGCGCTCCCGCTGGTCGCCTCCGAGCGAGGCGGCCGTGAGCCACAGGTAAGCCGCCTGAAGGTCGCGCCTTGTGCCGATGCCTTCCGCATACATAGAACCAAGCATAATGCGTGCGCCTGTATGGCCCTGCTCTGCGGCATTTTGGAACAGGCGAAACGCTTCTGCCGCATTCTGCACAACGCCCTCGCCGCGCAAATACATCACCGCCAGATTGTGTTCGGCGAAGGGATTCCCAGCGTTCGCAGCCTTGGTGAACCACGCGATCGCCGCATCCAGATCCTTGCCACATCCGTTTCCATCCGCGTACATGTTGGCAAGATTGGTTTGGGCATTGGAGTCACCCGCCACGGCGCCTTTCTGAAACCAGCGGAACGCTTCGGCATAATCCTGACGAACGCCCTGCCCTTTCAGATAAAAAATTCCGAGATTCGTGTAGGCACGGGCGAAGTGCTGGTCCGCAGCAACGTGCAACCAGTTGAGCGCTGCGGCGTTGCTCACAGGCGTGCCCCAACCATTCGCGTACATCACGGCCAGATTTACCTGAGCGGGGGCGTATCCCTTTTGGGCGGCCTTTTCAAACCATTGGAAGGCTTCCTTGTCAGTATAGTCCGGGCCGATCGCTAGGATGGAGGCGATGCCGAGCTGGTTCTGTTCGAAGGCGTGGCCCTTCTTGGCCAAATCCCGGACGACGTGCGAATCGCATACATTTTGAGATGGTCCCGCCAAGCGAGACACATACGCCAGGCTGCATTGATCTCCTGCGGAAGACTGCGCTGAGACTGCACCTGGGGAGATGACGCCAATTCCTGTGGCCAAGAGTGTTGCCATCCCTAACTTTGCCGTAATTCCTTTCATGATTTCCTCCCTTTTTTTTTGACCCGCTAAATTCCATTCGTTTGTGAACCACACTCACTTGACGATTTTTTTCGGCTACTTCCATGCACGGAGGCTCGTGCAACGGTACATTCCGGGTAATTTGCGGACCCTTTGCAGGTCATCGGTTAAGTTGTTGATTCAAAGAATTTTGTCGAATCCAGAAAATCATCCAGAACCGAGCGGAGGGGCAAACGATGCGTTAAAATGGGACTGTCTTGGCAACCTAAACGTCCAAAGCTTCGTACCTATGGCGATGACTACGGGAGCCGAGTTACCAACGATGAATGGAACCAATCCAGGGCGGGTGAAGTTCGGTCCGTTTGAAGCGGACCTACATACGCACGAGATTTGGAAGTTCGGGGTGAAGATCAAGCTGGTGGGCCAGCCGTTCGAAGTGCTCGCCATTTTGCTCAGCAGGCCGGGAGAACTGGTGACGCGCGAGGAGCTCCGCGAGCAGCTTTGGCCCGGCGATACGTTTGTGGATTTCGACCACGGGCTGAACGCGGCGGTCAACAAACTGAGGGAAGCGCTAAACGATTCGGTGGAGACGCCGCGGTATGTAGAGACACTGCCGAGGCGCGGGTATCGGTTCGTGGCGCGAGTTACGAAGCAAGGCGAAGGAGCAGGCCAGTCCACGCCGGTCGATGTTCAGGCTCCACCTCCAGTCCAGGAGAAAGCCGAACTGCCACGTGCACTTGGGCCCGCGCCAGCTTTCGTGACTGAACAGAAATTTGGTAGGCGGAGGCGCTGGCGGCCGTACTGGATTGGCGCGGGAGTGGTCTCGTTGTTGGTGCTGAGCCTAGCAGCTGCATCCCTCCTGCAAAAAGGCTCATCTCTCGGAGAGATCCGTGTAGCCGGTACGGCAATGCAGCGCATCCGCCCACTTACGAGTCTGGCGGACGAAACGAGCGAGCCAGCGTTTTCGCCGGACGGAAATTTCGTGGCATTCCGACGGCGTTCGGGCAAGCCGGGAGTCTCGGGGATTTATGTAAAAGAAGTTGGAAGCGAAGAGATGCGGCAGATTACGAGCACCGCGGGCGATTGCTGTCCTGCGTGGGCGCCGGACGGGCACACGATCGCGTTTGCACGATTCGCAGACAATAACGATGTGGGGATTTTTCTTGCTGCGACATCGAAAGCCAAGGAAATGCCTGTGGATGTCAACGGCCAGAAGTTGAGCGTGATGCTGGCCGGAACGGAAAGACGTTTGGATACGCAGGGCGTGAATCCGAAGCGAGGCGAGCTTGCGTGGTCGGCGGATGGAAAATCGATCGCGTTCAGCAGCGCGGGCGGGATCGCGCTTTTTTCGATGGAAAGCTCGTCGGTGCGACGGTTGACGGCTCCTCCTCCAATGTCCCAAGACTGGGGCCCTTCTTTCTCTTCAGACGGAGAAAGAATTTTATTTGTAAGGGACAACGAATCGGGAATACCGGAAGAAATTCTATCGGTTTCGAAGTCGGGCGGAGAGACGACGCGTATCGCATCGCAACATTCCCGGATTCTTGGACCGCCGCAATGGTCGAACGACGGACAGTCCGTTGTTTTTGCCTCCGATTTCGGAAGCCATCCCGGGCTCTGGCGGGTTCCTGTAGAAAGCAAGGATGCCCCCGCGCAGATTAACGACAGCGGTTGGTATCCGGCGATTTCACGGAGGGGATACCGGCTTGCCTATCAACGCATCACGCACAGTTTGAACATTTGGGAATTGGAATTGGCGGCAGCGGTGCCTGGAGCGGCGCGAAAAGAACAGCGAGTTGTGGTTTCGTCTACGAGCGAAACGGATCAGGGACCAGGACCGCAAATTTCTCCGGATGGGAAAAAATTGGCGTTTATGTCCGACCGCTCGGGAACGATGGAGATTTGGACCAGCGATCGAGACGGAAGCAATGCAGTACAGTTGACGGCGGTGGGAGGAGCGGGTACACCGAGATGGTCGCCGGACAGCGAGTGGATTGTCTTTGACGCAGCGGGCAGAAGCTCATCGAGAATTTACAAAATCAAACTGGGCACGAGCGAGCCGCAACTTCTCACGCCCGATGAATTTGAGAATCAGTGCCCGAGTTGGTCGCACGACGGCAAATGGGTTTATTTTGCTTCGACTCGGTCGAATGCATATCAAGTCTGGAAAGTGCCGGCAAATGGCGGCACGGCGGTCCAGATCACCAAGCAGGGCGGGCACGCCGCGTTCGAATCCGCCGACGGCAAGATTCTCTATTATGCGAAGACCGCCTACGCCAATCCGGAGATTTGGCAAGTTCCGGCAGAAGGCGGGCCGGAGAGACTGGTGTCCCCAGAATTGCGGCCGTTTACGTGGGCGAGCTGGGGAGTGACGAACAAAGGGATAGTGTTCGCGGGACCGTCGGGGACGGGGAGGCCGTTGATTCGGCTGTTTGAACTGGGATGGTCGCATAAAATGACCACGCTCGGAGATTTGGATACCGTCCCCTTTTGGCTCGGAGTTTCGAGCGATGCAAAAAGCGTGGTATTCGATCAGCCAGGATGGCAGCAATCGCAAATCATGCTAGTGGAAAATTTCCGGTAGATGAGAATTCGTGTTCCGGCGCAGAGCTCAAAACGACAAAGGCCACCGGTAGTGACCGTGGAGCTTCTTTTTCAGCAGGAGAGAGTGGTGCCCGGGGTGGGAGTCGAACCCACATGAGGAAAAATCCCCGGAGGATTTTAAGTCCTCAGCGTCTGCCATTCCGCCACCCGGGCAGGGCAGAAATAGAACATAGCACAACCTGGAGTCGCACCATTCTCGCACTCACCACGGCGAGCAACTTAGAAACTCTTCCGTTGCGCTCAGACCTGAGGCGTGTTTCGGAAACAGCCCAACCGAACATTCGTCGTACGAAACCGGCCTACTCCCAATGCGACCACGCGTCGCCCTGCTCTTCGTGTTTTTTTCTGGCGAGCGCCTCGATACGAAGGCGCTCCGAACACTCGTCGCAAATGGTCGCTTCCGAAGGCTTTCCGCACATATTGCAAACGTGCCGCGCGTGTTCCGACCGGGGATCGACCGCCTCGCTAGGAATTGCATCCATAGTCGCCTCCCTTGCAACTCATGCAGAGGCATGGGCGGGCCTCGAAGCGCGCCCATTAATCTCATTTTAGTCGGCGCGCGAGCCCTCATCAATACCGATTCACAAATGCGAATCGCCTTGGCTTCTGAATATGACCTACCACTATCCAGCCGGGGAGAACGCGTGCGGTCCGATGAACGATCCACAAAATAGTTCGGCGGCCTGCGGCACTTACTCAGTACAATACGGCGAACGAGGAACTACTGTTCAGAGCGATTAGGGGCGGCTAACATCGTCAGCACAAAGGCCCGCGTACGGCCCGTAGGCCAATCGACCACACCGTCGCTGGACCGAAAACTGAATGGACGCAAATCCCCAAACCCAAAAGGCTTTCCGGCAAGGTGTGTACCTTGTCGTGATATTGGCGGCGGCGATTGGGCTCGTTTTGCAATTTACGCGCGCGGGCGAGTGGCTGGAAAACGGCGCGTTTGACGCGCGGGCGCGCTGGACTGCGAAACCTGAAAAAGCGGACCCTCGCATCGTCATCATTGACATTGACAACGCCAGTTTTGACGAGCTACAGGAGAAGCTCGGGCGCTGGCCGTGGCCGCGGCAGGTTTGGACTGAAGTTGTACGCTACGTAAGCAAGGGCCGGCCCAGCGCCATTGCGTTTGACGCTGCATTTTCTGGCGAACAAAAAGAAGCGCCGGTGATGGATGATGAGTTCGCTCGCGTTTTGCAGAGCTCGGGCAAGACCGTGCTCGGCTTTTCCTTCTTGTCCACGGAGGTTAGCGGCAAAGATCCTTCCACGTTTAAAGATACATCTGGTTTCGCGTCGCCGGGAGCGAGACTCGGCTCCGAATTAAAAACTGGCGAATGGACTCCGAATCTACCCCTCGATAAGTTAGCACGCGCCGCTGCCGGCCTGGGCTCCATCAACTCAACGCCTGATGAAGGCGGCCTGATTCGCCGTGAGCCGGTCTACTTTATCTATCAAGGAAGTGCGTATCCCACCCTCGGAGCCAAAACGGTCGAGGTTGCGACACCCGCGGACAAAGAAGGGTGGACGGAAAAGAGAAGCTGGTCCGGCACGCGGTCCCTCGCACGCGGCGCAAAATCTATTCCTGTGGACGGTGAAGGCCGCGTGCTCATGCTTTGGCGCGGTCACGCCAACAAACAAGAGAACAGAGCGCAACAGCGCGAGACCTATAGGCGCGTTCCGCTGTGGGAAATCATCTGCTCGATCTATCCCGATCAGTGCCCGAACGCGGAGCATCGTTATCCGCCGGAATATTTTCGAGGGAAAATTGTGCTTGTTGGCGCGAGCGCGGCGGGCAGTTATGAGCCGCGGCCTACGCCAATGGACAAGCAACCGCCTGGATTTTTCGCGCACGCAACCCTGATGGATAATCTGCTAAATGGTGCGGCGATGCGGGAAGCTCCTTCGTGGCTCGCATTTTTGCTGATCTTGCTGATGGCCGCGCTCGGCGGTTTGGTGCAGTGGAAACAATCCTCGTTTCGAATGGGCACGCTCATCTTTTTTGGTGCGCTGGCATTATTCACAGCAGCCAACGTCGCACTCTTTGGCACTATCCATTTCGTTCTTCCGTTCGTCGCGCCTGCCATCACTCTCGCCGCTTCGTACAGCGGCGCAAGCACCGCACGCTACGTCACCACGGGCCGCGAACTGCGTCAAACGCGCGGCGTCCTCGAACGCTACGTCGCTCCGCAACTTGTGAAATACGTCATGTCCAACATCGAAAGTATGCAGCTCAATGGCGACAAGCGAGAGCTGACCATCTTGATTTCCGACGTCCGCAATTTCACAACGATGACGGAAAAATCCGACCCGCTGGAATTAATCGCACTGCTCGACGATTACCTTGCCGCCATGACGGAAATCATTTTCAAATACAACGGTATCGTGGATAAATTCATCGGCGACGGAATTCTCGCGTACTGGGGCGCGTTCACGCCGGACCACAATCATGCGAAAGAAGCTGCGCAGGCGGCTCTGGAGATGATCGAAAAGGTGAAAGAGCTCAATATGCACTGGGTCGCGCAAGGCAAAGGGCCGATCGCCATCGGTATCGGCGTGAACACCGGCACGGTGATCTTCGGCAACATTGGCCGCGGCAAAAAAATCGAATTTACCGTAATCGGCGACCCGGTTAATCTGGCGGCGCGGCTCGAAAGCCTGAACAAGGAATTTCACACGTCCATTATTGTTAGCGAAGCCACGCGCGACCGGCTCGGCAACGAAGCGCAAGTGCGTGCGCTCGGCGGCGTCAAAGTAAAGGGCAAGACCGTGGAGACCACCGTCTACGAACTACAAGGCTGGGGCGCGAATTCCATCGCGGCTCCGGGAACGAATTCCGAAGTAACAGCAAGTTTGGCCAATTCGAAATGATGGAGGTTCCGGCATGAAAACACAAACGCGCGCGGGAGCAGTGCTCCTCGCGGGAATTCTCGCGGGTTCGGGTTACGGGATGAATCTGGCGCTGCAACAACAGCAGAGCCAGCAAAACAATTCCAGCCAGCAACAGAGTCAGCAAAATCAAGACAAGAAAAAGAAGAATAACTCACAAAGCGGGAATGCCAGCAACGCCCCCGCAAATCAAAATACGAATCAAGGCAGCAGTGCTCCTCCACCCAACAATCCGCCGCCCGCCAGTAATCAACCAAACGCCGACAAGCCCACTCCGCTCTTCGGTGGCACGATCGGCCTTAAATCCTCCCGCCAAACCAAAGATAGCGCGACCCTCGGCTTCAATGGAGTGGACCCGAACGGTCAGGTGCAAAAGAGCTTTCTCACCGCATCCGCGACGGGCGCCGACGCCGCTCGCGCGCAGCAAGTCGCGCAACTCAAAGTCGATCCTTCTGAACTCTTGCAATTTCTCCGGGACGGCGGTCTGAATCCCGACGCCGCTCCGCAAAAGCCATAAGGAAGGAGACGAACATGAAACTCACGCGAATTTTCCTCGGACTTTTGGCCGCAACGCTCTTCGCCCAATCGAGCTTCGCGCAACTCGGCAACGTTTTGAAAAACGCCCAGAAGGCCAAAAAAGCCGCAGATATTTACACGCCGTGGTCGCCTGAGCAGGAGCAAGCCATCGGCCAGGCTTCTGCCGCAAAACTGATCAACGTGTTCGGCCTCTACGACAATCCGGACATGCTGAAGTATGTAAACCTTGTCGGCAACACCGTTGCGCGCCAAGCCGGTCGCAGCGTGACATATCACTTTGCAATTCTCGACACGGAGGTCGTCACGGCCGTCTCGCTTCCCGGCGGCTACATTTTCATCACGCGCGGCGCGCTCGCCAATCTTCACAACGAAGCCGAACTCGCCGGCGTTCTCGCACACGAGGTCGCGCACGTGGATCGCCGCCACCTCGAAAAGGAAGTTCGGGCACAAAAAACTGCCGACTTGGCAAAAACAGAAGCTGCGTCGCACGTTCCCGCCGGAGCGGAACTTGTCAACATCGCGGGAAGTGTCGTTACGCGCGCGTTAACGCTGCAGGTCAGCCGTGACAAGGAATCCGAAGCTGATAAAGTCGGCGTCGATCTTTCCGCCAAAGCCGGTTACGACGCCGGCGGCCTCCGAAACTTTTTGCAATTTCTCGCGGGGGTGCCGACCACTCCGCAAGCCAAACAAGCTCTCGGCCTTTGGGGCAGCACGCATCCGCCGCTTAACGACCGCATCAATTCGCTAAACGCGTTGCTTCCCAACTATCCCGCGACCGGCCAAAGACTTGCCGAGCGCTACGCTTGGTATGTCAACCCGCCCGCATTCGCGCACACCGGCGGCCAAACCGCAGCGGGTGCCGCACCGGTCCCCACTGCCGGCGAACTCGACGGAATTGTGAGTCAAGGCGTTGTTGTTCTGACCGGCGGCAAGCTCGCCGAAGGTACACGCGTTAAAGTACGTCCGCAACAATAGCCCTGTACGCGCCAGCCCGCGGGCTGCAGCTCACCGATTAGACCGGCAATTTCATTTTGGCGTAAGATACCTTGCCTCTGGTTGTAACCGCGGAGCATCTAACTTGCGCCGGGAACAGGATTCCCCGCGCCTGAGGGAGCCATTTGTGAGTCAAGCCACTGTGAGCCAGCCGAGTATCTCGCAACTCGCCATCAATACCATCCGAACTCTTTCGATTGATGCAGTCCAGCAGGCAAACTCCGGCCATCCGGGCGCGCCCATGGGCCTGGCACCGGTGGTCTACACACTTTGGCAAAAGTATCTCCGCTATGACCCCAACAATCCTCTCTGGCCCAATCGCGATCGCTTTATTCTCTCCGCGGGTCACGCATCGATGCTTCTTTATTCCACGCTCCATCTTGCGGGCGTAAAGGCTGTCGACCATCACGGCAAAGTCCTTGATCAACTTTCCGTCTCGATGGATGAAATCAAGCGTTTCCGTCAGATTGACAGCCGAACGCCCGGCCATCCCGAATCGCATCTCACCACGGGCGTCGAAACAACGACGGGCCCGCTTGGACAAGGCGCGGGCAACAGCGTCGGCATGGCCATTGCCGGAAAGTGGCTTGAATCCAACTACAACAAGCCCGGCTTTACGATGTTTGATTACAGCGTCTATGCGCTTTGCGGCGACGGCGACATTATGGAAGGCGTTTGCTGCGAAGGGGCTTCCCTCGCCGGACATCTGAAGCTCGGCAATCTCTGCTGGATTTACGACAACAATCGCGTCACGCTCGACGGCCCCGCTTCCTTGTCTTTCAGCGAAGCCGTTCTCACGCGCTTCAAAGGCTACGGCTGGAACGTCACGGAAGTTAAAGACGCCAACAATCTCGACGAACTCAGCGCCGCCCTTGAACTTTTCAAGAAAACGAAAGATCGCCCGACGCTCATCGTTGTGGACAGCCACATCGGTTACGGCTCGCCGCACAAACAGGATTCCTACGAAGCGCACGGGGAACCGCTCGGCGAAGCCGAAGTCAAGCTCGCTAAGAAAAATTACGGTTGGCCAGAGGATGCCAAGTTTCTCGTGCCGGAAGGCATCTACGAGGATTTCAGAAATGGCGTTGGTAAGCGAGGTGCCGAACTCAGTTCGGAATGGTTAAAGCTTTTTGCGGACTATGCCAAGCAGTTTTCAAATCTCGCCTCAAATGTCACCACAATGCAGCACAGAGAGCTCCCCACCGGCTGGGATAAAGACATTCCGAGCTTTCCCGCTGACGCGAAAGGCATGGGCACGCGCGAAAGCTCCGGCAAGACGCTCAACGCCATCGCAAAAAATCTCCCCTGGTTCATCGGCGGCTCGGCAGATCTCGCAAAGTCCAACAAAACGAATCTTGATGTTGCGTGGGCAGGCGAATTCCTTCCCGGCCAGTATGGTGGCCGCAACATTCACTACGGCGTACGCGAACATGCCATGGGCGCTTCGATGAGCGGCATCGCCCTCTGCGGCTTGCGTCCTTTCGGGGGTACCTTCTTCAATTTCAGCGACTACTGTAAACCCGCTATCCGCCTTGCCGGTCTTATGGAGCTTCCCGTCATTTATGTCTTCACGCACGACTCCATTGGTCTCGGCGAGGACGGCCCGACGCATCAGCCGATCGAGCAGCTCGCCGCGTTGCGTGCGATGCCGAACATTCTCGTCATTCGTCCTGGCGATGCAAATGAAGTCGCGGAAGCGTACCGCGTCGCTGTCGCGCAAGCTCATCGCCCCACTGCCATGGTCCTTTCGCGTCAAGCCGCGCCCACGCTCGATCGCACAAAATATGCGCCTGCGTCCGGCGTTGCGAAGGGCGGCTATGTTCTCGCCGATGCGCCAAGCGGAAAACCGGATGTAATCCTCATCGGCACCGGCACCGAGCTTAGCCTCTGCGTGGACGCCTACGAAAAACTCAAAGCGGAAGGTATCAACGCGCGCGTTGTCAGCCTTCCCTGCACGCAAATCTTCGATGAGCAGGATAGCGCCTACAGAGAAAGTGTTCTGCCCTCTAGCGTCTCTGCGCGCGTCTCCGTCGAAATGGCTTCCACGTTCGGATGGGATCGTTACATCGGTCCGAAAGGGAAAGCCATCGGCATGCGCACGTTTGGCGCCTCCGCTCCGCTCAAGGACGTGCTGAAGAAATTCGGCTTTCAGGCCGACAATGTCGTCGCCACCGCGAAATCCCTCTTGGGAAAGTGAGTCCTTGATGAGAATCGTGATTGGTGCAGACCACGCGGGCTTCCCTCTGAAGAATGCGGTTGGCGACTTGCTACGGTCGCTCGGACATAGTGTCCTCGACGTCGGGGCATTTAACGACAACCCGTCGGACTATCCCGATTTCGCGTTGTTAGTCGGGAATGCGGTTCTTGAAGGAAAGGGCGAGCGCGGAATCCTGATTTGCGGCAGTGGGGTTGGCGTAAGCGTCGCCGCCAACAAGATCAAAGGTATTCGCGCCGCAGTCTGCCACGATACGTATTCGGCGCATCAAGGCGTGGAGCATGACGACATGAACGTTCTGGTCCTCGGTTCGCGCGTCATCGGCCCGAAGCTTGCCGAAGATTTGGTGAAGGCATTTTTGGGTGCTAGCTTCACCAATGAAGAACGGCATAAACGGCGGTTGGCGAAAGTTAAGGCTATTGAACAAGCAAATTGAACCGTTCGGACTGTTCGGGGCATCGGATTTAGAGGGGCAGTTCCCTTCCCGCAGAGGTAAGATAGTCTTCTACAGCGGTATCGGAACAAAGGAGAAGTAGCATGACGACCACCACGACCATCCCTAGCGCGAGTGCAGCGCAAGGCGCAAATCCCTTGAAGGGCTTGCTTGCCCACGGGCAATCGCCCTGGCTCGATTACATTCGCCGCAACATTTTGCTCAATGGCGAACTGAAAAAAATGATTCAGGAAGACGGCCTGCGAGGGATGACCTCGAATCCCGCCATTTTTGAAAAGGCCATCTCCGCCGGCGATGATTACAACGACATCATCAACGCCCCAGACGCCAAATCTTCCACGGCGATGGACCTTTACGAACGGATTGCTATTCGCGACGTCCAGGATGCGTGCGATATTTTCAAAGCCACCCACACTGAGACCAGGGGCCGCGATGGCTACGTTAGCCTCGAAGTCTCGCCGTATCTGGCCTACGACACGCAGGGCACGATTAACGAAGCGCGCCGCCTCTGGAAAGCCGTGAACCGTCCAAATGTGATGATCAAGATTCCCGCGACCAAGGATGGGATTCCTGCAATTCGGCAAACGCTCGAGGAAGGTATCAACATCAATATCACTCTCCTGTTTGCGCAATCCGCTTATGAGCAGGTTGCCGAAGCATACCTCTCTGCCCTCGAAGCGCGCGTCGCAAAAGGCCAGGACATTTCCCACATCGCCAGCGTCGCCAGCTTCTTCGTCAGTCGTATTGACACTCTCGTGGACAGCAAGATTGATGAAAAGCTGAAAACCGAAACCGACGCAAACAAGAAGGCGCTCCTCGAATCCCTACGGGGCAAAGTCGCGATCGCCAACGCCCGCCGCACGTACGCAAAGTATCAGGAACTCTATGGCGGAGCGCGCTGGAAAGCACCTGCGGCCAAGGGTGGACAGACGCAGCGTTTGCTCTGGGCCAGCACCAGCACCAAGAATCCGAAATATCGCGACGTGCTTTACGTGGAGGAACTCATCGGTGCCGACACCGTGGACACGATTCCCCCCGCAACCTTTGACGCCTTCCGCGAGCACGGCAAATTGCGCCCGAGCCTCACAGAAAACGTTGCCGGCGCAAACAAAACCATGAGCGACCTCGAAGCCGCGGGCATCTCCATGAAGGAAGTCACTGATAAACTGATCGCCGACGCGGTGAAGCTCTTCCAGGATCCGTTCAAGCAACTGCTCGATACCATCGCCAAGCATGCAGGGGTGAGCGTTTGAGTTTGAACAAGCTGACGTACAAACTCCCGCCCAATCTCGCGTCAGCAGTCACTGCAGCGCTGAACGATTGGAAGGCCAACAACAAAGTCGCGCGGCTTTGGCAGAAGGACGCTTCGCTGTGGACGGGCACGGATGAAGGCAACTGGCTTGGCTGGCTTTGTATTGTGGACGAGCAACTCGCCAACATCAACACTCTGAAGGAACTCTCCGCCGAAGTCAAAAAGCGTAAGTTCAAACACGCCATTTTGCTCGGCATGGGCGGATCGAGCCTCTGTCCGGAAGTTCTTCGCATGACCTTCGGCAAAATCGCCGGCTTTCCGGAAATGCACGTCCTTGATTCCACCGACCCCGTACAAATCAAGGCCATCGAGAAAAAACTCGACCTCAAGAAAACGCTCTGCATCGTCTCGAGCAAATCCGGCAGCACGCTCGAGCCAAATATCTTCAAGCAATATTTCTTCGAGCGTGTGAAGTCCAAGGTCGGCGCCAAAGAAGTCGGCAGCCGCTTCATCGCCGTCACCGATCCCGGCTCGAAAATGCAGCAGGTCGCTGAAGGTGACAAATTCTGGAAGATTTTTGCTGGCGTCCCTAGCATCGGCGGTCGCTACTCTGCTCTTTCGAATTTCGGAATGGTTCCCGCGGCCGTCATGGGCCTCGACGTTGCAAAATTCCTCAAAACAACGCACGAAATGGTGACCGCTTGCGGTGCTTCTTCCGAGGCTGACAAGAATCCCGGCGTGATTCTCGGTGCCATCATGGGCGCTGCCGCAAATCAGGGACGCGACAAGCTCACCATCATCACTTCGCCTGGAATTTACGATCTGGGCGCGTGGCTCGAGCAACTGCTTGCCGAATCCACTGGCAAAGTAGGCAAGGGCATCATTCCCGTCGATCGTGAAAAACTTGCGAAACTGGACGCGTACGGAAGCGATCGTGTCTTCGTTTACCTGCGCCTCGCCTCAAAACCAAACAAGGCGCAGGACGCCGCTGTCGCCGTCCTCGAAAAAGCGGGGCATCCTGTCGTGCGTATCACCTTGCCGAATATTCACGCGATCGGCCAGGAATTCTTCCGCTGGGAAATTGCCACTGCTGTCGCAGGTTCTATCATCGGCATCAACGCTTTCAATCAGCCCGACGTCGAAGCCAGCAAAGTCGAAACCCGCAAACTCACGAGCGAATACGAAGCCACCGGCCATCTCCCCGCGGAATCTCCTTTCTTCGAAGCGGCTGGAGTAAAACTGTTCGCTGATGAGCAAAACGCGGCCGCTCTCGGCGGTGGTGCAAAGCTCGTGGATGTCTTGAGAAAACATCTCGCGCGCGCTGGTGCCCGTGATTACTTCGCAGTTCTCGGCTACATCCCGATGAACGCCGAAAATGAAAAGACTCTTCAGGAATTTCGGCACGTAGTTCGTGTCAAGAAGAAACTCGCCACGTGCCTCGGCTTCGGCCCGCGCTTTTTGCATTCAACCGGACAGGCCTATAAGGGCGGCCCGAACAGCGGAGTCTTTTTACAAATCACCTGCGACGACGCTTCTGATCTTGCTGTCCCTGACCAGAAATATACGTTCGGAGTCGTAAAAGCCGCGCAAGCTCGCGGCGACTTCAACGTTCTCGCCGAGCGTGGCCGCCGCGCCTTGCGCGTACATCTCGAAAAAAATTTGAATTCCGGCCTCAAAGCGCTTTCCAAGGCCGTGCAACAAGCGGTTTCCTGATTCAACCAAGGTTCAGACTCGGACAGTGGGGCAGTTTGAGTTTTCTTGATTCGTGACACAACGGGGCTCGGGATTTGTACTTACAAACCCCGAACTGCATAAGTCAAAATTCAAACTGCCCGTTGCAACCTAACTTAACCTGTGGACGAGGAACTTCCCTCGAACAATTCGCAGCTAGGAGCAGACAGAATGCAACTCGGAATGATCGGTCTGGGGCGGATGGGTGCCAACATGGTGCGCCGCCTGATTCGCAAAGGACACACTGCCGTTGTCTATGACCGCAGCCCGGAATCCGTAGAACAACTCGCCGGCGAAGGCGCCACGGGATCGGACTCCCTCGACGACTTTGTAAAAAAACTCCAGAAACCTCGCGCCATCTGGCTGATGGTCCCCGCAGGAGTGGTTGACGCCACGCTTCACGAACTCATCCCCAAACTCGAAAAAGACGACATCGTCATCGACGGCGGCAATTCCTATTACATTGACGACATTCGCCGCGCCAAGGAACTCAGCGCAAAGGGCATTCACTATTGCGACGTCGGCACCAGCGGCGGAGTCTGGGGTCTCGATCGCGGGTATTGCCAGATGATTGGCGGCGAAGAAAAAATCGTCAAGCACCTCGATCCTATTTTCAAAGCGCTCGCGCCTGGCCGCGGCGACATCCCCCGCACTCCCGGCCGCGAAAAAACCGGTGGCACTGCCGAAGAAGGTTATCTCCACTGCGGCCCAAGCGGTGGCGGCCACTTCGTCAAGATGGTCCACAACGGCATCGAATACGGCCTAATGGCCGCCTACGCTGAAGGCTTGAACGTTTTGAAGCACGCCAACGCCGGCAAATCGCATCGCGAAACTGACGCGGAAACTACGCCCCTTCGTAATCCGGAACACTATCAATATGACTTCAATCTCGCGGACATCACCGAAGTCTGGCGCCGCGGCAGCGTCGTCGCTTCCTGGCTGCTCGATCTCACCGCCATTTCTCTGCTCGAACAGCCCAATCTCGATCGCTTCTCCGGCCGCGTTTCCGACTCCGGCGAAGGCCGCTGGACTGTTCTCGCCGCCATCGAATCCACCACACCTGCTCCCGTGCTTACTGCGTCTCTGTATCAGCGCTTCGTTTCGCGCGGCGAAGACGATTTTGCCGGAAAAGTTTTGTCCGCCATGCGCTTCCAGTTCGGCGGACACGTGGAAAAGAAATCCGGCCACTAGATTTTGCCGGACACTCCCGGGACGGACCTAACAATGACTAACGACAATACCCAGGCGGCAGCGCATCCCGCGCCTCCTTGCGTGATGGTGATTTTCGGCGCGAGCGGCGACCTCACCAAACGAAAGCTTCTTCCCGCGCTTCTGAATCTTGCGGAGGAAGGACTCCTTCCCAAAGATTTCGCCATCGTCGGCTTCTCTTTCGATCAAATGACCACGGAAGCGCTGCGCGAAAAACTAAGCAAGGAAGTTCGTGAATTCGCCTTGCGTCCCGTAGATGATCGCCTGTGGAAGTGGCTCGTCGAGAGAATCTATTACGTTCAAGGCGATTTCGGTGATCCCGCGGCTTATCAACGCCTTAAAGATCAAATCCTTGCCGCGGAAAAAGTGCACAACACGCTCGGCAATCGCTTTCATTATCTCGCCGTCGCGCCCAAATTTTTCTCGACAATCGTGAAACAGCTCGGCCAGGTCGGCTTGACGCAGGAGCAAAACGGCCACTGGACTCATGTCATTGTGGAAAAGCCTTTCGGCCACGACCTCGAATCCGCAATTCAGCTCAACAAGGAACTAAAGGAAACGCTCACCGAAAAGCAGATCTACCGCATCGACCACTATCTCGGCAAAGAAACCGTTCAAAATTTGATGGTATTCCGTTTCGCCAACAGCATTCTCGAGCCGCTATGGAACCGCAATTACATTGACCACGTGCAGATCACCGCCGCCGAAACCGTCGGCGTCGAGCATCGTGGCGGCTTTTACGAAACCGCAGGCGCTCTGCGCGACATGGTGCCGAATCACCTCTTTCAATTGCTCACGCTCACTGCCATGGAGCCGCCGATTTCCTTCGAGGCCGACGCTGTTCGCGACAAGCAGGCCGAAATTCTTCACGCGGTCACGCCTCCCCCTCCGGAAACCATTTTGCAAACGATGGTTCGCGCCCAGTACGGCGAGGGCACCGTTAACGGCGAAAAACTCGCCAGCTATCGGGAAGAACCCCAAGTCGCGCCCGATTCGCACACGGAAACCTTCGTCGCCCTCAAACTCTGCATTGATAACTGGCGCTGGGCCGACGTTCCCTTCTACCTCCGCACCGGCAAACGGCTCGCCAAGCGCGTTACGGAAATCGCCATTCAATTCCGCCGTCCGCCGTTTCAGCTTTTCAGCAGAACGCCGATCAAGGACCCGCGCGCAAACCGCCTTGTCATCCACATTCAGCCCGATGAGGGAATTTCTCTTCGCCTCGGCGCAAAAGTTCCCGGCTCCGTCATGAAGCTCGGCCTGGTTCACATGGATTTTGACTATGCGCGCGATTTCGGCACTTCGCACAGCACCGGCTACGAGCGCCTTCTCTACGACTGCATGATTGGTGACGCCACGCTCTTCCAGCGCGCGGATATGGTCGAAGCCGGATGGAGCGTCATTCAACCAGTCCTCGACGTCTGGAAAGCGCTGCCGGCCCGCAACTTCCCGAACTACCCCGCGGGCTGTTGGGGTCCACAAGACGCCGACGAAATGATGGCCCGCGACGGGCGCGCCTGGCGCGATATTGAAACCGAAGAACCGCTCACAGCAAATTGCCCGGCTCGCGCCACTGCCGCTGCGAAACAGCACGCCTAGGAGCCGCCGACTTGTCGCGCACGATCGAAATCTTCCCCGATGTCTCCACCATCGCGCAAAAAGCAGCGACGATTTACGTCAGCGCCGCGCAGCAAGCCGCCCGCGAACGCGGCGTCTTCCGCGTGGCCATGGCCGGCGGCTCCACGCCGAAATCCCTGCATGCCGTGCTTACGGCGGAGCCTTTTCGCTCCCAACTCTCCTGGGACAAAATGCAAATCTTTTTCGGCGACGAGCGCCACGTCCCTCCCGACCACTCCGACAGCAATTTCCGCATGGTGAACGAAACTTTCATTTCGAAATCGCCAATCAAGCCCGAACAAGTCTTCCGCATCAAAGCCGAATTGCAGGACACCGAACGCGCCGCGCAGGACTACGAGCAAATTCTCGGCAAGCAATTCGCCCTCAAGCCTGGCGAACTTCCCCGCTTCGACCTCATGCTTCTCGGCATGGGCAATGAAGGCCACACGCTCTCGCTCTTTCCCGGAACCACCGCTCTGCGCGATAATGGTCGGCTGGTAGTGCGCACCTGGGTGGGCAAGCTGTACACAGAGCGCATTACCTGCACGGCGCCCATCGCGAATAATTCCGCGGTGGTCATGTTTATGATCGCCGGCGCGGATAAAGCGCCCGCGCTGAAAGCGGTCCTCGAAGGTCCGTACGAGCCCGAGCAACTGCCTTCGCAACTCATCAAGCCGGTGAACGGCAAACTATTCTTTCTCGTCGACTCCGCCGCAGGCGGAATGCTTTCAAAAGAATTGGCCGCAACCTAAGGAGACACGCAAGCAATGGCAACAACAACCGCAGCAAGTTCCATTCAGCAATACCTGGGCGCGAAAGCAGATTCGCTCCTCGGCTTCCGCACGCCGAAAATCACCAAAGAGCGCCTGCATCTGCCGGGCCCGGATTTCATCGATCGCATCTTCGCTCCCTCCGATCGCAATCCGCGCGTCCTCGCCAGCCTTCAACGCATGTTCAGCACGGGCCGCCTCAGCGGCACCGGCTATCTCTCGATTCTTCCCGTTGACCAGGGCATCGAGCACTCCGCCGGCGCCAGCTTCGCGAAAAATCCCGATTACTTCGACGGCGAAAACATCGTCAAGCTCGCCATTGAAGGCGGCTGTAACGCCGTCGCTTCAACCTTCGGTGTGCTCGGTTCCGTCGCCCGCAAGTACGCGCACAAAATTCCCTTCCTCGTGAAGTTCAATCACAACGAACTTCTCACTTATCCCAACAAAGCCGACCAGATTTTCTTCGGCACCATCAAGCAAGCCTATGACATGGGCGCCGTCGCCGTCGGCGCCACCATTTATTTCGGCTCCGATCAAAGCACCCGCCAGATCGTCGAAGTCAGTCAGGCTTTCGCTCACGCGCACGAGCTCGGCATGGCTACCGTTCTCTGGTGCTACCTCCGCAACAATGCCTTTAAGAAAGACAAGGACTACCATCTCTCCGCCGATCTCACCGGTCAGGCAAATCATCTCGGCGTCACCATCGAGGCCGACATCATCAAGCAAAAACTCCCTGAAAATAACGGCGGGTATCAAGCGCTAAACCTCGGCGACTCCAGCTACGGCAAATTCGATAAGCGCATTTACACCGACCTCGCCAGCGATCATCCCATCGATCTTTGCCGCTATCAGGTTGCGAATTGCTTCATGGGCCGCGCCGGTCTCATCAACTCCGGCGGCGCAAGCGGCGCAAACGACTTCGAAGAAGCGGTCGCCACTGCCGTCATCAACAAGCGCGCTGGCGGCACCGGTCTCATCAGCGGCCGCAAGGCATTCCAGCGCCCGATGAAGGAAGGCGTCCAACTTCTCAACGCGATTCAGGACGTCTACCTCAGCCCCGAAGTCACAGTCGCCTGAGTTGATTCGACGTTGTAGGGGCGCGCTTTAGCGCGTCCCTGCTTTTCGAGATTTCTCTTATTCAGCCGGGTGCCCCACACGCCGCCTTTGCGTGTGGGGATTTTCCGATTGATTCGTCACAGCCGCGTCCCGAATGCCGCTCTTTCCTTTGTTTCACAAAAACCGAGCGAATCAGCCGTTTCATGAAACATTCATCGCCTCTGTGCATCCCATGGCATAACTAAACGCTAGGAGACTATCGTGGGCAATCGTTTGTTGGGAAAAGTCGCCGCCATCACCGGCGGTAGTCAAGGCATCGGTCTCGCCATCGCGCAGCGCTTCGCGCAGGAAGGCGCGGACATCTCTTTTTGCTACCGCTCGAACAAAGCAGGCGCCGATGAAGTCGCCGCCAACATTCAAAAACTCGGGCGCAAAGCCGCAGGTTTTCAGTGCGATGTGGGAAACGTCTCCGACGGCCAAAAATTCATAGCCGACACCGTCGCGCAGTTCGGCAGAATCGACGTCCTCGTGAACAATGCCGGCCTCGAACGCAACGCAGATTTCTGGAACGTCACCGAAGCCGATTACGACGCCGTCCTCAACACAAATCTCAAAGGCCTTTTCTTCATCACACAAGCCTTCGTCAAGCAGCGCATGCAGGCAAAAGCCGGCGGCAAAATCATCAACATCAGCTCCGTTCACGAAGAGCTTCC
>JACXTT010000354.1_pt1 | contig 76696 bp, 62 predicted proteins | sample 9270951 | NCBI WGS metagenome assembly JACXTT01 (sample SAMN15532306, study PRJNA645909) | rock metagenome | isolation source: weathered quartz diorite | place: Puerto Rico | collected 2017-06-21
GGAGGCTCAAGCTGGACGAACAGGATGAGAGGATGTCAGAGACCACCCCTGACGCACCCTCCCGCAGAAGTGCTGCGTCTGCTGCCTAGCCACTTTACAGGGATTCGGGGACTTGACCGAGCTCCCGGGAGCCAGGGGCTCCTACCACCCCGTGGCTAGTCGGTGGAGTAACTCCCACTGGCACACGTGGGTCAAGACCGTGCAGGGCTGCTACCTCTATGACACACGTCGCCGACGTTACCGGGGATGGCCGAGCCGACCTAATCACTGTCTCCGCCAATCAGATCACGGTCCGCCGCTCGGACGGTACGCAGTTCCTCGCCCCCCAGGCCTGGACCAGTGACCGATACTCGGGGATCCTGGGTACGTACTTTGCCGATGTAACCGGGGACGGCCAAGCCGATGCGATTGCCCTCTCCGCCGATCAGATTACGGTCCGGCGCGCTAGTACAACGGGATTCCTTCCCCCCGAGGTCTGGATAACCTCGTCCTCCTACGGAGCGCAGGGGATAGTGTTCGCGGATGTGAATGGGGATGGGCGGGCGGACGCCATTGCTGTCTCCGCTATGGGGATCACGGTGCAGCGTACCGAGGGAACTCGCTTCCTCTCTGCGGAGGCCTGGACAAGTGGTCCCTACTCGGGGATACTTGGGACATACTTCGCGGATGTAGACGGGGACGGACGTGCTGACGCCATCGCCCTCTACGCCGATCAGATCACGGTCCGGCGCTCCGATGGAACTCGTTTCTTTTCTCCTGAGGTGTGGGCCAGTAGCCCATACTCCGCCACTGCGGGCACATATTTTGCCGATGTGGACGGGGATGGACGCGTGGACGCCATTGCTGTCAACGATATGGGGATCACCGTACGCCGCTCGGACGGCGCTCAATTTCTCGCCCCACAAGTGTGGACGAGTGGACCGGACTCCGGGACTAAGGGCATGTATTTTGCCGATGTAAATGGGGACGGACGCACCGATGCGATCGCCGTCCATACCGATCAGATCACTGTCCAACGCTCCACGGGAAGCCGCTTCCTACCCCCGAGGGCGTGGACGAGTAACCCTGATGCTGGTGGTGTCTCTGCGCAGTGCGGGGATTGAGTGAACCTCTGTTACTTCCTCACGGTGTTGTCCAGCGCCGAAATCTGGAAGCCTATCCAGATCCGCTGAGCCTCTGCTGGTTGATGAAGCACTATAAAATGAGAAGGCTATCAGACCCGAGTTCGCCGTAACGATAGGCAACGAGGAAGCCTTCCAATAAGTTTGCAGGCGCAACCTACGCTGGCGACAACACCAACTCATCGCAGGGGTACGCCACCGCCAGCAAGCGCATAGGCTCTGCCCCACGGAGGGGAGAACTATCGCCTTCACTTCAACAGGCTGGCTATCCCTCGTTGAAAGATTATGTCCTCCGTCAAGGGTCAATGTAGCGGAGCGCTCTCTCCAACAGTGCAGGCCCAAAGCGGCTTAGGTTAGGCGCTGCTTGTAAATAGAGCTGCGAAATTATAGACCACCGGTTAAGGACGCTTGCCACGGGCCAACAAAGAGATAATGGTCTGCTGTAACAGCACGCGATTAGCCAGGGTCTTAACGAGATACGCATCACAGCCCGCTTGTCGCGCGAACTGTTCCGCCCTGCTTCCAGCATACACTGTAAAGGCAATGATAGGCGCCTGCCCGAGCGGGGTAGACAGTGCACGGATCCGCCGAATGACCTCCCAGCCATCCGCCATCGATAATCCGAGATTCATAAAGATCAGATCAGGGCGCGTAGAAGCGACGACTGCGAGCGCCTGTTGGCTATTCGCCGCCTCGCTAATCTCGAACCGTCCCATCCTGGTTAACTGATAGTTTAGAATCAGCCTGTGATCGAGGTTGTCATCGACGATGAGGATACGGGGGATGTGAGGCATAGGCAGTTTCATGGAGCACCAGTTCGGCCTAGGCATTAGTTTCGCAGTTTTTGGGTAGGAGTGCCATGGCAACATCGCTGCCAGTACAATCGGTGATGGCATAGTCAGACGGTGGTGCGGGAGGACCTCGCCATGGCGGCATTTATGGTGTCATCCTTTGGGGTGTTTGTCACGGGCTTAGTTGCGGGGCTGTTTACGACGCCCTCTGAGCAAACGTTCACCGTGCTGGCGTATGGGTGGGCCGTAGCCAGTGGGGAGCGGCAGACCATTACGACCTATTTGTGGCTGACCGGAGCTACGAGCGTGAAGCACTTCTCGTGCTATTCCCGGTTTCTGGGCGGTTCGCTGTACCAGGCCCGCTGGCAGGTGTGGGCGCGGATCATTCGCGGTGCGGCGCGGTGGGTGCCCCAGGGTGCCCCAATTGTGCTGATTGTCGATGACTCGACCAAGAAAAAGGCAGGCCGCCAGATCGAGGGCGTAGGCCATTATCGCAATGGGGCAGGCTCGGCCCGCCAAGAATATCGCACGCTGCGAGGGCTCAACTTTGTGTGGGGATTGATGCGTGTGCCCGTGCCGGGCTGGCCAGGCCAGCAGGTGAGTGTTCCTATCGGTTTGTCGCTCTACATCAAAGCGGAGCAAGCGGCCAAGCTGCACCTCCCGTATCAGACCCGCAGTGCGCTCGCCCGCGAACTCGCGGACTTTGTCGCCGCCCAACTTCCGACGCGGCGGATTCGCGTGCTGGGCGATGGCGGGTAGGCGACCAAGGAGACGCTCCGAAAGTTACCCGCTACAGTCGAGGTGGTCTCGCGGATGCTTATCTCGGGCAAGCTCTCTGCACCGCCGCCTCCACGGCTCCCAGCGCGCCGCGGGTGTCCGCCGAAGAAAGGGGCACTGGTGGGATCGCCGAAAACCTTGGCGCGCAAACGGGCCGGCTGGCGGCCCCATCCCACCGAAGCGGGGGCGCTCGTCCAAGCCTGGATTGGGTTGTGGCAGACCGTGCTGCCGGGGCGGCTGATCCAGGTGGTCGTGGTGCGCCGTCCACGGCAGCTCTGCGCCAGAAAGTCCGGCCAGCGCAAGCCGCTGCCCGCGGTGGAAGCCTTTTTCACTACCGACCTCTCGCTGAGTCTGGCCGCAATCCTGGCCCAATACCGGGAGCGGTGGGCGGTCGAAATCACCATTCGGGATAGCAATGCTTTTGCTGGGTTCGGCCACGACCAGTGCCGCAAACGCGAGCAGGTGGTGGGTGCCAATACGTTGCGGCTGGTCCTGGCGGCAGCCCGCACGCTGTGGTTTGTAGAGCAGACCTGCCAGAGGGTGGATCACGACCTCACACGCTATCGGCCCTGGTACCGCCATAAAGGGGCACCGAGCCAACTCGACATTGTCTGGACCTGGCGTGAAGCCTTCCACGCTGCCGGTGTTTTTCCTATACTACGGTTCACCTCAGGTCTGGCCGAAATTCCGCAGGAGCCTGAAAAGGTGCTTCCTTTAGCGGCGTAAGGGCACGAAACTAATGCCTAGGACGCACTGGGTGTCTTCTCTGTGTCACACAATGCTTTGGTCTTTTCACGAAGTCCTCCAGTATCCGGGATCAGGGCTAAGGGCAGCTGCAACGCGGGGTTGCAGCTACGGACACGGTTGATCAATCGTTTGAGTTCTGCAGCCGAATAGTATTTTTGTGATCCCCACAGGCCGCCTTTCATGTCCAAAACCTGGAACAGCTCTTGGAAGTTTGTGGCCTTGGTAAAGTCGTTCGGTAATGCTGCAGCACGAATACACTTGCGACGGCAGTGCTCCCACTGTTTAACTATGGCTAGAAAGATCATATGCACCTCATGCTTGGGCAGGGTTTCAGCACCCCACATGCCGGGGTCCACCCTGTGAGGGTAAAATGGAGACTCCCTCGACCCAGGCTAGACAATTACTAACCTGGTTCCTTTGAAGGTCCCTTGCAGCCGCACGATATGCGTGTTCACCAGGTTTGCAACGATCGCCGCCACCAGGCTATCATCCTCTACTTCACTCCCTACCGCCTGGACTAAGTGCAGTAGGCATGTGTCTAGAACAGGAGAATGCGGGACTGGAGCCGATCCCTCGCTCGTGCGTGCGAGACGGTTAAAAACTACGTTGCGGATTTGCTCCTGCAACTGAGACGGTATCGCTTTCTTGTTCCCTTTGGCGCGTGTCATGATGCTGTCTCCTGTGTCCTTATGGTTTCGTTACGAGGAACGGCGCTGTGGCTAACCCAACGTTTTCCTCACTTGCGGTCCCCTTGCGAACAGCCTGCACTCCGTCGATCAAGAGCAGGCGGCGTGTTGGTATGGTGTTTTTTCCCGTACTGGCTTCTTGCCTCTCGCTGCAGATAGAGCATGGGGCGTGCCACACCTGGCATCGTAACTGCGAGTGAGGTAAACGCTGATTTTGGAGGATAAATGGACGACTATAAGAACCGAGAAGGAGTAATGTAGGCGCCTCGGTCTCTAAATTTTAGAGAGGTCTGCCTGAGGGACCGCATTGGCATCTCACTTCTTCTACTCTTCGTCACCCGCGGGATGGAGAGGCTTTTCTCTGAAAAATATTTTTCTTGGGGGCGAGACCGCCAGTCAACTGGTTTCACTTCATGATTTTTATTAGTGGTTTGTCATGCATGTCTGCGAGAATAGGTTCCATTCGTATGCAGCATCCTTCTAATCGTGCTGATGATAGCCATCCGGCTCACCTCTCATGGCGCCGTTTCCTGCCTCTCTAAAAATTAGAGACCTGATCCCACTCTCCTCTGTCCTGAATTCCGCTGTACTCTCACTTGCTTTACGCACAGTTTCCTAACTCTTTGAAATCTTTATATTTTAGCCATACACGCCTCACGCGTCTTTCTTCTTCTGGTTGGCGCCGCGTGTGCAAAGAGGAGACAGAAGAAACCACACAGGAGACGGCAAGCCGTTGCATCTAGATGAGCGGTAACAATCAGAAGTTAGGAATACCCAGGGTCATCGTGCCAGTAGGATTCACCAACTCCGCGGCCCAGTTCAGCTGTAAGAGAGGAACGTATGACTGTCTTATCAGGCAACCTATTCGAACAAGACTACATTGCCCCAACCGTACAACAGGCTACAGAACCCGATATGCTTAAAAGAGAAGAGAAACGTCTCTCAGTGGTGGAGGACCCCTATTACCACATCGTAGGTCGGCGGAGCGTTGCCATGCAGCGAGCCATAACAATGGCGCAGCGGGTGGCGTGCGACACAATCACGGTCTTGCTGCTGGGCGAGACCGGGACAGGCAAGGAGATGTTTGCTCGGGCCATTCATGCCGGAAGCAAGCGGACAGGGAAGTTTGTCCCTATTAACTGTGCAGCAATCCCCGACACGTTGCTCGAGAGCGAGCTGTTTGGTTACGAACGCGGAGCGTTCTCCGGAGCTGTCACCGCACAACAGGGCTTATTTGAACGCGCAGACGGCGGCACCATCTTCTTGGACGAGATCGGCGACATGCCCCTTTTCCTACAATCGAAGCTCCTACGAGTACTCCAGGAGCCTGAGATTTATCGTCTCGGAGCGCGTACGCCGCGGCGGGTAGATGTCCGCATTATCGCCGCCACAAATCAGGAGCCAAGAGCCTTGATTCGCGCCGGCCGCTTCCGCGAGGACCTCTACCATCGCCTCAATGGAATCGTTATCAACTTACCGCCGTTGCGGGAGCGACAAGAGGACCTCGCGCCCCTCGTCCGCTTCTTTCTCCACCGCTTCACTACCGAGTCCAAGAGGCCCGCTATGGAGATCACTCCCGAGGCGCAGGAACTCCTGTGCGCTTACGACTGGCCGGGTAACGTACGTGAGTTGGCCAATGTGATTAAGCGGGCGGTGGTGCTCAGCCAAGGGTCGCAAGTGACGGCTCAGGACCTGTCGGCGTTGGTGGCTGCTCCGACTTCCCACGTGGCCCTTGACTCTTGCATCAACGAGTTGTGGCAGGTCTTCTCTAGCACTGACCTGAATTATTATACAGTTCGCACCGCCATCATGCGTGAGTTTCTACGCTGCACGCTGGCGCAGTACGACGGCAACTGCACAGCTGCCGCTCGGGCATTAGGATTGACACCTACCTACATGCACCGGTTACTCAAACGCCTGGGCGTCAATAAAGCCCGGGCTACGCCCCCCATATCCGACCGGACACGCTTTCCCTCATACTTGCGTCCGGTGTCGGGACCTCAGGCCTATGCTTCTCCTGGAAGATGAGGCTGTAGTATGTAGGTAGAGGAAAGGAGCGTCGACGCTGGACGGAGTGTGGGAAGGCTGCTATGAGGATGGGCGCTCGATGCCGCAGTCCTCCGCACTGTCCTAAGCCCTGCTGATCTAGTCGTCCGTTAAGTCTTCCCACGTGAACCCAACCAAAATTCCCCGAGTGTGACTCATTTTTTCCTTTCTCTGACAGCATGCGTCTTGCGAATATTCTTTACCTTGGCTAAGCAACAAATTGACATGTAGACCTAAATCTGCACAGTATTCGGGCAAGGGAGAGGAATGCTGAATGCCAAGGGTAGTAATCACCAAGAGGAACGAATTCCGTGAAGAAGTGATTTTCACCGACAACGATATTATCCCGGTAGGTCGGTCCGAGACCAACGCTATAGTGCTCCCCGACCCAACTTTGAAAGTGTCCCGTCATCATGCGGCGATTGTCCGAGCGCCTGGTGAAAGGGAACAGTACTTTATCCGCGACTTAGGGAGCCTTCATTCCACGAAAGTCGAAGGAGCGATCATCTCCAAACAACTTCTTCATAACGGCAGCAAGATTGAGATTGGGGACTACGAGCTGCTTTTCTACACCAAAGAGGTCGCACAGAGTCAGCGCTTGGAAGGGAACGAGCTCATTGTGGTCGGACAAAAAGATCTTGATAGAACAAAGCCTTCGGAAAATGAGATGGTAGAAGCAGCAACAATACTAACTCATAAAGGAGAGTTGTCAAAAGATTTTCCGCTGATCCCAGAGAGAAAAGAGATAGTAGAGGAGTTGCTCAGAAAAACGAAGGAGGCGCCTGACATAGGAGAGCTCTTTGAGAAATTGATGGCGGCGATTCTTCGCGTTCTCCAGGCGGATCGAGGTTTCGTGGGAATTTTTCTGCCAGACAATCGTAACCTCTTCTGCGGAGTCGGGATTCACGGTTTTGCTCCTCACAGGGGTGAGCGGATCAAAATTGCTGACGAATCATTCCTTCAACGTCTTTGGCAAGGAGAATATATTCAGGAGAATGCTACTCTCCTTGTGCCGCTCTCTTTCCTTGTGCCGCTCTCTTTGCGGAAGCAGGAGGTTGGCTTTTTCTGTATAAATCGTCGGCCTCCCGCAGCGTCATTTTATCGAGAAGATATTGAGTTTTTGTCCTTGCTTGGGCAACTAGCCGTAGAGAATACGCGAGGTGGGGCAGCGCCCAAGATCACAGGTCAGGAAGCAGCCGATCCTCACGAAGCGCTGGAATGGCCCCATACGCTTGTGGGCGGCAGTAAAAAAATGCGGCAAGTCTATGAAAAGATTCAGGAGGCTGCCTCGAAAGACACCAGCGTGTTGATTTTGGGGGAGACCGGAACTGGGAAAGGCGTTGTAGCGCGCGCTATCCATGCTCAGTCCTCTCGCTCCCATGGACCGTTTGTCGATGTGGATTTGCCAAATATTGCGAAAGAGGCGGCGGAAAGTGAATTGTTTGGGCACGTGCGCGGGGCGTTTACCGGCGCGGTAACGGATAAGAAAGGGCGATTTGAACTCGCTCATAAAGGAACGATTTTCCTGGACGAGATCGGCGTCTTACAGAAAGAATTGGAACCAAAACTGCTCAAACCAGTTGACGAGAAAGAAATTACCCGTATGGGAGATGAACGACCGCGAAAGGTGGATATCCGGATCATCGCGGCGACCAATAGAGACCTTGGGCAAGCAGTGAGTCAAGGAGACTTTCCTCGTGATCTGTATCAGCGGCTGCGGAAGATCGAAATCCGCATTCCTCCTTTACGAGAACGACGAGAGGATGTGCCTCTGCTCGCGCACTATTTCCTGGACAAATACGCCAAGCAGCGTGGAAAAAAGACACGGGAGATCTCACGGTCAGCATTGCAGCGGCTGTCTGAATATTACTGGCCCGGAAATGTCCGAGAACTTGAGGCCGATATTGATGCTGCCGTATCGGCCGATAAGGAAATTCTGTTCTCTTGGGACTTTCCGGCAGAAATCCAGGAGTTGGAAGCGCCTCGTGAGGCGAAAGGGCGGCCCAAAAGCATGGGTGAAGTAGAGAAAGAGCACATTTTGGAGGTGCTGGAATTTACGCAAGGAAATAAAAACCAAGCCTATCAGATCCTCGGTTATGGGAGTAGACAAACTCTGCTGAATAAGCTGGACGAGTACGGTATCCCGCGCAACTTTGGGCAGATGAACTAGAGCCGATTGCGTTGGCTGTCCCTCGAACATAACGGCTTAACTAAGTAGTCTGATGGGTGGACTACGCTAAGGCTTGTAAACATGGGCACCGGGAGCATAGTGAATGAAGGAGGGGGCAATCATAAGAGCCTTGCAATAACATGACAACGCTTACAGGCGTCGCGCATTAGTTGCTGTACGTGATCGCTCTTCATCAATCTGTTCTTAACATCATCAAACACTTGATAACCACAGCGCGTCTGTAGGTCCGGCTTGGTTCGCAATAAGGTCAGTAAATTGATGTCCCGGAACACCACATTATAGCGTCCCGGCTACTGGGGCGTTACTCATTCCCATCGCGTTAGCGTAGTGACAGTCTCTGAGAGGGAGCAGCAATGGTCGATGCGAATCTAGAGAAAATCCTGAATAAAAAATATCAGCTGCTCTCTCAGCTAGGCGAAGGAGCAATGGGCATCGTCTATCGCGCCGTGCAGTTTGATGTAGAAGGTCGTCCTCAACGTGAGGTGGCGATCAAAGTGATTAAGCGTGAATTCGCAGAAGACCCTACGTTCAGACAACGATTTCTCAATGAAGTCAATGTCACTATGAGGTTACGAAACAGACATGTAGTGATTGTCCATGACTCGGATGAGGATGAAGATGGATATTTGTACTATGTCATGGAATTAGTCGAAGGGCGGACCTTAAAGGCCCTCTTGCAGACTGAAGGCCCATTGACAGCCGAGCGAACGATTTATATTGCCCAGCAGATTTGTGAGGCGCTTGCGGAAGCCCACGGTTTGCCAGAAGCAGTCGTGCACCGTGATCTTAAGCCTGCCAATATCTTTGTCGGACAACGACTCGACCCGGATTGGATCAAAATTGCTGACTTTGGCATCGCTAAGGTGTTAGGAGCTGAGGCTGCCCCGCTGACAGCGACAGGAATAATAGGCTCTCCGCGGTATATGGCCCCTGAGCAGTGGCGTGGGGAGAGCATAGACCCGCGCACCGATCTCTACGCTTTTGGCGTGGTGCTCTACGAAATGTTGAGCGGCCGAGCACCTTTCTCGGGGGCCCCTGCAGTCCTCATGCGGAAACACCTCTCGGAGTCGCCCCCTCCATTACCCTCGACTCTTCCAACTTCACTGTGTTCCCTGATAAGGCAGCTACTCGCAAAGGAACCGGCTGATCGTCCGTGCACTGCTCTTGCAGTTCGCCAGGAACTTGCACGAAGTATAGGGAAGCACCAAGAGGAAAGCCCATCTTGTCAAGCAGATAAACGAGAGGGCGATCAAGAAGAGACGCAAAGAACGCCGCCGGTACTCCCTCTGCCAGATAGCAAGATGCTCCTAAGTGAGATCAACCGTACAATCGCCAGGGATGCAGAACATGTCAGGCCGCTATCCAGCCCGCTACAATGGTTGACTGTCCATTCTCCGCGCCTTCTCTGGGCTATCACCTCTCTAGTTGTAGGGGTCGTAATCGTAGTAGCTGGGGTATTTGGGTGGCATAGTCCTTCGGCTCAGCCACCGGCGGTGTACAAATTACTTCAAGCGGCAGAGCAGGGTGACGTTGTAGCCCAGTTTAATTTGGGAGTGCTCTACGCTGAGGGCAAGGACATTCCACAAGATTTTCAAAAGGCTATACGCTGGTACACTGAGGCGGCAGAACGGGGCAATACCGACGCGCAGAATAATCTTGGCTCTTTGTATGCCGAAGGGAAGGGAAAGCCGCAAGATTTTCACGAAGCTGCCCGTTGGTATCAGAAGGCCGCAGAGAAAGGAAACGCCGCCGCACGAAACAATCTTGGAACCTTGTACGACCAAGGACAAGGGGTCTCACAAGATCCTGCAGAAGCGGAGCGGTGGTGGCGTCAAGCAGCAGAGCAACGCAATGCCGCAGCACAATACAATCTGGGGGTCCTTTATGAACAGGGGCGCAGAGGCGAATCGCCCAATTATACAGAAGCGGGGAAATGGTACCATAAGGCGGCAGAGCAAGGCTCCCTGGCTGCCCAAACGAATTTAGGAAGGTTCTACGAGTACGGATTAGGCGTCACAAAAGATTTGGAAGAAGCAAGTCGTTGGTATCGTAAAGCCGCAGCTAAAGGCGACGCCTACGCGCAGGAACACCTCAAGAAACTGCATGGCACAAATGACGCGGCGCCATAAGAAACGGGATGGATCGCGCCCCGATCATAGAAGCATGAACTCCTGCAACTGCGCTGATGAAAAGTCAGGCTGAATGCGTTTCAAGCAGTGAACTGACGAGAAGTGGATTGGACGTACGAGTGAGACAGGCGAAGCGAGGGGACCTCAATGAAGAGGCAGATTCCGAACCAGAGCAAGTCGAAGAGGAAGAAGGCGTGGAATTGCGTGGCAGGGCTACTAGGGGCGCTTTTTCTCTCCCCAGAAACGGCGGCGCAGCAGAGCTTAGGGGTTGATCCAACGGGACGGTCAGGAAAGCCTCCCCCAGCACTTTTGGAAGAGCACCCGCCCAGTCCACCGCCGCAGTGGGTATTACCCCCTGCTCCAGAGCCGCCTGCCGAAACAACCGACCCACGGTCAGGTGCGCGTATTTTCGTGCGGGAGATTCGCTTAGAAGGAAACGTAGCGATTTCCAGTCATGAATTAGCGCCGGTCCTCGCCCCGTATACCAATCGTGAGCTGTCGATCGGCGAACTCGAGACGTTACGTTTAGCTGTAACGTACTATTATGTAAACAAAGGATACATCAATTCCGGGGCGATAATTCCCAGCCAAACAGTCAGTGATGGGGTGCTAACGGTCCGCGTTATTGAAGGAGTAATTGGGCGCATTGAGGTAGAGGGCAATACAGGGCTGCGCGAAGGGTATATTCGCGATCGGCTGGCGCTGGATGCTGGTCCTCCGGTTGACTTCAACGCGTTGCAGCAGCGGCTCCAACTCTTGCAACAAGACGAACATATTCGACGGGTGAATGCGGAGCTGCGTCCCGGGGTGCGTCTGGGAGAGAGTGTCTTGCACGTGCGGGTCGACGAGCGGACTCCCTATGGGGTGTCGGTGGCTTTCAACAACTATCAATCCCCGACGGTGGGCGCAGAACGGGGCCTAGTGACGCTCTCCCATCATAATTTGACCGGCAATGGTGATCTCCTCACAGTGACGTATGGCCGCTCTGAGGGGGTAGATCCACAGATTGACGCCGAGTATGCGTTGCCGGTGACGGCCCGAGAGACCATTGTGGACCTCCACTATCGGAAGAACAACTTCGCTGCGATCGAGGCGCAGTTTGCTCCTTTGGACATCACAAGTGAATCGGACATCTACAGCCTTAGCGTAAGACAGCCATTATATCGAACACTAGACCAGGAATTAGCGGTTGTAATAACGGGGGAGCGGTTAGAGAGTGCGACGTTTGTAAATGGCCATCCCTTTGACTTTTCCCCGGGAGTGAGACACGGGAAGTCTCGCGAGACGGTAGTGCGAGGAGCGGTGGAGTGGACGAAACGGCAACTGAACCAGGTATTTGCGGTGCGCTCCCAGTTCTCCGTTGGAGTTGACCTGTGGGATGCCACCCTCAACGGCTCGGGCAAACCCGATGGCCAGTTCTTTACCTGGTTAGGGCAGTTTCAATGGGCGCGACGGTTTGAGGATCGCGGGATTCAAACCTTACTGCGCACAGATATACAACTTTCCAACAAGTCCTTATTACCGTTGGAACAGATTGCCGTCGGGGGGCGGTACACGGTTCGAGGGTATCGCGAGAATACTCTGGTGCGTGACAATGCCTTTCTGGCGTCATTCGAAACCGCCGTGCCAATAGTACGCGCTCAGTGGTGGGCGGACACCTTGCAACTGGTGCCGTTTGTGGACTTTGGCACGGCGTGGAACACAAGCGAGCCCACCCCCGCGCCGCGGACACTGGCGAGTATCGGAATCGGCCTGCGTTGGGGGGTGACAATTCCGGGGCGCATTCCTATTACTCCTCAGTTCGAGATTTACTGGGGCCTACCACTGCGTAACGCCAAGAACAGCAAGGGCAACGGAGGCGATCTACAAGATCAACATCTCCATATGCAGTTTGTTATCACTGCATTCTAGGCCAGGCTGACAACATCCCCCGGCAATGGCGACACGCCGCCGGTGACTAGAGAGGTGAGTAAAATGGCATTCTTCAAGCACGCCTTGGTCGTCCGCATTCTGCAGAGTGTAATGGGGTGGGGCCTTCTCCCACTCACTCTTAGTTCAGCCCAGATCACCTTGGATGGGAGTGTAGGGCCGAAAGGGACGCTGCAAGGACCCAATTTCACCATCGACGCTAAGGTGGGCAGCCGAGTCGGCACCAACCTGTTTCACAGCTTTGGCAAGTTTAACGTCCAGACCGGCGAGAGCGCGACCTTCACCGGTCCTGACACTATCCGTAATGTCATTGGCCGAGTGACAGGCGGACAAGCTTCACAGATCGACGGCACGCTGCGCTCTGAGATGCCCAATGCCGCCCTCTATCTGCTTAATCCTGCTGGGGTCATGTTTGGCCCCAATGCTACGCTTGATGTCCCGGGCTCCTTCCATGTGAGCACGGCGGATTACCTCAAGCTCAGTGACGGGGGGCGGTTTGCCGCCACCCAACCGGAGACCAGCGTGTTGACGAGCGCACCGCCGCAAGCCTTTGGATTTTTGGGGCCAAACCCGGCACCGATCACGATCCAGGGGAGCACGCTGCAGGTCGCAAAGGAGCAGACGCTCTCGATCGTAGGCGGGGATGTAACCATGGCGGGGGGAAATCTGAAAGCGCCAGAGGGGCAAGCGACGGTAGTGAGTGTGGGCTCAGCAGGGGAGATAAGTGTGCCGACGGTGGCGACGACGGAGCCGGTGACGCTGAGCGGGTTTACGCGGATGGGGAAGCTTGAGCTGAAGCAAGGGGCGAGCATCGGTAAGAACAAGGAACAAGGGGGAGGGATTGAGCTAGTGGGGGGGCAGATCATGTTGCGGGAGGTCAGTGCTCTCGTCAGTGAGACGTATGGAGCCAAAGCGGGCAGAGGAATTCGGGTGCGGGGTAGTGAGAGCATTACCATTAGGGATTCGACGAGCAACCAGGACAGTGACAAGAGCAGGGTCAGTACGAAGACGTTTGCTGCTGGGGCGGCAGGGCCAATTAGTGTAGTCGCGCCGCAGATTCTACTCGATAACCGGGCCAGTATTCGCTCGGGGGCAAAGCCAGGCAGCACGGGGCGGGCCGGTGATGTGGAGGTGCGGGGACAGCAGATTAAGGTGCGCCATGGAGGAGAAATCGTGAGTCAAACCGAGGAGGACGGTGATGCTGGGACGGTGAGAGTGGAAGGGAGCGAGGAAGTGATAGTGGGAGGCAGCACCAGCAAAGGGCGGAACAGCAACATTATCAGTGACACGTTTGGGGAAGGCAATGCAGGCAAAGTAGTGGTGCAGGCGCCCCATGTTTTGGTGGATGAAGATGGCCAAATTGGCGCACGAGCCCAGCGAGACAAAGGGATGACGGGTGCTGGAGCAGATCGGAAGGGGAACGCAGGGGAAGTAGAGGTGACGGGGCAACAGATCGAAGTGCTGAACGGGGGCACGATTGCCAGCACGACGTTTACCGCTGGCGCTGGGGGGACCGTGACAGTGCAAGCCAGCGAGGCAGTGACCCTTCGGGGCAAAAACGGCCAGGGAAACACAAGAAGCTCCATTAATAGTGATACCTGGGGGAAAGGTGATGCTGGCAAGGTGGTGGTGGAGGCTCCAAAGATCATAGTAAATGAAGATGGCCGCATCGCAACGCGGGCAAGAGAAGGCAGCACGGGGCATGGAGGTGATGTGGAGGTGAGTGGGCAGCAGATCCAGCTGGTGAATGGAGGCACGATCACGAGTTCGACTTTTGGCCCGGGAGATGCGGGGACGGTGAAGGTGGAAGCGAGTGAGCAGGTGACACTCCAGGGGCGGGATAAGCTGAAGAATCCCAGTGCTATCATCAGTGAGGCAAATGGAGAAGGAGCGGCTGGGACCATAACAGTGCAGGCACCCCACGTCACGGTGGATGAGCGAGGCAGTATTGCCGCGCGGGCGAACAAAGGCAGCAGGGGGCGTGGGGGTGATGTAGAGGTGCGGGGCCAACAGATTGAGGTGCGCCATGGAGCAGAAATCGTGAGTCAAACCTCGGGGCCTGGCGATGCGGGGACGGTGAGGGTGGAAGCGAGCAAGGAAATCGTAGTGGGAGGCAACGACAGCCGAGGACGGAACAGCAACATTACCAGTGATACGTTTGGGGAAGGGAATGCAGGCAAGGTGGTAGTGCAAGCGCCCCATGTCGCGGTGGATGAAGATGGCATCATTGCCGCGCGGGCACAGGTAGATAAGGTGACGGGTGCGGGAAAAGACCGGAGGGGGAATGCGGGGGACGTAGAGGTGACGGGGCAACGGATCGACGTGCTTAAGGGGGGAGTGATTACCAGCACGACGTTGACCGCTGGTGCTGGGGGGACGGTGAGGGTGCAGGCCAGTGAGGCAGTCACACTTCGAGGCCGAGACGGCGAGGGAAAGACAAGAAGCAATATTCTTAGTGATACTCTGGGGCGAGGTAATGCAGGTAAGGTGGTGGTGCAGGCGCCAAAGATCATAGTGGATGAAGATGGCCGCATTGCTGCACGGGCGCTGGCAGGAAGCATGGGGCGTGGCGGTGACATAGAGGTGAGTGGACAGGAAATCCAGGTGGTCCATGGTGGGGAGATCTCAAGTTCGACTTTGGGGGAAGGCGATGCGGGGGCGGTAACAGTGCAGGGAACTGAAAGTGTAATGGTACAAGGGTTTAATAGCCAGGGATCTGCGAGCGTCATTTCCAGCGATACGGTCAATGGGGGAACAGCGGGCAAGGTAGTGGTACAAGCGCCGCAGATAACGGTAAATGAAGGGGGAGTGATTACTGCGCGGGCGCTGAAGGACAGCACAGGCCGGGGGGGAAATGTGGAGGTGAGCGGGCGGCAGATTGCTGTGGTCAACGGCGGGCAGATTGCGAGTTCGACCTTGGGGACCGGAGATGCGGGAACGGTGACCGTACGTGGGACCGAGACAGTGACGCTTCGGGGGCGCGATAGCCAAGGGAATCTCAGCACCATTGCCAGTGACACGTCAGGTGCAGGCGCCGCAGGAGCAGTGACCGTGGAAGCGCCGCAGGTGGTTGTGGATGAGGGCGGGGTGATTGCCGCGCGGGCGATCACAGGCAGCACAGGGCGGGGCGGCGATGTAGAGGTGAGGGGGCAGGAGATTGCTGTGATTAACGGGGGCGAGACTACGAGCGACACGGCGGGGGCGGGTGCGGCAGGCAAGGTCATAGTAGAGGCCCCGCAAATCAAGGTAGATAGTGGTTCCATCGAGGCGCGAGCGCTTGCCGGTAGTACCGGACATGGGGGGGATGTGGAGGTGAGTGGGCAACAAATTAACGTGCTCAACGGCGGCCGGGTTGCGAGCGATACCGAAGGAGCTGGCGATGCGGGGACCGTGACCGTGCGAGCGACTGAAAGAGTGAAAGTGCAGGGTCGGGATGCCCAAGGGTCGGCTAGTATCATTTCCAGTGACACGGCAAGTGCGGGAGCAGCAGGGACGGTGACAGTACAGGCGCCACAAGTGGTGGTCGATGGCGGCGGAGTGATTGCCGCGCGGGCGCTCCAGGACAGCACGGGGCGCGGGGGTAATGTCGAGGTGAGTGGGCAGCAGGTTACTGTGATTAACGGGGGCGAGATCACGAGCGACACGGCGGGGGCGGGCGCGGCAGGCAAGGTCATAGTGCAAGCCCCGCAAATTAAGGTGAATGGTGGCTTCATTGAGGCGCGAGCGCTCGCCGATAGTACCGGACGCGGGGGAGATGTGGAGGTGAGCGGGCAGCAGGTTGAGGTGGCCAACGGCGGCACGATTTCGAGTGCGACTTTTGGGGCCGGGGATGCGGGGCAGATCCGGGTAAACGCTGACACACTACAAATCGCTGGGCAAGACACTCAAAGGAAGGGGAGTAGCATTGTTGCGAGTACAGAGACGGCGGGCCGTGGAGGAGATGTGAACATTCGGGCTCGGACACTTCTCCTCAATACTAACGGTGAGATCAGCGCCACTAGTACTGGGTCAGGCGATGCTGGCCGGCTGACGGTAGCGGTGGATGACACTCTACGGATGACCGATGGGCGCATTTCCACGCAAGCCGATCAAGCCGGCGGAGGAAATATCACGGTGAAAGTGGGGGGAGTACTAGAGATGGTGCGCAGTGAGCTGGCGACAAACGTACTGAAGGTTCCCACACAAGCGCAACAACCCGGAGGCGGGATTATCACCATGCAGGTAGGAAGCGTGCTAGAGATGGTACGCAGCAAGCTGACGACAAGCGTACAAGGGGGCAGCGGCAATGCGGGCGACATCAAGGTGACCGCACCAGCGGTGGCCCTCAATGATAGCACGGTGCAGGCAAAGGCCGATGCTGGGAAAGGCGGCAACATCACGATCAACGCGGAGGTATTTATAGCCTCGCCCGATAGTATCGTGGATGCCTCCGCGGGGCCAGCCGGGGTCAATGGGACGGTGGACATTCGGGGGGTGATAAATGACTTAAGTGGGAGTTTGAAGCCATTGAGCCAGGAGTATCAGTCGGCGGTGGTCTTAGCGGCAAATCGGTGTGCGGGGCGGGTCCGGGAGGGAGAGGTGAGCAGCTTTGTGCTGACAGGACGGGGCGGTATACCGTTGCAGCCTGGAGGATTGTTGCCAAGCACTTCCCTGGTGCTCAACACCCTGAGCAGAACCGCGGGTGATGCTGGAGGTTTTCCTTTAGCCCAGGAAGCCAGAGCTGGTGAAATTGCCCAGTTGCAGTGGGAAGTTGGCTGGGACTGCAAGTAAGAAGAATGAGAAGAGAGACTTGCGACGCAAACCGAAGGAGTAGACATGAGGCAATTGAAGAATGGCTTCGCCGTGCAGGTCCTGCTTTACAATGTCCTAGCGTGGGTCCTCCTTCCCCTGACGATCAGTCACGCGCAGATCACACTTGATGGCAGCTTGGGGCCCAAGGGACCGCTGAGCGGACCCAACTTCACCATTGACGCTAAGGTGGGCCGCCAAGTCGGCTCCAATCTCTTTCACAGCTTTAGCGAGTTTAACATCCAAACCGACCAGAGTGCGACCTTCACCGGTCCTGATGCCATCCGCAATGTCATTGGCCGTGTCACCGGCGGGCAAGTCTCAGAGATCGACGGCACGCTGCGCTCAACAATGCCCAATGCCGCCCTCTATCTGCTCAATCCCGCCGGGGTCATGTTCGGCCCTAAGGCTAAACTCGACGTGCCAGGCTCCTTTCATGTGAGTACCGCAGATTATTTGAAGCTCAGTGATGGGGGGCGGTTTGCCGCTACCCAGCCCGAGACCAGCGTGTTGACGAGCGCGCCGCCGCAAGCCTTTGGGTTTTTGGGGCCGAATCCTGCGCCGATCACGATCCAGGGAAGCACGTTGCAGGTCGCAAAGGCGCAGACGCTCTCGATCGTGGGCGGGGATGTGACCATGACGGGGGGAAAAGTGAGTGCGCCAGAGGGGCAAGCGACCATAGTGAGTACAGGATCAGCGGGGGAGGTGAGTGTGCCGACAGTGGCGACGACCGAGCCGGTGACGCTGAATGGGTTTACGCGGATGGGGAAGCTGGAGCTGAAGCAAGGGGCAGTAATAGATGGCAGTGGGGAAGGAGGGGGAGGGATTGAGTTATCAGGGGGTAAGATCACGTTACAGGACGGCAGTGCTCTCGTGAGCGAGAGGCAGGGAACGAAAGCGGGCAGAACGATTCGGGTGCATGGGACTGAAAGCATAACACTGATGGATCATTCACTGCATGATTTCCCATCGAGTGAGATTGACGCCAACTCAGGAGGCACGGGTGCGGCAGGAGAAATCATAGTGCAGGCACCCCAGGTAATGGTGAATCACGCGTTCATTAGTGGGGGCAATCTAGAGGTGAGCGGGCAGCAGATTGACCTTGTCAACCATAGCTCTATCCAAAGTTGGGGAAGTTCAACGGTGACTGTGCGGGCGACAGAGAGAGTGACGATAGGGTCTAGCGGTAATATACTTTGTGTTTTGGGCGACAATGGCAACGCGTTGGTACAGGCACCGCACGTAACGATAGATGATGGCAGCATTTTTGCGATAACAGGCAAGAGAGGGAATTTAGAGATAAGCGGCCAACAAGTTGATATTATCAATGACAGTGAGATCACAAGTGAGTCTTTTGATGCCGCGGACGCGGCAACAGTGACGGTACGGGGCACAGAGGGAGTGACGTTATCTGCCAGTACCATCTCCATCTCCAATCTTGGAAGTGAGGGAGGTGCAGCGGGTACAGTGACGGTGCAGGCACCACGCGTAAGGATAAACAAGGGGCGTATTTCCGCGGAGACCGGCACGCTCATGCTTTGTGGGGCCGATCTCCGTGGCTCTGGTTGTTCTTCGCCCCCGCTCGATGGAGGGCGTGGAGGTCGTGTAGAAGTGAAAGGACAACAAGTTGAAGTCATCAACCACAGCACGATCACAAGTGGATCTATTACTGCCAGGGATGCGGGAACAGTGACGGTACAAGGCACCGAAGGAGTGACGTTGTCTACCAGTACTATCTCCAGTGATACGAGTGGGAGAGGAGCAGCGGGTAGGGTGACGGTACAAGCACCACAAGTACTGGTGGATGAGGGTGGGGTGATTGCCGCCCGAGCGCTCGCGGGTAGCAAGGGACAAGGAGGCGAGGTGGAGGTGAGTGGGCAGTGGGTCGAGGTCATCAACGGCGGTACGATTTCGAGTGCGACCCTTGGAGTAGGCGCTGCAGGGCAGGTCCGGGTGATCGCTGATACGCTGCGGATCGCTGGACAGGACATCCAGGGCAATAGGAGTAGAATCGCTGCGAGTACTCAGACGGCGGGTCGTGGGGGTGATGTTAATATCCAAGCCCAGACGCTTCTCCTTGATGCTGGCGGAGAGATCAGCGCTACCAGCGCCGGGACCGGAGATGCGGGGACTGTGGCAATATGCGTGGCCGACGAGCTGCGGATGACCGACGGGCGCATTTCTACCCAAGCGCAACAAGCCGGAGGAGGGAATATCACCGTGCAGGTAGGAGGAGTCCTGGACATGGTGCGCAGTGAGCTGACGACGACCGTGCCAAATGGCAAGGGCAATGCGGGCAATATTGCGGTGACAGCGCAGGCCGTAGCGCTCAATAACAGTACGGTGCGAGCGCAGGCGGCTGATGGGAATGGAGGAAATATTAGGATTAAGGCGGGGGCGTATTTAGCTTCACCCGACAGTGAGGTAACCGCGTCCTCACAGAAGGGGGTCAGTGGGACGGTGGATATCCAGGGGGTGATTAGTGATCTAAGTGGAAGTTTGAAGCCGTTGAGTCAGGAGTATCAGCCGGCGGTGACTTTAGTGGCCAATAGGTGTGCGGGGCGGATTCGGGAGGGCACAGTGAATAGTTTTGTGGTAACGGGGCGGGGCGGGGTGCCATTGCCGCCTGGAGGATTATTGTCTAGCGCTTCCCTGGTTGCCGAGCAACAAGAGAAGACAGGGAAAGCCGAGACACGCCAAGATTTCCGTCTCACGGAGCAAGATCTTTCCGCCGCTTGGGTGGCTGTGGACGACGTTTGCGCCTGGCCTGGAGGACAGTGATGCCGCCTGCCATGCGATATCGTGAGTGTACCGAAGGAGAATTGTCAATGACAACTCAAACGCAGCCACATTTTCTACGCGTGCGTTCTTCTCATCGCTGGTGGACCCTGACACCGCTCACTCTCATGTTGTGGGGTTATGGACTCTCGACCATCACTCTCCCAACACAAACCTGGGCAAAGGAAGCCTCGTCTCCGTCTGCTTCTTCGGCTGAGCAGTTGCAAATTGAAGGACGGGCCGCGTTTCAACGGGGAGATTTCGAACAAGCAGTGCAGCACTGGCAAGAAGCTGTGGCGCGTTCTGAACCCGGGGACCGTTCTGGACAATTGAGTGATACGCTGATTGCCCTTGCCCAAGCGTACCAAGCGCTCGGGCAGTATCAAGATGCGCTCCATATTTTTGCCCAAGCGCAACTGGCTGCCAAGCAGCTTCAAGATCCGATACGGACTGCTTTGGTGCTGCAGAATATTGGGGATATCTATGTCGCTGCGGGCTCAGTAGAGAAAGCTTCCCAAGCTTTGAATGAAGGTTTGGCCATTGCCCGACAGATGCAGAACGCCACTGTCAGCGCCGCGCTCCTGAACGATCTCGGGAATCTGCTGACGAGCCAGAAGCGCTTCAGCGAGGCTTTCGCTGCCTATCAAGAAAGTATGACGCTAGCACAAAGTAGCGAGAACCTTCCGTTGGCGGTGCGGGTATGGACTAATGCTGCTACTACTTTGCTTCAACAAGGCCAGTATCAGGAAGCCCGTACGTATCTGGATCAGGCGGAGACAAACTTACCATCCATCGAACCCTCGCACGATAGTGTCTATGGATGGATTACGCTCGGTGTCAGTTATCGTACTCTACGGCAGCACCTGCCCCACGCGAATGCTGACCCTTTGCCGCACGCATTTGCCGCACTGTCTACAGCCAGTACTATGGCTGAACAACTAGGAGACAAGCGGGCCGCGGCCTACGCCTGGGGTGCTCTCGGGACGCTTTATGAAGATGACCAACGCTATCCCGAAGCGTTGCAGCTCACGCAGCGTGCGATTTTCGTCGCACAGCAAGTGCAGGCGCCGGAATCCCTGTATCGATGGCAATGGCAGGCAGGACGTATTTTGAAAGCTCTAGAACGCCGCGATGAGGCGGTCGCTTCCTATCGTGGCGCGGTGGCCTCATTACAATCCATTCGTCAAGAGTTGGCCGTACAGTACGGAGGAACGCAGACCTCGTATCGTGAATCGATTGCGCCCGTGTATTTTGAACTTGTAGACTTATTGCTGCAGCAGGCCGCGAAACTTCCGCGTGAGGAAGAGCAAGCGTATCTGGTGGAAGCGCGGGCGACGGTAGAGTTGTCGCGTGCAGCAGAGCTGCGCGATTACTTTCATGATGAATGCGTAGATACTGCTCACTCTCATGTGGTGCAGCTCGACGAGGTCTCAAAGTCCGCCGTGGTCGTGTACCCGATTCTTCTCCCCGACCGCACGGAGCTTCTCGTCAGTCTGCCGGGAGGATTGAAGCGCACAATCGTGCCAGTAGGCGCTGCCGCCGTAACAATGGAAGTGAGAAATCTCCGTCAATATTTGGAGAAACGCATCACTAGACAGTATCTGCCGCCTGCCCAACGCCTCTACGACTGGTTAATTCGACCCATTGAACCGGACCTGGCCGCGGTTTCGGCTAAGACCTTAGTGTTTGTCCCCGATGGTCCTTTACGGACTATTCCCATGGCGGCATTGCACGATGGTTCCCAATTCCTGGTGCAGAAGTACGCGGTGGCGGTCACTCCGGGGCTTGATCTGACTGATCCCCATCCGCTGAAGCGGGAACAGACCCAGGTTTTTGCGGCCGGTCTCACAGAAAGCGTACAAGGGTATGCGGCGTTACCCTATGTATCAACGGAACTGCAGGCTGTGCACCAAATGTACGGCAGCATTCCGTTGCTGAACCAGGCATTCCAGACAACCGCGATGGAAAAAGAATTGAGAGAGAATCCATTCTCTATTGTCCATATTGCCTCGCACGGACAATTTGCTGGCGACGTGGAGAAGAGTTTTATTCTCACCTTTGATGATAAACTCACGATGGATCGCCTTGCGCAAGTTGTCGGTTATTTTCGCTTCCGTCAGACACCCTTAGAACTCCTCACGTTAAGTGCGTGTGAAACCGCTGCCGGCGATGATCGAGCTGCTCTCGGTCTCGCCGGAGTGGCGATCAAAGCCGGAGCACGAAGCGCGTTAGCAACGTTATGGTCCGTGAATGACGAGGCGGCCTCTCTTCTTGTGACAGAATTCTACCATCAATTACAGAACGCTTCGATCTCTCGTGCTACAGCTCTACAGCGCGCACAAATGAAGCTCCTTGACGACCCCCGTTATCAACACCCAGCCTACTGGTCCCCCTTCCTCCTCCTGAATAACTGGTTATGAACTGGAGCAACTCTATGCGGCTCAAGGATATGCTCTTGCGCGCCCCTCTTATCTCCAGTCTTCTGGTGAGTCTTGTGGTTGGCGGGGCCCTCATCGGCATACGCCAACGAGGTTGGTTCGAGCCGTTAGAATTGATGAGTTATGATTGGATGTTGAACAGGCAGCCTCGTTCTCCTGTGAGCTCTGCGCGGGTGACTATCGTAGGCATTACTGAAGAGGATATTCGTCGCCAAGGACACTGGCCATTGACGGATGAAGATTTAGCGCGGACGTTGCAGATTTTGATACAATATCAACCATGTGCGATAGGCGTCGATCTCTTTCGCGACATGCCTGTTCCTCCCGGTGAACCTGAGTTGGAGAAAGTGTTAACTGAAAATCCCAATATTATTGTCGTCACGAAAGCAGGTGGTCCGACCGATCACGGCGTCCCGCCGCTGCCTTATTTGCAAGAGACGGAACAGTTTGGGTTTGCGGATGTCGTGCTTGATCCTGGAAGCATTGTGCGTCGTGGTCTGCTGTATCTTCATGAAGGTAAGAAACCCGTTGTGTCGTTTTCCTTGCGTCTCGCGCTTATATACCTGCAGAGGGAAGGAATTGTTCCGCAACTTGGTCTTGTCGATCCGCAAGATCTCCGCCTCGGTCACGTCACATTTAAGCCGTTTGAAGGAAACGATGGCGGCTATATCGATGCTGATGCTCGTGGTTATCAATTCTTGCTTGATTTCCAGGACGCTGGAAGACCGTATCCTTCTTTCACTTTGACGAGTGTATTGAATGAAGAAGTTGCCCCAAAAGCAATGCGAGACAGAATTGTATTGCTGGGAATGACTGCGGACAGCGTCAGGGACACTTTCCTTATTCCCTATGGAGAGACCCTCGGCTCGGTGTCCACGATCCCAGGCGTCCAACTGCATGCACAGATGGTGACCCAGCTGTTACGAGGCGCCTTAGATGGAGGTGGTCAGATAACAACAATGAGTGAGCCACAAGAGTGGGGCTGGATACTGTTGTGGTGTGTAGCTGGAGGGAGGGTCGGACTACTGAGCATGTTACCATGGCAGTTTCTGTTATCTCTGATTGGCGGAATCTCGATTCTTGGTGCTCTTGTTCACGGCGCGTTTTTGCAGCGTTGGTGGATTCCGCTCATTCCTCCCGCTGTCGGCTGGGTACTCTCAGCAAATCTCGTAAGGACCTTCTTTTTGCAAAGAAAGGATACGGTATGAAGTGGAGTCGACGCCTGGTCTTGGGCTTTTTTCTCTATGAACTCGTTACGCCTTGGTTGTCTTTTGCACAGAAGTCTGATCTTGCGATTCTCTGTGTTCAGGGGATCTCACAGCAGTGCGGTTATGAGACGGACCCCATGGACGGAGTCTTAGGTAAGGGGACAAAAAACGCGATTAAATCATTTCAATATAATAACAAATTAGCGCAAACCGGGATCATGAACGAATCACCTAGAACAGCGCACCCCAAGTCCCAAATTGATACAGTAACGCCAGCAAATAAGCCATCAACAGAAAGCGCGCCAGCGGTGCCTACTGGCCGCCAGGAATCTTCGACGTCAGAGATGGAGAAAGTACCAATAGTGTATAATCCGCCCCAGCGAGGCGCACCGGGGCACCGGGGTGTTGCGGCAGTGAGAGGATTTGGAGAAACACCTACCTTCTACCCTTTAGTTCCCGATGACCATATTGGACTGACTATCCAGGAGCAACCTGCATTGTACTGGTACCTCACTGAACCAACAACGTACAAGATCGAACTCACAATTGTCGATGTTAATAACGATGTTCAGCCTCTCTTTGAGCACGACTTGCCGTCTCCTACTCGCGCTGGAATCCAAAAGATTGACTTGGCTGAATATGATGGAGTACGTCTCTCACTCGGTGTGCACTACAAATGGTTTGTCTCCATAATGCCTGATCCCTCTTCTCGCTCAAAAGACTTCTCAGCGTTTGGAGAGATTCAACGCATCGAACAGCCGACGTTAAAGGTAAAGCTTTCGCAAGCAAATAAAGAAGAGCGTCCAGCGCTCTATGCAGAAGCTGGCCTATGGTATGATGCGCTTGCTGCAATTTCCGACTTGATTGATGCTATGCCGAACGATTCTAGTCTTCGCACACAACGAGCTTCTTTCTTAGGGCAAATTGGCTTGCGAGAAGTAAGAGAGGAGAATGTTAAGAAGTCGGGAGAATAGAGCGGTGGATCAGTTGGCTCCTTTGTCGTCATTTTTGACAAATTTCTCAATGTGTGATCGTAAGACTTGACTCTTTTGCTGCCCCTGCGACGCTGAGGTGGTTGCAGTGCGGGAAAGAGAGACCCGCACTGCCGCAACGTCCCCTCAATGCTCCTTAGTCGAATTACACTAACCCCTTGATATTACCAACAATGGGGCCCGTTCCCTCCAGAAACATCCAAATGAACAAAGCCGGATACGGTGGCTTTGCACGTCCATGGAGCACCCACCCCCCTCGGATAGGCTGTTACGACCCATGTCCCTTTCCGTAGACCAGTGGTCGCAAAACCCACCGACTGATTTGGAGCTGAAAATAGGTGCCCTGTACTTTGTACGGTGAAGGTTGTTTGACCTTGACCATTTAGGTCTAAGGGTGAATCTAACCTCCCGGTAAAGTCCACGGTTAGATCAAATGGCCCGGTCCCACCACGTTGGGCATCAAAGATATAACTACCAATCAAAATCCCTGTTGGTGGTGGCGGTGGGGTCACCACACCTGGTGGCTTTGGTTGCTGGTCTTTCGGCGGAGTGACCACCTGATCCTGACAGAGGACGTAGTTACCGTAGTAGGGCTCAGACGTCCAGGATTCATTCGGCAGAAACCGGGCGCCATCGGAACGACGCACGGTGACCTTGTCGTTATTCACCACAATGGCGTCGGCCATCCCGTCCCCCGTTACATCCGCAACGTATGTTCCTATACTGCCGTAGTAGGGCCAACCCGTCCAGGACTCATTCGCCAGGAACTTTGTGCCATCGGAACGACGCACGGTGACCTTGTCGTTATTCACCACAATGGCGTCAGCCATCCCGTCCCCCGTCACATCGGCAAAGTACGTCACGATACTGCTGTAGTAAGCGCCCGAGGTCCAGGCCTCATTGGGCAGGAACTGCGTGCCATCGGAGCGGCGCACGGTGACCTTGTCGTTATTCACCACAATGGCGTCGGCCATCCCGTCCCCCGTCACATCGGCAAAGTACGTCCCTCGTGTCCCGTAGTAGGCGCCCGTGGTCCAGGCCTCATTGGGCAGGAATTTTGTGCCATCGGAGCGACGCACGGTGATCTTGTCGTTATTCACCACAATAGCGTCGGCCTTACCGTCTCCCGTCACATCGGCAAAGTAGGTTGCGATACTGCCGTAGTAAGGCTCAGACGTCCAGGCCTCATTGGGCAGGAATTTTGTGCCATCGGAGCGACGCACGGTGATCTTGTCGTTATTCACCACAATAGCGTCGGCCTTGCCGTCCCCCGTCACATCGGCAAAGTACGTCCCTCGTGTCCCATAGTAGGCATCCGAGGTCCAGGCCTCATTCGCTAGGAACTGCGTGCCATCGGAACGACGCACGGTGATCTTGTCGTTATTCACCACAATGGCATCGGCCTTGCCGTCTCCCGTCACATCCACGAACTGCGTCCCGTTTGCGGACGGCATTAGGCAAAGACCAAAAGAGGGAGTAGCACGTGCCGAGAGCCCCACCAGAGCGGCGAGGGCAAGCCCCAGCACTTTTAGTGCACTCTTTGGGCGCCGCAGCTTTCCCTCTGGAAATGACCGTGTCACCCTCTGCGTCCGGGATATGGCACAGCCAGGATTACTGCCGTTGTCGGTGCCCTGACTCTGGAAGCTTTGTGCTTCGATCATAGCGTAATTCATCTTGCTCTCCTTTCTCAGATTAAGAGCCGGCAGGTGCATAGGCGCTGCACGACTCAAGGTTTTGTTAATATTTATTTGTTGTCAACAATAGAAATATATTGTCGTTTTGTCTTGATCCGAGTCTAAATATAGGCCTGCGATTCTTCATTCCAATTTGTGTTCACAACGCTCAAGTTGCCAGCGCCTGTAATAGAGCTCCACTGCGCCTAAAATACACGGTCACTCCAGTGGCGTTCCTCTGCAGACAGCTGTTGACTTACACTCCGCGACAAGGGGCTCTCGGGCGCGCACACGGCTCCCTGTCACAGACAACCGGGCGGCGTCTCGGAGACAAGGGACGAGGCTCGAGTGCGACGCACCCTAGCATCATGGTCACGGCGCTCTGTAGTGTGATCCTCCTGGTTCCCCCTCCAGAGTGGTTTCTCTCCTGCTGCGCCCGAGTGACTGGCCGATTGAGCCAAACGACCGCGCCCGCGGTTCGCATACCTAGAGGTTTGGAGCGGGGTACAACGTGAGGCCGGACGAAGAAATATTTTCTTCTAAAGCTGGCAAAGTCGGTCGGAGTCGCTTGGTTAAGCATTGTTGTCATGGTGTTGCCCTTCCTGCTGGCTTCCTTGGGTTCTCTGCACCCAGAGCACGCGTCGTGCCACTTCTGGTGGAATGAGTAAGAGTGACCGAAAGAGGCTGATCCGGCAGGGAAATTTGCGGCACGAGGCCTGAGCACAGGCCGTCGCGGGAAGGAGGCAGGATATCTGTTCGGATACGGGGATGTATCTGAACGGAGTCAGTCGATATAAGGTGCTTGCGCAGATATTGGTGGTGTCAAGCGCTTCGAGCGCGTGTCGACGAGGATTGCGGGCCTAGAATTTGTTCACCAGATTAAGAAAGAGTAATTTAATCCTTTTCCCTTGCTCCCCTTCCATACACACTTCCCAGGTATGGGAGTCTGCGCTGGCTGCTTGAGCAGGCAGATTTAGCAAGCTCTCTCTCCTTCGTTCTAAAAACTGCATCAATCTATGCACTGTACCCCTTTGCACGGTGCATGGCGCAAGCACGAGGTCAGCATTGAGCAAGCTCTGGAGCCGGCTGATGACCTGCTAGCGAATCGCTACAAGTTTATGCCGTATCCGCCCCTGCTTATGCACCCCATACTCTGCGTCGGTGGAATAGTAGGTTGTTGCATGTTGCTCGATGCCCCCAAGCACAAACGGCGCGCCAACTCATAGGCATCCCGTCGGAGGGAAACTTCCTCTATACTACCCGGCTTGCCAAGAAAATCCGCCGACTTCCCAGCCCCGACGGAATCCGCACGATGCCGTGTCCACAAAACCGAGACCTATGACCGCCATGATGCGATGCAGGCTCTGCACCGCTGGTCTGGCCTCTCTTGCCATTGCTCCTTCATCTCCTTCACAACCGTTGGGAGAAGTGTCACCTATTAACGCTGTCTCTTCCTAGCGGCAGAACAGATGCAGAGCCGCCTTAAGCGGCGTGTTGATACTCGGCGGTGCTCGTTAACAGGGCTCAGCCAATCCACGCATTCTTATTGGCCTCCCCAGCTCGTGATGGGCGCGGCGTCGCGGCACCGGAGGCAGACACGGGGTTGTCCTACCATGCGGCCATTGATGTCTATCGACGAAACCTGATTCGCTGTGCACTCGCCCAGGCCCAAGGGAACCGTGCGGCAGCGGCTAAGCCCTTGGGGCTCCAGCGCACTCACCTCCAGCAGTCGCCCAAAGTTCTCCACATCGACGACTGACTCCATTCAGATACACCCTTGTATCCGAACGGATACTCTTTCCTTCTCCACGATGGGAGGCATGAACGCCGCCGGTTAACTATTTCTTCTGCAGAATCAGCTCTTTCTTCTCACTCTTAGTTATGCTGCCACACGTGGCACGACCCGTGCTCTGTCTGCAGCGAGACGCAAAAAACCAGTATGGAAAAGATCACCATGCCAACACACCATATAGTAGGATACACAATAGACACAATTACAAGAGAATATAGATAACAACCTGTTACAATTAACTTTGCGACAGAACCGGAGGAAATGTCATGAGAAAGGTGAGAACACTGGTCATGCCAGTAGGCTTTGTATTCACGTTGTCGATCCTGATGGTGCTGCAGCTCCAACCAGCAGGGGGGGCTCCCCTCCCAGCGGGGAGAGCTCCCCGCTGCTCATCATTAAATGAGGACGTACTGAACGTGCGCGATTTTGGAGCCAGAGGGGATGATGCTACTGATGATACCGCTGCTATTCAAGCAGCCATCGATTGCGCCCAGCATTCTGGCCGGAACCTCAGTGTGATGCTGGGTGCTGGCGTCTTCCGGGTAAGCTCCAGCCTGATCATTGCGGGCGACAACAAGGGCGTAGCTATCCTCGGCTCCCCATGGGCCTCTCTTCAGCAAGGCAGCGCCCTGCCAGTCTCCACCATCCGGTGGGTCGGGGGAGCTGCTCCGGTCTTCGATGTATCGTCAACCTTTACACACTTTATTAACTTCTCCATTGTCAACAATGGAGCAGCTACCAACGGCATCAAGTTCGCTGTGGGTGGCCGTATCCTTCTGTTTGGAATGTCCTTCGTTCCGCCGTCCACACCCACGCAAGCCTCAGCGTTTAGCGATGCCGCCGTGTGGATCGATGGCGTTAATTACGACATGATAGATAGATGCGAGTTTGAAACATCTCCAGCCATCAAGATCACCAGCACCGGGACCACCTTAGAGATTACCCGTTCAGTGTTTGATGCTTCTTCCATCGCCAACCCGCTCCTCAAGGTGGATGCCAACATCGAACTATTAAAGATCGAGCGTAACACGTTCAACCATCAGCCCAAAGCGCATGTCGTCTTCGACAATTCTGCCACGACCAACACCATTGCAGTTATGCGGGTCGTGGCCAATGAGTTTGATGGGAACGCTCTACTACCGTCACCGAGCAGAATTATTCTCGGGAAGAACATCTTAAATCTAACATTCGAGGACAACACAATAGAGCAGTTCCCCGAGATCACGGATAGTTTAATTCAGTTGACAAACTCGCGAGCGCGCGTATCAGGAAATTGGGGGTCATCTATCAATGCTCCTCTAGTCAAAACTCTTGACACAACGTCCCGAGTATTCGTGGGGCCAAACAACTTGAATCCCAGCACGAAAGGCGTTCTGGACGATGCGTCGGAGTCAGGAGGCGTTATAGATGTCCCCCTTGTAGGATCTCAGGCGATACTGCATGGCAATCTGGGTTCGCCCAGCAGCGAGACAGTCTATCGGATTTCGGCTACGGATGGCAGAGGTATCGACGTGTTCTTTTCCGAGCCACCAGACACTAGGCCTGGGTATATGACCAAGGGTCAGAGATTTACCGTCATGATCATAAATAGATCTGGCGATGTAATGGAAATGGGCGCCGTGACATTCTCATCGCAGTTTAAGACATCCGGCGAGTTCCCACGTCTAGCTAACGGAAAAAGCAGGGCAATCACATTCGTTTATGATGGGTCGTATGCGGTGGAACTGTGGCGTGGTAGAGCAGATGTAGAGAACTAAGGTATCCCATTTTTAAGAGTTCTGATAGAAATAATTTTGCTCAGACCGCACATCGGATTAACTCCATTGAGGTAAGCCCCCAGCTCTGCTGGGGCGACTCCCAGTGTTTGACATATGCGGGAAGGTGTGACTTCCCCGTTGTGCCGCCCAAGGCACAACGGAAAGGAAGCCACGATGACGGACTACCAACGATTACAGCACACGTTATGGGAATGCAAATATCACGTCGTCTTTATTCCGAAGTATCGGCGCAAGGCGTTGTTTGCGGCGCTGCGGAAAGACTTGGGCCCAGTATTTCGGGACTTGGCCCGGCGGAAGGGCTGTCGGGTGGAGGAAGGCCATTTGCGGCTCGATCATGTCCACATGTTAGTGAGTATCCCGCCCAAGTATGCGGTCGCGGCGATTGTGGGGTATCTGAAGGGGAAGAGTGCGATTCATATTGCCCGGACGTATCGGGGCAAAGAACGCAACTTCACCGGGGAGCACTTCTGGGCGCGCGGCTATTTCGTCTCCAGTGTAGGAGCCGACGAACAAACGGTGCGGGAGTACATTCGGAACCAAGAAGAAGAGGACATTCGGCTCGATCAACTCAAGTTGTTTAAGTAGCACTTAGACCGCCTTGGGCGGTTCATAAACAAACCTCCGGCTCTGCCGGAGGTAGATGAAATGTACCCTTTCACCTTAATAGATGGCCTATCACAAATTGTTACAATCGCATTTGCTCCAAAGCTCTCCCGGGGGCGTCCATATAGCGAGCGATATAGGACCGGAGGGTAGCCGAGTGATTGTCTGTGAATTTGCATATACCAAGACGTATGGCTTCGCCGAGGATGTCCGGGCGGCGGTGCAGGGGGTCTGCGAGGCCACGGAACGGGAGCTGCGAGCACTGCTCCCTGCCTTGCCTCCGCGTGTCGAACTCCACGTTGTGGCTGGGACACGAGTCATCCCGGAGACTGGAGAGACTGGAGGCGCGGTAACCCCTTGCCTTGTTGTTTGGGCCATTGATCCAACGCGACCCGAAGGTGTTGAGTCAATCGTTCGCTCGCGACTTCGCCCGACTCTCTTCCATGAGTTTCACCACCTGGTGCGAGGGTGGGTGATGTACGGCGGGGAGCCGCCTGAGTCATTCATGCACGGCGTCGTATGCGAGGGGCTTGCTACAGCCTTCGAGCGTGATGCAGCCGGGAGCAGGCCACCCTGGGGCGAATATCCAGACGATGTTGAGTCGTGGGTGACCGAACTTCTGAGTCTTCCATTGTCTGCTTCCTATGAAGACTGGATGTTCCAGCACCCTGACGGCCGTCGCTGGATAGGCTATCGGGCGGGAACCTTTATAGCTGATCGGGCCATCCAGTCCTCGGGTCTATCGGCGGCTGCACTGGCTCAGACACCAACCGAGGACATTTTAAGGATGGCAGGAGTGACATGAGTCGGATCAAGAGGCTGTCTCACTCACTGCTGGCAATGACGGCGCCGCCACCTGACCGATGCTGACAGTCAATGGCTCTCGTTCTGAGTTCACACTCCACATCGTGAATTCTCCATTCTTCTCATGGTCTCTACCGACGAAACTCTTCCAGAGGTAGGATGAACCTTCCACCTCTTCTCACCTTGCCCCCTCTTCCTCAACTTCTTGACTAGTAGTGCTAGGGAATTCTGGAGCTTCTTTTGCGGCTGCAGTTGTGGCTCCGAATTCTTGGGAAGCCAGAAGGCAGGGGGCACCCGATCCGTTGAGATACATCCCTATATCTGAACGGATACGCTTCCCTTCTCCGCGACGGCGGGCATGAGCGCCGCCGGTCATCCATTTCTCCTGTAGAATCAGCTCTCTCTTCTCACTGTCAGTGATGCCGTTAGGTGTGGCACGGAGCGTGCTCTAAGCACCGTGGAAACAACGTAGCTTATACGGGGCATAGCACTGCGGCGGCATCTTATCTAACGATTCTGCTCCATTGCGTAAAGTAGAACTGGGCACACTCCAGAAAGGAGGAACACGAACAGAGGGACACCTCATCACACCTGGATCTTATTCAGGCAAGGAAGGATGACGCAGAAACAACAACAATCAGTAAGGGTGCTTCGCGATCGACTACCAGTGGAGGCCAGTGCTGACACAACCAAATATCCCTATTGGAGGAGGAAACGATGAAGAGCAAATTACGAAATGCAGCAATGAGTCTCAGTTTTGTCCTGGCCTTAGGAGGCGCAGCAAGCTGGGGAGGCGGGTTACCAGCCACCAACGACGACAGTGATGGCGCTAACAATACCGGCGGGGGTACAAGCGCGCTGATAAACAACACCACCGGGTCCTTCAACACGGCCTATGGTGGCGGCGCGCTCCTCGCTAACACCACCGGGTCCTTCAACACGGCCGCCGGCCGCGGCGCGCTCGCTGCTAACACCACCGGCTCCTACAACACGGCCACGGGGGAAGAAGTGCTCTTCTCTAACACGACCGGCACCGCCAATACCGCCACTGGTTTTAGTGCGCTCTATTCCAACACCACCGGCAGAGGCAACACGGCCACGGGCAACGCCGCGCTCGCTGCTAACACCACCGGTGAGGGCAACACGGCCACTGGTGGCAGCGCACTCCGTTCGAACATCACCGGCTACTTCAACACGGCCACTGGTGCCGGCGCGCTCTTCGCTAACACTACCGGCGGGGGCAACACGGCCACCGGCGCCGGCGCACTCTCCGCTAACACTACCGGCGGGAGCAACACGGCTACCGGTCAGAGCGCGCTCTATTCCAACACCACCGGCATCGACAACACGGCTACCGGTCAGAGCGCGCTCCTCGCTAACACCACTGGCTACGAGAACACGGCCACGGGGGTCGCCGCGCTCCTGTCCAACACCATCGGCTACGATAACACGGCCAGTGGCTACTACGCTCTTGGTATCAACACCACCGGCTTCCAAAACACGGCCAGTGGGGTTTACGCGCTCACCTTTAACACCACCGGCTTCCAAAACACGGCCAGTGGGGTTTACGCGCTCAACTCTAACACCACCGGCTCCAGCAATACTGCCAGTGGGAACACGGCGCTCTCAAGCAATACGACCGGCAACTTCAACACCGCCAGCGGCGAAAGCGCCCTACGGTACAACACCACGGGGACCGCCAATACCGCTTTTGGCACGAATGCCCTGAAGAACAACTCGATCGGCACCTTCAACACTGCCAGCGGCGAAAGTGCGCTAAGGAAGACGACCACTGGGAGCGTCAACACAGCCTTCGGGAGTTCCGCGCTCCTTAGCAATACCTCAGGCAACTCGAACACTGCGATCGGCAATGGGGCTCTGAAGTCCGTCACCAGCGGAGACCGCAACATTGCTGTCGGCTCTGGGGCTGGCAAGAACCTGACCGATGGGTCCGATAACATTTACTTGGGCTCTCCGGGGGTAGCCAGCGAATCGAACACCCTGCGCCTGGGTAGCAGTCTGCAGACCCGGACCTTTGTGGCGGGTGTAGTTAGCACGCCGGTTGTGGGCAATACGGTGTTGATCAACGCCAATGGGCAGATTGGCACGCTCGTATCCTCTGCCCGCTACAAGCAAGATGTACAGTCTCTGAGTGACCAGAGCGCGAAACTGCAACAGCTCCGGCCCGTGTCCTTTCGCTACAAACAGCACCCGAAGGGTCCGATACAGTTTGGGCTGATCGCGGAGGAAGTAGCGAAAGTGTATCCGGAGTTGGTGACCCGGAACGCGAAGGGCGAGATCGAAGGTGTTCGGTATGACGAACTGGCCCCATTATTACTCAACGAATTTCAACATCAGCAGCAGGCGCAGATAAAGCAGCATGAGGCGATCGTCGCGCTACAAGCGGAAAACAAGGACTTACGGGCGAAGCTCGAAGAGCAGAACGCGACCTTGGCGGCTCGCGTAGCGCAATTAGAGACGGCGGCTCACATAGTAACAGTAGCCAATCGTTAAGCAGTAGTGTCCAGGTAATGAGGGCGAGCAACCGCCAATCTGTAACCTACTCAGTCGTCAGAGGTTTTTTGGTGAGGCCTCGACCACGCATTACCTGGATAGCACGACCAAAATGCCCGCTATTCTTAGAGGAGAAACTATGTACAGGAAATTATCTATCAGTGTGGTCGCTTTGGTGATCAGCATGTTTTCAATGCGCGCTTTGGCCAACGAGGTTCTTCAGGACCGCTGCAGCGGTGATGTGGCGATCGTTCCGTCATATGATGCTCGCCCAGATTCACCCGGAACAATCACTCTGACGAGAGACGCAAACGGTCAGACCAATTGGACAAGCCCTTTCAAGGTCGGCCTATCAGACGCAGGTCGGATCAGGTGGTGGTGTCATTCAACGACTGGCAACCAGTTCGACATCGGAACTTGGCGCATTGAAGAGATATTTCTCGGGACGAGTTGTGACGTGGACGCCAACTTTCAGCCAGAAAATTGCAAAGCCAAACCTAATATCAAATTTGGCTCGTCGGCGTGGAACGGCTGGACATCTGAGCGCTCACGTTGTGACAACAGAACGAGCCTCCTTCGCGCGCGGTTGGGCCCGGATCGGTCGCTGGAAATGGAATGTCTCGATCCCAATGCGAGCGTAGGAGTATACGCCCTTAGCATCGATCCGCCTTCAACCCCTAGTACCTGTTACGACACGGTGCCGGGACACATTGCGTGGGATTACTATGGATCGAGTGTGTGGGATGCAGCAAATGTCGATCGCCTATGCACAGGAGCAGAAAGTTCGCGCGAGCCAGCGTGGTGTTTCCTCCATGTCATGCACGGCGGCGTGGACTGGGGAGGAGGAACATGGTGGGACTGGTGGAATGCGCTTGACCTCTGCGAGGGGACACAAGATGCAGCTGGAACGATATCATGCTTCAAAACGCAGATCGCGGGGGGCAGTATGTGGCCCGATGCGATCGCGGCATGCCAAGTCCGCTGACGACTGGTTTTGGAACTAGCGTTGAACTGAAATGGGAGGTCTACTCATGGCGCAACACAGGGAGGCCTCCCTTCCTCTGCTCAAGCGCCGCGACTTTAGAGTATGAGGTCCTCTTTTGAGCGGCGCCAGGGTCTCTGGCCTACTCGATTTCCGAGCGGCAACTTGAGAAATGATGGGTGAGCGAGAGGACAGCAGGCTTTGCCGCAAACTTTCCGAACCGCACCATATCGTGGAATACACAATACACAAAACGACAATACGGTGTAGGTAACAATCTGTTACGATTGACTTTGCACCGGAACTCAATCTTTGAGACTCACTCACACAAAGATCGGTGAACAACATTGATTCTCATTTACATCTGAACAACAGCAGGCATTGAAGATTGGAGAGAACGCCATGTGGAAACAGACTATGGGTCGTACAGTGATCCTTGGACTTATACTCTACGCTCTCAGTAGCTATCAGGCCCCGGCACTAAGAGCTTCAAACCCGATGCTCGGTTATGTCGCCTACGAACCCGGCGGCGATTATAACCGCTGTGTACCCGATGCCGGTAATGTCCTCCAGCGTTTGAATGCGCGTGGAGAACTCATCGGCTTCCAATACTCATCTGCGGGCTACACCGCCCTGGATGGCAAGAACTGGCACATACAGGGCATTGCTCGCCTCCCATTTTATGCGTGGGATACGCTGCTCAGGGGACAATTCTTTGCCGCCACCTTCTCTCATCCCAGGGGGACAGGAGTGGATTATAGCTCGCATCTGGGGATGGCCCAGATGGGCTTCAAGGGAGGTAAAGAAGGGAAACTCCTTGGGAGCAACCGCGCCTACAACGACAACTGGAATAGTGATATCGCCGAATGGAAGGTGACACCAAACCCTTACGATAGCTTCTTCAGCGTCGCGGGTACACCCAAATTCAAGATTGATGAAAACGAGAACCATCCGGGAGGAATATCGACTTTGGGCTGGCATCTGGTGGTGCCTCTTCAAAAATATGACGCGGGCGGGCATGGATTTTTGGGTCTGAAGGGAGGGACTCCGGACGATAGCAACCCTTACGTGAAGATTTATGACCTCTGGGATCCAGGGTGGCCTGTGTTACGCTCCACCTTTTTGACCAGTGGCCGTGGCACGGACAACAGGGCCGCGGCAATCACAAAGTTGGACAATGGCAAGTTCTTGCTGGCTGTTATGAAGTCCGACCCAAACCGGGTGGAGTTCTATGTGTCCACGGGCACAGATCTGGATGCGCCTGATGTCTTTGGAGCGGATGATCGCGAACCCGACAAGAGGTGGGATCACGACCTTCCTGATGGGTGGGAAAATATCAACTTCATCACCGATTGCTCCGGGGATCTTTTCTTGCTGGGCTTCAGAGGCGGCAGTGATGACTACATCGACATGTACAAGATTGATTTGTTTGAAGATGGTTTCTCCCCCGATTTATTTTACGATATAGAAACAGAAAAGTGGGGGTCCAAGCATATGTATTGTTCTGATAACAGCAATGTGGATCAGTGCGACATGAAGGCCGCGGCGGGCTCCTACATCGATCCCAATGGTCAGGTCGTGATCTATTCTGTGAACTACGCCAATGACGGAGGGGCCTATGTCTACGCCATTGGCAAGCCTTGGGTCTTTGGGAGTAATTCCAATCTCGGAGAGATCACGAGCTATGTCTACGGCAATGGTAATCCTTGGTGTGCTGAAAATGGTCCGTGTAGCAGTTACCCGCCGTATAGCAATTATCTGCGCGGAGTAGAGTTCCATGAACGTCATGGAAATAACGGCCCAGGAACCGCCTGTCCGACGTTAGCTGACGCCTGGGTGGAATTCTACGAACACCCAGATTTCAATAATTATGGGGATAATGCAGGCCAATACTATCGGATCGACTACACTGAAAGGGATGCCAAGAATGGCAAGAACATGGGCGCCAACTATTTCAACGACAAAGCATCGTCCATGCGTTGGTGTATCCCTGCCGGGCATTCGTTCAAGTTCTACCGCGATAACTGGTCAGGGTCCTATCAATATTTAAATGGTACTGGTGATGTTCGTTCTATTCAAAACCTCAACGGCTCGAACTATGCGTACGGAGGAGGGAGTACGAATGATAGCATTACGTCATACTACTTCGAGGAAAACCATGTAGATAGCCTGGGATGGTATGGTGATTACGATTATGGCGATTAGAGAAGTTACGGAGCTAGAGTAACCCTCGTAGTTGCATCCACCAGTTAAGCAGTAGTTTCTGTTTGCTGCGGCTGTTCGAACGCGACGGGTGGTCGGGCAGCCGAGCGCCGGGTGTGGGCGCTTGCGATTATAGACATCATCTAAGAAAAAACTAATCTGCTGAGGAGCCATTAACAGTCCGCTAGTGGTATTCAAGGAATGCTCTAGAGAGATCCATGCTATTCTTGGCTACAATGAAAATGTAGCAAATGGGAGGTTGGAGTGAGTATGAGGATAGTGCGAGGAGCGGCAGATACCTCCAGAAAAAGTATTCGGTGAGCACGTGCTACGGTGTGGCAAGGGCGCCCCGGAATCTGCGTTGCTCTAGACGCTAGACCGCTCGGCATTTCACGCCTTCTCGGTCCCGTCCGTCAAAATAAATCTTCCCTAGATGGTAGGTGATGCAGCGCGCGAGCAAAAGGATGGATACAGCTCTCCGTAACCGATACCGGCCCAGGGATTGCGCCGGAGGAGACTGAGAAAATCTTCGAGCCCTACTATCAGAGCATTCATAGCGGCACGCCAAAAACGCTGGGGACCGGATTGGGCCTGGCGATTGCCAAGGAAAGATCTGGGTCAACAGCACCGTCGGCCACGGCAGTACCTTCTGCTTCACCCTCCCACGCGAGAGTCTGAACGGCTGGCAGAGTTGACCCGCGAGACCAAGAGTATCTAGTCCTAAACCAAAATGCATGACATTGGGACACTTGAGCACTGGCGGTGCGCCCGTCTTCGCCCCGCCATGAACTGGCGGGGCGAGGCCCTCAAGCCCGCTGAGGTCGGATTTTAGCCCTCTTCAGAGACATTGAGTGATAGCTCGGCGAGAGATCACAGGCTGGTGGATCAGAAACAAAGTGTTATGCAGTGTACCATTCTCCTGCAGTCTGGTTTAGCAAATCCCTCGGGAGGCAAGAGGATGCCATCCGTTGGTGAGACTATCCTTCTTGTGATGACCCGACCATACAAGAGATTTTCAGAGACCAGCCCATGAGCTACCGGGTGTGCACCGCCGTTAGAGAAGCGTGCGGCTGCCGCTAAGTCCTTAGGGCTCCAGTGCACTCACCTCCAGCGGCTGCTCAGAGCCCTCCACATTGACGACTAAATCCATTCAGATACACCCCCGTATCCAAACGGATACGCTTGCTCCCTTCTTTGCTTGTTGGCGTCGAGGCTCTCCACCACGCATTTCACTGTCAGATCCACCCCTTTTTGGTCACTGTTCGTCATTCCGCCGGCAGTGGCACGATACATGCTCTGACTGCAGTGAGAGGAAGGAGTCCAGTTCGGAGGACGCCTCTAGCATGCAAGGCTTCTGATGAAGCGGCGAGGCCGAACGGGGCGTACTGGTCCTAAGAAGAATTGGCAGTGAAGGTGGACCGCACGATGGGGATTGTAATGAAGCGCAGGACGGTAACGGAATTTTGTAAACGTTATCATTCCCGGCTCTCGCCCTACGTACTCGTCGCCCCCTAGTCCAGGATGACGCCGTCCGCCCAAGAAAGACAACACTATGCAACTATTCTTTTCCAGACTGTTCTTGAACTTACGTGCCCGGCTTTGCTTTGGTATGGCTGGCGGCTACCGTAACCACGGATATCATCAGAGTGCGCAGGGCCAGGCCTCGCAGGCTGAGGCCTCTCTGCGGAAGGCTATCGCCTATACTATACGGGGAGTAGCGCTACATACGCGTGGCTATGGAGCTCACGACTTCGGCCTCGTCTATGGCTACAACGAGCTAGTGAGACTTTACTCCACCCTCGGCGAGTATGACCAGGCCACGGCAGCGCTACGTCAGGCAGTAGCTCTCAGCGAACGGAGCCTAGGCCCCGAGCATCCGAACCTCATCGACATGCTCTTTGACCTCGGGTGGCTCTATGGGTTGCAAGGGCGTCTCCCCGAGGCCGAACATACGTTTCAACGAGCGCTCCAGATGGCCGAAAGCATATATGGACCGGACGATCTTCATTTGCTGACACACCTCACGAACCTCGGCCAACTCTATGGAGCACAGCGGCGTGTGGAAGAAGCCGAAACCCTCGGCAGGCAGGCACTCGCTATTTTTCAGCAGACGTTTGGCCCCGAGCATCCTCATTGCGCCCCAGCGCTCACCACCCTGGCGGTTTTGTGTCGAGAGCAGCACCATTATAGCGAGGCGGAACAACTCGCTCAAGCCGCCATCGTGATCTGGGCAAAAGCCCTGGGTCTCACGCATCCCCATGTAGTGGTTGGCCTTAGTGTTCTGGCCACCATCTATCATGCACAGGGGCGCAACAGTGAGGCAGAAGCGTTTTACCAACAGGTGCTCACGATATTGGAACGAGCGTTAGGGCCGACGCATCCTGATGTAGCCCTGGCGCTGGAAGACTACGCAACCTTCCTTCGCACCGTCAATCGCCTCACTGAAGCTATCCCGCTCGAAGCTCGTGCACGAGCGATCCGGGCGACCGTCGCTCCCACGCAACGTGTGTACGTCGGCTGGCATACGCGGTGGACCTGTTTTGTCGACACCGGCTCGGCAGGGGTGATCGCCGATATACGGCAAGGGTTTTATCAAGGGCGTCGTGCTCGGGCGGCCTCCCAACAGGGGGAAGAGGGTGTGGTCGAACCGGCTTTCAGAGGATCATGCCGAGAAACTACACTACAAGATCATGGGCGCCCATGATTGAGATTGAGGTAATTGATAAATTTTGTTTTCTTTATTGGTTGGGAAGGAAGAGAGGCATTATGTTTCTTGGTTTTCAATGGGAAGAGGTTACCGCTTTTGTTCTAATTCTCATCTGTTTTGTGGTGAGCAAGTACTTCCTTTTTAAAGGGAGGAAGTAGCCTACAAAAAGGCTCTGGTGCAAATATTTTTGCTCATGACGCCATATATCGTTCATCGGAAACCTTTCAATCCAATATGTGGTGCTTACAAAGTGTTCTAATCGTAATGGCACAAGAGCCCCCATCCGTCCCTACACCCTCAGGCTTGACAAGGAGAAGGAGGCCAATATGAGACGTCTCGCACTAAGCATCGTAATACTCACCTGCTGCAGCGGGTGCGCTGTGAATAAGGGCGTCTGGAATACAGGTGGTTCTTTTCGTCCTGCACCCGAAATTGCCCTACAAGAGGCGACCTTGTCTGCGCGCGAAGACTGGGTGCGGTTAGCCAACGAGGGCAATGCCATCGGCCAAAACAACCTGGGAGTGATGTACTTGCAGGGGCAGGGAGTGGAGCGTGACGACGCCAAGGCCCTGTATTGGTTCCGCAAGGCCGCCACGCAGGGCTCTGCTAGCGCCCAGACAACCTTGGGGGAGATGTACGCCCAGGGACGGGGAGTGACTCGGGACGACACCGAGGCCCTCCGCTGGTTTCATAAGGCGGCTGTGCAGGGTTCTGCCCGAGCGCGGATGGAGCTGGGCGAGATGTACGCCCAGGGGCGGGGAGTGGACCGGGATGACGCCGAAGCCCTGCGTTGGTTTCGTCAGGCGGCGGAGCAGAACTATGCGCCAGCCCAAGCTGAGCTGGGAGTGATATACGAGCAGGGCCAGGGCGTTCCCCGCGATCTGGCTGAAGGCCAGCGTTGGTATGAGCGCGCTGCCGCCATCTTGCCCCCCGGACCGGAGCGTGACGCCATGCTTCGGGCTAGCCAGCGTTTAGCGCAGAGGCCGGCACCATAGTGATGCTGCGCTGTCGGTTGCGCAACAGGTCGTTGTGGCCAGAGCATAGTGTGGCGTGGTCGGCGTGGACACCTGTTCATCCCAGCGGCGGAGTGGGAGTGTGAACGCTGTCGATGGCATAAAATCAACAATTGCGAATTAGGAGTCAGGAAAATGAGAAATATCCGTTCGAGCTTCCTTCTGCTGTTCTTCTCTATGTTGGTTGTCGTGCGGCAGGGCCTAGCTGGTCCGGTAGATGAGTTAGTCGTGCAGACTAGCGCCGCTGCCGAGCAAGGGGACGTACAGGCCCAAAATACGTTGGGAATTTTGTACGAGAGAGGCATTGGAGTCAGGGCAAACCCGACAAAGGCGCTAGAGTGTTTTAGGGCCGCAGCGAACCGTGATGATCCTATGGGCTTGTCTCTCGTGGGCCGGGCGTACCTGGATGGACGCGGTGTTGCACCGAATGAGAAAGAGGCACTGGTGTGGTTTCGTAAAGGAGCACAGGCTCAGCTGCAAGCATTCGTAAGTCGATCAATCCCCCCTCGCGCTAGCATTGATGAGGAAATAAGAGCGGCTCAGAGTGGCAACCCCCTATCCATCGTAACGGTAGGTCTGCTGTACCTTACGGGAGATGGAGTGGAACAGAGCGATACCGAGGCCGCACGGTGGTTAGCCGAAGGTGCAGGGCAAGGACTTGATGGCGCGGAGGCCTCCCTCGCGCTGATGTACCAAGAGGGGCGTGGAGGCCTCCCCAAGGATAAAGCAGAGGCGTTGAATCTTTATCGGCAGGCGGCGGAGCAGAATGTCAGGAATATCGAATCTGCGCTGTCGTTTACCTGTATGATGGCTACAGGTTCTCCTGACTGTAGGGAAGAACGATAACGCCTTAGCTACGTGCCCATCCACTAACACTTGGGATACGTCCATGTCCACTAGGAGCGACGAGACTGATGATTCAACAGGGCTGTTGAGTGGTGACGATTCAGAGTGAAATAGAGCAGGACGAGCCCCGACCTCCTATCCATGCGACATCCTGCACAGGCGAAGGATTATTTCATGGGTATCTATTCCAGTAATCTCGGTGCGGTTCACTTCTACGCTGCGTGCGCCGCGATTACGCTCAGCTAAAGACGGACGAAGGTGAAGATAAGCTCAAGCAACTTGTAACAGTCTGTCTGCATCTTCATAAGGGCCGGGGCCAGTATTTTTCCTCCTTGGTGCAAGGGTTTGAATATGACCACTTGAGCCGGCTGGCAGTCTTTCGTCTCGCTCCGGCTTTTGCCGCTCTGGAAAGGGAAGACGCAGCGCCATCCTCTTAGCCACGTGCAGGCTGAGGCAGATCGGTATCGGCAATGGGCGCATTGCGAAGCCCATGACGACGCAATTGACGGCGCGAGAGCACGCGCTTGGCGATGGCATAGCGCCGGTCTGGTCGCGCGCGCCGGTCATACTTCCCCTTGAGCCAGACCTTCCGGGTTTCCCGAACGGTGCGGTACTCCGGATTGGGCAGCGGTGCCAGGCGCACCTCGTACCACAGCCCCTTAAGCAAACGGAGTTCACAATCGGCAGCAAGCGCTATCCGCTCGACGGGCGGCTTAGGAGCATTACGTTGTGCGCGCCGCCGCGCTTTCTCTTCTGGCAACCGGTCGGTGCGGCAGAGCAGATTGGTTACCGGATTGACATAGAGCTCCTGCAACCACAATCCAGTGCCGTACGACCAACGCAAAGTCTTGATGTCTCGCCGCGGTGCTACGGCGACGAAATCCCTCAGATGCCCGCGGACATGCTGTTGCATGGCACTATCGACACGCAGATGGGCCGCGATCTCCGCATAGACCTTGCTCCACGGGCAGCCCACCTGGCGGGTCAGATACCGGCGCAGGGGCGCGAGATTTTCGTTCAACAGCTTGCGCTCGCCATGAGCCTTGCGCATCCCTTCCCGCAGGGGCAGGTCTTCGAGTTTGGGACGCCGGCCCTTGCGTTGACTGTAGGGCTTGATGCGCGGACGTTCGACAATCACGCGCGCCATATCTTCACGCATAACATTTCTCCGTCGTGGCTGGAAAAGAACAAACACCAAAAGCCCGCATGATCGTGATCAGCAGAACACAATTGCCGGCACTAAGGGTGAGCCGTTCCGTTGTGAGGACGTTGCTGTTTAGGCCTTCTGGAATAAAAAGGCAAGATTCTCAGGAAAAATTCTCGTTACGGCAGCCCAGGCACTTTTTTGCCGTGGCCCCTCCGCTCTTAGAGCGCAGCTCATGTTTGACCGTCGTGTTCCTGGTCTTTGCCCTTGTGTTGTCCTCCCTGCCGACTCCCTGGCCGCCTCGGGCGACGGCTTTCCTCCTGTACCGTGCGATCATGGCGCTCTGGCAGGGGCTGCCGTCGGACCGGTTCGCCGGGATCCGGAATCACCACATCGGCCAAGGTATGGGTATATTCCGTTAGGGGCTCGGCCTCTGTGGCCTTCTCAGATACACCAGCTGGCTGGACGGCGACAGGGGCGTCCGTGGGCGTAAAATGCGCCAGGAACCATCATCCCGAGGAAAAATATACACCGGCAGGCCCAGGATTTCCCCGGCCAGATAGTTCGTCCCGTGTTTCGTCTCGCGTTCGATGAGCCTGCCGAGTTCCGTGAAAGGAGCCCGCCCCCGGAGTGGGCGCGGCGGGAGGTTGCTGGTTCTTGCCGTTCCTCACCGACTTTATGCGGCTATTGTTCTGGGAATGCGCAGGCCTTGCAAACGCCTCTAGTGTCCGGTGTGGCACAGACGGTCACGCGTCTCTGAGGGGCGTGGCGCGGCACCCTTCCAGGCCGTATTCGTCGAACACATGCTCAGCGACACTATAGGGCGGCCCGATCAAGTCACGAGGGTCGTCGCTCAGACACCGTTTTCCATGCCACGCTCCTGCTTCATCATAATATCCCTCGACGGTCACGCGCGGTTCCAGTGAAATGGCGACGATGACTCGGGTCCCTATGTCCGTACAGCGCCATTTCCCGGCGCCCGTAAAGAACTCCATGCCGATATGAAAGTCTGCGTGTTTCATTGTGCTGTGTGATCTTCGATGAGGTCAAATTGCACCGTCTCCAGGGCGACCCGGGTATCCAAGAGATCTTCGCTGCGCTCCTGACGCTCCTTGGGCAGGGCATAGGTGCACGTTACAATCAGCAGCCGATCGTCCTCTTGCACGTGAACCCACTGCAGAGGGACCGTAGAAGACAAGAGCTCCTCCTCGCTTTCGACCGCAGTCAGAAAATCCTTGATTGAGAGCGGTATGCCGAAATACTCACGAAGAACCGTGCAGAGTTCTTTCGGTAATGTTTCAAATCAGTAGTTTTCCTGTACCTTGGTTTCGCATGATAAGGATGCGAGGAGGAAGCCCATGGTCTCTGTCCCGGTCCAGTGTCCCTACTGTCAAAGTACTGAGGTGATGAAGGCGGGCAAGCAAGCCAATGGGGCTCAACGTTATCAGTGTCAGAACGGGCAGTGCAAACGGCGGATCTTTCTCCTGCACTATCAGCACCGAGCCCGGGTGCCTGAGGTCCGCCGCCAGGTGGTCGACATGGCACTCAATGGTAGTGGCATCCGCGACACCGCCCGCGTGCTGCGGATCAGTCCCACGACCGTGATCGCGGTATTAAAAAAAAGCCGCCACCCTTCAACCCGTCAACCGCGCGGTGCTGCCTCCTCGTCGTGCACACACTCTCCGCGTCCCAATGGGACGCGCCGCCGAGCTCGATGAAATGTGGAGTTATATCGGGGCCAAAAAGAGGGCGCGGTGGTTGTGGCATGCGCTTGATCATCACACCGGGAGAGTCCTGGCCTATGTGGTGGGCACCCGGAAGGATGCGATATTCCTGAAACTCAAGGCTTTGCTCACCCCCTTTGGCATCACCCGATATTACACGGACAAGGCAGGTGTCTATCAGCGGCACCTTCCGCCCGAGCAGCACACGGTTGGGAAGCTGACGATGCAAAAGATCGAGCGCAAGCATCTCACGTTACGGACCCGCCTGAAACGCCTCGCCCGTAAGACACTGTGTTTTTCCCGTTCCTGCGTCATGCACGACCTACTCATTGGATTGTATATGAATCAGGTGGAATTTGGTTGTACGGCCTAAAAGAGCGCAGCTACCAAATTGAAACACTACCGGTCATCTTCGACCACTACAATATCCAACGTCGGATCGAGCATGGATAGCCCTTCCTCCTCTGTGTTCTCATCGGTGCCTGCAGCCAATGCTTAACAGAGAGAGACAGCCGATGGCCAGGCGGGTTCTCGGAGAAAGGAGCTCGAGTCAACACCTGCGCTGGACGATTCTGAAAATCGCGGTACAGAGAGCACCGGTTGGTCTGCATATTTCTGATAGAAGAAAGTACAGGTAGCTCAATTGGGGGCCAATCGGGAGAGCATGGTAAAACCATTATTAGACTATACTCATCTTCTTGTTTTTTCACTCCTTCCCTCCTTTTCCTATCTCTCCCACAGGCGGCCGGGCTGGGGAGGAAAGAGAGAAGCAGGGGATGGTGGTAAGAAAAATAATTTAAGAGTATAGTCAAATTGTGATTAGATATATTCTCCTTGGCGAACAACACTGGCTACGATATCGCGTCTTCTTCCACCTCCATTGCCCAACCAGAGTTTATTGCAGTTAGTGGCTAGCTGCTCCGGATGATGACGTCTTTCTCCCTTTCCTACCATCTTCCCGACATTTCCTGCTAACGTCGGCAGCCACACTCGCATCCGCTTGAGATACTGAGTGCGTTACCACGCTAAGGATACCACTGCGTTTATTTAGACCCGTCTTCGATTCTTAGGACTTTTACGTCGACAAAGAATCTCTTACCGGCAAGCTGGTTGATAAAGGATCTAGTGCCGGTAAGCTGCCCCTTTGCTTTAAGCACGATAGTTTTATCTCTGACCTCAACTACGCGTGCTTCTACTTCTTTACCGTCAGGAGCTGTGCCTTTTAACTGCGCGCCAACCTTTTGCGCTTCCTTGGGTACCTTATTCTTTTCAATTTCTACCGTCTGTTGCGGGAACTCCTGGAAGCCTTCTTCGGGTTCAACCTTAATCCGTTTAGTATCGCCTACTTTGAGGCCGATGAGCGATCTCTCTAGACCACGAATAACTTCGTGCTTTCCGCACGTGAAGTCGGCGGTGGGCCATGGCTCGTCGACGGACTCTGGGACTACTTGGTTTCCGTTTTCCAACTTGATCCTATATTCAATTGAAACCCGCTTCCCTTGGGTAACAATCGGTGTCCCGTCTTGGTTTTCAGCCCATGCACTTATAGCTATAATACAAATGAGACTGGGGAGTACAGTCAACAAAGTTTTTATTTTTTGCCAACACGTCATTAATTAGTCCTCAATGAGTTATGTTGTGTTATATATGTGGAACGGGTGCCGGTGCCCCTTTCGACACGTTCATTCTTACTGAGTCTTGGGAAGAACAAGAAGAAATTTGTTCAACATATTAGAAAACTTTCCACCTTGAGATATAAAGAATGCTGGCTGAATAGGCAACGTGAGGTTCTCAGGTCTAGTACACTCATCAGGAGAAGCGGTGGATAGACATTTCTGTGTTACGATATTTCTTGCCTCATTGATCGTTTCCGGGTTATTAGTCGTTGCGTCATTAACAGTACGTGGAACGTTGATTTCACTCATTGCACCGAATGCAAAAGTAAGACGAATTCTGTTTATGTCTAGATTACTTGGTCGATCCAAAATTTTAAGACGATATTGGGTTTGCTTCAGCCCATTAACAGTTTTCGGACTGCCATTCTTACTCACTTCAATCTTAAACGAAGTTACTCCGTCAGAGACCTGAAAGCCGCAATATGTAGGTGCTGTACACTTCGGTGTGTCAGGTGTTGAAGTTTTCGTTGAATGGGCGATTGTCGCTATAATATCCCAATTTTCCCAACTGACCCCAACCACCTGTGGGCCAGTATAGTAGGCAGGAATATGACTGCCATTGAAATAGCTTTGAATGGCAAAACCTAACCTTTTCGCTATTTCGAAATATCCATCGGGAGTTGGATGAGGATTACTAGTGTCCGAGGATAGAATCTCTCCTAGAGGCTGGTCATACCCAAGAGCGGCGATAGAGACATTGACTCCATCCTCAATGATTTCATACTGAGCTTCTCGGATAGTCTGGACTCTTTTATCCCAGTCTGAAATTGATGACGATGAGACAGTCGAGGAAATAGCTCTCCGTCCAATCGCATGCACGAAAATTGGAATATCTTCATTGTTAATCTGCGAGCCGAAGTTTGCTTTTGAATACGTGACAATACTTTTCCTAAGCTCCATGAAAATCTCATTAACATCCTGCTTATATGCTTCTTTGCAGTAAATCTTCGGAAATCCACATAAGTTAGAAGGATCGGTGATCAGCTCAGGAAACGGTTTCGTAATATACGATGAATCTCTTTCGCCCTGTGACCAGATAAGAGCAAGAATTTTCTTTCTCTTAGTAGGGATTGAATTATTCATAGTGGTGCCGATTTTACTCAATGCATAATCGAGCGCCCCACCAATCTTCTTACCACCATTATAAGTTGGACTATGATTGATCCAACATTTGGCTGGTTCTTCATTGGCCTTTTGACTAATCGCGCATTCGGCAGCTGACCCGCCTGTAGCGCCATCAACGAAATCGATACTCTGGCAGTTGCTCTTCCTTTTAAAGTCAACATTGTCGATCACCTCCGCTATTCCATCACGTCTGTCATAAATACCTTTTCCGAGCGACTGCCCAACAATCAAGATCGCGCACGAAGGGAGCTTTTGGGCAAAAACTGTACTTTCCATAGACCATAGCAATAGCAATATCACGATCCCTACCGTCACACTCATTCGTATTACGAATTTCATAGATGTTCCTTTCCTCGTTGGAGACGATGTGGCCGGCTCGCCCCTCGAAAGCGGGCTGCTGCTAGACCATTTGTGCGAGTGTTCACACAAAGTGTCATATAGGCTAGCGCGGGGTCTACTCCGCTACTGCCATTTCCCCTGAGACTCTGGTATGGGATTTTCGGTGTAAGTTGTTTAGCCCTTGGTACAGGAAGAAACGACTAATTGGGAGTGAGTAGAGAAACTGTTCGGCAAAATAGAAAAATGCCGCACGCGGCACTAATAAGGTAGTAATAGAGTCTTTAGAATAACGACGCTGATACTCCGAATAGGGTAGAGTAAAGCAGGAGACCTCGTATGGGAAGTCTTACCCTAACTGCAGTCCTACCGGTCCGTCCCGGTACTGTCGATGACGCCCGTGAAATTGGGGCATTAACCATCCTACCTCAGACGACCGCAATGCAGACTGCACTGAGAGCATCGGATGGTGCCCTCGTGTACGTGAAAGAGATTCCTATCTTTGCCGGTTGCCAATGGCGCGCCGCAGATTATGGAGATAGGGCTCGTCACAGGTGGTGGCGCTTTGAAGTTAAGGTATGTAGGAACAGTGAGGCAACGTCAGCGATCCAACCGGGGCACTGTCTTGTCATTGCCATGCACCCATACAGCACTAAGTGGATGCAACAGGCGGCTTTCAAGCCGGCTTTTAAGAAAGAGCGGCCTGTTCTAGGTTCGGTTGACACATCTGAAGCGCTTATTACATGGATCGAGAAGGAATGCCCTTATGACTTCTGGGAAAAAGGCAATTACTTAACCGCTGGGATTTCAGAACCGGAGCTTCCCTTCAAGTCTCTTGCGGACGTGAGAAATGGCCACGGCACTGCTAAATGGCTCTTTGGTGTGTGTGATGACTTTGCTGCCTGTGTTGATGCACTTTGGGCTTCTAAAAAGGTGAACAATCTCCTTGAGAGGACCGAGAAAGGCACTCTCCGTTTCTGGCCAGCAAAAGTCAACTTGCCGTTCCGTCCCCAGCGCTGGGACCCAAAGCGTTCTGACGAAGTGGAGGTCGAGTCTCAGAGCTGTGTGCTGACTACGGAAGAGATCGGGCAAACCCTGTCGCTCTATGACAAGCTAAAGGCCGAGTCCCGGACCCTAATGTCGATATCTATTTGTCAAGCTTTGGCTGGCCCACGTCCACGTGAGAAGAAGGAGCAATGGGAAAATCGGTTAGTAGTAGACAATGTAAAGCAAATTTATTGCAGTCATCTCTTTACGCGATGGCAGCAGATCACTCGAGATGTCGCGTAACAGGTCGACACCAATGACGCTAAAACAAGCCCGGTTGAAGCAAACACTGGAAGCGCTTTTGACGGGTACTGATATTAAAATTAACGGGGGCAGACCCTGGGATCTCCAAGTGCATGATCCACGCTTCTATAATCGCGTCCTAGGAGGGGGCTCGTTAGCCTTAGGGGAGTCCTATATGGACCAGTGGTGGGACTGCGCTGCTTTGGATCAACTCTTTTTCCGGGTATTTAAGGCAGGTATCAATAGAAAGGTCGTACCCTTTGGCGACAAGATAAACATCCTCGTGGCCCGGGTCATCAATTGGCAAAATACCGCACGGGCATTTCGCGTTGGCAAGAGGCACTATGATATTGGGAACGATCTCTACATTAAGATGCTCGATAAGCGGTTGGTCTATAGCTGTGCGTATTGGAAGAATGCGCAAACGCTTGATGAGGCCCAAGAGGCAAAGCTCGAACTCATATGCAAGAAGCTCGCTTTAGCTCCGGGGATGACCGTATTAGACATCGGTTGTGGATGGGGGAGTTTCGCTAAATATGCCGCTGAGCGATACCAGGTCGAGGTGGTGGGTATTACAATTTCTAAAGAGCAAGTAACCCTCGCGCAAGAGCTCTGTCACGGATTGCCAGTCCAAATCCTGCTCCAGGATTACCGTGCTATCCAGGGGCAGTTTGACCGCATTGTTAGTATCGGCATGGTAGAACATGTGGGCCACAAAAACTATCGAACTTTTTTTGGAGTCGTCCATCGAGTCTTGCGGGACCAAGGGCTATTACTTCTGCAAACCATTGGAGGCAATCGGACGGTCTTTAAGACCGATCCCTGGACTGACAAGTATATCTTTCCAGGGGGCATGATTCCTTCCATGCACCAACTTGGCAAAGCGACGGAACAGTTGCTCGTGATAGAAGATTGGCACAATCTAGGGACTGATTATGCTCCAACCCTGCTTGCCTGGTACAAAAACTTCACAACGCACTGGTCGACCTTGCGCGCGACGTATGGCGATCGCTTTTATCGGATGTGGACCTATTATTTGCTTTCCAGTGCCGGTTTAATGCACGCACGCGGTGTGCATCCGTGGCAGATTGTGTTCTCGAAAAATCGTGAGGTTGCCTATCACAGCATCCGGTAGTCAACTTCTAGGGGGGAGAAGGAGTAACGATGAGGAGCGATCTTACGTGCCTTGTGCGTGTATTGGGGGGGACCTCCCCAGATGATCTCGCCTTCTTAGGTACAGGTATGCTTGTAGAGTCAGCGTTAGTACTCACGTGCAGGCATGTCGTACGGAAAGACAATCCCTGGGATCCTTCAGATAGAATGATTCTTCCACACCTTTTAGTGGAAAGCGTTACTGGCCAGCAGGTAGTAGTACGCCCGGAGGTGATTGTGGGTGAGGCGGAGGACCTTGCCTTACTCACGCTGGCCGCACCATTGCCTGGGGACGTTCCGCCTTTTCTGTATGGTCTCACTAAGACGCTGGTCCCGACGTTGCAAAGGGCTCCCTTAGAGGTTTTTGGCTTCACTGCAAATGACAAATTGATACCACGCCAATACGACATCACTGGACTATTGACACTGTATACATACCAGGAAGGAACTTTACTCGACTTTCAGCTTCATGGCGGTCTACAAGAAGGAGTGAGCGGTAGTCCTGTATTGGTCGGGTTAGGAGACCAATGGGCCTATGTAGGGATAGCATATCTGGGTGGCGAGCGTTCTGCCAGTTCGCGGGTGATTATGGCAGATCCGGTGGTGCGATTTCTCACACAACAAGCTGGCCTCCTCGAGTTGAAGCGGATTGATGCTACGCGAGCGCTGGCGTTCTCCCGAGGAGGTCCTGCCAGCTTCAAGCAACTGATCGAAGGTTTAGAAAGGGGACACGACCTGCCGATCCCTTATCGGCATCTGGAAGCTTTTCGGGAGATTGATGCGCCGTATTTCTACGGCCGCCATGTGGATACCCAGTCTCTGGTAGAGACTCTACAGCAGTATCCTCGCCTTCCTTTCGTGGCGCTCGTTGGGGCAAGCGGTAGCGGGAAATCCTCTCTTGTGCAGGCAGGGGTCGTGCCAGTCCTCCGTCGCGATCCACGCTGGCAAGTTGCCGTATTCCGGCCTGGGCGTGATCCCTTCGGAGAGTTGGCCATGGTCCTTGTGCCGCTGCTCGCTCCTGAACTGACTAAGCGTAGCGTGAACAGCACGAAGTTGGCGGACATGCTCCGTAACGGAGACATGAGCGTGGCAGAGGTAGCAGCACTGCTGGAGCAAACCAACCCAGCTAAGCGACTGCTACTCATTGTGGATCAGTTTGAAGAAATCTATACCCAGCCCCTTCGTGAGGAGACGCGGAACCATTTCTTAGATTGGCTCCTCACGCTGCCCCAAGGGCAGCGGCCCTGCACTGTTTTCGTGGCGCTTCGCGCCGACTTCCTCAATCAGATGCTGGACTTTGAACCATTACGGACAGCCTTGAATACTTACCCTCCACATTTCCTTGGCTCTATGTCTGAAATAGAGCTGCAGGACGCTATTGAACAACCTGCCCGGCAGTTCGGGGTAGAACTAGAACCTAGATTAGTTGATCGGCTCCTCCAAGATCTGAAGCAAGCACCAGGGAGCCTGCCTCTCCTCCAGTTTGCGCTCGCTGAGCTGTGGACCCAACGGAGCCAGATGCGACTCACTCATACGGCCTACGACGCCATAGGCGGAGTACAACACGCACTGGCAAGGCATGCCGATAGTGTGCTGGCTAAGTTTGTCGCGCAGGAGAGGCAGCGCCACCTTATTGTTCCACTCGGAGAGGCTGGCAAGGGAATCGAGGATATCCAGCAGATAGCAACTCACGCACCAGAAAGGCTACGACGAGTTTTCACCCAGCTCGTGCGGCCTGGAGAAGGGACCGAAGACACCCGACAAGTAGCGACTCGTGCACAGGTGGGGGAAGACAATTGGCCGCTGGTGCAACAACTCGCCGATGCTCGCCTAGTAGTTACAGGATGGAATGAGGAGCGGAAGCAGGAAACGGTAGAAGTAGTCCACGAGGCACTGATTCGCCACTGGCCGCCAATTCAGCAATGGATGGAGCAAGCGCGCCAGTTCCGCGTGTGGCAAAATCGACTGCGCCACGATATCCAGGATTGGCGGCACAGTAACTGCGATGAGGGGGCACTGCTGCAGGGGACACGGCTAGCGGAGGCCGAAGCAAAGCTAGCCCAACACAAGGAGGATCTAACTCTTGAAGAGCAGACCTATATCGAAGAGAGTGTACGGCATCATAATCAAGCGCGGCGCGAGCAAGAACAGTTAAAGCAAGGAGAAGATTTTCGACAGCTGCTGGTCAAAGTGGGGATATGGGCAGGACTGATTGGTGGTCTCACCCGTGTAATGATTTGTTTGTTCTTAGAATCTTTTCTATGGGTCAACGTCTCTGGCACCATTAGTTGGGATGCTTTTATCAAGCCCTTCTGGCACGGTTGGCTTGGAACTGTGGTAGGCGGCCTCTTCGTTGTGATGGCTTTGGAGGCAAAAACCCTCCAACGGCAAGGAATGTGGTTAGTTATAGGAGGATTTTGTTGGGGGGGCTTCGTGTATGCGATCGTCTCACAAATTCTTCATCCTGAGAATTTGGAAAAGATTAGCTGGCAGAATGTCGGATGGGGATACCTCATTACTGGTCCGTGTTGGGGAGTTGGCCTTGCCGTCGGCATGTATATAGGCACCATACTTGATAACAACTCCTCTGATTTCTTAATCGCGTGGCGTCGTAAATTATTGGGGGCTGCATGGGGCGCTTTTTGTTTTTTGCTTTTATCTCCACTGCTGATGAATTTCTTCTTCGAGCCGCAGATGCAAGATAGGAGCCTCGGTCTTTGGCATAGAACTTGGGGAGAAGTTTTCGAGCAAACGCTGTCTGCTTGGGCGGTGTTAGGCTGCTATTATTGGCATCAACGGAGCCGTGCTCGCCAACATCTTTGAGATGGTGTGTATGCTAGAGCTTTCAACAGTGCCTCCTTGACGAACGGCTGCACGCCTAGAGCAATGAAATGATTGTTCCCTGCCGCATCAACCGGCTAGCACCTATGATCGTGCATACCATCGTTTTACTACACTGCAAGAATAACCACCAAGTTGTCAATGTCTCTGTGATTGATACTTACCACGATACTACTAGTTTGTTACCCCGTAACCATTTTTTGGCGGCACATGACACTTTGGCACATCGTCCAATGTGCCATCAATTGTTTTGGTTGCAGGATATCGAATCTTCCCATTATAGAATTTTACTCTATTGCCAATACCCTCAAGGAAGCTCAGCCAGAATTTATCTTGTCTTGGTCTGCCTATACGTGTGGCGAATGGTAGTTTCCTAAATTGATCTATCCCGCGGACGTAAAACTTTGTCCACCCATCCCATGTCTTAAAATATCCGTATTCACGCGAGCCATTATTAGGATGTCGCCAATTCCCTCCCCGAAGAAAATTACTAAGCGTCGAGTAGCGAAAGCGCGAATGCAAGGGACTCTCTACCAATTCCGTCATCATCACATCGCCATTTTCTGGTAGTGCTATGCTGGTAATGCTTTTGGAAGGCTTATGGTATTCTGGGCCGTGGCAAAAAACGAGGAGAGGGGAGGCGTGAGAGAACCTTATGACACCCAGAGAAGCTTGTCCGCAATGTGGCTCACCGTGGTTCAAGCGTAATGGCCACATTCATACCGGCAAACAAAACCACCGCTGCAAAGTGTGTGGCCGGGCCTTTGTCCTGGTTCCGGAGAATTACGTCATCACGGAGGACCAACGAGCGTTGATTGAACGACTGCTCTTGGAGAGAATCTCGCTGCGTGGAATCTGCCGCGCCGGAGGCGTTGGTCTTCAGTGGCTCTTGTAGTTCATGGGCGAGCGCTTCCAGGAGGCCCCAGAGCATCTCCATGTCGAGCTACCAAGCGGCACCCCGACGGTGATCCTGCAGCGGCTGGAGGCCGAGCTGGACGAGCTCTGGAGCTTTGTGGGGAAGAAAGCGAACCGCCACTGGGTCTGGATTGCGATGGACGCCAGGACTCGGCAAGTCATCGCGTTCCATGTCGGCGACCGCAGTGGCCTGAGTGCCCAAGCCTTATGGGAAAAGATTCCTACGGTGTATCAGGAGCACGCAGTGTTCTATACGGATCACTATGCAGCTTATACGGGTGTCATTCCTTCAGTTCGGCATCGCGCCATCTCCAAGCTCGCCCGCAAGACCAATCACGTCGAACGGTTCAACTGCACGTTGAGGCAACGGGTCTCACGGTTGGTGCGCGCGACCTTATCATTCTCTAAGAAGCTCAGTCATCACCTTGGAGCCATTAAGTATTTTATTTGCGATTATAACCTCACCAAATATGCAGCATTACCAGAATAGCACTACCAAATATCTTGTGCATCACAAATTGTTCTAGCCAGATTTGCACTAGAGCCGTCAATTTTAGGTTTCAAAAATGGAACCGGCCTCACATTGCTTCAAAGATTCGTCCAGCGATCTCCTCCGTTAACTCGAAAGCCGATACCACTTCATCACTAAACAAACTTAGGGTACGCGCTTCGGTTGCAGATGCCCCGATAATGACGCTATAGGTCGAAAAGCCTCGCACGGTTTTGACCTCGCGATACTCGTTGAGAAATTCGTCACTCACGGTGCACTGATCGTCGGTGAGAAAAAGAAGGTCTCCATCCTTGCATCCCGCTTCATCTTCTTGAATGACTCGCAGGGCTTCGCGCAACGGGGACTCAAAATCTGTTCCTCCCCCGAAAAAATCTGTGCCTAGCCGTATCACCCCTTCCAGATAGGAAAGCGACGTCTGGGCTTGCCCCGGAGTACGTACCGTCACTTCCTGGTCTTGAAAGGCCAACGACAGCCACTCGTGAGCGGAACTGAACAATATAGCTACACAGCGCCGTTGCTCTAACCGCGCGATTTCAACAAGGCCCAAGGTAATCGCTTTGGCCACGATCTCTGGCTCGCCACTCATAGAGCCGCTGGTATCAACACACATCACCAACGACCCTTTCCCCATCGGCTCTTCGCCCCGCAACTCATACTGCGGAACTTTCCCTTCGATCATCTGTCGATAGAGTTCGTAACGAAGAAGAGCATGCGTCATGACAACTCGTTCCGAATCGAGCATCCGTAACCAATCGTCACCCTGCGTGATATCGGCCATCTCCTGTGGCAAATCAGCTACCCGTGTCCTGTGTTTATGAATGGCGAGCTGCCTGTATCGTCCCACTAGCTCTGCTAAGCGGCGGAGTTTTGGATTGTCTTGGACTTGACGGGCCAGGGCAGCGCGCTGTTCATAGGAAAGCTGCTGAAGCACTCCGGGCTCCGTCCCGTAACCACGGTCGAGATCGCTCAGTACACGATATGCGGACAGGGATTCTTCAATCTCCTTCGCAAAAACAAGTAAGGCTTCCTCACCCAGCTCACCATTTCCAGCTCGGAGTTTCTCGGCAAATGTCATTCCGACAATCTTCACGCGGCGAAGCAAATTGTGCACGATGGTTCCCCTAGAAGGAGGGTGAGAAGCTTCCAGGTACGCAAGCAATTTTTCGGCAAACTGCTCAGTAGCGAGAAGGGCTAAGGAATCGTTCAATTGCGTACGGCGGCGCAGCGTCTGATAAGCAGCCGAGTCGAAGAGAAACTTCAGAAGCAAATAGTGAAACCGGTCAACAGTCGAGGTAGTATCATCTCGCAGGCGTGGTTGTGGAGTATAGAAGAAACAGAACACATCAGTCAGCAAGGTAGCGAACCTGTGTACTGTCTGTCCCCCGCTTTCCACTAATTGATGAAGGCGGGGAATGCGCGCAACAGCGGCGGCAAACCGCCGTCGGTCATGAGGAGTGCAATCCATCACATAACCCAATTCATGGTTTACGCTTGTCGCTACGCTGTCCATCTCGTCACCTCCAGAAAAGGGTTCTCTACCCCGCGCCGCTCGAGCAAGCTCTTGCGAAGCGCATTCACTTCATTGGCAAACGTCCGCAGCGTCGTAGAGGCTGACGACTCACCGGCTTCCTCAACAAGCGCCACGAGTTGGCTATAGTGCTCAGCCAAGCGTTGTTCCTGGTGCGCCGCATCAGTTAGCAAGCGAGCGTGTTGACGACGATGCTCCTCCTGAAATGGCACCATGCGCCCAGCCTCGGCCAAAAAATTCGAAGCGTCGTGGTAGACTTGCCACGCCTCATTGAAGACCGCTACTCCCTGAATTAAGTGCAGATCGCGAGTCACCTCATGCACCACTTTCCTTACAATCTCTCGCTCACTGCGCTCCCGAGAGGTCCAGAGGATATGGGCAAGGATCGCCAAATCCTCCAGCTCGACGCGGTCGTGGCCATTAAGGACCGCCTGCGCACGAATCGCGGGAATTGCACTGCGGTAGCGTCGATCCGACGCCTGAATCTTATGGTGTAACGCTAGTGTAGTGCGGATTGCGTTAACTATGCTGAGTAACCCACGATTGACAGGGATACGCGCCACGTCTCCACACAGGGCAGTCAAATCCTCAAATGTCAACACGGTCATAGGGGGCGTGGCATTGCCTTCGAGCATATCCAGAAAATCACTGTCCCCTTCCTGAGAGGGAGTGAGATACTGTACCTCGTAACGCAGCAGAAACCGATCAGAGAAAGCGTAGAGCTCGTCGTGTTCTTTTCCCGGCAGCTCGTTGCTTGCGGCAAAAACCGAGAGCAGGGGAGCGTGTTTAACCATGTCCGCATTGATCGAGTATGCCCGTTCGTTTAAAAATGGTAATAGAGCGTGGGCCGTCGCCGTTGAGGCTTTATAAATTTCATCCAGCACGACAATATGAGCACGCAGTAGTTTCCCTTCAGTATTCACGAAGCGAATGGACTTACTTCCGCCGCGCTCTTCCTCATGGATAAAGACCTCGCCGCACGCCAGGTCTTTCCAGGTGGTGAATTTGTTGAGCCAATACTGAAAGAACTGTGCTCCCTGAATCTGCGCACATAGCGTAGACGCTAATAGGGACTTTGCCGTGCCGGGGGGACCAACCATAAGCAAATGTGCGTTGGCGAGGAGAGCAACCAGTGCTCCATCAATTACCTCTTCTCGTTGTTTAAGATACGTTTTCAGTTCCGTGCGGAGACATTGTAATCGCTCCCACGGGCTCAGCAGGTCGGTCATTGCTGTTCCTCCATTGATTGCGTAAAGACGTTCCAAAACGCGTGGCGATCGTGACGTGTGACGAAACGCTCATGTTCCGTAATGATCCTGGGATGCGTCAGGAGTGCCCGGAAGCAGCGCCAATGGCGCATAGAAAAAACCTCTTGAAAATTGCTGTAGTCATCCCATGCTCGCGGAGCGACATGTGCCTCAATCGTCGCGACTACGTGGGTTGGATCTGTCAGCACATTGATATGCTCGCACAGTATTCGAGCCATGGTCAGGCGAGTTACATATTGCTCCGTGGTCCATACAAGAAGCGGTGTCAGCCACTTTTCTATGGTGTCTCGGGTGATCATGCTCAGCTGGATGTGTGCCGAGGCGATGATCTCGGCAAGAGCGACGGCGTGCGTGCGTGGGAGACGAACACGTGACCATCTAGTGTAGGAGGCCGTGTCTTCTGCAGCAAGCGCGTCGACGGCGAGACGCGTACAGTGTCGCACCATCTGTGACGCTTCGATCACCTCCGTAAATTGACCATGCTCATGGAGGGTAGTGAGCACCGCAAGAAAGGCAGGGAACTGCCGTCGACACAGAGTGGTCCCTATGACTGGCAACTCAAGAAGCTGTCGCTGCCACCATCCCAACCCTCCCCGAGCAAGCGTCGCGCGTACCTGGCTCGCTCTCATACCGCAGCTCGCAAGCCAGAGGGATTGCTCTGAGTTATCGGCCATTCAGGGCCCAGCACTTCAGGGACCAAGAGACGAGCTCGGTCGGAAATGGGATAAAGCTCTTCTTCAGTGGTCAGCGCTTCAGCTAACCCCAAACGATAGGCAGAGGGAAAGAGCTCGGCGAAAGCGCCGACCTCAGCACATTCGAGACGCATGACGGCAGCACCACTACTAATTGAGGTCGTCTCCACCAACATCGGGGCGCTCCCAGCTTGGTTCATAGCCTGGGTTAATTGTTCCCGTAGCATCTCCTCGAGTGGGGGGAATACCCACGTAGTGAGAAACGGTGTACGGCCACCAGCATCTCCACCCCAAGGTGGTCCATCATAAGATGGAGAAACGAGCAACCGTCTCATAATTCCATCAAGAGAGGCCTCTGTATCTAATAGTGTAGCAAGCCCTGGAAGGGTGACAGCGTAAGCGGTCGTGGCCAAGAATGTCTCTAACTGATGGCGGTCACGTGCGTTAATGATCCGTATAAGGTCAGGGAATATATCATCAAGCGGTTTCCACTCACACGCGATTGTAGCATGGTGGTCAGCCACGCGATCGAGCATACGCGCAAGCCGGCTTGTCAGTTCTTCTAGTAGATCGAAGGTCCGCCGCACCAGTTTCACCCCAACGTCTAATGCGGCGAGCTTCGCTTCGGCCTCCAAGAGTTCACGTTGGACTTGATGAAAGGCATTAAAGGCCTGGATGAAGTGTTGTTTTTTACCGTCAAGCCCAACAAGCGCATCAGTAATGGGGCCATAGAAGGGTGGCTGGAGGAGCCGATCGACCACGCGCAAGAGCCTTGCACGTGAGGGCGTAAGCCGTCGTTGGTGTTGCGCTTTGATTTTTTGGGTTTCAGTCTCCAAGCTGCGCAGTTGCTGGTCGATCTCTCGCAGTTGTGCATAGTCGAGGATCACCTGGGCACAGGTAGTGATATGCGTGAAACTCTGCACCCACTGGTCCAGCGCAAGAGTTTGGGATCCAAAGGCCAGCAACACAGTACCACTGCGAGGCTCGTCAGCACACACCTCCTCGTCCAATGAGGCCGGTTTCCTCCCCCGTTGCTGCTCCATTCGAGAGAGAAACCCTTCTGCAGTTTTCGGCAAACGATGGGCGGGGAGTGGAGTCAGTACGACCTGCACGGTTGGCATGACACTCCCTGGCGGAGGTGTTTGGTGGGAGAGCTGCTGAACGACGGTCGCGTACTGGCGCGCGGCTGACGCCGTGAGCGGCGCTAAGTCACACAGGCCATACCAGGCAGCTCGTACGAGCGTAATGGATCCAAAACGGTTGACGAGATGTCCGTTGGATCTTCGGCGAAGCAGAGCCTCTTGTAAGGCTGGGGCTGCCAGACCCCGCGCCAACGTAAGAGCGAGGTGCATCCGTGTATGACGATCAGCGCCGATCTCCTCCCCTCGATGGTTGATTGTCGGGAGCTCTACAAGCACCAGCTCGCGCGCTTCGCGGGGAGGACGGTGCAGATCTAACGTGTACGCAATTTGCTCCAATAAGGTAACGGCGCTATTTCGATACAGGCGCATTTCGTCCCCGAGGCCGAGAAACGTGATGGCACCAATTTGAAGGCCCTGCACGGTCACGGTGGCGGAAGTGAATTGTTGCAAGCGCACGCTCGTCTCGGCGGCGAATGCCCGACCGGCCGGACCACCGGTGCCGCCCGATACTGAGTTGCAATAAGTAACCATCGCCGATCGTAGTCTCCCACTTTTACGCCGCAGCAGCGGAATCAAGATTTCAGTACGCAGACGTTGCATTGTGACAGGATCGTCGAGTGCGATCTGGGCGGCAGCTATGCCTACAGAACGAAGCATACCGAGCCCTTCATCAAGTGTGGTCGCAGGAAATCTTTGGAGATGTTGTTGCACGGAACACAGGGTGCTGTTATGGACAACGGCCTTCTCAAGTAACGTGGCCACTGTCTCACCGGAAGCGAGGGGAAACATGACAGAAGAGGGTGCACCATGGTGATACTTCAATTCCTGAGGCACATCGATGGCAAGCAGTCGGTCCGCCTGCACGGCCTCTGGAAAATCCACTAAGCAGCCAAAAGCTCCACCAGTAGTGATGACGATTCTCGCGGTCTCACTCAAAAGATCGATGCCATGCGTTTCCTTCGCGTTGAAAGGCCTAGATGTAAAAGACATAGATTTTCTCCTTCCTGCCGTGGATGTGTGGAGGACTGTGAGTCATTCGTGCTCAATCTGGATTTCTACTCGGCGGTTTTGAGCTTGCTCCTCGACCGTGGTCTCGGACGTCAACGGGTTGGTATCACCCACACCGGATGTCGACACCAGAGAGGGTAGAATCCCGTGTCGAGTGAGAACCTCTGCCACCTTCCGCGCCCGTGCTTCCGAGATTTTTTGCTTAGTTTCTCGTGTGCCACGCGCGTCAGCGTGCCCCATCACGGAAAGGGCTTTCCCTTCACAGTAAGTACGGGCAAAAATCGCAATGTCGTGCACCATTGTCGTTATTTCTGGTCCGATCGTGTCGCGTCCGAAGGCAAACAGGGTACCGGGAATAATGATGAGAAAGTGTTGGCCAGCGTCCTGAACAAGGAGCCGCGGCTGACGTGCCTGTAGCGCTTGGATCGCCTTCTGCAAAGCGAGGAGCCGTCCTTGCCGTGCGAGCATCCCCTGATCGTGCAGCTCTGTGGCCCGCGCCGTAGCGACTGTGTATTCGGCAGTTGCTAGCTGTCGCACCGTAACATCTGTTACTTCTTGGGCCACTGTGACCGCCGTCTCAAGAATTGGGATCTTTTCGTCACCAAGTGCTGTTTTGGCCCTCGCTAATAACATATGTACTTTGTAGACGAGGAGCGCTTGTCGGCAGGAAGCAGAGCCTGGCTGCAGCAGATTCTCATCGATAAGACGGATAGTGTGGAGGGCATCGGTTTCCACACGGAGATCGTCGAGTTCGCGAAATAATGTGATGCAGGCGCGATCAGCGAACCAGTCTGCCAGACCGATCGCTGAGGTGATCCAAAAACTGCAGGACAACACAAAAACTAACGCCAAGCCATTGACTAAGCCAAGCCCGATGTAAAGAATGGGTGTCTCTTCTCCCGCGAGCATAGGGTCGGTATGGTGTTCGCTTCGCCATTGGAGCCATCGATACCATACAAACAGCTCCGTAACGGCTACCGGAGCCCCAACTATGATATGGAACAAATTATACCATCTGCCAAAGGCGCTGCTAGCAAATAACATAACTAAAATAGTGACAAATGAAAGCATCATAGGGTACCTGTACTGGACTATAGAAGTGAGTTAAGACTCTCAGTCTCTGCTTAGGCCGTTTCAAGTTCATGAAACACTATCCCTGAATTGCTGGCAGTCTTTTTCTTGCTTCCGCCTACTTGCCCAAACTCAACATCACGAGGGAAAAGAGGCCGCCAATTCGTCCCAGCATAGAAATACTTCCTCGCTTTTTTCAGGAACCTTAATTCTTGTTCAAAATTTAGAAACTAACAGCATGTGATTGATATATAATTAGAGTACGCACATTTAAATATAAATACGCAAAATCTTGTCGCAATAATAATGCGAATATCACGGGAAAGTACGAAGGAAGAAGTCCGAGCGGCAGGTAGATTGCTCAAAGAGAAGCCAGCCCGTTAGGGAAAAAGGGCTAGCGATCAATAATCAAGGCGAGGTGGGCTTGGAATACAGGGGCACCGAGTATTAGCGATCGCGTCAGGGAGAAATCTTATAACTCAACGGATAGTGGATCGTTGTGAATTGTAACTTCAGACGGTTTAATCCCTAAGTTCAAGGTGTAGCAATACACTTTCCCTTCTGCTCCCCGCCCCTGTCCCGGATTAGCAATCAAGTAACAATCCGGCTTAGCAACATGAGGATGAATGTACTGTATTATCTGGTTGTTTATTTTTGCGCACCAAGTGGACAGATTTGCGTTATCGAAATTGAACCGGCCTCCGAGTTTCTGACTAATCTTACTCCACAACCTCTGCTGTCGGACTTCATAATGAGTCGTGTTTTCTGCGGTTCGGAGCCAGTATTCTGCTCCAGCAAGCCGTTCTCGAGAAAGATAGTACACCACCCCAAAATGAGCAGGTGGAAGGTGAATTCTGGGAGTCTCGCCCCGATCGCCTCTGACGCGAATTTGTTGAGCCTCGGGATATAGCTCCACGCCCGTTATTAGCCCAATCCAAAGGCCAACCTGATCAGGTTTGTTGGTTCCTGCGCATATCGCTCGAATAGCCTCTCGAAGTTCACTATTTGTGAATGATTTTACAAAAACCTGATCCGCCCCAGCTTTAAGAGCCCGTTTGCAATACTCCGGGTAATTGGTGTAGCCAAGGATCTTAACTTTATTTCCAAGTTCCTCGCGAATCCTTTCGATAGCTTTTATCCCACTCTTTCGATCGTCGTCGACTACACTGTCACGATCGCGTGCAACCTCTAGTATAAGATCAACAATAACAATATCAGCTTGCGTTTCGTTTATGCACGATAACAAGTCACGCGAATTTTCTGAAAAGCTAGAGACACATTTCATATCTTCTTCAGGAGCATCATTAATGACCTCCTCTAGTTGAGATCGATACATCGGATCGTCCTCAATTAAGATGACTCGGCGAGTATTAGCACAGGCATCTGAAGTTATCACCGATTCTTGAGAGGTTTGCAAAGGGAACAGGTTGCCATCGTTTAGTGTTGATAGTGGCTTCGCGCTTCTTGGGTCGAGTAGAACGTCCTCCATGCATTCCCCCCTTTGAAAGCAGTATACGAATGGACTCTTATACCGTCTCAATTTCTAGAGTGCTAGAGTGAAGATAGGGAGAAATTATGGTGACAATAAAATCTTATAATTTATGGCGAGATCGCGTTGTGAAATCACAACAGGATAGAAGGAGCGAACGCAGCCGTCAAATACCTTCAGAAACAGCAGCGGCATCTAATCCGTTACGCTGAGCGCAAACGAGGAAAAGAGGCTTCCCACTTTGGTGCAACAATGGCAACGAAGTTGTCAAATGACCCACTAGTGTTTACGTCTGCGTATCATCATGGATGGCAACCGAAGCAGACAGAATCCTTTCGTTAAGTGAATAAGAGGACACTTTGTTGCGAGCATGATGCTTCATATCCGGGCATAAGATGAGGTTACCCCGGTTGCCATACTTGTCGATATAAGGACGTACCTGGGAATTAATCTTTGAAATCCAACTCGCCAACTTGGCATTATCAAAGAGAGCGGAAATCCCCATTCTCTGACATATCGCGTACCATAGATTTTGCTCTTGAGCTTTATATTGTGTTGAACCTTCTGTCATACTCAGCCAATGTTCTGCATCAGCATGTCGCTCTTTTGCAAGGTAGTAAATCAACCCGATAAGTGCCCGGGGTAAAGACAGTTTGGGAGTCGCGTCATGTTTGCCAATAATAACGATCTCACAAGTCGCCAGAAAAACCTCTAGGGCAGTCATTTCACCAATCCACAGTCCCTCTCGCAAAGGCACACAGAGGTCACGATGGACATAACGAATGGTGTTGCGAATTTCATCGCAAGAACTTCCTTTTAGTAAATAGGCATCAGCGCCGGCATGAACAGCTTGTTCAACGCTTGTGGGGTGAGTGTCCCACCCTACGATTTTCAGTTCTGACCTACTTTGCTTTCTAAGTTCCTGAATAGCAGCTATTCCGTTGATCTTCTCCGATTTCAGGAAGAAATCCGGGCGGCACGCAATTCCCAGAACGAGGTCCACAATAACGACATCGGCATTTGTTGCTTCGATACGTTCCGGCAAATTGGGTGTATTTTCATGGCAAAACCCAACACATTCCATGTCCTCTTCTGGAGCTTCATCAATAAGCGACCGTAGAGCATCAACATAAATCGGTTCGTCTTCTACTACAAAGATGCGAATTTTCTGAGGCGAAGTTGCCTTAATATCTATTCTGGTATCAGTCTCTGAGTACGAAGTAAATTTCATGTTTCTGCATCCGTTTTATCGACTTGTAACACTTTTCTAAATACTCTTTAACGAATAAGATTCCGTTAGAATGAGAGGAATCTTAGCCTTGAATTTCGTTCCATTGCCGGGTGCAGAATCAATCGTCAAAACTCCCTTAAGACCATTCACTCGGCGGTTCGTGCCTGTGAGGCCATACTTTCCTTTTTTGTACGACTCATTTTCTGGCATGAACCCGACTCCGTTATCTTCAATCAAAAGTGCGACACTGTCCTCTGTGGTGGTCAACGCAACCGTTACCTCAGGTGCGCCAGCATGCTTTACGGCATTCATAAAGCCTTCTTGCAGTATTCTGTATAGATGTCTCTGCAAATGTAGCGGGATTTTTTTAATATCACATAATGTTTGGTGCACCGTCATGGTGTCGGGTTTGCAATCCAGGATGAAGTTTTCAATCGCTGACTTTAATCCTAACCTATCCACTATGTGGTCTCGGAGAATTCCCATGATGGCGTAAAGCTCCTCCATACAATACTTGCCCGCTTTCTCAATCCGTTGCAGATATTCTATTGCTCTTTTATCGTTCCCTTTCCGGAGCTGGTCCAGAGCAGAACCCGCTCCATGTATGATGACAGCACCGATCACTTGAAGCACGGCATCATGAATTTCTTGACCTAGATAATTCGCCTCTTCATGAGAGGCACTTAAATGTGCTTTACGACTCAAGTTGGCAATTTCTAATGCAAGTGCAAACTGCTCTACGAAGGCGATGAGATCTTCTCGCTTTTGATCGGCAAATACTTGTGGACTCCTAAACGTCAGAAACAGTATGCCTAGAAAGTTCTCACCAACCGTAACAGGATTTGCAGCCAGAGAGACAATCTCTTCTTCCCTCATGTACTCGCACAATTCGGGAGTCCATAGGTTAGGAACATTTGAATCTTCCTTGGGGCAAAACTGCTGCTGAACATCCAACCAATATTGTGCCCCATCATCTCGCACTTTTTGTAAGACGGCGTTTGTGTTGGCAAGCTTCCATAAAGACTCAGGCCGCTTTATTGCTCCTTCGCATATCGGCCGCATATCAAACCGTGCTGTCTCGACGTTGTACTGATAGAAAATGACACTTTCCGCCTGGAGGAGATCCTTTGCTTTTCCGGACGCCCCCCTAACAAGGAGGGCATTAAGGCTATCGTCTCGCCATTTGTCTCTCGCTCCTAGATGTTCCCGTACTGGGTTCATGAGGGCATCAACAATTTGTAAACGCTTCACGGGTCGTGCAAATTTTCGACAATACGTAATGACCATTGAGAGATGGCTAGCAACGACGAACAAAAGCTGTTCATCCGCTTCAGTAAAAAACCCACGATCTCGATCAGATATTCGGATTACTCCTTCTGCTCCTCCATTTGGTGAGAGAATAGGCACCGCTAGAAACGGATGGAGAGCACTCGGATTTTTTTTCTTTGCCTCATCGTATTTTGCACGCCACTCTAATTTCTCATCAAATTTCTTGAGAAACTCTGCTCTATTGTTAAGAATGAGAGAGCGACAGGTCCCACCAACCCAACCGGTGAGGCCTTCTAAAGGTTCATAGCTTGCTTCGCCTATCAAGTGCTCTAAACCCTTGGACGCGGCCAAGACAAAAGCGTTTCGGTCAGGTTCCCACAGAAAAATCGAACAAAACCTACCACCGCAAAGTCTCGGAATTGCTAACACGGCTTTATCCAAAACAGTTCGCAGATCCAACTGGGCAAATAAGCTTCCAAGTTGAGAGATGGGACCGAGCCGATCATGAACTTGCTGTCGCCTTTCCATCTCAACACGTTTTTCTTTAATCGCAGCAGCAATTTGGCTCTGAAGAATGCTCAACAACCGCTCGTCACGACTTGTGTACTCGTTCTCGGAAGCTAAGGGTTCCCCTTGTTTCCCCTCGACTCTTATGACCCCTATTGGATCGCCACCCACTAAAAGTGGGGCGACAATAAAGGGGCCGCCGTATTGGTGAACATGTTGAGTTGTAAATTCCTCATTATCGGCAGCCTCAACCGACTTCCCAAACTTCAGAATGGTTCGCTGTTCCATAACACGCCAAGCTACTGAATCATGTCCTTCGACTTCATTATGAACCCCTAGACGATCGGGACCATACGCCCCCCTCAGAACAAGCACCGCGCCGGTTTTATCCATCACCCATATTGTGCAACTGGTACTATTGAATGCGTCTGCTATGAGCTTTGCAACATCGTTCATGGCATTAGTTGCTTCGAAGGCAATACTCGGGGGTACTGAATTGAATACATTCTTTATTTTTTCGGTGACTTCAATCGAAGGCCTGCGTGATCCTTCTCGGATCAACAAGTAATCGAGGGTCCGAGCGATAGCTTTCGCAACCATCTCAAGCCACTCTTCGTGTGACTCTGTGTAGAAGTCGCTAATCTTGCTCTCCAGGTTAATAACTCCTAAGAGTTCACCCTCTAAAAGAATAGGAACGGCCAGTTCAGAGCGGATTTCATCGTAAGCTTGCTTGTAAAACGGTGCACTAAGAACGTTACCTAAGCGATGAGACTTCTTCGTAAACCCTACGTATCCTGTAAAGGATCGTTCAGGGAATGGTAGATTCTCGCCCCCGATCTTTAGACGTTTTGCATAAGAGCTCCAGCGGTTTGCTTCAGGGCCTACGAAACTTTCAGCTTTCTCTTGGAGAACGAGTAAGCGAGCTTCTCCTTCTTCAACCAAGCCGATGAAGGCAATATCAAATCCTATTAATGTATTAACTGTGAGTAGTATCTTACGAAGAAACGTCCTGACATCTTGATGTTCTTGGGCGATCAGGGCGTATATTTCTTTAAGAACATTAAGTTCTTGGATATCCTCGCGCATGAGCACCGCCATGATATTTTGAGAAGATATGACCTTATCTTTTGTGTCGTCGAAAAGTAAAGTGCATTTCCTTGTCGGTGAGCCTCGTTAACTAGTTATTGTTTCTTAGTTCTCAACCGTTCTCTCATTAATACGCCATGCACAGTTGGACAAAAAAGACAGAAATTGTTGTGACAATAATTCATTGAAAGGGTGATACTTTTCAGAAGTACGGTGTTCTTCCCTTAATTTGAATAACAGGCCAACCTGACCGGGCAACTCTACCCCAGCCCATCAGCGTCCGATAATCCCTCTTTCCGTCAAATACCCCCTGCCCTAACGCCTTGATTTTATTACGGTCAGGAAAGAGCCTGTGAGCCCGTGCACAAGCGCCCAGTTTTTGCCCCCGTTAGCACTCCTGCTAGCAGCGACAGCGACGGGTGGGGAAACACGGAGACAGGAAACGTTCGCAGACGTTCCGTGAAACTGTGAAACGCCAGGAGAGCGTGAGACTTGGCTGCTTTTTTCTTTCTCCTTGACAAAGTGGAAGAGAACCGATCTGGGAGTCGCCGGCGGCATACTTCTACGTCGTGCTCTCTTGTTTGTGCACCTCTTGTCTGTCGACCATAGAGTAGCAACAATAAACCTTGTCGTGGCTTGTGCATGATCGGAGTGCACTGAGGAGGCCAGTGAGTCAATGGGAGAGGAAATCGTAGGAGAAGAGAAACCTTTCTGGGTGATTCTGAGTCCACTAGAGCACTTTATTAGTGGACATGACTCGCTCGCCGAGGCAGAAGCTGAAGCGCAACGTCTCAATGATCAAGCGCGCTGGCAAGGACGTCCGCCTCATTACTCCACTAAGCTGCGGCCGCAGAGGGAGGACTAACCTTCTCGTGTATCTATAACCAGTGGTACTAAAGAACGCGCTGGAAGAATCAATGATCGATTAAGAAACCAAGCAGAATCTTCAATCTTGTTTCTTAAAAAACTCCCGTGTACATTCAAGCCGTGCTTGCTCACGAATTCCTGCGTGCTTATCAGGAGAGACTGTTGTGAGAAGTCGCCCTATTCTCTCTTCTGCTGCTTGATCAATCTGATCTCTGTCCTCGGCACTAGCAGTTACATAACGACGGAGAATTTCACTCTCTTCGACAGTTCTATCTTTCTCTAATGTGGGAGCTTTTGCGGTTGATACAGCACGACGGTCGAGCTGATCCTCAATCATCGTTTCTGTCACAATAGGTCCACCGTTTCGTTCAAATGCACCTTTGAGCCACGCGTTAGGGTTCTTCACCTCAGGACCAGCTTTCGTCTGCTCAATGAGGGTAAGCAGCGAGCGGCGGAACTCCAGTCGACTCATCGTAGGGTTGAGCTCCCAAATTTGCCGCAACGTTTGCTCCCGTATTTGCCACTCGACAGGAAGAAGCTGGAGAAGTTCGCGTATGTATGTATTATTTAAAAATACATACATACTTGTGCCTATTACATCCCTCCGACCCCTGACGGTCAGGGGTAAGACAGAATCTCTCTTAGGAAGTCCCTTACTCTTTCCTAATGACGTTTCTTGGAACTGTTTCTCGTGATTCAGCCGAAAGCGTACTCCCTGTGTTTTCGCCGTACGAACGATTTCATATCCAAGGACCGCACCCACTTTGCGGAGGACCTCGATAGCACTTTTTACTCCTTCCCGTGTGCTACTTACGCGTGCCGCAATGTCTCGGTAGGAAGAAAGCTCTGAGCGTGCTTCGAGCTCACGAAGAATTTGTAAGACACGCCACTGGAGAGGAGATAGCAGAGTGTCATAGGTCGGGGGTAAGTTCACTTGGCCCCGACCGTCAGAGGGAAGTGCTTTTAGCCGTTTCTTGATAAGGGTCGGGGGTAACCCCTCACCGGGGGTCGGGGGTAACCTCTCACCGTCGGGGGTCAGGGCTTTCTGACGGTCGGGGGTAACCTCCGACCCCTGACCATCAGGGGTAAGTACATCCCTCCGAGGGTCGGGGGTCAGAGGGATGATAATAGACTCAGAGGAAGGTGAGGGATCTTGTTTTTCCTCTGGCTGGGAAGCACCCACGCGCGAGAATACGGCGAAACCACCTTGTAAGGTCGGACGACGAAATTGTTCCTCGTTTTCCGGACGAATGTCTACCGCCCGTAACCCACGTGCTATGGCATCTCGCTGCTTTTTATTCATCATTCACCCCTTAGCTTGCCGCTGAAAGAGCAGGGGGAACAACTCGCAGCTGCGGACGACGCATCTCTTCAAATATGGTAAGAAGCTCCCGGGTCGCCGAACAATAATCATCGTATCCATGACATCGTGTGTCAAAGATGGCCATCGGCATCCCGCTTGTCACAGCTTTCTCTACATCGGTATTACGTCGAATGTGGGTCCTTAGGACGCTACCTTCGTATTTCTGCTCGACCTCCTGTTTCCAACTTCTTTCAATCCCATTGTTTTGGGAAAACATCGTCAGGAGTATGTACGCCCACGGCTTGGGACATTCTGTTTCTTCAAAGATTTGGCGCGCACAGGCAATTAAATGGGGAAGGCCAGTAACAGAGTGTTTTTCTGCTTGGGTAGGGATCAAGATCCCTTGGCTAGCAGCGAGAGCGTTCGTGGTGAAATCACCAAGGTCCGCAGGACAGTCAAAAACAATGAGATCGTAGGTAGGGATAATATCTTTGAGAGTTCTCCGCATCCACGTCCCACGAGCAAGCACTCCTTTATCGACATAGGCAAGCTGAAAATGGGAGGGAATAAGATCGAGTCCTTCAATCCCGCACGCATTATTTATAATGATCCGGCTTAAATCAGCGTCGCGACACACATGTCCAGCCAGTGTCCGTTCTCGATCAAGATCATGGTAGCCCAACTGCTGGGTCGCATTGGTTTGGTGGTCTATATCAATGAGTAATACCTTGAGAGGGGAACCATCAGGCTTTCCCAACGTGACCGCCATAGCAGCAACATTGACAGCGGTCGTGGTTTTGCCAACGCCCCCTTTGGCGTTGATAACACTGAACGAAATACTCCACTGCATACCCTCTCCTCTCTCCACCCCTTGCGCACCGATCATCTTGACTCTGATAAGAAAAGTTCGGTAGGCTACCTCAAACAATTTCCTGTTCTACAAGGAGCGGGTCAAAATCCGAAAAGGGCGGCGGCAACCGTCCTTTTTCTTTTCCACATCTTATACTTACCATTGTAGTCTGGCAATTTGCTAAAGCTCATGATTGCTGTGCTAGCACGTTTTCTTATTCGCTTTTGTCCTCCTTCCCATGTCTTCACTCTGGTAACTGAAGCCTCCTCGGCTTATCTACGACCCCAGGTCTTCCAGCAATGGCGGTATATCTCTACTGTTGTGGAGTACCCGGACAATCTCAATGGCTTGCTCGCTCGGCAGATAGAACACTGAGTAGGGAAAATGAGGAAGGAGCCGCCTCCGTAAGCCGACAAGTTCAGGGCGGAGAGTTGGCCATGAGATGCCCATATTCGGAAAAGAACAAAGCTGCATAAAAGTCACTTCCACTTCATCTAAGAAGCGGTTGCTCAGCGCCGCACCACCCTCTCGGCGTAAATATCGCACCGCCTCAGCGAGATCGCGCCGCGCGGCGGGGCGTCGCACCACGTTTCTTTGCGCCATGAGTAGGAGAAGGCCTCCGGCCAGCGAGTGTTCGCAATTCTTGCCAGTCTTGGTCTGTCATCGGTGTAGCGGGGCCAGAGTTGAGGCCTTCGAGCAGGAGTGCATCGACTTGCGCGATGGCTTCTTGTTGTAGGTCTTTGCGGATGAGTTCACGCACATACTCACTTGCCGTGCCGTATGACTGACGCTCAAGTTTTTTCTCCAGTGCTCCGCGCAGACTCGCGGGCAATGAGACGTTCATAGTGACGACTTTTCGCTTCATATCCCTATCATAGGGATACACCAAAATTTGTCAAATTTTGCTTCTGTCCTAATAAAAAATTGCACTGGTTCCTTCAGCGCGTGCTCCGCGATAGTCACGGAGGGTTGCGCGTAAATGGGCTGTCTCACATGGTGCGAGACCATCGAGAGATTGATGCTCTGTCAGGCTGACCTGCCCTTAGTCAGTTCGGTGGCGGCGTCGCTTGTATCGGTCTCCCGCGAGACCCTCCTCTGGTCCGCTTGATCCAGTCCGCTCTTCTGTCGCCTCTTCGCCCACCACTTCCACGCCAGGCGACCAATGATGGCAGGGTACATGCCCAGCACGGCATAAGGAACAAACAGTGACACGAGTACGGCGAGGATCCAGAAACGCCGCCACCACGTTCGATTCCGCTCCTCGTTCTCGATCTCTACAAAGAACTGCTCGCACTGAGCGCAGAGGTTCACCAGCTCGTAGCGACTAACCTCCCCGCTCCGCGCGCCAATCTCCACGGCAGTCTTGAGCTGACGCCGGTAAAATGGCTCCTGTGGATGCAGCGGACGCTGGCACTGGTGACACCGTAACGCTTCGACCGTGAACACGACTCGCTCCATGGTACGTGCCTCCTCATACACACGATACGAATGTTCCGCTCTCCTCCGCTCGTGGAGCAAAACATTCGCAGCAGCAAGCCATCATAGAACGCCGCTTGATCGAGGGACCCGTAGCGGCGAGAGACAGAAGGTGCCAGTTCCTCTCACTTCCACATCTCGCTGGCATTTTCATCCCATACGCCGTCAACCCGCGATTCGTCAAACGTGACGCCCCCCGCTTCGGCGTCGTGCCAGAAGGACTTGTCGATGTACTCGTCACGATCTCCGCCTAAGAGCGTGATCTCGAGCGGGTCACACGGCTCTGCACCGAATTCACGCGCTCCTCGTCTCATCCCTGGTCCTCTGCTGCTGTTTATGTCTTGTCTTGCCCTGGTATCATACCGGCGCGCCTGTTGCTCTCTGGGCGAGTCTCCATGCAGGTAGCGTCCTACGGTCAGAGCGTGCTGGCCGAACTGACGGAGATGTTTCACGACCGTTTTCACTGGTCCCTCCCCATGCCGTCGCGCTGTTTTTGCAGGTTCTGTGCTGCCCTGCCGAGGGTCGGCACGGCGGCGTTCCGCACCTCACGCGAAACGGCATTCATACCTGTTCCTAGGCCCCTGATGGCACCGCCAATGCCACCGCCGTTATTGCGGGCGCTCTGGCGGGCAATACCAGCTGCAGCCGTCGCACCTGTTCCAAGCGCCATAGGGGCCGCTACCGACTGCAACGCCACTTTCGACGCGATCATGGTTGACCCGATCGCTTCTTGAATGCCGAAACCTACAGCACCTGAGACCATACTGGCAGCCAGTGAGGGGATGTTCCAGGCCAGGAGGCCGTACAGCAGCGTGCTGCCGGCAATGGCTAAGGGCGTTTCCACCACACCCATCAGGTCAGCATTATGCACGAGAGCGATCCACTGGTCAGTCAGATTTGCTCCTGCACCTACGATTAAGGAAATGACGAAAAGTTTGATCCCCACTCCAATCACATAGGAGAGGTAGCGCTCGGAAATCTGGGCCGTCCCCCGAAAAGCGCCGAAGCCTAAGAGGAAGACGCCGCCACCGGTGACGATATACGCCTCCACAAGGGCGAGGGCCATTTGGATGGAGATGAAGCAGAAGGAGAAGAAGACCACCACGGCGGCAAACAGACTGGCCGCAATCGCCGGCGCTTTCCAGAAGAAGACCAGATTGGACAGGGTGGCCAGTAAAGAGCCGGTCAGCCCAAGCCCCTCGATGAAGATTTCGGCGGGGTTGAGGCCGCGGATACCAGAAGCTTTGCGTCCTGCCTGTACGAAGCTACTGATCACGGCGGGGATCCAGGTTTGCGCATTGAGGAGTACGGCATACATGAACCCAATCCACAGAATTTTACGGAATAACCCCATAGCTACATAATCGTGGGATTGCTGCGCCACCATCCACTGGATCGCTCCTAAGCCGAGCTCAATGGTGGCCAGCATGAGGAACAGCTGGTTGGCATAGTCGAAGAGGGTAGCGTACCAGGTGCCGGCGACGGCCGCGAACTGCTGGTACACGGGACTAAAGGCATCAACGGGTGGCATGGTATTCTCCTTGTTACTCTAAAGTGATTTCCGTGACGCCGCCTGCTCCGGTATAGGGCTGCGGATCAAAGGCGGCGGCGTTAAAGAATGTGTCCTGCACCTTCTGGGTCCAGGCGTCGAGGTTGAGATCGTGCTCGTTCTTGAGCACGACCGCATCGGTAAGCGCTCCGAGCATCTTGCGTTGCCGGCGTGCTTCGTAGAGCTGTAAGTCCAGCCCATAGGCGTGCAATTGGGCCAGGTCTTTGTTACCTGCGGCAACCTCCGCTTTTCGCCTGAGGTCGTTCATCACGATGCTGACCTGAGCGTCATCGGCAGGGCTGAGTTCCTCGTGGACCGTGTTTAGCATCCCGCGTTGCGCATTGAGCGCCGTCTGCGCCAAGTTGCCGTAGTTCTGGTCCCAACCACGCCATTTCGTCGCGTCGGTGTAGCCGCGGTAGACATCAAACTGATACGCATCAATCCCTGGCACATTGTAGTGCATAGGCATGCCGCCTTGCACGGTATCCATCACTTCCCGGATCACATTGGCATAGAGCGGGTAGGTGTAGCGCGCCCCCAGCACGGCCATGAGATTTTGAAGCAGCATGGCCACCTCGCTATTGCTGTTCTGGACCTGCAGCGTCATCTGTTTGACCTGCTCGAGCATCTGCGCTGCCGTGATCTCATTCTTGGCGTAGTTGGTGGGGTCAAACACGGTATCCCCTTCGCCAAAGAGCGCATAGGAGGGGCTAGTGGAGAGCCACAGCAGCACGATTGTTGTTGCTCTCAGCAAACGGCGAGTCCTCATATTCTTCCTCCTTTCCGTGACGGCGGGTGTACTCTTTCTCCCACCACGTGGCTTCCGCTGTACAGCCGCGGCGTCGGAGCCAGACAGCCGGCCAGTGGTCTCCGTGGATCTGCACCAGCTCTTGGATACGGCGGATCTCCTCCCGGCCTGTGGCGCCGACAAAGCTCAGCGCCGCCCGGCCCAGATGCATGTCGAACAACCGTCGCCCTAAGGGCGAATGGTAGAGATAGTGCTTCTTGGGGGTGGCGTAGCGCAGTAATTGGATCTCTTTCTCATTGAGGCCCATGTCCAGGTACAGGGCTTTACTCTGGGTGGTCTCTGCTTCGGCGTTCGGGAGAAAGATCTTGGTCTGGCAGGACTCCACGATGATGTTGCGCTGCGGGCAGCGCTCCACATCGGTGAGGCTCTGGGAGGTGAAGACCACCGCGGCATTCTTTTTCCGCAACGTGCGCAGCCAGGCTTCCAGCTGCTCCCCGAAGCGCGCCCGGCCCAGCATGAGCCAGGCTTCGTCGATGAGGAGCAGGGTGGGGCGGCCGTCCAAGCGTTGCTCCAGCCGGTGGAAGAGATAGAGCAGCACGGGAAGGAGATCGGGATCGCCCCGGTTGAGCAGATGTTCCATCTCAAAGACCATGAAGTCGCTGGAACGGAGACTATCGTGGGAAGCGTCCAGTAAGGCGCCGGCCCCGCCACCCAGGGCATAATGGGCCAACGCAGCCCGGACGGCGTGATCCTGTACGGTGGCCAGGAACATGGTCAGCGTGCGGGCATAGTCCATCTGCCCTAGCTGCGAGAGCGCCTGCCACAGCGCCTGGCGCAACTCAGGCGTGATAGTGGAAAGCCCCTGTAGTCGTAGACAGTCTTCCAGCCAGCCCAGCGCCCATTCCCGCTCGTGCGCATCGTCGATGCCCGCCAACGGGGTAAACGCCACGGTGTCATCCGCGCCGATGTCGTAATGCTGCCCGCCCACCGCCAGGCAGAGGGGGTAGGAGGAATAGCCTTTGTCGAACCAGAATACTTGCGCCCCCGGGTAGCGGCGGAATTGCACGGCCTCCATGGCCAAGAACGTGGACTTCCCGGAGCCGATGGGACCGAGCACCAACTGCATGCCGACATCCCCGACCCAGGGCGTGAAGCAGAAGGGCGTCTGGCCCGCCGTGGCTGTCAGCATGAGCGCGGGCGACTGTGGAGGAAAGTACGGATTGGGCACGGTCGGCTGCCCCGCCCAGATGCTGGTCAACGGCAGTAGATCCGCTAAGTTGAGGGAATGGAGCGGCACGGCGCGCAGATTCTCATAGCCGTGGCCCGGCCAGGTCCCCATGAGCGCTTCAGGCGCATTGGCTGCTTCGATTCGCGCTCCATACCCCCGATTCTGAATGCGCTTTTGCACTTCGCGTGCATATTCTTCGACACGGCCCTCGTCTTCGTCCATCACCAGCACAGTCATAGTGTAGAGGCCATAAACCACCTCGCCGCTCTCGGCTTCTGCTATGGCTTCCATGGCGTCGCGCGCCATGTCCAGGGCATGGAGGCTGATGTTCTCCGAGGTTTCCCCGTGCAGCGCTTCCCCCGCCTTACTGCCGACGCGGGCGACCTTCTGTCGCCAATGTCGGCGCTTGGTGTTGAGCAACTTGCCAGCGGTGGCTCCATCGAGGAAGGTAAAGCGGGTGCACCAGACATAAGGCAGCGCCAGTTCATGGAGGAAGTCTTGCGCACCAGGCTCGGTCATGCCTGGAAAGCCATCGACCGAGATGACCCGCACATGCTGGCGACCGATCTTCGGCGTAAAGCCTAAGGTGAGATCTTGATCGGCAATAAGGGTGTCGATGTCCACGCCGGCGCGGGGCAGCGTCATCGGCTGCTCGATGCCGGTGACGCACATGTGGAGATAGGTGAGGAGGGCGGAGCCGTCCATTGCACTGAGGGTCAGCACGGGATCGAGCAGGTCTTCGATCTCAGTGGTGCTGCGCAAGAATTGCTCCAGCAGGTCCGTCAGGCTGGGATCTTTACGCCGCGCGCCCTCATAGAAGTATTTGGCGACCCGCCCTTCCAACTCTGGCGGCCACTTGTAGGTGAGGGTCAGGGCGGCGATACTGCGGAAATGGCCCTCACGTGTGTAGGTGTGCCGGCGTTCCTCATCGAGCAGCGCCGAGGTCGGATCCGGAAAGACGGTTCGGTCCAAATAGCCCTGCTGCGCGCGGCGGAAGCACTGGACATGGAGCATCCAGCCGTTGCCACAGCGCTGAAAGGCCTGAGCAGTGACGTGTGACAGGCGCTCTAATTCCTCGGGGACGGCGTAATCCAAATCCGGTCCCTGGAAATACCAGGCGCGCAGAAAGGCCCCGTCTTTGAGTAAGACGATCCCGGGCCGCTCGTGAATGAGAAAGGCGTAATTGACCAAGTCATCGACGCCGGTAAGCACTTCGTGATGTTCCCGTTTCCACATACAGCGTTCCATTAGTGCTTCACGGAAGGTGGCCGTATGCGCCGCTCGGCCTTGACATGGGAGTGGGCCGGATACCACGTCCGGTAGGTCAGACTACGTCTATACACGGCGAACCACTGAGGATCCTGGTGGGCGGCTCGGATAAGTCCGTACTGTCCACCAATGCCAACTAGGAGCCCCACAAGGAGGCTGAGCGGTCGAATCCCGGCGCCAAAGACGAGCGCGGCGATCAGCGTCCATAGCACAATGACCAGTTCGCGCTCGCCGCCCCCGAGCAGATTTGGGGTGGTGAGCGAGCGGTGCAGAATCAGTTGTCGTTCCTGGTGGGCCATAGTCCTCCTTTCGGAAGAGGGGAGAGGGCCTGCTCTCCCCTCAAAGTTAGGACAGAGCGGCGCCCCATCCGAGTGCAGTCATGACGTCCGGGGCATTGATCGCCAAGGCCCCGCCCATCGCGCCGGCAAACACCCGTCTCGCGCCGATCTGGTGATCGGTGAACGCCCACGCGAGACCGGCAAAGACAATCACCGCCGTCATTATAGCGTGGGCGGGTGTGCCCCAGAGCGCATCACTGACGGTGATGAGCGGTTGGTTCCAGGGCAGCGCCCCACCCGCAGTCGTAGCGTGTGCCACAGCCCGCGTGGCCATGGCGAGCAGGGGCTGCAGCAGTGAGATTCCGATCGAACGCCTCGTCTTCATAGGACCTCCTTTGGTCATAGGGTGATGCTGGGACGTGTCAGCGCCACGCTGGCGCCGTTCGCGTAACCTTCCTCCTTTCTGAGGGTATCTATATGGAGAGCACACCAAGAATTGGGGAGAGAGATAGTGTATAAGACACACCAAGAAGTTTGCTTTGGAGAGGAATGAGTGCTCAGTGCTGAAGATTACGCCGAAGCCTGTCG
>JACXTT010000355.1_pt1 | contig 76612 bp, 67 predicted proteins | sample 9270951 | NCBI WGS metagenome assembly JACXTT01 (sample SAMN15532306, study PRJNA645909) | rock metagenome | isolation source: weathered quartz diorite | place: Puerto Rico | collected 2017-06-21
CTTCGGCCACGAAATCGAGCGCCACCGTCTGATCGTAGGTCGCGGAACTGAACTGCGAGCGCAGCAGTTCAGAGGATTCGATGCGCACCAGTTCGCGATTCTCGCGCTGGTAGTAATGGATATTGACGTGCGAAAGCCGTTCCAGCCCCGCGCCAAAACCGGACTTCATCCGCCGCGCCCGGTTCGCCACGCCGCGCAGTTTCCCTTGGTCGCGCGAGAGAAAACTCACGATCAGATCCGACTCCTTGAGCGGATAAGTCCGGAGGATCAAACTCTCGCTCACCAACAATCCCATTTATCAATGATCGCGAAAGCCAGGCGATTGCGTTCGTGAGGGTATGAGCGCACTACGAACTGCTTTGACCTATTACGCGGCGAAACAGATTTCCACCGAACAGATCGTCCGGCTGATGATCGAGAGTCGCGAATGGTTCGTACCAGCTACCTTCGCCGCCCGCAAACTCAACCGAAAAACGCTGGATCATGGCATTGCCTGCCCACGCCAAGGGAGGCGGCTCGTGCTGTTCACCGATCGCAAGGCCGCTGTTAGCGCGGACCAGTATCCCATTGGTTCTTTTGTTGGCGCTTTTTCCGGCGCCGCTATTTTTGAAGCGCTCGACGCCGCTGAGTTTGACCGCGTGGACGTGAATCCGGGATCGCCCGTCGAAGAAACCTGGTTCATCGACAGTGAAGCGTTCGAGATCGTCAAACAGATGTCGCGGTCGATGCGACAGGTCCCAGGCGCCGTGCTGCAATCCGCGGCTGCTACCGGATCGCCTGCATCCCCGCGGCGGTAAGCTTCGCGTTCAACGCAGTCAGATCCGCGCCGCGAACGGCGTTCCACCGGGCATCGATTTCCGACAGCGTCTTCTGCAATTGCGAGGATGCGGAAATCAACTGAGTCGTGGGCATCGCGTCCGCTTCGTCGGCGAGGTTCATGATGCTCAACAAATCGTTGGCCAGCGAGCCGTAACTCGGTTGCGCGGCTCCACCGGCCGCCGGACCTCTTCGACGACCGCCACCGGACTGGCCGGCAATCGCCGCCAGCTTCGCATCCATCTCGTCTACTTCCACGGGCAACCGATCTCGAACGCCCTTCAACGCCACCCGCATCCGTGCGATGTCCTGCTGCGCGGCCCGCGCTTTCACGATGCCCTGATAACTTTGCTGGGAAATCTCATTCATCTTCGAAAGCGCCGCCGCCGGGGCCTTCACCCGCGGATCCATCTTCAGTGTCAGGGGCTGCGTCTGCGATTTGCCGTCCACAGTCAACCGCACCGAATACTCACCCGCCGCAGCCAGCGGACCCTCAGGCCCGGGCGGCGTATCGCCGAGGATCGCAGTCATGGGGTAGGCCTTCGAAAAACCTTCCGGCAAGCCGTAGCGGAGGTCCCATTGCCAGCGCTGCATACCAGCCTTCGCAGACAGCGTCCGCGCGGGCCGGAACCAGTACGCCGGATACGCCTGCGTCGTCTCATCGATGACTTCCGCTTTATCGTTGCTGGAGTAGACGCGAACCAGCTTATTGCTCTTGTCGAAGATCTCGAGTGTAACGTTCTGCGCGTCGGCCTTCAGCCAGTAATTGATCGCAGCGCCTTCGGGTGGATTCTGCCCCATTGGTTCGTCCGGCGGAATCGGAGTATCGGTGTTCTGCGAGCGGCGCACACGCCATGCCTGCTGCGGCTTGAACAGAACTGCGTCTGAAATGACGGTATTCTCACCGATCTGCCGCAGATGCGTGATGTCGTCGAGGATCCAGAACGAACGTCCGTGCGTACCCACCACAACGTCGTCGTCATGAATCACGAGATCGCGAATCGACGTCGCAGGCAGGTTCGTGCGGAGCGACTGCCAGTGATCGCCATCGTCGATCGAGAAGTACACGGACCGCTCCGTACCCGCAAACAACAGGCCCTTGCGTTTGGGATCCTCGCGCACCGCGTTGACCGTTTCATTTGCCGGGATGCCGTTCACAATCAGCTTCCAGGTGAGGCCGCCATCGTGCGTTCGATAAACGTAAGGGTGCAGATCGCTGAGGCGTAGTTTATTGATCGCCGCATAGGCGGAGTTGTTGTCGAAGTGCGACGCGTCTATCAGCGAGACTTTGTTCCAGGACTTGAGATCGGGCGGCGTGACATTCTTCCAATTCTTGCCGCCGTCGCGAGTGATGTGGATCAAGCCATCGTCGGTGCCCACCCAGATCGTGTTGAGATCCTGCTTCGAAGGCGCAACGGTGTAAATCACGCCGCGGCGAGGCATGTTCGCCATTTCAGGAGTGCGGTAAACGCCGACGCTTTCCGGCACTTCGTACTTCTCGCGGGTCAGGTCGGGACTGATGACATCCCAGCTCTGCCCGCCGTTGATGGTCTTGAACAGAACGTTGCCCGCGTAATAGAGCGTCTTCTTATCGACTGTCGAAAACACCACGGGCGCGGTGCGCAAAAAACGGTATTTGCCGCTGCGCATAGCCTCCGGCGCAACGTTCTGCACCTGCCCGGTGCGGCGATCGAAGCGCGTGACTTTGCCGCCGTAGATGATGTTCGGATCGAGCGGATCGGGCGCCACATAGCCGTACTCTTCAACGCCCACAGTCTGCCAGTCGCGCCACGTCACCGCGCCATAATCGCCGCGGCTGGCCACGCCCGCGGAACCCGATTCCTGCTGGCCGCCGTACACCCAATACGGAAACTGATTGTCGGTGATGACGTGATAGAACTGGGCGGTCGCCTGGTTGTACCAGGAACTCCAAGTCTCGCCGCCGTTGACGGTGATCACGGCGCCCTGGTCGGATGCCAGCAGAATCACATCCGGCTGATCGGGGTGGATCCAGAAGCGGTGATAATCGTCGCCGCCGGGCGCGCCGCGAAAGCCCGTGTACGTCTTGCCGCCGTCGTTCGAGATGTACGATGCCGTGTTTGCGACATACGTCACCTCAGGGTTCTTGGGATGCACTCGGATTTCCGCAAAGTCCGAACCGCGGCCCCAAACACGCGGGTCGCCATTAATGCGCGTCCAGCTTTCGCCTGCGTCGTTGCTGCGGTAGATGCCGCCGGACTGCTGGTTCGCGTCCACGACTGCATAAATGACGTTGGCGTTCGAACGCGAGATGCCGAATCCGATGCGGCCGAGGCCTTGCGCAATCGTGGGTAACCCACGCGTGAGCTTATTCCAGGTCGCGCCGCCGTCGGTGGATTTGTACAAGCCGCTTTCCGGACCCTGCCATTGGCCGTTTTCCCAAGGCCCCTGGCGTCCGGCCCAAAGGTCGGCGTAAACAATGCGCGGGTTCGAAGGATCGAATTCCACTTGCATCGCGCCGGTGTTCTCGTCTTTATAAAGGACGCGTTCCCAGGTCTCGCCGCCATTCGTCGAGCGATAAATACCCCGCTCTGTGTTGGGTCCATAAGGATGGCCGAGAGCCGCGACAAACACGCGATTGGGATCGTTGGGATCCACAGCAATCGACGCGATCTGCTGGGCGTCGCGCAGCCCCATATTACGCCAGGTCTTGCCAGCGTCGGTGGATTTGTAGAGTCCATCGCCGGTCGAGAGATCGGGCCGCTGCAACCCTTCGCCGCTGCCGACATAGAGGACGTTGGGATTCGAAGGCGCCACCGCGATGTCGCCTACCGAGCCCGTTGGTTGATCGTCGAAGATCGGCTTCCATGTCCGCCCGTAGTCGGTGGTCTTCCAGACGCCGCCGTTATTGACGCCGATGTAGAACAGGCCCGGCTGTTGCGGGACTCCAACGGCGCCGACGGTGCGGCCCGCGCGAAATGGGCCGATGCATCGCCAGCGGAGGCTTTGCCAGAGGCGCGGATCCAGTTGAGCGAAGAGCGAAGAGGCAGCGAGAATGACGACGGGAAATAGCCGAATCATTGCCGATCATGTTACCAAGGCCAAGGCCCAGGGAAGGGTTCGGGGCCTTGATGCCGCAACAGCGGCCTGAGTTCCGGACAACTGATGAAATAGCCGTGCTGGCGGCGAAACGGGTTGCGTTCGGCTTTCTTTCGGACGTACTTCTCGGTGCTGCTGTACGGATCGGCCGTGTAGTTGCGAATCGCGTATTGTTCCGCGCGCAGCGCCTGCTCGATGTCGTCCGGATTGTTGGGGCCATCGTAAGCGAAGCGTTCAGCAGGCCAGCCGATGGCAGCGCGATGCAAGTGGAAGCGTTCCTCTTTGAAGGCCCAACTGACGAGAGAAACCTTTTGTGGATAGGCGCCCGTGAATTCCTTGAACCGGCAGACGCCGAACAACAGATTCTCGAAGCTGTCCCGGGCAAACTCTTCAGTGAGCGCGCGCGATGCGACCCCTGACGGCGCGGCGCCCCACCAGCCGTGCAGATCCGCAACAGCGTAGTAGCTCTGCGCCTCGCTGCGCGGCCCGGCCTCGAGGCGGGACTGTCCACCTGAAAAGATCAGCAGCGCTTGCGGGTCGGCGGCGGCCAGTTCTACACCGCGCTGGGAGTGGCGGATGTAGTGCTTGGGCTCGCCTTTTTGAAAGTCGAGCAGCAGCCAGGACTCGTCGGCCTCGACTTGTTGAAAGCGAGTGAGGACCGCATGGCCAGCGACGATCACAGCGTGGTTCAGGTTCCCGTTACGCACGTTGAGCGCCGGGACGTCCCGCTTCCACTACGTATGTCGCCCGCGTCTGTAGCGGCGCGTTGGGTTGCGACACTTTGTCGATAATGCGATAGTCAGCCGTCCATTTGCCAGGCGTCAGAGAGCATCGCACGTACCCGCGCTGCCCGTTGTAGAACTTGATTTGCGGGTTCTCCGGCAGATAGGCTTTGACGCGATCCGGCATGTCGGCGCCATCGCCGCCTGAGGTGATGGAAGTTCCCACGAACTCCGTCGCAACGGCTGGTTTTGCCATGTTGCGCCAGTCTTCTTTGAGATCCGCGACCCAGTTGGAGTGGATGTCGCCGGTAATCACCACGGGATTGATTCGCGGCTGCCCGGCAAAAAAGCGCATCAGGCGGGCGCGCGCCACTTCGTAGCCGCCCCACTGGTCCATCGGGAAGATTTCGCCTTCTCCTGCCTTGCGGTCGACTTTGCCCATCATGACCTGATTTGCAAGCACGTTCCACGTTGCCTTCGATCCGCTCAATGATGCTTTCAGCCATTCTTCCTGCTTCGGACCGAGCATCGTGCCTTTGGGGTCGAAGACGCCTTCGCAAGGCGCCTTGTCGCCGTCGCCGCAAGGTTGATCGGTGCGGTATTGACGGGTGTCCAACACGGCGAAATGCGCAAGAGATCCGAAGGTGAAGTCGCGGTAGAGTTGCAGGTTCGAACCCTGCGGCAGCGAGGTGCGGCGCAGCGGCATGAACTCGTAGTAAGCCTGATAAGCGTTGGCGCGGCGCTCGAGAAACTCCTGCCGCGTTTGGTTGTCCTCGGGAATGTCGCCCGCGTAGTTGTTGTCGACTTCGTGATCGTCCCAGGTGACGATCCAAGGGAACAGCCGGTGCGCTTCCCGCAGGTGTGCGTCGCTGCGATACAGAGCGTAGCGATTGCGATAGTCCGTCAGGGATTTGATCTCGAGGCTCGTGTGCTTGCGCACGCGATTGTCCATTCCCGGGCCTTCATAAATGTAGTCGCCCAGGTGCACGATGAGATCCAGATCCGCTTCGCGAATCATGTGTTGATACGCGGTGTAGTGGCCCATTTCAAAATGCTGGCATGAGGCAAAGGCGAAATTGAGCTTGCCGTTGCGCGCCTTGGCGTCCGGGGCGGTTTTCGTGCGTCCAACCGGACTGGCTTCGCCGCCTGCGAGAAATCGATAGTAATACCAGGTGTCCGGCTTTAAACCCGTGGCGTCGACATGGACGGAATGGCCGAGTTCCGGCGTTGCGAAGGTGGAATCTTTGCGGACGATCTTCGTCATCTTCTCGTCGGCCGCCACTTCCCAATTCACCTTCACGCGATCCTTGGCCCATGGAGCTCCAGGCTGCGGAATGAGGCGCGTCCACAGAACAATCGCGTTCGGCAGCGGGTCTCCAGAGGAAACGCCGAGCGCAAAAGGATCTGCCTGAAACGACGGCTGCGCCAGAAACATCGATTGCGCGCGTTCCGGATAGGTCAGCGCGAGCAGCGATCCGCCGGCCGCAAGAAATCCGCGGCGGGAAAGGGCGTGAGTGGACATCAAAGTCATTTTAGACTGTCGCCATAACAATCATGCGAACATAAAAAGAATGAGCGAAACTCTATCCGACATCGGCCTCGTTGGCCTGGCCGTGATGGGCCAGAACCTTGCACTGAACATCGCAGATCACGGATTCAAAATCTCCGTCTACAACCGCACCACCGATACGATGGAGAAGTTTGTCGCGGCGAATCCCGGCACGCCTGGCGGCCTGGCCGGCCAAAAGACTGTCGAGGAGTTCGTCAAGTCTTTGAAGCGCCCGCGCAAGATCATTATTCTCGTCAAGGCGGGCGGTCCGACCGACGCGGTGATTCAAGGGCTGCTGCCGTTTCTCGAGCAGGGCGATATCGTGATCGACGGCGGCAATGCCATGTGGACCGACACCATTCGCCGCGAAACAGATCTCGCCGCGAAGGGTTTTCGCTTTGTCGGGTCGGGCGTATCGGGCGGCGAAGAGGGCGCGCGTTTCGGCCCGTCACTGATGCCCGGCGGCGACCTTGCAGCGTTCAAAGAAATCGAACCGATCTGGACCGCGATCGCCGCCAAGGTGGACGCCGTTACCGGCAAGCCGCTGATGGGCGCGACGCCGGGCCATCCGGTCGTGGGCGGCGTGCCTTGCACAACCTACATCGGTCTCAACGGCGCGGGCCACTACGTGAAGATGGTGCATAACGGCATCGAATACGGCGACATGCAGATGATTTGCGAGGCGTATTCGATCATGACCGGCGTGCTCGGCATGACGCCAGCCGAATGCGGCGGCGTGTTCACCGAATGGAACAAGGGTGCGCTCGATTCCTTCCTCATCGAAATCACTGCGGACATTCTCAAGCAGACGGACGCCGTGACGGGCAAGCCGTTCGTCGATGTCGTTCTGGACGCCGCGGGGCAGAAGGGCACCGGCAAGTGGACCTCGGTCAACGCGCTCGACATGGGCATCCCCGCCCCGACCGTGGCCGAAGCAGTGTTCGCGCGCTGCCTCAGCGCCATCAAAGACGAACGTGTGAACGCTTCCGCGAAACTGCCTGCGGCGGACGATGGCGCGGCGGCAGGACTCGATAAGAAAGCGTTCATCGAAGCGATTCACGACGCCTTGTACTGCTCGAAGATCTGCGCTTATGCGCAAGGGTTCCAGCTCATGCGCGAGGCGCAGAAAGAATACAAGTGGACGCTGGACTTCGGCGCGATCGCTCAGATTTTCCGCGGCGGCTGCATCATCCGCGCGCGGTTCCTGCAGAAGATCACAGAGGCCTATCAGCGCGACGCGAACCTCGTCAACCTGTTGCTCGATCCGTTCTTTTCGAGTGAAATCGCGAGGACGCAGAGCAACTGGCGCCGCGTGATCGCGCAAGCCGTGATGTCCGGCGTTCCGGTTCCGACGTTCAGTTCCGCGCTGTCCTACTATGACGGCTACCGCTCGGCGAGCCTGCCTGCAAACCTGCTGCAGGCCCAGCGCGACTACTTTGGCGCCCATACGTATGAACGCGTCGATGCGCCGCGCGGCAAGTTCTTCCACCTCGACTGGCCCGAACCGGGCCGTCCGCAGTTGGAAGTTTAAGAAAGCTTATCGCTCACGATGTGAGAGGCCGGTTCTGTCACCGCGACAGGGCCGGCTTTTTCATTCAGGTAATCGCTCAACCTTCGCGTGCCCATTCGAGGCGCGAGACAATCGACGACGGCCACGCGGCTGACGAACTCGAGCATTTCGCCGAGCCGTGGATTGAAGATCCGCGTGATGCCGCCGCCGAGGTCCATCAGCGCGGCGGGAAGATGCAAGATCCGCGGACGCTTGCCGACGGCGGCGAAAGCGAGTTCCGCGATTTCCCTTCGGGTCACGATGTCGGGTCCACCTAGATTCTGTTCGCGAGGCCCGCTATCGATGGCGTCGAGGCAGGCCTTGGCGACGTCGGATTGATGAATGGGGTTGGTCCGCGCTTTGCCATCGCCGAGCACGATCATGAGTCCTCGCCGGGCCATGGGAATGAAATCGTGGAAAGCCGAATAGATCCCGGTCGGACGCAGAATCGAGTAACGCAGACCCGAGGCTTGCAGCGCGTTGATGAATTCCTCATGCGCGAGGATGTAGGACGTGCTCGCGTAACCGGTCTCGACATGCGCCGCAACATAGATGAAGTGCTCGACAGCGGCGCGTTTGGCCGCCTTGAGCAGGTTGAGGTTGCCACCGAGATCGATCGCGCGAAAACTGCGCCGATCCGGATTCGACATCGCGACCGAGGCGCCAAGCGCCGAAATCACCACCTCATGTCCTGCAAGTTCCGGCACGCCCTGTGTCGCGTCAAAGGGGATCGCGCGGTCCGCAATGCCTTGCAGTTGCGCGGCGTGGCGTGACAGGGCGGAAACCCTGTGCCCCCGCTCCTTGGCTTGGCGCACGACCTCCCGGCCCACCGAGCCAGTAGCGCCCGCGACCAGGATTGCCGGTTTCATCGATGCCGCCTCAGTCCTTGCAACTGCAGATGCAGCGCGCGCCGGAACGATTCGATAGCCTGCTCGTAGCTGAGGCTGCCCGACAGCCAGACGATGAGCAGAAAGAAATGGATGCCGAACAGCAGCGTGGCGGCTTCGCTGGGTTGAAAGTGCTCGCCCAGTTCGCCGCGCTTTTGCGCGACTTCAAAAATCCCGGCGAGGCGGAAGTTGAATTCCTCAAAGCGGTTTTCGCGGTCCTTGCGCTTGTTGTCGCGGGCAAAGGTGAGTTCCTTCACGACGATGTAGGCTAGATCGGGCTGGCGTTGATGGTGCGCATAAAGCGCCTTGAAAATATGTAGAAGGGCATCCATCACCGGGGCCTTGGGCGGCAGCGTCTGAAAGGCCTCGCGGGTGACCCGCTCCAGGTCGTCTTTCGAGATCATATCCAGGAGGCCATGCTTGTCCTCGACGTAGTTGTAAACCGTGCCGAGGCCCAAATCAGCGGCTTTGGCGATCTGGCGGATGGTGGTCTTTTCGAATCCTTGTTTGCGAAACAGGCGGGAAGCGGCTTTGCGAATCCGCTCTTCATTCTGAATCTTGGCCTTCTCCCGGCGGCCAAGTTCCTTTTCTGGCATGAACATGATCGTATCTGAACATGTTCATTATTGTCAAATACTTGCGCGCCGGATTACAATCCTATGCATGCGGCAACTTGCAGGCGTTCTTTCAATCGTAAGTCTTTGTGTGAGCGGACGGGAACCGGTCCGCGGCCGCAGGGCAATGGTCACAGTGCAGGAGCCCATCGCTTCGGATGTGGGCATCGAGATCCTGAAGAAGGGCGGCAATGCCGTGGATGCGGCGGTTGCGATCGGTTTCGCCCTTGCAGTCACCTATCCGTACGCAGGCAATCTCGGCGGGGGCGGCTTCATGCTGGTCCGCCTTGCTGACGGCCGGTCCACGTTCATCGACTTCCGCGAGAAGGCGCCCGCCTCCGCATCACGCGACATGTACCTCGACGCGTCGGGCAAGCCCACTCGCGATAGCCTCGTGGGTTGGCGCGCGTCAGGCGTCCCCGGCACCGTTCGCGGACTCGAAGCCGCCCACAAGAAGTTCGGCAAGCTGCCATGGGATCAACTCCTGGCGCCGGCCGTGAAACTATCCGGCGAAGGCTTCACCGTATCGTACGCCTTCGCGCAGTCTCTCCACCACGAGTCGGCGGCGCGCCTGCTCGGACAGTTCCCTGAATCGAAGCGGATCTTTCTCAAGGACGGCGCCTATTACGAACCCGACGAGAAACTGATGCAACCGGAGCTGGCGCGAACCTTGGCCCGCATTGCGAAATCCGGCTCCAAGGACTTCTACGAAGGAGAGACAGCGCGCATCCTCACCGCGGAAATGGCGAAGAACGGCGGCCACATCACGCTCGCCGATTTACAGTCGTACCAGGCGGCGGAACGCAAGCCCCTCGAAGGTTCTTATAAGGGGTACGGCATCGTCACTGCGCCTCCGCCGTCGTCGGGGGGCATCGGCATTTTACAGATGATGGGAATGCTCGAAAACTCCGGATATGAAAAGAACGGCCACGGTTCCGCCGCGGCGATCCATTATGTTGCGGAGGCGATGCGGCGCTACTACGCCGATCGCAGCGAGTATCTGGGCGATCCGGATTTCGTAAAGGTTCCCGTGAGCGGCTTGCTGCAGCCTGCTTACATTCGCAAATGGGCAGAGTCCATCGATCGCAATCACGCCACACCCTCCGCGCAGATCAAGCCCGGCAAACCGATGATGGCCGAGAGCAGCGAAACCACGCACTTCAACGTGGTGGATTCCGAAGGCAACGCGGTGTCTCTCACCTATACCCTGAATGGCGGCTACGGCAGCGGCGTCACGGTTCCCGGTCTGGGTTTTCTGCTCAACAACGAGATGGATGACTTCGCCGCCAAGCCGGGCGTGCCGAACATGTTCGGGTTGATTCAGGGCGAGGCCAACGCGATCCACCCCGGCAAGCGTCCATTGTCATCGATGACGCCTACGATCGTGACCAAGGACGGCAAGTTCTTCATGGCCGTTGGCGCACCCGGCGGCTCGAGAATCATCACGGCGGTGATGCAGGTGATTCTCAATGTGATTGACTTCGGCATGAACGCGCAAGACGCCGTGGATGCGCCGCGGTTCCACCATCAGTGGATGCCGGACCGGTTGGAGTTCGAAAAGGGCGTCTCGCCCGACACGCTGCGAATCCTCATGGAAAAGGGTCACAACATCGAAGCGGCCAAGCCAGTCGTTCTGGCTCGCGTCGAAGCCATTCTGCGTTCCGGCGAATGGCTGCAGGGCGGGTCCGACGGACGGGCCGCCGGCAAAGCTTCCGCTTGGTGAGGAGCCTCTAGTTTGTAGCTGGCGCGGTTGCGTGCAGCGCCTTATAGGCCTTTACGTACTTTTCCACCTTGGGGTGAGACTCGATCCAATTTGGCTGCGTCTGCGCGTCAGCGACGCGTTCCACAAGCAGCGCCGCCGTGCGGACTACGCTCTGCAGGTTCGGGTAATCGATCTTGTCCCAATGGTCGCCAGGGCGGTGATAGTCCGGAAAGATCCAGGCCACGGCGACCGTCAACGCAGGAATGCCCGCGTCGGCTAATGCTTGATTGTCGCTGCGCGCGAAGAAGGAATCGCTATTCTTCTCGTGCCTCCACGCCTCGACTCCCGTGGCTTTGCCCGCATCGATCATGGCGTCGCCGAGGGTCGTGTAGTCAAATCCGCTGGCGGTGATCTTGCCGGCCCGCGGACCCTCGTTGTCGTCCGTCCTCCCCATATGTTCGAAGTTCAAGTTGGCGACGGTATCGCGCAGCGGGAAGATTGGATGCGACGCGTAGTAGCGAGAGCCCAGCAGGCCCTTTTCCTCGCCAAAATACGTCATGAACACAAGCGATCGCTTGGGCCGCTCTTTCGCCGCCGCGAACGCTTCGGCCAGGGCCAGCACGGTCGAGACTCCGCTCGCATCGTCATTGGCGCCGTTGTTAATGCGGTCGCCATCTCCGCGCGGCGCGACGCCGATGTGGTCGTAATGCGCGGTTAGCAGGATGACTTGGTTCACGAGCGCAGGGTCGCTGCCGGAGATTTTGGCGACGACATTGCGCAATTGGATGGACTCTTCCACGGGCGCTGCGATGTTCACGCTCAGCTTTGCGCTGGTCGCGCCTTCGGACAGCTCGCCCGCGAGTTTGCTGAAGTCCGAATCAGACGTCGTGACAATGGCGGTCGCAGGGCCCTTAGGCGCCGAAGGGTCGCGCAATCGATAGTTCTGATTGAAGAAGAAGCCGGGCGTCACGACAATGGCCGGTTCGAGCGCCAGCAGGTCGTCCCGCCGCGCCATGATTCCGGGCGTGCGTTGCTGGGTGAAGAGCACCACCGCCTTGCCGCGAATCGCCTCTTTGGCCGGTAACTCGGTCTTTTCGTCGGAGATCGACACCTTCACCACCTCGAGATTCGAAGCCTGCATCGCGGCCTGTGTGATGGGCGTGACCTTGGCGCCGCTCGATTCCCAACTCTTGCCGTCTGAAAGCTCGAGGCGAATTCGGAACCCATCCATGGGCTGGGTGATCTTCAAATAAGGCGCGACCTGAAATTAGCTGCCGTCCGCCCCAACCGGCTCGAGGCCGAAGCGCCGGAATTGCGAGGCGATGTATTCCCCGGCGAGGTCGAGTCCGCGGGATGGCGTGTCGCGGCCTTCGAGCAGATCGGAGGCTAGAAACGAGATGTGCCCCTTCATCGTATTGGCATGAATCGAGTCGATTAGCCGGGTTTCCGCGGGACTGAGCGGCACGGAGGCGCCTGCGGCAAGAAGCGGACAAAGGGCGAGAGCGGTGACAAATCGCAGAAGCAGCATGTTTACTGGTCTCACTGTAACAGCAAGCAGGATCCGCGCCCGATGCATGGAGCAGACGGAGTTCGCGTTCACGGGTGCTGATAAGATGTTGCGAACTATGCAACGCAAACTCACCATGGCCCTGATTGCCGCGACGGCGGCGCTGCAACTCGCGGCAGTCGCAACGGCGGCGCCGGCGCCGCCCGTCGATTTGCCTCAAAAGAAACATCTCAATCTGGCCGCGATCAAGACGATGGTCGCTGCAGCGGAGGCCGAGGCGCAAAAGCGCAACGTGCAAGTCACCATTTGCATCATGGACGAGAATTCGAACGTGCTGTTCCTACAAAAAGCGGACGGCGCGGGAATGAATACTTTGACGTTCGCGCAGCGCAAGGCGAGGCATTCGGCGACGTACCGTCAGCCTTCGAAAGCCGCGGCCGATCGATTGAAGGGTGGCGATATGAGCGTGCTTGCGATGCCTGACGCGTTCCCCAATCAGGGCGGGCTCCCGATCCGCGTGGACGGTGTTGTAATCGGCGCGATCGGCGTGAGCGGCGCTGCGTCCGATGTGGACGAGGCGATCGGGCAAACGGCGATTGACGCGCTGTTGAAGAACTGACGAATGCGTTAATATTGAACCGGTGCGCGCCTGTAGCTCAGCTGGATAGAGCAACTGGCTTCGAACCAGTAGGCCGGGGGTTCGAATCCCTCCGGGCGCACCATCTAACCCTCCAGACATCAAATTGATTGAAAGTGCAACGCAAGATTGTTCGTCGAGAGTTCGTGCTCCTGGGCGGGTGGTTGAGATGGGCAACCCAAGCCGGCCGGTTTTCGGTGGTGACTTTCCGCGGGTTGAGGGTCAACTATTGGCTTGTTTGACGCTCCGAACTGCCGGCGGAGCCGTACGGACCCTCCTGGTCGCGTAAATTTTGGGATTGCCTTCCACAGGGGCATCGCCAGCGATTTTCAGCCTCGAGCTTTACAGACCATCCGGCGCGGTTGATGTCCTTGCGGAACCCCGAGTTCATCTAGGCCGAACTTAGAGAGACTTGGTGTGTGGGTCATATAAGACTCCAAAATCGCGTGTTGTGGGTATAATATAACCCAGTATGCCTCGCAGCACGCCATCGATCCTTCCCCGGTTGGCACGCTTGATATCCGGCCTTGGGGATAACATCCGCATGGCCCGCTTACGGCGTGCGCATTCGCTGGAGACGGTCGCCGAACGGGCAGGCATCACGCGCAAGACGCTGTACCGGGTTGAACGCGGCGATCCGGCAGTCGCATTAGGGATCTATGCGCGTGTGTTGCAGGCGCTCCGCCTGGAGAACGATCTCGCCAGTATAGCCGCCGATGACGTGTTGGGCCGCAAGCTACAGGATCTGAATCTGGAGCCGAAGTCCCGAGCGCCGAAGCGCAAGGTATCGATCGCAGGCGAAGCAGCACCGGCGGAACAGAACGAACCGGCTAAGCGCAGGAGGCCGCGATGAATCGTCCACCTGACATGGTGGCTGTGTTTGCAGACCTCGACCGGTTCCCGGAACCGCGTCGAATGGGATCATTGCGCCGCCAGGTTGGCCGCGGGGGTGAGGTATTTTCATTCGAGTATGATCGCGATTGGCTGAAGACATCAGATGCCTTCAGCTTTGATCCTGACTTGGCGCTGGTTCAGGGCCCCCAGTATCCGGCGGTGAATCGCACCAACTTCGGAACCTTCCTCAACTCTGCCCCGGATCGTTGGGGTCGCGTGCTCATGCAACGGCGAGAGAATTTACGGGCTAGGCTGCGAGGGGCGCGCAGCTCGATCTCTTTCGGATTGGGACTTTCTGTTAGGCGTTCACGACGAAACGAGGCTTGGGGCGCTTCGCTTTCAGGACCCGGCGGCGGGACGGTGGCTAGATACCGGAAATGCGCTGGCCGCGCCGCCGATCACTTCGCTGCGCGAGTTGCAGGCGGCCAGCTTGCACTTCGAGCAAAGTGACGAGGCCGGCGATGGCCGTGATGAAGAGAGGTGGCTCGCGCAACTGTTCGCTCCAGGATCTTCCTTAGGTGGCGCGCGGCCGAAAGCCTCCGTTCGAGACGAGCAAGGCGAGTTGTGCATCGCGAAGTTTCCCAGCAAACAAGACCGCCGCGACATTGGCGCTTGGGAACTGGTGGCTCACCGGTTGGCGGAGAAAGCTGACATTCGCGTGCCACCCGTGCGCGGCGTCCGTGTGCCTGATAGCGCCTACACGACGTTCGTGGCAAGACGATTTGATCGCACCGCAAGCGGACGGCGTCTAGCCTTCGTCTCCGCAATGACACTCACCCAAAGGACCGACGGCGAAGCAGGCGCAAGCTACCTCGAACTGGTTGATCTGCTGCAATCCCGAGGCGCTCATGCTCAGGAGGATTGTCGCGAACTATTCCGCCGCGTTGTGTTCGGCATCTTGATCCACAACACGGACGACCATCTGCGTAATCACGGTTTCCTCCTCAGTCCTCAGGGGATCACGCTTTCGCCCGCATTCGATATCAATCCTGCCATCGACCGAAACGAACTCGCACTGGCGATCAACGAGGTGGAATCCACGTGCGATGTAGCGATTGCGCTGGAGGCACACGGAGCCTACGGTTTGACCGCCGCCGAAGCAAAAACGATCATCTCGAAAATCCGCGAAGTGGTTGGCTCCTGGCGCTCCGAAGCGCGGCGACTTCGAATCCCAAGAGCCGAGCAAGAGCTGATGGCCAAAGCGTTCGCGCAGAAGGACACGCATTAGAACCGACCCCCAAAACCGAAAAGATTGGATGTGAGGACGAAATTTGCGCCCACCCCCTGATACGCAAAAACGCTCACTGACTGCCGGCTCGTGGGATGCGACCCTCGTAAACCTCACACTGATTGTAGAGGATCGCGGACAAACTCTTCGCCCGCACTCGGTCATTTTTACCGTTTTCCCGAAGGTCATAACGGGCAAAAGTCCAGTCGCTGCAACAATTCGGAGCTTTGGCGCGTGACGTGCACTTTCCTTCGTGTCAACCGATCGCCGCTCATTAGAAGGAGGTTGAACACATGATGAGAAGAATGACGATGATTTTAACGGCTGCCGCAGTGGCAATTCTGCCGTTGCTGGCGAAGGTAAGCGAGCCCGTCAAACGTCTGGACGAGGCCGCGGCCGTGTTTTCCGAAATCATGGCGGCCCCGGACAAAGGCATTCCGGTGGACCTGCTCGAAAACGCGCATTGTATCGTGATTGTCCCCAACTTGAAGACCGGGGCCTTCCTGGTCGGCGGCAAGTACGGCAAGGGCTACATGTCCTGCCGCAGCAAAGTTGGCCGCGGCTGGTCAGCGCCCGGGACCGTTCGCATTGAGGGCGGCAGCATTGGCTTCCAAATCGGCGGATCGCAAACCGATCTGATCATGCTTGTGATGAACGCCCGCGGCGCCGATAAGCTGCTTTCGAGCAAGTTCACGCTCGGCGCGGAAGGTTCCGTCGCCGCGGGTCCAGTCGGACGCACGGCAACTGCCCAGACCGACGCGCAGATGCATGCTGAAATCCTGTCATGGTCGCGCAGTCAGGGCCTGTTTGCCGGCCTCGCGCTCGAAGGCGCAACCCTGCGTCAGGACCTTGACGACAACCAGACTCTATATGGCCGCAGGCTGGAAAATCGCCAGATTGTGACGACTGGCGTCCGCACGCCAAAAGCTGCAATGCGGCTGATCACCACACTCAACAAGTATTCGCCGCGGGAACGCACGAATGCTTCTCCGTCGGAATAGCGACCCGAACGGGAAAAACGATACCCTTTCCGCCAGCCGCCGTTACCCAATGGCGGCTGGCGTCATGTCGCCATCTACTTGACGTCTCCGGTCACATCGCCCACTTACAAATCCGCGCAAACTCAGATTGGCCTTCCAACTGACCCATCGGCAAGCCGCCGGCGGGAGTGAATCCCATGGTGGTGTCGATGCTTTGCCGCCGCGGTCCGCCGCGAGGCTGGCGCCTTGGTTCGCGGCGCCGATGTGATATGTGTCGTTCCGGTTACGGGCTTCGTCGCGAACCGTCAGCGCGGAACCCGGCAGGCCGATACGATCGAGGCTGCTATGCAGCCAGGTTTACGGTCAGGATGGACTTCCCCTCGTGATCCTTGTGCATGAATTCCTACTCACATCCTTAGCAATCAGGTTTCCAAACACACATACCATTGTGGCTCACTGTACTGATAGTCCTGGACCTTGCTTTTTCCACCTTAGAAGAGGCGGATTTGATCAATCTCATCTCCAGCCGTCCTTTGCAATGGCCGATAGTGGCATTATGTAGTTACAGGGGCGCGTTTGTGTCCGTTCCGAGCGGAGCGGCCTTCGTGCATCATCGTTACGACGCAGTGCCAGGTTTGCAGGTAGGCGGACGGCGGGTTCTCAGTCCCGGCCGTTTCACACTCAAACGCACTGACGTAATCCAGATGGGTCAAAGGAAATCAAATATGTTTCGAAAACATGCTCTTCAAGCGGCAATGCTTCTTGCCGCTGCGGCGCATTCCGCCTTCGGGCAAGCCTCGTCGATCAACGGCGAGATTCTCGGCACGGTAACGGATGTCACCGGGGCCAAAATCGTCAACGCCAAGGTGACGTTAGTCAACGTCAATACCGGCCTCCAACTGACCGCGAATACCGTATCGAGCGGGCTGTACCGATTTACGGTTCTTCCGCTTGGCCGCTACGATCTCAAGGTCGAATCTCCGGGGTTCGCGCCAGTCAAGCAGACAGGCATCGACCTGAACGCCGGCGCGACCGTCACCCAGAACATCAAGCTCGAAGTCAAAGGCGTCACTACGGAAATCGTGGTGGCTGCGGACGCTCCGGTTATCGACCCGGGCCGGACCGACACGGGCCGCAGTCTCGACAGCTACGTAATAAACAATCTGCCTCTTGTTTCCCGCAATCCTTACAATTTCATCCTGCAGCAGCCGAACGTGAGCGGACGCGGCAATACCGAATTCGGAGTGCCGCGCAAGGTCAACGCCAACGGATTCAACGGCCGTATCAACTATCAGTTGGACGGTTCGAACAACACCCAGAGCGACCGCGCGGGCATCCGCCTGCTGCCGATTTCGAATGAGTGGATTGACGAAGTGCAGACGGTCAGCAACGGCTTCGCGCCGGAGTTCGGCAACACGGTCGGCACGGTGTTCAACACCATCACCAAGTCGGGCGCGAACGATCTGCACGGGCAGGGCGGCTATATCTTCCGGCGCACCGGCTTCAGCGCCCGCCCGGCGCTTCTGGCGGACGGCCGTCCAACGCCTGACGTCAACGTGGACGCCTTCAACGGCAGCGCAGGCGGACGCATCATCCGCGACAAGCTGTTCTATTTCGGTTCCTACGAGCGTGTAAAGCGCGATCTGCCGCAGACGGTCTCGCCCACTCCGGCTACGATTTCCGCCCTTGGGCTGCCTGCGAACTTCGCCGACGCCATCCCGTTCAAGCAGAAGGTCGCGTTCTTCCTGCTCAAGGCCGACTGGCAGTTGAACGCCAGCAACCGCCTTTCGATGCGCTATAGCGGTCACCGCAATGATTCGCCGTACAACAACGGCGGCGGCCTCGTCCTCGTGTCGCAAACCTACAACTTCGTCGACCGGTCGCATGCCGGCGCGATCCAACTGGTTTCGTCGCTTTCGTCGAACGCAGTGAACGAACTGCGCGTCCAGATCCCGTACCGTTCGCAGGCCCAGAATCGCTTCGAAGCCACGGGCACGGGGCCGTCGATCACGGTTTCGGGCGTGGCCAGCTTCGGCAATTCACCGAACGTCGGCTTCCTGTACGAAGAGAAGACCCCGGAAATCACTGAGAATTTCAGCTATAACAAGAACCGGCACGCGCTGAAAGCCGGCGGCTCGATCCGCTGGATTCCGGATAGCTACACGCAGCAGACCAGCGCAACGTTCACTTTCCCGTCGATTGCGGCCTATCAGGCTGCGGTTGCGGGTACGAACGCCAAGGGCTACACCTCGTTCGCTCAAACCGTCGGCGACCCCGCGCTCGCGTACACCTCGCGGTTCGGCAGTGTGTATGGGCAGGATTCCTGGAAGCCGCGGCCGAACGTCACCATCACCTACGGCCTGCGCTACGACGTCTTCAGCCCGCCGTCGGCGAACGCGAATTCCCCGTTCAGCTACTCGAAGAGCTTCCGCACGGACAAGAACAACTTCGCGCCGCGCCTGGGCGCTTCGGTTGGCCTCGGCAAGTGGGTGGTGCGCGCCAGCGGCGGCATCTTCTACGACCCCTTCCAGACCGATCAGTACCGCAAGTCGATTCTGCAGAACGGCTCGCCGATCTTCTTCTCGATCAACGTTCCTCCGACATCGGCGTTTGCGCCTTCGTTCCCGAACGTGTTCAGCGGCATTCCGTCGGGCTTCGTGCTCTCGGCGCAGGATATCAACACCGTTTCGCCGGATTTCGCGACCCTGTATTCCGCAAACGCCAACGTGTCGGTTTCGCGCGAGCTCGGAGCGAAGGCGGGCTTTACGGCCACCTACCTCTACACGCGCGGCAACCGTTTGCCGGTCTGGAGCAACATCAATCTGATTCCCAACGGCTTGACGCTCGCCGACGGCCGTCCGATCTTCGGCACGGGCCGCGTCAACAGCCAGTTCAACAACATTCTGGTGGCGCAATCGGTCGGACAGTCCGTTTATAACGGCCTGAACTTCCGTTTTGAAAAGCGTTTTTCGCATGGCTTTGACGCCTTCGCAACCTGGACGTGGTCTCATGCGATCGACGATGCGCCGGAACAGAACAACATCGACTCGGGCGCCAACTTTCTGTCGGATATCACCAACCGCCGCCGCGATCGCGGCAATTCGCTCACCGACCGGCGCCACGCGTTCAACGCCAACGCCGTCTGGGCGCCGGAATCCAAGGTCAATTCGAAGGCCCTACAGTATCTGTTGAGCAACAACCGCATCGCGCTGCTGTTCAACGCGCAGACGGGTGAGAATTTCAACCAGGGCAGCAACCGGATTTTGAATGGCGACACGTCGTCGGGCGCAGGGTTCCAACGGCCGCTGTTCATCGGCCGCAACACGATTCTCGCTCCGGCGACTTCGGAGTTGAACATCCGCTACTCGCGTATCTTCCCGATCAAGGAACGCTGGAAGCCGGAGTTCTTCTTCGAATCCACCAACATCTTCAACCACACGAATGTAACGGGCGTGAACGCCACCACCTCGGTGGACGCGACCGGAGCGATCGTGACGCCTCCGTCTTTCGCCTGGACCTCCGCGCTCGATCAGCGGTTGATCCAGTTCGGAATCAAGCTGGCGTTTTAACCGAGGTCCGCTTAGTCAACCGGAAACCTCCCGCCTTGCGTCACCCGGCGCAGCGGGAGGTTTCTGCTTCTGGGTTGGGGAATTTCCGAGAAGGTTAACCTTTTCAGCGTTTTACACACAAATGGTGACACTCCTGGTGTGTCACCGATCTAGCCCTTGGACTATTCCTGCAAAACGCGAGGGGGATGCGCTCAGCAGTGTCAGCCATGCCGCCAAGTTCGCCGCGAATAGCAACGGACCCAGCCATTTGCGCGAGAATAGACTGCATGTCTTGTAGGCGATCCGGGGTTTTCTTCCTACTTTTCTCTCTCTGCGCGCCGCCGATACTGGCGGCCGATCCGCTGGACGATCTGGCGCGCGATTTCTGGCAATGGCGCGCCGCAACGAAACCATTGAGCGGAGACGATATTCCGCGCCTCGAGCGGCCCGGGAACTTCACGCCGCAATGGGCGTCAAACACGATTCCAGAGCGACTGTCCAAGCTGGCCGCATTCGAACAGCGATGGAAGGCGATCACGCCGCCGGGCTCCACTCCGAGGCTGGTGGATTACCGTCTCATGGGTTCCGCGCTGTCCCGCGTCCACTTCGAACTCGAAATCGAGAAGAGCTGGAAGCGCAATCCCGCGTTCTACATCGAGCAGACTCTGGGCCTATATTTCGAGGCGCTGCTCCAGCCTCCGCCATTCACCGCCAAGCGCACGCGCGAAATCGTCACGCGGCTCGCCAGCATCCCCGTGACACTTGAACACGGCAAACAGAATCTGACGGAAATGGCCGCGCCGTTCGCAAGGCTTGCAGTGCTCGACCTGAACGGCGCCGGCAAGAAACTGCAGGAATCCGCCAAGGCCCTCGCTCCCATGATCGACCCCGCGCAGCGGCCGAGGTTCGAACAGGAGGTCCAGCGCGCCGCGGCGGCTTTGGATGCCTACCGAACCTGGATCGCCGATCATTCTGAGGGCCTGCCGAAAAGCACCGCGGTGGGCCGGGACGCGTATCTGTATTTTCTGCGCAACGTCGCGCTGCTGCCTTACACACCGGAACAGTTGCTGCAAATGGGGCGGCAGGAATGGGAGCGATCGGTCGCCTTCGAGACCTACGAACAGCAGCGCAACATCGGCAAGCCGCAGATGCCGCTCTTCAAGTCCCAGGCCGACCAGATCGCGCGCGAGGATCGCGAAGAACAGACCGTGCGCCGATTCCTGGTGAACCGTGGCATCCTGAGCGTACCCGATTGGATGGGCCACTATCGCAACATGCCGCTGCCGCCCTATCTGCAGGCGCTCGGCGGTGGACTCGGAGTGACCGACGACCTCACCGGGCCCTCGCGCCTTAAGGAAAACGGCGTCAGCTACATCCGCGTACCCTCGCCGAACCTAGGTTATTTTTCGTTATCGACGGCGAAGGACCCGCGGCCGATTCTTGTGCATGAAGGCACGCCCGGCCACTACTTTCAGTTGTGCCTTTCGTGGGCGCATGAGGATCCGATCCGCAGGCACTACTACGATTCGGGCGCCAACGAAGGCATCGGATTCTATGCCGAGGAGATGATGCTGCAGGCCGGCTACTTCGACGATTCGCCGCGCACACGCGAGATCATCTACAACTTCATGCGCCTGCGGGCGCTGCGCGTGGAGGTGGACGTCCGCCTCGCGCTAGGCACGTTCACCATCGAGCAGGCCGCGGAATACCTACAATCCACCGTGCCGATGGATCGCGCCACAGCTCTCGAAGAAGCGGCCAGTTTCGCCGCGACGCCGGGGCAGGCGATCTCGTACCAGATCGGCAAGCTGCAGATCCAGTCCATGCTCGCGGACGCCCGCAGGCTGAAGGGCGGCCAGTTCAGCCTGCGCGACTTTCACGATTTTGTCTGGAAGAACGGCAACGTCCCGATTTCGTTGCAGCGCCTGGAGTACCTGAACGATCCGCGTGACGTTCCCCAAATCAAGTGATTGGATGACCCCTTCGAGGCTACGGTTTTACCGCCAGTTTGAAAACAAACAACCGGCTGGGCGCGTCCTCAGGCAACAGATACAGCAGGCCATCGTGCGCATCCATTGCTTCGTGTGTGTAGAGAACGCCTCGATCGGTTTTGCCAAACTCGAGGCGCGTTTCTACGCGTAGCGTCTCGGGATGCAGGAACTCGACAAAACCTGAAGTTGCGGTGAGTCCGCCGGCCACAAGGCGGCCGTGGCGATATTTCATGTCTTGATAATGGACTTCTGACGGGTTCTCGCGCTTGCGGATCTCCCGGCCGTCGAGCGTCCATTCGTAGATCTGCTTCGAGTCCCAATTGCCGCCGTAGAGCCGGTTTTTCGAGACTGCGACGCAACCGACGTGGTCGGCGACGGGAAACGACGCCTCGAGCGCCAGCGTCTTCTTGTTGCGCTTCTGGATCACGGCGGAACTGTTGCGCTTGTACTCGGCAACCGGAATCCATAATGACGTCGCATCGGCATCGAAACCGCCGGGGTGAAAGCGATCACCATCCTGAATCTCCACCTCGCGAACGCGTTTGCCGGTCGCAATCGAGTACTCGAAGAGAAATCCCTTGCGATTGGCGCGGTCCACCGCGGTGAGGAATAGCGTGTCGCCCTCGACGACGATGCCCTGCACGTGATGCGTCTGGCCCTCGAGGGCGATGGTGCGTTCAGGCGCCGGGCTCTGGCCGAGCAACAACAGGAACGATAGAACCAACATCACTCGCCGATCATCGCCCGCCAGTCGATCTCGTTGAGGAACTGCGGATCTTCGCGCCAGTCCGCTTTCACCTTCACGAAGAGCTCGAGATAGACCTTCTTGCCGAGCAGTTTCTCAATATCACGGCGCGCATTGGCTCCGATGTGCTTGAGCACTTCTCCACCTTTGCCGATCACAATTGCCTTCTGGCCATCGCGTTCGACGTAGATTGTCGCCGTGATGCGTGTGAGCGTTGGGCTTGAATCATCCCACTTTTCGATCAGTACAGCAGATGAATGCGGCACTTCCTGATGCGTTGCGCGCAGGATCTTTTCGCGCACGAGTTCGCCGGCCATGAAACGTTCGGGTTGATCCGTTACATAGTCCTCGTCGAACATCGGCGGACCTTCCGGCAGTTCCTTGTAGATCGCGCGGCGAAGTTCGGCGAGCCCGTCGGCCTTGAGCGCCGAAATCGGAATGAACGCCTTGAACCCCTCATGAATCGCCTGGTATTGCTGAATTCGCTGCAACAGCATTTCCTTCGAGGCCAGTTTGTCGATCTTGTTGATCACCAGAAATGCCGGAGTCTTGCTGCTTTTGACGAGGTCGAGCGCCTGCAATTCGTCTTCGCTGTCGGGCCGCGAGGTGGCGTCCACCAGGTACAGCAGAAGGTCGCGCTCATCGATCGATTCGCGAACCTGCTGCATCATGCGGCGGTTAAACAGGTTTGTAGACTTGTGAATTCCAGGTGTGTCGAGAAAAATGATCTGCGAGTTGGGTTCGGTGAGAACTCCTTGGATCACGGTCCGCGTGGTTTGCGGTTTTGAAGCGACGATGGCGATTTTCTCGCCGAGCAGTGCGTTCAGGAGCGTGCTTTTCCCGGCGTTTGGACGGCCGAGGATGGAGACGAAGCCGCACTTGTGCTTCGGTCTACTTTTGCGAGGCATTGTAACTACCAGTGTCTCGCAAATGTAGGATCTCAAATCCGGCATCATAGAATCTAGATCCGGTGATTGAACTCTCGAAGGTTTCCAAGCAGTTCGACGGCAAACGTGTGGTCGTTGCTCTCGACTCGGTCGATCTCGCCATTCAAAAAGGAGAGATGGTTTCACTTGTCGGCCCTTCGGGCTCCGGCAAATCCACGCTGCTCAACCTCATTGGCGGGCTCGACACCCCGTCCGGAGGACAGATCACGATCGACGGCGAGCGGCTCAGCGGACTTTCGGATGACGGCCTGACCCGAGTCCGCCGCGACAAGATCGGCTTCATTTTTCAGTTCTTCAATTTGCTTCCGACGCTGTCCTGCGTGGAGAACGTCTCGTTGCCGCTGCATCTGCGCGGTTGGTCCCGCAAGAAGGCGGACGAACGCTCGCGCGAGCTTTTGGAACTCGTCAAGCTCGGCCACCGCCTCGAACATCAACCCGACGAGCTTTCGGGCGGCGAACGGCAGCGCGTTGCAATCGCCCGCGCACTCTCGATCTTTCCGCCGATTCTGTTGGCGGACGAACCGACCGGCAACCTCGATTCCACTACCGGCTCTGAAATCCTCGCGCTGATCCACGATGTCCACCAGTCGCTCGGCGCAACGGTGCTGATGGTGACGCACGACCGCGGCGTCGCCGAAAGCTGCCAGCGCACCATCAGCCTCAAAGACGGCCACATTGTCGGGGACGAGCGCAGATGATCCTGCTGCGGCTCATCAGTTGGCAGTATGTCCGCAAACACAAGCTACGGTGGCTGCTCACCGTGGCCGGCATCGTGATCGGCGTCGCTGTGTTTGTGGGCATGCACACGGCGAACCAGTCGGTGCTGCGCGCGTTCCACCAGACGATCGACCGCATTGCGGGCACAACTCAGTTGCAGGTCACCTCCGGCGAAGCGGGCTTTCCGGAAGAAGCGCTCGAAACGGTCCAGAACTCGCCGGAAGTGCGCGTCGCGGTTCCCGTAATCGAGGCGTCCGTGAACACGGGATTGACCGCGCAAGGCAATCTGCTGCTGCTCGGCGTGGACATGACGGGCGACCGCTCGCTGCGTGAATACGACCTCGAAAACAACAATGACGAGGCAATCGAAGATCCACTGGTGTTTCTCGCCCAGCCGGATTCGCTCCTGATCACCAAGACATTCGCGGAACAGAATGGTTTGAAGAACGGGTCGAAACTTCCGATGGACACCATGGCCGGACGGCGTGAGTTCACCGTGCGCGGCGTCATGAAATCCGGCGGGTTGGCGAGCGCCTTTGGCGGCAACCTCGCGATCATGGACATCTACGCAGCCCAAAAGATGCTGGGGCGCGAACGGCGTTTCGACCGTATCGACATTGCGGTTCGCGAGGGCGTGGATGTGGAAGCGGCGCAAAAAAAGATCCAGCAGGCCCTCGGCGCCGGCTACCTTGTCGAGAGCCCGTCCGCCCGCGGGCAGCAGTTCGAATCGACCGCGAAAATTTACTCGCTCGTGTCGAGCGTCACCAGCATGTTCGCGTTGTTCGTCGGGATGTTTCTCATCTACAACACGTTTGAAATCGCGGTGAGCCAGCGGCGGAACGAGATCGGTATCCTGCGCGCCCTGGGCGCGACGCGCAAGCAGATTCGCGTGTTGTTCCTCATTGAAAGCGTGATTGCAGGCTTTCTTGGATCCCTGCTGGGCGTCGCGTTCGGCCTGGTGATGGCGCGCGGCATCGCGGCCTACGTCGGCCAGATGCTGAGCGAAGTATACGGCGTGGCGCAACGCGTCGACGATGTTTCCGCAGACCCCGCATTGCTGGCGGGCGCGCTGCTGGTCGGCACGCTCACGAGTATTCTCGCGGCGATCCTGCCGGCCCGGGACGCTTCTCGAGTTGACCCCGTGAAGGCGCTGCAAAAGGGCCGCCAGCAGATGATTGGCGCGGGCGAGAATCGCACGCGGCGCATTAGCGCAGGACTTCTCGCGGCCGCGGCAATGGGATGCATGAGCCTCGCGCGCTATCGTCCGCTCTTCTATCTCGGCTACCTGCTCGCAGTGATGGCGGCCGTGTTGTTCGCGCCCACCGCCTGCAACTGGATCACGCGCGCGCTGCGGCCGGTTCTCAAATGGCTGCGCCCGGTCGAAGGCGCGCTGGCGGCGGACAGCCTCATTGAAGCGCCGCGGCGGACCTCCGGTACGGTGACCGCGCTCATGCTCTCTCTCGCCCTCGTCATCGCACTCGGAGGCATCGCAAGGTCCAGCTACCGGGCGATACAGGACTGGCTGGTCGTGGCGTTGAACCCTGATCTGTTCGTCACCACCAGCGAGTCGCTGACTTCTCGATCGTTCGTGTTTCCGCAGGAAATCGGCGAAGGCATCGGCACGATCAAACCAGAAGTGGACACCGTGCAGATGGTCCGCACGGTCCGCGTCAACGTTCGCAACACCCCTGTGATGCTGGTCGCGGTGGATATCGCGTCCGTCGCGCGCAAGATCCATCTGCCGCCGCGCGAGGGCGACGCCAAGACGCTGTATGAGGAGACGGCCAAGGGTAACGGGATCATCATCTCGGACAATTTCGCGCTGCTGCACGGTTTCAAACTTGGCGAAATGGTGGATCTGCCAACGCCCGCAGGGCCGTTGCCAATGAAGATTCTCGGCATCGTGATGGACTATTCGGACCAGCAGGGCAGCATCCTGCTCGACCGTAACGTGTACATCAAGCACTGGAAAGACACGACCGTGAACGTCTTTCGCATTTACCTGCGCAGGCCCGCCGACGAGCCCGTGGCGCGCCAACGGATCCAGGCCATGTATGGCGGCCGCACGCGCCTCTTCGTGTTCACCAACAACGATCTGCGCGCCTACATTCTCAGGCTCACCGATCAGTGGTTCAGCTTGACCTACGTCCAGATTTTCGTCGCAGTGCTGGTTGCGATTCTGGGCATCGTCAACACGCTCACCGTGTCCATCTCGGATCGCAAACGCGAACTCGGCGTCCTGCAGGCAGTCGGAGCGTTGCGCAATCAGATTCGCGGCACGATCTGGATCGAAGCCTTCGCCATCGGCCTCGCGGGCCTGATCATGGGGCTCGCAGTGGGCGCGGTGCAGTTGTACTACACGCTCGAGATTTCACGCACCGACGTGGCGGGGCTGCGCCTCGAGTACGAATATCCCTTTGGAATTGCGGCCGTGCTGCTGCCGGTCATTCTCTGTGCGGCGTGGATCTCGGCGATCGCTCCGGCGGAGGCCGCCGTGCGAGGCTCGCTGGTGGAGGCCTTGGAATATGAATAAGTGCTTGCTGGCGTTTTTGGCCGTATCGGCGGCGTTTGCCCAGGATGCGCGCCAGATCGTGGAAGAGGTGCAGAAGCGCTCCCGCTCGAAATCGCAGAAGTACGAAGGCACACTCGAGGTCATCGACCAGAAGAACAAGGTCAGCGCCAAGCGCTGGGAGTATTCGCGCACGGGCTCGTTCGGCGACAGCAAAAGCGTGCTGCGCTTCACCGCGCCGCCCGAAGTGAAAGGCGTTTCGCTGCTCGTGCACAATCATCCTGACCGTTCGTCGGATCAATGGATGTGGCGCCCAGCCATAGAGCGGGATCAGCGGATCGCCTTGCAGGACCGTTCAACGCGCTTCTTCGGCACTGACTTCAGCTATGAGGATCTCGAAGAGCGCGATGTCAACCAATTCGACTTCAAACTTCTCGGCGAAGAGACCTTCGACGGGCAGGCGTGCTGGAAGCTCGAATCGAAGCCGCGCGAAAAGAAAGTTTCGCAGTACCTGTATTCGCACGTTTGGGTCCGCAAAGACAACTATGTGTACCTGCAGGTAGAAGCCTTCAGCAAAGCCGGCCTGGCGCGCCGCATCAAGTACACGGACATCCAAAACGTGCAGGGTCTGTGGACCGCGAGGGTCATCGAAGTGTTCGACGCGGTGAAGAAAAGCCGCACGATTCTCAAGTTTGAAAAGCTGCAGTACAACATTCCGCTCGACGAGAGCGGATTCACGCTGCAGGCCCTGCGCCGCGCGTCATGATCATTCTGCTCTTCGCCGCCTTGCACGCCCAACTCTTCGAGCAGCGAGGTTTCATCGAGACCCGCGCGCTCGGTTTCTTTGAGGAGGCAAAGAACGACAGCGGTTTGTTCGTGGGCGAGAGCCTGCTGCGGTACGAGGCGACGTGGCGGCCCAAACCCTGGCTGAAACTGCAGACCGGCATCGACGCACGCTTCGATTCGCATCGCCAGTTCGAGCGCGAGCTTCGGCTCGACTTCGAGGACCGCCGCAACCAGCGCCCCGCGTTATCGATCCGCCGTCTGAGCGCGCAGTTGCACAAGGGAAATTGGACCGCGGAATTCGGCCGGCAATTCATCCGCTGGGGCAAGACCGATCTGCTCACGCCCACCGACCGGTTCGCGCCCAAGGACTTTCTCAACGTCGCCTACAGCGATTTTCTCGCAGTGCCTGCCGCGCGGGTCACATATGAGAAGGGCAGCAACACCATTGACGTAGTGCTGCAGGCGCGATTCACGCCCAGTCGAGGTCCGCTGCTCGTTCAACGCTGGACTTCATTGCCATCCGATTTCGACAACATTGGAATTCTCGACAAGGGCGCGCGCTATCCAGGCGGCGCGCCCGTGGGCATCCGCTGGAACCATGTGGCGCACGGCTATGAATACTCATTCCTCTTTTACGATGGCCACAACCATCTGCCGCTCTTTGAGGGCAATATCGTTGGCTTCCTACCCCGCGTGACTGTGGCCGCAAGCCGCTACTATCCCCGCTTGCGCCAATACGGCGGCGACTTCGCGGCGCCGCTCCGCTGGTTCACCCTGAAGGCCGAAGCAGCGTATTACGGCAGCAAGACCCGCAACATGGACGAATTCATTCTCTACGTCGTGCAACTCGAACGTATCGCTGGCGAATGGACGTTCGTCGGCGGCTATGCGGGCGAAGCGGTGACCCAATCGACGGGCAACCGGCTTCTCTTCTCGCCCGATCGCGGACTCGCCAAAGCCTTTCTGGGGCGCGCTGCGTACACGATCGATTCGAAGCGCAGCGTTGCGTTCGACGCGGCAATCCGCCAGACCGGCGCGGGAGCATTGGGAAGGCTCGAATACTCGCAAACCTTCGGCCAGCACTGGCGCGCCACGGCGCAACTATCCGTCATTCGCGGCAATCAGGATGATTTTCTCGGCCAGTACCGCCGCAACTCATCGGCGGCGCTGATCCTGCGATACAGCTTCTGAGGCACTCGCGAACAACGGGATCGGCGTCGAGAGTTTCTGGTCCATTGACGGATCGCAATGCCGATCCCTGTTCGCTTCTGAAGTCATTAGCGAACCGACACCGTCACGCCGTTCTGCGCGGGATAGCTACCGACGTAAACAGTCAACGGCAAGGCATCGCCGGTCGGCGCCGTGTAAGGAACCTTGGCGTTCACCTGCAGCATGCCGGTAACTTGTCCAGGCGTGCTTCCCACGTACGACGTCTCGAGTTGCAGATCGCCAAGGAACACACGCACCGCAAGCTGCGGCTTGCTCAGTTGCTCACCGACCACGCGGCCGTCGACGCCGGGAGGATTGCTAACGCCCTCGCCGGTGAGATACAGAATCATCTCGGAACCCAGCAAAATCGGATTGTTGACGTCGCTGAACTGATAGTCCGGGGTGCGCGCAAGCGCGGGTCCGCGGCCCGTTTCGTTGAGCGTGAAGATGCCAGGCGACACAGGTCCCACCGGCATCGTGAAGTTGTCGCTGCGGCGGCCGCGGTACACAACCCAGATATCCACCTTGGTCCGGTCCGCGAGCGCATACGGCGCAACGGTGCGTATCTGCGTCGAGGACGATGACAGGATCGGCGCGGGGATGCCATCGAAGAAGACTTGCAAACCCTCGAGTTCGTTCTGATAGATGAACGTGTCGATATCCGTCCTGCCTTGGATCTCATTCAACGGGCCGATGCGATCGCCGCGAACGAGCACGATCTGGCCCGGCGAAACGGCAGCGGGTTCGAGGCTGGCCGCGTTGACCACTGACGTGATGGATGGCGCCGGATCGGGCGATTGAACGACGCCGAACGACGTGCCTGCCACCGTGATCACGAGCGTACGCTCGACGCCGCTGGCATTAGGCGCAACGGTCACGCCCACATTTCCCGGGCCAGTGCCTGCGCCTGGGACAGCCGATACCCACGGGAAATTCGGAATCGCTGTCCATGTGCAACCTTCCGGGGTGTTGACACGAAACGAAGTCTCGCCGCCGTCAGCCGTCATGGATACGAACGATGGCGACACGCTGTAGGTGCAAACGCCCCCACCCTGAAAGACAGTGAAGACTTTGTTGCCGACCGTGATGGTCCCAGTGCGTGCGGCGAGTGCCGTGTTCGGCGTCGCTGTAAATTGCACTCGCGCGTTGCCGGAGCCTGACAGGAAGATGGGGCTGGAGCCGTTCTCGAGCCGGATCCAGGGCACGTCGGGGCGAGCGCTCCAAATGCAGTCCGAGCGAACGTCGAAGGCATTCGTCCCGCCCTGGGGTTGAATGTTGATGAAATTCGCAGGCAGCGTAACGTTGCAACTCGTGCCGTCCTGCGTGAGGCGGAACACCACGCCGGGGGCCACGGTGATCGAACCTCCGCGCGGCGTGGTGAGGGTGTTTTCGTCGTAGTCGAAGATGACCGCGCCGTTTCCGACTCCTGTGGTGATGCCATTCGAACCGGGGCCGGTAAGGCGAATCCAGGAGGAATCGCTGCGCGCGGTCCAACTGCATCGGGAAGTGATGAAGAAGCCGCTAGTGCCCTTGGCAAGCGTCACTTTTTGCGTTGCGGGACTGAGGAAATAGTTGCAGGATGCGCCCTGCTGGGTGATCGTGAGCACCGCGCCGGGGATGGTGAGCGTACCCACACGCGGATCGGGCGAAATGTTTTCAAGGACGCGCACCACGAATTGGCCAACGCCGATGCCGGAGCCGCCGAGGTACACCTGCAGCCAATCCGGATTCTGGCTCTGGACGATCCATCCGCAGCCGGTGGCCGCGTAAACATTGATGGTGTTTGTGAAGTAGGCTGGTCCGACGGTGAATTCAGGCGGCGAAAATGAATAGTTACATTGAGCCGCCGCTGAGGCGGCAGTAGCGATCAGTATCGCAACCCAGCGCATGGCCTAGCCCTCCAAAAACAATATTACAAGAAAATGTTTCCGTCCGCTGCATCGCTGGCGGATTTGTAGAATAGAGTCAAAATCATGATTGCCCCGATCGGGTTGTTGATTTCCCTCTTCGTGCAAGATGGGCCCGTGGATTTCCACAAGGACATTTTGCCTGTTTTCGCCAAGCGATGCCAGGGTTGCCATGGCCAGCAGCAGCAGATGGCAGGACTACGGCTGGACCGGGCGGACGCGTCCCTTGCCAAGTCCGTCAGTAAAATTGTCGAGCGCGTCAGCAGCGAAAAGAAGGGTTTTCGCATGCCGCCAATCGGCGAACCGTTGACGCCCGCGGAAGTCGCCGCAATTCGCGCCTGGGTTGAAAAAGGAGCGGTGTGGCCTGCAGGCGCCGTTGCCGCCAACAAAGGGAACTCGCACTGGGCGTTTCAACAGCCGCGGAAGATCGACGGCGCCTCGATCGATTCGTTCATCCTCGCGAAATTGAAGACCGAAGGAATCGAGCCGTCGCCCGAGGCGGACCGCCGCACGTTGATTCGGCGTGTGACGCTCGATCTCACCGGCTTGCCGCCCACTCCCGCAGACGTGAATACGTTTCTCGGCGACGCACGACCCGGCGCTTACGAGCGCCTCATCGACCGCCTGCTTGCATCCCCACACTATGGGGAACGCTGGGCGCGCTACTGGCTCGATCTCGCGCACTACGCGGATTCGGACGGCTATGAGAAAGATCTGCCGCGCCCCTATGCGTGGCGCTACCGCGACTGGGTGATTGACGCGATGAATCGCGACATGCCGTTCGACCAGTTCACCGTGGAACAACTCGCGGGCGACTTGATCCCAGGCGCCACCGTAGATCAAAAGGTCGCAACTGGATTCCTCCGCTGCGTTCTGACCAATCGCGAAGGCGGCGTCGACCGCGCCGAGGCCCGCTTCGAGCAACTCGTAAATCGCACCAACACGGCATCCACCGTGTGGCTCGCCATGACCGTCGGCTGCGCGCAGTGCCACAACCACAAATACGATCCGATCTCGCAGAAGGATCATTACGCGATGATGGCGTTCTTCGAGAAAGGTGAAGACGCCGAAATCGACGCGCCAGTGGGCGGCGAGGCTGGACCCTATCTGGCCGCCTTGCCCGCATACAGGGCGAAGCGCGACGAGATCTACGAGCAGTACAAGATCCCCGAACGCGCGGCGCACTTCGAAGACAAACTTCGGGAGGCGTTCCGGAATCCAGGGAAGGATCTGGAGTGGGATTTCGCGCTGACGGCGTTCAAAGCGATGTTCGACCGGTACGAGCGTTACCTCACCGAGGGGAAGCATACGCCGCGCGATCTCGAGAATTTCCGCCATTATTTTGTGCATCCCGGCGCGAGCAGTCCGGAGTTCCGGCAGGACAAGAAGCTTGCCGGCGAAGTGAAAGAAGCGCGCGGCAAACTGGGCGACTTAGATAAAACGCTGCCGCCGTTTGCCCAGGCGATGGTGATTGAAGACGATCCTTCTTATGGCCCGACACATCTGCGGATTCGCGGCGACTATAAGACCAAAGGCGAGAAGGTGGATCCGGCGGGGTTGTCGGTGCTCGCGCCGATTCCGGAGGGCGTCAAACGCGACCGCATGGCGCTCGCGAAGTGGCTCGCGTCGCGCGACAACCCGCTCACGGCGCGCGTGGCGATGAACCGTTTGTGGCAGGAATTGTTTGGCAGGGGAATCGTCAAAACCTCTGAGGATTTCGGGCTGGTGGGCGACCGTCCGGCTCATCCCGAGTTGCTGGACTGGTTGGCGGTAGAGTTCATGGATCGCGGCTGGAGTTGGAAGCAGATGGTCCGGACGATTGTGCTGTCGGACGTCTACAAGCGATCGTCGCAGGCGCGCCCCGACCTTTCGACGAAAGATCCTGAAAATGTTTTATTGGCCAGGCAGAACCGGCTGCGCCTGTCCGCGGAACTGATTCGCGATGGCGCGCTCGCCGCGAGCGGATTGATGAACACGTCGATTGGTGGACGTTCGATCCGGCCTCCGCAACCGAAGGGCGTTGCGGAACTGGGCTATGGTTCCGGCAACAAGTGGGAAGAGACGCAGGGCGCGGAACGCTACCGGCGTGGACTCTATGTGCACTATCAGCGCACGACGCCGTATCCACTGCTCGTGACGTTCGACGCACCGGATTCGTCCATCGCCTGTTCGCGGCGGCGCGTTTCGAACACCGCACTGCAGGCGCTCAATCTCATGAACGACCCGGTATTCTTTGAAGCCGCGCAGAACCTGGCCGCGCGCGTACTGCGCGAGTCCGCGGGGACCTCGCTACAGCAACGCCTCGACTTCGCGTTTGCGCTGTGTGCGTCGCGCTCTCCGTCCTCGCGCGAGGTCGAGCGATTGACGCAACTGTACACGCAGTATCAGGCGAAGCTCGACGACGAAACGGCAAAGAAGTGGATGCCCGCGCCGCCCGACGGCGTTTCCATTCGCGAAGCAGCCGCTTGGACTGGACTCAGCCGCGTCCTTCTCAACCTCGACGAATTCATTACGCGGGAGTAACAACCATGTCGAAGATTCACACCAGACGATCGTTCTTCCGCACGGCGGGCCTTGGCCTCGAAACCATGGCGTTGGGGAGCCTGCTGGCAGGCGATGGCCGCGCAGCGGTGACCGATCCGCTCGCTCCGAAGAAGCCTCATTTCCCGGGCAAAGCGAAGAACGTCATCTTTCTGTTCATGGAAGGCGCGCCGAGTCAGATGGATCTTTTCGATCCCAAGCCGGAACTCGCCAAATGGGCCGGGAAACCACTGCCGGAATCCCTCATCAGTCAAACCAAGCTCGCCTTCATCAAGAAAGACGCTACCGTGCTGCCGAGTTCGCGAACGTTCAAACCGTATGGCCAGTGCGGCATGGAACTTTCGGATTACATCCCCGGCATCGCGTCCTGCGCCGATGACATTTGCCTGGTGCGATCCATGAATACGGACGCGTTCAATCATCACCCCGGCCAGCTTTTATTGATGACGGGCTTCATGAATGCGGGCCGGCCCTCCTTCGGATCGTGGGTAACTTACGGGCTCGGCAGCGAGTCGCAGAACCTGCCGGGATTCGTGGTGTTGAGTTCGGGCGCGGGCACCAGCGGCGGCGCCACCAACTTCGGCAGCGGCTTTCTGCCGTCGGTGTATCAGGGGACGATGTTCCGCAACAGCGGCGATCCGATTCTGTACTTGTCGAACCCCAACGGCGTCAGCCAGGATCTGCAACGCACCACGATGGACGCGATTCGCGATCTCAATCAGGATCACCTTGCATCGACCGGCGATCAGGAAATCGCATCGCGCATCAATTCCTACGAACTCGCGTTCCGCATGCAGATGTCAGCGCCTGAGTTGCTGGATTTTTCGAAGGAATCGAAGCAGACCATTGACATGTACGGCATCAACAACGACAAGAGCAAAGCGTTCGGAACCAATTGTCTGCTCGCGCGGCGCATGGTGGAACGCGGCGTTCGCTTCGTCATGCTGATGCATGCAAGCTGGGATCAGCACACGTATCTCAATCGCGATCTCAAGAAGAATTGCGACATTACCGACACGCCGACGGCGGCCCTGATCAAGGATCTGAAGCAGCGGGGATTGCTCGATTCAACGCTGGTTGTGTGGGGTGGCGAGTTCGGACGCACGCCAATGGTGGAGCAGCGCATCACGTCGGACCCGGAAAACATGGGCCGCGACCACCATCCGCTAGCGTATTCGATGTTCCTCGCCGGGGGAGGCGTCAAAGGCGGCCAAGTGATCGGCAAGACCGACGACATCGGCTTCAACATCGTCGAAGACAAGGTTCACGTGCACGATCTGCAGGCCACGCTCATGCATTGCCTGGGCTTCGATCACGAACGGCTCACGTATCACTACATGGGCCGCGACTTCCGCCTCACCGATGTGGCGGGGAACCCAGTCAAGAAGATGCTGCTATAAACGGATAATGCTTGCCCTCTTGGCCCTTGCAGCCTGGTGCGGACCTCCCGCGGTCGCGGTAATGCCGCGCGCGGGCAACACCGGCAACAGCATCGCGTTTTACGATGTCGTCTCACTGCAATTGTTGAACCGCGTTCCGGATGTGGGCGCGGACATCATACAAATTTTGCCGCTTCCCGATGGATCGAAATCTTTTTTGATTTCCCGCAGCAGTTCGCCGGTGATTGTACTCGACGGCAAATACGGGAACCCCAGAGCGATCGGCGGACGGTTGGCCTTGGCGCCATCGGCTGCGTTGATGTCGCCGGACGGCAGCCGGGTGGTCGTGGCGGCGGGCGGCGTCTACTTCTTTGACACCGTAAGCGAGTCGCTGACCCTCGCCGACGGCCTTGCCGTGCCGGGCGGGACTCCGATCGACCTTGCGGTGACGTTCGATTCCAAACGCGTCTTTGTTCTCGCGCAGAGTGATGACGGCAAAATTCAACTGACAGCAATTGAAAACGAACGCATCGCAAATACGTTAACGTTGCCGGGCGATTTGAATTCTCCGCCCACGGGTTTGCTGATGGCGCCAAACGGCCGGCTTTACCTTTTCACGAATTTGCGCATTTACGAGATCGACGCGCGGACCAATCGCGTGACGCGCAATGGTGAAATCCTCATCACAGGCTATGCAGGCAAGGGCGCAGCGGCGAGCCCTGATGGGCGCTACATCCTGGTTCCCAACGCGCGCCCCGCGCAGGGCGCGACGCCGCTGTATCAACTGGACACTTTCAACAAGACCGCATTTCCAGCAAGCCCGCTCACCGGGCAGGATGCTTTTGAGCGCCTGCAGCCAACCCGCACGATTATCGGAACGGAGCAGATGATTGGCCTCACAAAGAGCGGCCGATTGTTCGACATACGTTTCGGCAATCCGAGCCCCAGCATCGTTCCTGCAAACGCCGACTCCTACTTCACCGAGGGTCCAGACCGCCGGCCTTCCTATTCGAGCGTCGCGTTTTCAAACGAGTTCTTTCCGCGCAAGATGGCGATCATCAAGACGGACGCCGATCAATCCGCGCTGTTCAGCGTCGACTTGCTCGATCAACGGCTGGCGCGCCTCGCGCTTGAAAACCTGCCGTGGCGGGTCGCCCTGGTGACGCCGAGCGCGCTGTCCGGCACGTTGCGGATGCTGCAGATGAACCCATCGCAAATCGTTCCCTCGGGCGGTCGATCGCCGGCGCCGCTCGTGGTGCGGTGCGTGGAACCGGAAGGCAAGGGTGTTTTCGGCGCGCCGGTGACCTTCACGACAAGCGCGCCGGGCGTGGCGATCGAGAGTAGCGTTGCGCTCGCGGGCGCCGAAGGTTATGCGCAGACGTACGTGACGGCAGGCGATGTCGCCGGGCCCTTTTCCGTCATTGCGACGACACCGGGCGCGCCGCCGGTGACGTTCACCCTGAACGTGCCCGCGACACCGAATGGCGCGGATTTGAGTGGACTCTTTGTGTACTCGGGCAATGGCCTGGTAGTTCGCGAAGGAGCGCGGGCGCCGCAGCCGATGGTGGCTCAACTGCGCGACCTGAACGGCAATCCGGTTGCCGGAGCGAGCGTCCGTTGGACGATCAAGCAAGGCCTCGGAGGCGCTAGCGGGGGCGGAGGCACCGATGCAAACGGACTTGCGAGGGCGACCTTCAACGGCGACATCGTGACGACGAGCACCAGCTATGCACAGACGATCATCGAAGCCTCCACAGCGACGGGCCGGGCGACCTTTTACGGCACCTCCGTGCCCAAAGACATTCCTGGCCGTGGCCTGGCGCCTGATCCCACAGTGACGTCGAACCTGCCGACCAGCCCCAGTTTCACGGGTCCCTCGGGCGGAGTGATCCGCAACGCGATCGTTGCCCGCATCACGAATTCCATTGGGCCAGAGGCTGGGCTCGGCATCCCAAATGTTGGCCTGCGCGGTAGCGTCGTTGAAGGCGCCGTCACTGCCGAATGCAATGCCGAGGTATTGACGGACGCAACCGGCGCAGTGGCCTGCGACTTGAAGCTAGGCCCACGGACCGGCGTTGGAACGCTGCGGTTCAACATGGGCGAGTTCCTCGACCTTCCGCTCGCGCAGCTTACCGTCACCGTCGGCGGGCCGGGCAAGGTCCTCATCGTGACCGGCAACAACCAGACCGCGCCAGTGAATCAGTCCCTGCCAACACCGCTGACAGCCCGTGTGACGGATGCGGGTGGGAATGTTCTAAACAACGTTCCGGTGAATTGGACTGTCACCCGCGGAACCGCTGTGCTCGATTCGGCGAGGTCGGTGACGGACAGCAATGGCAACACCTCGATCCGCGCCGGCCTGGGCGCGACGCCAGGACCGGTAACGGTGCGCGCAGCCGTTGACAACGACATCTTCGTCAACTTCACCATGACGGCCACGGTCACCTACGGCGGCTTGCGCATCACGGGAGGCGACGATCAACAAGCGCTCACGGGCGCAGCCTTCACCGAGCCTCTCGCTGTCGAAGTACGCGACAACGGGGGAGCCATCGTACCCGGCGTGCCGGTACAGTTCGCAGTTACCGGGGGTCCAACGATTCTGAGCGCTGCCTCGGCGTTGACAGATAGCAACGGCATCGCGCGAGTGACTGCCAGCGCTGGCACCGTTGCCGGCAGTTCGATCGTCACCGCTTCTATCGGACGCTTTGCTGAGAGCTTTCTGCTGCGGACCCGACCTCGCGCTCCGATTGTCGATTTGACGGGCATTCGCAACGCGTTTTCCGGCGAACCCGGTTTGACGCCTTGTGGACTCTCGAGCATCACCGGAACATTTCTGGCCGCCGGTGTCGGAGGCACGATTCACGCAGATATGAACGCAACGCTGCCAGTGGCGCTCAGCACGATCGAATCCATTACGATCGACGGCGTGCCTGCAGGCATTGTTTCCGTAACGAATTTCAGCGGCGTGGAACGAGTCGTGATCCAGACGCCCTGTGAGGTCAATGGTCCGCAGGCAGGCGTAACCATCAAGGCCGCCGGACTCAACGCGGCAACCGTAGCAGATGTCCCCGTGCTGGCTTATCAGCCGGCGATCCTTGAAGTCACCGGAGCCGACGGAAAGAAGTACGCATCGTCGACGGCTGTAAAGCGCGGCGCCACGGTCCAACTGACGGTCACCGGACTCGGCCAGACGCTGCCGCCAATCCTTACGCGCGCCCCGGGAATCGCGGGCCAGGCGGTGCAGGCGGCGCTCACGGCCGGCCTCAACGACCAGGGCGTGCGCATCGTGCGGGCCGAGTACGCGGCCGGCCAGGCAGGCGTGTACATCGTGGAAATCGAGATCCCGCCGGACGCCGCGGCGGGTTCGTATCAACCGGTGGTGATCGGGCTGACTCCTCCGAACGGCGGCGAGCCCTTGTACTCTCCCGCCGCGTATCTGATGATCGAATAAAGAATGTCCAGCCGAATTCTGGTAGTGGAAGACGAGCCTGCGATCCTGCGAGGATTGCAGGACAACCTGCGCCTCGAGTCCTTCGAGGTCCTCACGGCGTCCGACGGTGAAACCGGGTACCGCCACGCCATCGACTCGAAGCCGGACCTCATTATTCTCGACCTCATGCTGCCTAAGATGAGCGGCTATGAGATCTGCCGCAAGCTGCGCGGCGCAGGCGTGAACACGCCTATTCTGATTCTCACGGCGCGCGGCGAAGAGACCGATCGCGTTCTTGGCCTCGACTTGGGCGCCGACGATTACGTCACCAAACCGTTCTCGATTCGTGAGCTCCTCGCGCGCGTTCGCGCCCTGCTGCGGCGCGCGCAACCGTCCACCGCGGCGGAGCCGATGCAACATCTGCGCTTCGGCGGCACGGTGCTCGATTTTCAAAAGTACGAGGCTCTCAAGGACGGCCAACCCGTGGACCTCACGCGCAAGGAATTCGGCATCGTGCGCTTTCTCGCGTCACGCCCTGGCATCGTGGTGAGCCGCGATGAATTGCTCAATGAAGTCTGGGGTTACGACGCGTATCCGACCACGCGCACCGTGGACAACCACATCGCGAGCCTCCGCGCCAAGCTCGAACCTGATGTAGCGAACCCCAAACACTTTCTCACCGTGCATGGCGTTGGCTACAAGTTTCAATCCTGAGGCACGATCGCGGCAGCCGATGGCGGGCTGCCGAGCGACACGAGCGTTACGCCAGCCAGCACCAGCGCCGCCCCAGCCATCTGCAATGCCGTAACGGGCTCGCCAACGGTCCAATGGCCGAGCCAGATCGTCGCGATGGGACCCACCGTACCAATGATGCCGACACGGCCGGGGCCGATGCGGCGGATGGCTTCGGCGGTCCACCAGATGGGGAGCGCGGTGGCAAGCAAGCCGAGCAGAAAGCTCAGCCACATCACGCGCGGAGATTGATCGAGCAGCGCTTTCGCAGGGTGCGTGGCGAAGAAATGCGCGAAGACAAACACCGATGAAAATGTCACGGACAGTGAGGCGAAACGCAACGAACCGGCGCGGCCAACGATGCGCCCGCTGCCGATGAGGAACACTGCATACACTACCGAACTCGCAAACACCAGCGACGCCCCGCGGACCAGCGCGGTGCGATCGGCATGGACATCGGCGAGAAACGCGAGGGCCAACCCCGAGCCGCTAACGAGCAGTGCGATGGTCTGCCGCGGCTTCACCGGCTGGCCGAAAAACATAGCGGAAAAGAGCAGGATCCAGGCGGGATACGTGAACAGGATCAGCCGTTCGAGCGTGGCCGAAATGAACTGCAAACCCCAGAAGTCGAGGAACGAAGCAAAGTAGTAACCGAGAAAGCCAAGTAGCGCCATGATGCCGAGATCGCGGCGAACCAGGGCCACAGCGCCGGCCTGTTTCGCGCCGATCGCGTACAGCAGCGCAAAGAACGGCAGCGCGAACATCATGCGTAACGCGAGCAAAGTCACCGCGTCCATGCCGGGAGACGAAGCGTACACAAGCTTGATGAAGATTGCCTTGCCGGCGAACCCGAGGGCCGCGGCAATCGCGAGGAAGGGTCCCAACCCTCGATTATCGGCCATTACAATTGAAGAAGACGTGGAACGGCTATTTCAGTTCTCTCTGCTCGGGTTGGTCACGAGCGGCTATCTCGCCGTTGTGGCTTCGGGATTGCTGGATCTTCCGACCGCGGTGCTGACGGGCTTCGCTCTTTTTGCGCGCGGACTGATGGTCAGCGGCCTCGTCGATTACCAACTCCCCGACAAGACCGCGCTGTGGGCCACATTCGTCTACATCCTCTTCTATCCGGTCGACTACTATTTCCTGTCGCACGAGTTCCTCACTGCAACGATCCATCTCGTGTTTTTCCTGTCGGTGCTGCGCATTCTGACGGCCCGGACGCAGCGCGACTACCTGTACGTCGAACTGCTCGCGCTACTCGAGATACTCGGCGCCTGCGTCTTGTCCGCGCAGTTCAACTTTCTGGTGTTTCTCGGATTCTTTGTGCTCTTCGGGCTATTCACGCTGGCCGCCGGCGAGTTGCGGCGCGCCTCGCTTGACCCGGTGACGACGGTGCCGTCACCTAGGCTGCCGCTGCGCCTCGTCTCTTTCATCTCACTCAGTTCCATCACGATTTTCTTTATCGGAGCAGGGCTCTTCTTTCTATTGCCTCGCACGGCGCGCGCCGCCTTTCAGCATTTGACGCCGTCGCGATACCATCTTCCGGGTTTCTCGAGCGAAGTCACACTCGGCCAGATCGGCGAGATCAAGCTCAGCAACGAACCGGTGCTGTACGTCAAGATGCTCAGCGACTACCAGCCGCGCGACATCAAATGGCGCGGTTCCGCGCTGCAGAGCTTTGACGGCAAGCGCTGGTACAACGCACGGTTCAAAGACGACAAAGTCATCAACATCGACGGCCGCCTCGTGGGACTTGTGACGAAGCGGCCAGTCAACACACGGCGCTTTCACTATGAAGTGCGCGTGAAAGAGATCGCATCCGACGTGCTGTTTTTCGCTGGCAAACCGGAATTCCTCTCCATCGACACGCCGCAGATCATCCGCAGTTCAACGGGCGCCTACCGCGCGCCGATGCGGCCGCCGTCGGGCTTCCGCTACGTCGGATACAGCTATCAGGACACGATTGTTTACGACAAAACGTCCGCGGAACCGCTCGATGCGGAAGATCGCGCCGAATACTTGCGCCTTCCGCAACCGGTGGATGATCGCCTCGAGAACCTCGCGGCCGAACTCGTCAAAGGCGAGCGAACCAAAGAAGAGGAAGCGCGCGCGATCGAGTTCCGGCTGCAGAAGAACTACTCCTACACGCTGCAAATGCCGGACCATGAGCCGGCTGATCCCGTCGCGCACTTTCTGTTCGAGCGCAAGAAGGGGCATTGCGAGTACTTCGCCTCCGCCATGGCAGTGCTGCTGCGGGTACGCGGCATTCCGTCTCGGGTGGTGACCGGCTTTCAGGACAGCGGCGAGGCGCCCGTCAACGGCTGGCGCATCATCCGTGCGTCGGATGCGCACAGTTGGGTCGAGGCGTACCTGCCTGAGCGCGGCTGGACGGTGTTCGACCCGACGCCCGCCGACCCCAACGCCGACCAGCCCACCCTGATGAGCCGCGTAACGCATTACTGGGATGCGATGGAAGTCTTCTGGAGCGACTGGGTCATTAGCTATGATCTCGAGCGGCAAATCGTGCTGGCGGCACGCATGCAGCGCACGAGCCGCGGCACTGGGACGCACTGGCTCGATGGACTGGCCTCGGGCGCGACGTGGTTCCAGGAAGATTTCCTGCGCGCGCTCAAACAGAAGGCAATTCCGTTAACGGTCATTCTGATCACGTCCGCCCTGCTTGGCTTTTTCGGACCCAGGCTGTTGCGGGAAGCGAGGCTCCGCTGGCGCATGCGCCGCATCCGTCCTGGTTCCGCCAACGCCAACGATGCGACCGTCCTCTACGAACGCATGCTGGCGCTGCTGCATCAGCGCGGCATCGAGAAGCCTGCCTGGCTGACCCCGGTCGAGTTCGCCGGCATGATTCCCGATCCGTCCATCGCCGGCACGGTCGGCGACTTCACCGAAGCCTACCTGGAACTCCGCTATGGCGGCCGGCGCGAGGCGGTTCCGCGCATGTTCTCTCTGATTGCTCGTCTGGAACAGGACGCCGTTCGCCGGTAATCCCCCGCAGTTCGTCGGATCGTTGTTCTGCCCGGTCTCGCCCACGGCTACACTGGGACTCTAATGATTCCCGCTATTGCAGTACAGGGCCTCGAGAAAAGCTACGGCGATCTCGAGGCGGTCCGCGGCATCGATTTTGAGGTGCAACAGGGAGAAGTCTTCGGGCTCCTTGGCCCGAACGGAGCCGGCAAAACCACCACGGTCGAAATACTGGAAGGGCTGCGTCCGCGCACCGCGGGCGACGTCAAGGTGCTGGGATACGATCCCGGCGTCAGCGTTCTCGAACTCAAGGATCGAATCGGCGTTTGCCTGCAGGCGACCAACCTTCCCGAAAAAATGAAGGTTCACGAAGCAGTCGATTTGTTCAGTTCGTTTTACTCCCGGTCCACCGATCCCAAGCGGCTGCTCGAACGGCTGCAACTTTGGGAAAAGCGCGACGCCTTCTATTCGACGCTCAGCGGCGGCCAGAAGCAGCGTGTGGCGCTCGCGCTCGCGTTGGTGAATGAGCCGCAGTTGCTGTTTCTGGATGAACCGACCACCGGCCTCGACCCGCAGGTGCGCCTCGAAATCCACAGCCTGATTCAGGAATTGCGCGCCGCCAAAGCATCGATCCTCATTACGACCCACTACATCGAAGAGGCGGAACGCCTGTGCGACCGCGTGGCGATTATCGACGCAGGCAAGATCATCGAGATCGGGACTCCGCGCGAGATTCAGCAGCGCGTGCTCGGCGACTCGATTGTCGAACTAACCACCGCTGGCGATCTTCCGGCGGACCTGCCGGTGTTTGCAGAGCAATCGAAGGCCGTCTCCCACGGGCGCACGCTGACCATTCACTCGAGGAAACCGGCGAAAACCCTGGTGGACGCCGTGAAGTGGGTGGATGCAAATGGGCTCGACATCGAGGATGTACGCCTGAAACATCCAACGCTCGAAGACGTATTCATCGAACTGACCGGAAAGAAGCTGCGGGAATAAGGACGCCATTGCCATGAAAGCCTACATTGCGTACATCAAACAGAATCTGCGGCTGACGTTTCGCGACAGGACCGTCCTGTTTTTCAACTATGTATTTCCCCTGGTTTTCTTCTTCATCTTTGGGCAACTGAGCCGCGCGGACCGCGGCGGCGCGGCGGCCGAAGTCGTGACGATGGTGCTCACCATCGGCGTGTTGGGCGGCGGCTTCTTTGGCGCGGGCATTCGCGCCGTGGTCGACCGGGAACAGAACATTCTGCGCCGCTTCAAAGTCGCGCCCATTACGCCGGGGCCGATTGTGGCGTCTTCCCTCGTCGCAGGGCTCACCCACTACGTGCCCGTTGCGATCGGCATCGTCGGCCTGGGGCACTTTCTTTACGGCATGCCTTGGCCGGAACGGTGGATCTCGCTCGCGATCTTCCTGGCTGTCGGCGTGGTGGCGTTTCGCGCCATTGGCGGCATCATCGCGTCGGTGTCGAACTCGATGGCCGAGAGTCAGATCATCATTCAACTGCTGTATTTTCCGATGCTGTTCCTGAGCGGCGCCACGTTTCCCATCAGCATCCTGCCGGAATGGGTGCAGATTGTTTCGCAGTTTCTGCCGTCCACTCATCTGTTCAGCGGGCTGCAGACGATTCTGGTCCGCAAAGAAGGGCTCATCGAAAATGGATTTCCGCTACTGGCGTTGGTGGTGACGACAATTGTCGGAGGCTTCATCGCGATTAAGCTGTTCCGCTGGGAAAAAGAAGAGAAACTTTCCGCCGCTTCGAAGGCGTGGATTGTCGCCGTAATGGCGCCGTTCGTCGCGCTCGGCGTGTGGCAGTACAACACCAGAGACAACATCGCCAAGGCCAAGATGGTGGACCGGCAAATGCGCCGGGAACGGTCGCGCCTGTTCCGCGATGCGCAGGTCGTCACAGGCGACGGCAACGTGATCGCGCGCGCCTCCGTGCTGGTCCGCAATGGGCGCATTGAAGAGATTTTTCCCGATCAGTCCCCCGACGGCGACAGCTTGAAGGCCGACGTGGTCGAGGCCGCGGGCAAGACCTTGCTGCCCGGGCTGATCGACGCCCACATCCATCTGGGCGCGCCGGGCGGATACATGGACTTCACCAAGATCGATCCCAAGGAAATGCAGGATCTGGGGAAGCCCGTGCAACGCGAACTTGCCGCCTATCTGTATTCGGGCGTAACCGCCGTGCGCAGCGTTGGCGACTGGCTCGACACGGTGGAAGGAGCGCGCCAAAAGGTGGAATCCGGCGAGAAGCCGGGCTCGGAACTCTTCTACGCAGGGCCGATGTTTACGGTGGAAGGCGGCCACGGCACCGAGTACTTCCGCGGCATGCCGGACGAAATCCGCAAGCGCGCCGAAGCGCAGATGCTGCGCATGCCCAAGGATCCGTCCGAAGCGCGAGCGCAGGTCTTCGAACTGAAGAAACGCGGCGTTCATGCCATCAAGGCGATCCTCGAAGCAGGCTATCCCGGGCGCCCATTCCAGCGCATGGATACGAGCTTGTACTTGTCAATCGCGGCTGCCGCGCGTGAGGCTGGCTTGCCTCTCGCGACGCACACGGGCAACCTGCGCGACATGCAGGACGCAATCGACGGCGGCGCGGCGTCGATCGAGCACGGTTCGTTCATGGAAGAAATCCCAGCAAAGATGTTCGAAACCATGAAAGCCAAGGGCATCGCCTACGCGCCTACTCTGACGGTCTACGATGCGCTGTATGAGGTGTCTCAGGGCAAGACCGACATGTTCGACCGCTCGCTTGTCCAACAGGTCGGGCCAATGCAATTGCTGCGGGACAGCAAGCAATATATCGGATCCGGCAAGAACAAAGAGTTGATCGCAGCGTCGCCTCATTTGAAAGAGGGCTACGAACTGGCCCGCAAGAATCTGCTGCACGCCCAGCAGGTTGGCGTCACGCTGGTGACGGGCAGCGATGCCGGAAATCCTGGCGTCGTGCACGGGCCGGCCGTCCATCGTGAAATGCAGTTGTGGGTGGCGGCGGGAATTCCCGCTGGCGTGGCGTTGCAAGGCGCGACTGTGAACGGCGCGGCGCTGCTTGGCGCAGGCAAGCGCATGGGTCAGATCAAGAAGGGGTACGAAGCGACGCTGTTACTCGTGGACGGCAACCCCATGCAGGAAATCGCCGCCACGGAACGGATCTCAATGGTGATGCTGAAGGGCGAACGCGTGGATCGCCCCGGGCTCTTCGACGACGGCAAGAAGAAGTAGACTCTTACACCAACCCCTTCAGATACGGGACCTCGGAGCGCATGTCGTTGATGCGCTCCACCGGGTCCATCGCTTCGCGCTCGATGAATAACTGCCCCTGGTAGCCGACTTCCTTGAGCGTTTGCACGAAAGCCGGCATATTGACGCTGCCTTCGCCGAGCCGGCGTTCCGTACCCAGCGCGTCTTTATTGTCGGCAGGCGGCCAGTCTCCGTCTTTGGCATGCACCGTCACCACGTGCTCGGCGAGCACGCGCACGGCGGGCAGAGGTTCGCCGCTTCCGTAGAGGATCAGGTTGGCCGGGTCAAAGTTGATCTTGAGATTTGCCCGATCGACGTCCTTGAAGAACTCGAGCAACACGTGCGCGGGCTCCTGGCCCGTCTCGAGCGCAAAGGTCTGGCCATGGTTCGCCGCGTAATCGCACACGCGCCGCACCATATCGCGAACCGCGATGTAGTCGGGGTCCGCCTGATCTTCGGGAACAAAGCCTACATGGCAGGCGATGCTCATCACGCCGAGCGCCGCCGCAAAATCGCTGAGTTCGAGCGTGCGCTGCAGGCGTTCGGCGCGCGTCGCGGGCGGGATGAAACCGACCGTACGCTGCACCGTCGGGATGTCCGCGTAATCTTCGCCGGTGTAGGCAGCAAAGCAGGTGACCACGGTGAAGTCGTTCGCCGCGAGGTCCGCCTTCCACTTGGCGGCGTATTCCGCGGTCAGCGCAACCTCGCCAGCCATGCACAGTTGGCCGCAGCGGACGCCCATGCTCTTAATTTCGGCCAGCGTGTCGCGTTCGGCCCAGAACATCATGCCCACTTCCAGGGCGTTCAGATTCGACATTCGATCTTTTCTCCGTTCTTCAAACGCGCTTCATTGCAAAGCAGCGCCAATTTCGTCGCCTCCGCGGAATGCACGGGGCTGCACCGCACCGGCGCATCGCCAGTGGCCGCGCAATCGGCAAAGTAGCGGATCTCTTCCGCGTAACCATCGTGCGAACCCTGCGGCAGCGGATGTTCCGAGCCGTCGGAAGCGTACAGCACCGGCGGCTTGCCCGTGGAGCTATATTCCACCGACCCGCCGTCGCACACCACCGTGTATTCCATCGAAAACGGGTATGACTTGGGATGGTGCCAGCCACCGGTCACGGTGACCGTGAGTCCCGAAGCATAGTGCAATTGCGCCGTGATGACGTCCATGCCTTGCTCGAGCGCCTCGAAGCCAACCGCGGAAACCTGCGCGGGCTTGCCGAACATCCAGAGCGCGACGTCGTAATCGTGAATGAGCAGGTCGAACACGCCTCCGCCGCTTTTGCTCTTGTCCTTCAACCACTGGCTCCACGCGGGAGCGGCGCAACGGCGGCGAAAGATCGCGTTGCGTGCGGCGCCTAATTTCGGCAGTGCCTCGTGGAGCGATTGGTACATCGGAAAGAAGCGCAGCACGTGCGCGATCATGAGGGTCTTCTGTTGCTTCTCGGCTTCGGTGATGAGCGCGTCGCATTCCGCGCCATTGAGCGCCATCGGCTTCTCGAGCAGCACGTGCTTGCCTGCGCGCAACGCAGCCAGGGCCACCGAGGAATGCAAGTCCGTCGGCAAGCAGATATCGACGGCGTCCACATCCGGGTCCGCCAGCGCCGCCGCCACTTCGCGATACTTGCGGACCTGCGAGAAATCGAATCTCTCTCCAGGGCCTCCAAGGTTTCCCTGGATGCCGCTCATATCCCCTTCCAGGGCGGCGGCGTTGTTGCTGCAAATGGCGGAAAGCGTGACTTTGGGCAGCGTCCGCATCGCTTTGATGTGGGTGCTGCCCATGAAGCCGAGTCCTAGAACGGCGATGCGCATAAGCTGTTATGTTATCGCGTCGCCTTGCATCAAAAGCGCGTTACTTCCGTGAACCCGAATCCGCGGATCTTCATGGCCGGCACGACCATGTCGAACGTTTCTTCGCCCGAGGCTCGCACGGCGGGCCCCAGCATTTCCACGTTCGCGAGCGCCTCGAGTACGCTCTGGTTGAAACGAAAGTTCCGCAGACCGCATGTGACCTTGCCGTTTTCGACTAGAAACGTCCCATCGCGCGTCATGCCTGTCATGATCTTGTCGTACGGGTCCACCTCGCGGATGTACCACAGGCGCGTCACCAGAACGCCGCGTTCGGTGGAGGCAACCATTTCCTCGACGGACGAAGTGCCCCCGGCGATCACTATGTTTTCGGGCGTTTCACCAGCGTCGTTCGGGAGCTCGAGTCCGTGGCCGGTGGGGGCGGCGGAAGCTTTCGCCGCGGCGCCGCGTGAGTATACGACGGCTTTCGGAACGCCTGCCTCGACGAGCGGAACGATACGGCGTGGAACACCCTCCCCATCGAACGGCGAACCGCATTGCAGCGGATGCGTCACATCGTCGGCGATCGCGATCATCGGATGGAACAGTGGCTTGCCCAGGCGGCCGGTCAGAAAGCTGCGCTGATCCGCGAGCGAGGTCGCGGAAAAGTCCGGCATGATCTGGCCAACGAAGTCGAGTACGGCGGAAGGTTCGAGAATCACCGTGTAAGGCGCCGCGTCGATCTCGCCTGGGTTCGCGGAGGCTCGCGCTTTCGACGCCGCGGATCGGGCCAGCGCGGCGGGATCGAGGTCCGCGCTCCGGACAGCGCTCGCCTTCGCCCAGCCGGAACTGTCGCTTGCCATCGCCGTGATCGAGAAGCGCGCCATGGTTTCGCGATGCATTGCACGAATTCCGCGGCTGTTGCAGACGGTCTCGGTCAGATGTTCCGTCGAATAGATTCCCGCGGCGGTTTGCCCGTGCTCTTCCACGATGCGGATGGCTTCGGCGACGGCTCTCGCGCGGGCTTCGGGCGAACATTCGGCGGTCGGCTCATCGAAACGGTCCACGGCTGGATAGACGGCTTCCACGGGTTCATAGAGCGGAAGCAGTTCCTCGTCGATCGCCATCGCCTTGGTGAGCGCGACAGCCTGTTCGACGCAGCGCTCAATGCCTGCAAGGTCGACTCGGTTGGTGGACGCGCGAGCGGTCCGTTTGCCGATCACGATGCGTACCGAAAGAGCGTGGGAAGTCTCCGAAACGTTCTGATGAATCGCGTTGTTGGCAAAGCGGGTGAGCGATTCGCTGCCCGACCGCCAGTGAACTTCCACATCGCGAACTCCGTGCCGGCGCGACGCACAGAGTTCCACGGCTTCGTATATCTGCTGAGCTGTCATTCGGAGTAACCTCCGCCCACGCGCACGTTGCGGAACCGCGACGGACTCGCGCCGTGGCCGGTGCCCATCACCTGTTCGGGCTGGCCTTTGCCGCAGTTGGGGATGCCCCACAGCGTCCAGTGTTCCGGACCCGCGATGGCGTCGCACGAATTCCAGAACTCGGTGCTGATGCCCGAATACGTGGGGTTCTTCAACATACGCCCGCGCTTGCCGTTCTTGATTTCCCAGGCGATTTCGCAGCCGAATTGAAAGTTGTAGCGCTTGTCGTCGATGGACCAGCTCTTGTTGGTTTCCATGTAAATGCCGTGATCGACGTCGAACACTTCCGCGAGCTTTTGTTTGCCCGGAATGAGGCTCACATTGGTCATGCGAATGAGCGGCAGACGGTCCCAACCGGCCGCGCGCATGGTTCCGTTCGATCGCGTGGCGCCGACTGCGGCGGCGGTTTCGCGCGAGGTCATGTAGCCGCGGAACTCGCCGTTGCGGATGATGTCGACGCACTGTGCAGGGACGCCTTCGTCGTCGAAGGCGAACGTTCCGAGGCCCGGCCCATGCGACTCCGTTGCATCGCAGACGACGTTGACGATGTCCGACCCGTAGCGCAGCCTGTTGAGCTGGTCGAGCGTGAGAAAACTCATGCCGGCGTAATTGGCCTCCGAACCGAGCACGCGGTCGAGTTCGATCGGATGGCCTATGGATTCGTGGATCTGCAAGCCCAACTGGCTGCTTTCGAGAATCAGGTTGAAGACCCCTTCGGGGCATTGATCTGCGGCATGCAGCGCGAGGGTCTCTTCCGCGATTCGCGGGGCGTGCAGCAGCATGTCGAGTTCGCGGACCATTTCATAGCCCTGCTGCTGATACTGGCCTCCGAACGAGGTCGGATACGAGCGTTTCTGAATCTCGTCGTTCTGAAAGCTGTAGGCCGAATAACCGGCCCCCGACACCGTGCGTGTCTGATCGATGAAACTGCCAATCGAGGACGCGAATATCTGACGCGTGCGCGTGAACTGCATCGAGCCTTCCGCCATTGTGATGCCTTTGCGGCGGCGAAGTTCGCGATCGATATCGAGCAAGTGGGCGAACTGCGCCTCGACGGGCACGGCAAAGGGATCGATTTCGCATTTCGACGTCCAGACGGCCTGATGAGCGTCTTCGCCGGCAAGTTCGACGTCGTGCTTTTTCGCCAGGGCGCCGGACCGGGCGATGCCGATGGCAAGGTGGGCGGCAGCGTCTATGCCGGCTTTGGTGAGGTCGTCGGTGGCCGCAAAACCCCAGCAACCGTCCGCGATCACGCGGATCCCGAGCCCTAGCTGTTCGGTGGAAGAGGCGGTTCCAGCGCGGCCGTTTTTGGTGGACAGGCTCCGGTCTTTGGATTCGATGACGCGGACGTCGGCGTAGGTCACTCCGGGACGCAAGGCGGTGTCGAGCGCTTGGAGCGCATAGTCGCGTGGCATGTGTGTTGAAAGTGGCGCGCGTGGAACTAGATAACTGACTCTAGTTTGACATCAAAACCATCTATACTCAGGTCATGATTGTGGAGGCTTTATTCGTGTTGTCATTCCTTTCGGCGGACCCGCTGGCCATCGGGTCCCAAGCTCCGGACTTCACGCTGCTGGATCAGGATGGCAAGTCCATCACGCTTTCGAGCTTCAAGGGCAAGAACGTCGTGCTGGTGTTCTATCCGATGGACGAGACGCCTACCTGCACCACGCAACTCTGCGAGTTCCGCGATCATTGGCCGAACGTTCAGGCGAAAAACACGGTTGTGTTCGGGGTCAACCCAGGCAGCGCCGAGAAGCACCGGAAGTTCAAAAGGTCGAAGAGTTTTCCCTTCCCGCTGTTGGTGGACACTGACCAGAAGGTCGCGAAGCTCTACCATTCCGACGGCTGGTTCGTGCCCACGCGCATGGTTTACCTGATTGGCAAAGAAGGCAAGGTAAAGTACGCGCAAAAGGGCAAGCCCCTGCCGGCCGATGTGCTCAAAGCCGCTGAATGACATTTGTGAATCCTCGACGCGGACACGATTCGGGGCTCCGCCCCCGGAGAAGTCCTTATTCCAAGGGGTAGAACGGGGACAGAGGGGACACTCCTGGAGTGTCACCAATCCAGCGAGGGAGGGTTTGCTGCCAGGTCTGTAGATTCATCATCTTTGCTAGTCTCGTCTACCCAAAACCCTTCGTTGTGGATCCGGAAATTCCGGTGTCCAAGGGGTAGAACGGGGACAGAGGTGACACTCCTGGAGTGTCACCAATCCAGTGAGAGAGGGTTTGCTGCCAGGTCTGTAGATTCATCGTCTTTGCTAGTCTCGTCCACCCAAAACCCTTCGTTTTGGATCCGGAAATTCCCGTGTCCAAGGGGTAGAACGGGGACAGAGGGGACACTCCTGGAGTGTCACCAAATGCGGAGGCGGAAGTCGCGCGGACTTACGCCCGCCATCTAAAGTAAACACCTGAGACCGCCGATGAATTGTTTGAGACGCATCTCAACAACGGTCTCCAAAGTTTATCAGCCTCAACTCTTGCATCTTGAAAGGCGATCCCTGCGTGGGGTCGCCTTCTTTTTGCGCTAACTTCTAGGGAGTGACTCCTGCCGCCGCCAACAAGGCCGCCGACCTCCCCCTGCATTCCAACACCCCGCTCGCCTGGGGACTTCGCGTGCTCGCCGACCCCATCGCGCTGCTCAACGACCATGCCTTTCTCGAAAAGAAGGCCGCCAACAACGCCATGGACCTCATGACTCGCTGGCCCGACAACGACTGGATTCCCGGCTGGGTCGAAACCATGACCGGCGTGGCCCGCGACGAGGCCGCCCATCTCGCCCAGGTCACCCGCATCCTCATGCGCCGCGGAGGCCGGTTGAGCCGCGTCCACAAGAACCAATACGCCAATGATTTGAGGCAGTTAGTCCGCCGCGGCGAAGCTGGCGAAACCGTCGACCGCCTGCTCATTTCCTCGTTGATCGAGGCTCGTTCCTGTGAACGTTTTGCCGTCCTAGCCGAGGCCGCAGCCTCGCTCGGCGACGAGGAGCTCGCGGCATTCTACAAGGCCCTGTTCTCATCCGAATTCGGCCATTTCAAGGTATTTCTCCGGCTGGCGCAGAAGATCGGCGGCGGCAAGCAGAAGGTGGATGCCCGCTGGCGGCAGATGCTGGAAAAGGAGGCCGAGATCCTTGCGGCGCAGGCGCCGGGCGCAAGGATTCATTCCGGGGTGATGCTAGACTGAGGCTAGTGGACGGCATCAAGCGTTTTTTCTTCTGGGAATACCAACGGGGCAGTTGGCAATACGACGTCATCGTCATCGGAATCCTGGCCTTCCTGTTTTTCACTCCCAAGTCCTGGTTCAAGGACGCACCTCGTGAAAATCAGATCGAGATGCTGTCATCCAGCCCGGGCGTTTATTTGCTCGATCCGAGATTGTTGCGCGATGTGCCGGAAACGAACAGGGTTGAGAAAGCATCCGAACTACTGAAGGCCAAGTATGGAAAGCGCCCACCGATCACCAAAGTCGAACCGATCCTCGATGCCGAAGAAGAAGTGGTCGGATTCCGGGCCCTTACCAATCAAGAATAGCCGCATGCCGCAGTTTTTCCGCTTCTTTGCGCTCACCGCGCTCGCCGTATCGCCCGCACTTGCCGATACGTTACAAGAGATCATGACGCGCATGGATCAAGCCTCCGCGGCGTTCAAGGGTATGTCCGCCCAGATGAAGCGCCTCGATCATACCGCCGTCATTAACGACACCAGCGAAGAACGCGGCGAGGTGGCCTTACGCAGGAGCTCAAAGGGCGGCGTGCAGATTCAGATGGAAAGCACCTTTCCAGACAAGCGGACGCTGACCTTCCAAGGCCACACGCTCAAAATCTACCTGCCGAAAATCAATACGATTCAGGTGTACGACCTCGGTAAAAAGCGCGACCAAATCGATCAATTCCTGGTGCTCGGGTTCGGCGTGAGCGGCAAAGAGCTGCAGAAACAGTACAACGTCAAACTCATCGGCGCCGAAACTCTGGGCGGCGTCAAGACCAATCGCATCGACCTTGCGCCCAAGAGCGTTGAGGCGCGGGAACTGTTTCAACATCTGGAACTGTGGATCCCCGAAGGGGCGAGCCACGCGATCCAGCAGAAGGTCCACCTCCGCGGAGGAGATTACAAGCTGCTGACTTACACGGACATCAAATTGAATCCTCCGCTGACCGATAGCTCATTTAACCTCAAGGCGCCGAAAGACGCCAAGACGGAAAATATCAGGTAAAGTAACTGTCAAGTGCAGCAGAAGCCGAAACAGCCGCACCTCCCGTTTCTAGATTGGATGCGGGGTCTCGCAGCCGCAATCATGCTGCAGGGTCACACCTTCCACTCCTTCATCCGGCCTGATTTACGCGAACAATCGCCTTACGTGCTTTCGCAATTTGCCGGCGGCTTTCCCCCTGCGGTTTTCCTGTTTCTAACCGGCGTCACCTTCGCCTTCATTCTCGAAAGCAATGAGCGGCGGGGCCTTTCGCCCTGGCAGCGCTGGACCGCCGCACTGGTCCGCGCACGCTATCTTTTTGTGCTCGCCATGCTGTTCCGCATCCAGCTTTGGGCATTCGCCTGGGGGCAAAACTCCTGGAAAGACATTTTCAAGGTGGATGTGCTCAATATCATGGGGTTGACGCTGTTTCTGCTTTCGCCCATTGCCGTGTTGCCGCTCACCGACCGCACGCGAATCTCCGGGCTATTCGGCTTGGCCGTCGCGCTGCTGGCGCCGGTGGTCTCGCAGATGGATTGGTCCTGGCTGCATCCCTTGGTTGCGGACTACATCAAGCCGAGCTACACGCTGTTTCCGGTCTTTCCCTGGGGCTCGTTTGTCGCGTTCGGCATCGCGAGCGGCAGCCTGCTCAAAGCGTGCAAACCGGACCATTTGGGCCGGTTCCTGCAATGGAGCGCCGTGTCCGGCTTCGTGCTCCTCTATACCTCGCAGTACCTGTCGAATCTGCCCTACTCGCTGTACTACAAGTCAGAATTCTGGCTCGACAGCCCTGGTCTGGTGTTCATGAAACTGGGCGCCCTGATGATTTTGGGCGCATTCGCGTACTTGTGGTCCCTACGGCCGTGGGGCTCGAACTGGAGCTGGGTGCGGCAGTTGGGCACCACGTCGCTGCTGGTCTATTGGGTGCATATCGAACTCGTGTACGGACGCTGGTTCGGCGCCTGGAAAGAAAAGCTCGACGCTGCCCAGTGCGTGATCTTTTCGCTCATCCTGACCGTCTGCATGATCGGATTGTCTATCGGCCAGACCAAGCTCAAGAAGCTGAAATCGTCCGAGTGGCGGACGATATTCGACGATCCGGCAAACACGTTACGATTCAAGGATGCCAACCGAGTATCAGCATCTACTGACTGAGACCACTCCTGACGGCGTGCGAATCATCACGCTGAATCGCCCTGAAAAACTGAACGCCGTGAATCGCGTACTCGAGGATGAGTTGCCTGCGGCAATCAACGGCGCGTCTGAGGATGAATCAGTCCGCTGTGTGCTGCTCACCGGCGCGGGACGTGGCTTTTGCGCAGGGCTCGAACTCGACCCGAAGAATATCGGCAGACTGACCCGCCCCGAAACACGCGCCGAAAAGCTCGACGATCTGGCCTGGGTCGGCCGCTGGGCGCTTGCGCTGACCGGATGCAAAGTTCCGGTGATTGCCGCGGTGAACGGTCCCGCGGCCGGGGCGGGAATGGCTCTTTCGCTCGCGGCGGACATCCGGCTCATCAGCGACGCCGCTGTGATGACGTGCGGCTACGCGCGCATCGCTCTGTCGCCAGACGCAGGCGTCACCTACTTTCTGCCGCGCCTGGTCGGCATGGCGCGCGCCACGGAAATGATTCTTACCGCGCGCGACATCACAGCCGCGGAAGCTGTCTCCACCGGGCTCGCCGCAGCCATGTATCCGGCCGCGGACTTTGCGGCGTCAGCCCGAGCCTACGCGACGAAAATCGCCCAGGGGCCGACGATCGCTCTTATTCTCACCAAGCGACTGCTGCAGCAATCGTTCGCCAACGGCCTCGAAACGCAGTTGCGCGCCGAGTTGGGCGCCATCAAGCAGTGCTTTGCCACGAGCGACTCGCCGGAAGCCATTCAGGCGTTCCGCGAGAAGCGGAAGCCCGCATTTCAAGGAAAATAGAAAAACATGTCGAAACTATCGGAGTTGCTACTCGCCAAGCCGGGCAAGAAGTTCAAGATCGCGGATGTCGATCCATCCGGCACGTACGGCTATGACGACAAGGAGAAGGCGGCGGCGAGGCTCGAAAAGAACCTGGATAAGCTGGCGATGCTGCAGTATCAGTTGTTCGCCGAATCCAAACGATCGCTGCTCATCGTGCTGCAGGGCATTGACGCGGGCGGCAAAGACGGCACAATCCGCCGCGTGATGACGAGTTTCAACCCGCAAGGCGTTAAAGTGACCAGCTTCAAGGTTCCGGCGGGCGAGGAGAAAGAACACGACTACCTGTGGCGCGTTCACAAAGCCATACCCGGGCGCGGAGAGGTCGCCATCTTCAACCGCTCGCATTATGAAGAAGTGCTGGTGGTTCGCGTGCATAACATCGTGCCCAAGTCCGCGTGGTCCAAACGGTTTGACCAGATCAATGCGTTCGAAGAGATGCTTGCCGACAGCGGCGTGCATATCGTCAAGTTCTTCCTTTACATCGATAAGGACGAACAGAAAAAGCGTTTTCAGGAACGCATCGACGACCCGTCCAAGAACTGGAAGTTTTCGCCGGCAGATCTCGAAGAGCGCAAATTCTGGGACGATTACATGCGCGCATTCGAGGACGCGATCACCAAGTGCTCCACGAAGCATGCGCCGTGGTACGTGATTCCAGCCAACAAAAAGTGGTTCCGCAACCTCGCGGTTTCGGACATCCTGGTGGATACTTTAGAGGGAATGAAGCTGCAATATCCCAAGCCCGCCGGCGATTTCTCGAAGATCGAATTCGAGTGAGGTTACTGCTCGCCGGTCGCAGAGGTGGCGGACGATCCGCCGCCCACATCGCGGACGTTCTTTTGCACCGCCACCGAGGCGAACAGGCTGAGCAGATAGGACATCGCGTAAAAGCCCTTCTCGCTCGGGGCGATGGTCGCGTTCCACAGGCCGACGCCAAGCAGCAGCACGCAAATCAGCACCGAGACCCAACACAGACCAAAGTAAAGGCCGGTCACTGGAATTCCTTCCATCCGGTCCCGCACGGACTTTTGCAGCGACACGGACGCGAAGAGTCCGTACAGCAAAATCGTCAAATAGTAGCCTTTTTCATTCAATTGCATTGTGGCGTTCCACAGCCCGATCAGATAGGTGATCGAACCCACCAGCAGGGCCAGCCACGATGCGCCGATAAATGCCGGTGTCGGCTTCTGTACCTGGGGCATGGTTCTTAGTATGGCAAGAATCAGATAGCGCGTTAAGGAGCCGGCGCGTACACTCAAAGCCGGTCCGACCCAACATCGTCCTAACTATTTCTTCTTTGCGCCAATGAGTCGCCAGGCCTCGACGATGTGTCCGCCAAGTTCGTCATCATCTACTTCGCTCAGTTCGACGCCGACCCAACCCTTCACGCCGACATACGGCGGGCGATAGTACTTCATCGGAGCGTTGCGGATGAGCGCCTCTTGCACACCGGGTTCCGCCGGAACCCACACGGCAACATGTCCATCGTTGTGATGGTTGTTGGAGAACATCGCGAACACCTTCTTGCGCACGAAAAACGTCGGCTCGCCATGCGACAGTTTTTCCGCCACACCGGGCAGAGCCATGCACAGCCGCCTCACCCGCTCCACTTCGTCGAATCCGTCGCTCATGGAACCATCATCGCGCGGAACCTATCCGCCTGCCCCTTCGTATACTAGAGTGAGAGACGGGCAAACGAAATGCCATTTTGCGTACAGTGCGGAAACCAGGTACAGGATCAAGATCTGTTCTGTGGACGCTGTGGCACAGCGCAGCCCAAGGCTTCCGGAACCGCTGGCGCGCCGAAGCCAGCCGGAGGAGCCGCCCCCGGCGTCGCGAGTGGTGGAGCCGCGGCGATGCACTTTCCAGGAGTTGACGCGCGAACGGCCTCGATTCTCTGTTACATCCCGCTCATCGGTTGGATCGCAGCCATCGTAGTGCTGGCCTCCGCGCGCTTCCGCAGCGACACCGAAACACGTTTCCACGCGTTCCAGGGCCTGTACCTGTTCGTGGCGTGGCTCATCGTGGATTGGGTGATCGGGCCAATGACTCACTTTTCCGGCAGCTTCATGGGCTTCAACCCGGCGAAACTGCTGAAGTTCATCATCTTCGGAACCTGGATCTTCATGCTCGTCAAGGTCAGCCAGCGCGAGAACTTCAAGCTGCCGGTTCTTGGCGAGTGGGCCGAAAAATCGGTTTCCGAACAGCGTTAATTCCGGTTGAATCAGGCCGGGCGGACCTCGCTCATCAGCGCCATCACGTTGCGATCGGGATCGTGAAAAAACGCCATCCAAAGATCGTGGTCCGGCATTTTCGCGATCAGATGCGGATCGCGCTCGAACGCCACACCTTTGGCCTTCATCTCACCTGCTGCCGCCTCGATCGATGCAACCTTGAAGCACAGAATCGAAGAATGGGTGGCTCCGTCCTCCCCTTCCGGCTGGGTCAACATCAGACGCACCTCGCCGCATTGAAAAAACGCCATCGTGGGACCAGCCTGAAACAGAAACTTAAGGCCGATGGAATCCCGGTAGAACTCGATTGCCTTGCCAACGTCACGAACCGTGATGGCGATTTGGCCGATGGATTGAATTGTCATGCAGCCATGCTACGGGATTCGCACGCTCAGTTCTTCTTGCCGCTTGCTAATTTCCCGCGGAACTCCCGTGGCGAGGCGGCGAACCGCTCGCGGAAGGACGTGCTGAAAGACCCCAGGCTGTCGAACCCGCATTGCAGGCAGATCTCGGTGACCGGCGCATCCGTCTGCCTCAGCAACCCGGCGGCCGTCTCCATTCTTCTGCGCGACAGATAGTCGCGAGGGGTTTCCCCGAACAGGCGATGAAACGACCGATGCAGGTGGAAAGGCGACAAAGCCGCCGCACGCGCCACATCGTCGAGTTCGACGGAAGAATCCGGCACGGCAGATTCGAGAAACTCACGAGCCGTGCGCAGCCGGCGCGCCAATTCCACGCGCGTCGATGCCTTCGCCGCAGGAAGCCTGCCTAACATGCGTTCCATTTCCGGCCGCAAATACGCAAGCCCTTCGGCGAGCGCCAGCAGACTGGACTCGTCGATTACTCCACCGCCCGCGATCGCTGCATACATCCGGTCCAGAATCGGCTGGATCAGCGAATCGCGAGCGTGAATCGTTTCCCGAAACAAAACGGGGCAGGAGGCGGCAGGCTCATCGAGCAGCACGCCGCAACACGCCGTCGTGGAACGCCAGGCGTCCTCCACAAAGCCCCGCCGAAAGAACACGCAAAACGTTTCCACCGGGCGCGTGGACTCAATCGTTATCGAATACGGCTGCCGGTCGTTGAGCAGCAAATAACCGCTGCGTGGATCCAACTCGAACCGCTGGCCCGCGGCGCGCCACTCGCCACGCCCGCGAACCATCGACTTGATTGACAGAGGACCCGGAAAATCCCCCACGTGGTAGCTTCGGTTCCCGCGTCCCCACAGGATCGCGTGCGTGGCGCCGAGTTGCTCCGCTGGCGGATTGACCGGAATCATTTCATGATTTGAAACAAATTGCTATAGCCGTCGGTCCATTGCCGGATCTTGTTGTTGTCTGCGGGGAACGAGGTCCCTTTGTCCTTTGCGAAAGTGGGTGCGTCAAAGAACGCCTTGTTCTTCGTGCACAGCATCCATGAGGTCGACGAATAGAAATCCGCGCCCTCGCCGTCGTCTTCGACCAGCGCAACCGTCATGCCGAAAGAATGCCCGTTCGCCGTCACCACGGGAACCAGATTCAAGTACCGGTTCGACACGTTGATCGCCAGGATACCATTCGGCTTGAGATGGCGCTCATACTGCGCGAACACTTCCTTGGTCAGCAGGTGCACCGGCACCGAATCGCTCGAGAACGCATCCATCGCGAGCAGGTCGTACTGCTGGCTTTGCTGCCGTTCGAGCATGAGCCTCGCATCGCCGAGGTATACGTCCTTGTCGCCTGGGCAATCGGCCAAAAACGTGAATTGCGACTTCGCCAGATCGAGCACCATCGGGTTCAATTCATAGAACCGGAAGTAATCCCCACCGCGGCAAAAGCTCGCAGTGACGCCCGCGCCGAGCCCCGTGATGCCCACGCGAATCGAAGGCGACTGCTGCAACTCCTTGATCGCCCTGCCAAAGCCCGAGTGAGGTCCGTAATAGCTGGTAGGTTCACGCCGCCGCTTCGGGTCGAGTAGCTGGACGCCGTGATTGATGGTGCCATGCACCAGCGCACGATTCGCCGTCGTTTCCTCGTCTTGCGCTTCGTCGCGCACCTTCAAACCGCCATAGAAATTGCGCACCAGTAACCTGTACCCAGCGCCGTTGTGATACTGATAATAGCCAAGGTGGACGGCGAGTCCCAGCGCCAGAACCAGACTGGCGTAGCGCATCTGCATCTCGTCGATGCGCCCTTCAGGACCGCGCTTCCAGCACAGAATCAGCCCGACCAAGCCGCAGAATCCAGTCAACATACAGTACTCTCGCAAACCATCGGCAGGCTGCGGCGGAATCGCCAGGCGAGCCAGGTTCGCGAGCGCCAACGCCAGCCAAACGAGGCGCACCATCCAGGAAGAACCGGCCTCCGGCTTCTTCATGAAATCGAGCCACGTTACGCCCACGGCGACAATAAAGCTGAACCCGGTGATCAGCGCGAATAGCTTATAGCTCGGGTAATCGTTTGGATACGTGTGGGAGTGGAACCACAATTCGGAAATCACAATCACAGTGAGTCCCACGGTCGCCCAGCCTTGCGATTGCCGCCAGGTTTCGGGCGTCTCTTTCCAGAGGATGCCAGTCGCCAACAAACCGCACATGGCCAGTGAAACCGCGAGTTCATAGTAGTTTTTGAACCCCAGAGGCGCGATCATCGCGACGAACGTTCCACCTACGGCGCCGCCGATCGAGACCATCAGAAAGAACAGCGTCAACTGCCGGGGATTCGGTTTCTGCAGCGCGAGTTCCCCATGGCAAACCATGCAGCAGATGAAGAGGATCGCAGACCACAGGTAGATCGGACCGAAGCCATCGCGGTTGTCTTCAGTCAGTAGAAACGCCGAGACGCCGAGCGCGGCCACCAGTAGCGGCAGAAAGGTTCCACGCGCATAGACGCGGTCGCTCTCGAACGACAGGATGAAAGTCAGCAGGTAGATGCTCAGCGGCAGCACCCACAAGAACGGCATCGGAGCGACGTTCTGAGTGAGGTGGCTGCTCACGGCAATCAGCATGATGGATGCGCATGCCGCGAGGCCAATCCAAAGCAGTAGCCGGCCAAACGAAATCTTCGTCAAAGGCTCCTCCTGAGCGGCGCCCTGCGTGACGGATGTCCCGGCGGAGGCGGCGGGCATCGATCGCACCATACTCCAACCGGCGTAAGTCGCGCAGATGGCGAACACCGCGAACGCGACAGACCAGATGTTGGTCTGCTGGTTCGACGTGAGCATCGGCTCAAACAGGAACGGAAAACTCAACAGCGCGAGAAACGACCCGAAGTTCGACAACGCGAACAACCGGTACGGAATCCGCCCGCCACTCGCCCTCGTGTACCAGGCCTGCAAGAGCGGGCCGGTGGTGGAAAGCATCAGATAAGGCAGGCCTACGGTTCCGGCAAGCAGCAGAAGGATGCGCAACAGCGGTTCCTTCTCATCGGCCGGTTTCCATTGCGCGCCGGGCATGATAGGGAGCAGAAAGACGGCTGCCAGCAGCAGCACGGTATGCAGGATGGCCTGTTGCCTGGGCTTCAACCATTTGGTGGTCGCGTGTGAATACAGATATCCCAGAAGCAGCGCCATCTGAAAGAACATGAGGCAGGCGCTCCACACCGCGGCGCCACCTCCAAACCAGGGCAGGATGATCTTGGCGATCATCGGTTGGACCTGAAACAGAAGGAAGGCGCTAACGAAAATGGTAAGAGCGTAGATCAGCATCGACGGAATCCATCATGTTCTCACAGACTGCGATTTTCCACATGAACAGGAATTAATAGGCGGCGCGGCGGCAGCGGTGATATCCTGAGACTTCATGACGAAAGCGGTTCGCCACCATCATCGCTGCCACCACGGCGCCTGACAGCGGCTTGCGATCGTTTGCGTTTTCCTGTTCGACGAAGCCCGCTGTGCATCACGCATCAGCGGGCTTTTCGTTTTCTCAAAACATCTCGAGGCAACTATGGAATTGGACTTCTCAAAACTTGATGGATTGGTCACGGCGGTTATTCAGGACCACAAGTCCGGCCGCGTCCTGATGGTCGGCTTCATGAACGAACAGTCGTGGAAGTTGACCGTCGAAACGGGCTACGCGACCTTCTGGTCGCGCTCGCGCAAGAAGCTGTGGCTCAAAGGCGAATCGTCGGGACACAAGCTCGCGGTCAAAGAGATCTTCACCGACTGCGACATTGACGCGCTCGTGCTGAAGTGCGAAGAACTCGGCCCGGGCGTCTGCCACGAAGGCTACCAGAGCTGCTTCTTCCGCAAACTCGAAGGCAGCGAATGGAAAGTCAACGAAGAGCGGGCGTACGACCCTAAAGCGGTTTATGGCAAGTAACAAGCTGATCGTCTTCGATATGGACGGCGTACTCGTCGACCCCACGCGCTCGTATCGCCAGACAGTGGTCGAAACTGTCGCGCTGCTCGGCGGCTCGATTACGCTCGCGGGCATTGAAGACTACAAGAATCAGGGCGGCTGGAACAACGACTGGGCGCTCACGCAGCGGATCCTCTCCGATCAAGGTATCGCCGTGGCGTACACTGACGTGCAGACCGCGTTCAACAAGCTCTTCCATGGGCCGCAAGGTTTCGTCATGCAGGAAGAATGGCTGGTCGCCGACGGCCTTCTCGATCGCCTCGCCTTGCGTCATCGCCTGGGCATCTTCACCGGACGCCTGCGAGCCGACGCCGCGCAGACGCTGAACCGCTTCGCGCCATCGATCGCATTCACGCCTCGCGTCTGCGCGGAAGATGTCATCAACGGCAAGCCCGCCCCGGACGGGCTGATCAAAATCCAGCGCGAACATCCAGGCGCGGATATCGTCTTTCTGGGCGACACGGTGGATGACGCAAGATCCGCCCGTCTGGCCGGAGTGCCATTCTATGGCATCGCCAAAGCGGACCACCTGCGCCGCGCGGAACTCATGCGGCTCTTCGCCGAAGAACAAGCCGTTGGCGTACTCGAATCCGTCAATGAACTCGAGGGCCTCGTATGAAGATCGCCATCATCGACTACGGCGCTGGCAACCTGCGCTCGGTCGCCAATACGCTCGAAGAAATCGGCGCGGACTATCGAGTCCTCACGTCGCCTGAAGGCATCGAAACATTCGACAAGGTCATCCTGCCGGGCGTCGGCCACTTTGGCCAGATGATGCGGGCGCTCGACGATCGCAGCCTGCGCCAACCCGTTCTCGAACGCGCCAATTCGGGCGTTCCTCTACTCGGCATCTGCATCGGACTGCAATGCATGTTCGAGGGCAGCGAAGAAGCGCCGGAACAAAAGGGACTCGGTTTGTTTCCTGGCCTTGTCACCCGGTTTCCGTCGCACGCCAGGGTTCCGCACATGGGCTGGAACAGTCTCGATCGAGTCAAAGAATGCAAGCTGCTCGAGGGGCTCGACGAGCATCCGTACGTTTACTTCGCGCACAGCTACTACGCGCCGCTCGGCGCTGCGACTTCCGTCTCGTGCACGTATGAGTTGCCGTACACAGCCGTATTGCAGCGCGAGAACATTTATGCCGTGCAGTTTCACCCCGAAAAATCAGGGCCCGTGGGAATCCAAGTCATGAGGAACTTCGCCGAGTTATGCTAGCCCGCCGCATCATCCCCTGCCTCGACGTGACCAAGGGCCGCGTCGTCAAAGGCGTCAACTTCGTCAACCTCCGCGATGCCGGCGATCCCGTCGAACTCGCGGAACGCTACAACCAGCAGGGCGCCGACGAACTCGTCTTTCTGGACATCACCGCCTCGTCGGACTATCGCGAAACCATGGTGGACGTGGTCGCTCGCACCGCCCGCCGCGTTTTCATTCCGCTCACGGTCGGCGGAGGCATCCGCTCGCTGGCCGACGCGCGCAAGATTATTCTCGCGGGCGCCGAAAAGGTCAGCATCAACACCGCCGCCGTGCGCCGCCCGGAACTCATCAGTGAACTCTCGCAGGAATTCGGGGCCCAGGCCGTGGTTCTCGCCATCGACGCCCGGCGCAACCCCGGCAACGGTTCGTGGAACGTGTTCACGCGCGGCGGCCGCGACGACGAAGGCATGGACGCGATCGAGTGGGCGCAACGCGGTGAATCGCTCGGCGCCGGCGAGATCCTGCTCACGTCAATGGACACCGATGGCGTGCAAACCGGTTTCGATTGTCCGCTCACTCGGGCCGTCTCACGCGCCACGAAGATCCCTGTAATCGCATCGGGCGGCGCCGGCGGACCCGCCGATTTCGTGCGCGTCTTTCAAGAAGGCGAAGCGGACGCCGCGCTCGCCGCATCCATCTTTCACTTCGGAACCTATACGGTGGGCAGCCTCAAACAGGTGCTCATCGAGGCAGGCATCCCAACCAGACCATGATCATTCCATGTATCGACCTCATGGACGGCAAAGTCGTCCAACTCGTCCAGGGGCGTGACAAAGCGCTCGAAGGCGACTCGCCCGAAGAGATGCTGCGCAAGTTCGCTGCCTTCCCTGAAATTCAGGTCATCGACCTCGACGCCGCCATCGGCAAAGGTTCGAACGACGGGATGGTGGAGTTTCTCGCATCCCGTTGTTCCGCGAGAATCGGCGGAGGCGTGCGCAGCGTCGAACGCGCCCAAAAGCTAGTGCAACAAGGCGCGAAGCAAGTCATTATCGGAACCTCCGCCTTTTCGAGCAAAGGCATCGACGCGGCGTTTCTCGACAGTGTCGCCGCAGCCATTGGCCGCGAGCGCATCCTGATTGCGCTCGATTCCAAGCACGGCAAGATCGTCATCAAAGGCTGGCGTGAATCGACGGACTTCACCGCCGAAGAGATGATCGCCAAGCTGACGCCGTACGCTGGCGGCTTCCTCTGTACCTATGTCGACAAAGAAGGCATGATGCAGGGCACGGATCTCGACTGGTTCCGCCGCCTGCGCGCCGCCACGCACCTCGACATCACCGCCGCGGGCGGCATCACCACGCTCGACGACGTGCGCGCGCTGCAAGCGATGAACGTACACGCGGCGTTGGGCATGGCGATCTACACCGGCCGGCTGGACCTCGCCGAACTCGCTCGCATCAACAACGTTTAAGCCAGAGGCATCGAGGACTTCGCGGACAAACTGAAATCCGCAAAGTCCCGGGCTTCGAGTTTGCGAAACGCGGCGGCAGCGATCATCGCGGCGTTGTCCGTGGAAAGCACCGGTTTCGGAAACAACACCGGCAATCGCATCCGCGAGGCAGCAGCCGCGCGCAACCCCGCGTTGCACGCCACGCCTCCTGAAATCACGATGCACTTGGCGCCGAGGCCTTCCGCCGGCTCCGCCGCGCGCCGAAGCAGTTCCTCGATCACAGCGGCCTGAAACGACGCGATCAAATCGCGCGTTGCTTGCGGAGTGACAGACAACCAGTCCTCCACAGTGGGAAACATCTTCGACTTGCCAAGCGCCTTGCGCGCCGCGATCTCTTCCTCGAGTGCGTTCGCTTCCACCCACCGCAGCGCCGCCGTCTTCATTCCGCTGAAGCTGAAGTCGAGTTCGTTGCCCTTCATCTTCGGCGACGTGAACCGTGAACGCGTCGCGTTGCCGAACGGTGCGAGCTTGTCGAGAATAGGCCCGCCGGGGTAGCTGTAGCCAAGCAGTTTCGCGACCTTGTCGTAAGCCTCGCCGGCCGCGTCGTCGCGCGTCTTGCCCAGCAAACGATACGCGAACCCCTCGCCGATTTCGAACAGGTGCGTGTGACCGCCGCTCACAATCAACGCAAGCGACGGGAACTCGATCTCGTGTTCCAGATCCATCAACACCGCGTGGATGTGGCCTTCAATGTGATTCACGCCAATGAGCGGCACTCCACGAACCAGCGAAATCGCCTTCGCATGCGTGATGCCCACGAGCAGCGAGCCGATCAGCCCTGGCCCCTGCGTCACCGCGACGGCGCTCAGATCCTCATATCCAATCGACGCCTGCTCCATCGCCTCCCGCACCACCGGAACAATCGCGCGCAGATGTTCGCGCGACGCGAGTTCCGGCACCACACCCCCGTATTTGCCGTGGGTTTCGAACTGTGACGCCACCACCGAGGATAGAATCCGGCGTCCGCCGGCCACCACGGATGCGGCCGTTTCATCGCAGGACGACTCAATTCCCAGAATCAGTTTCAAATCGTAGTGTACCGTTCATGTTTTACTGAAAGATTGCATGTTGTTGTCTGAATTCCATTACGAACTGCCGCCCGAGTTGATCGCGCAAGAGCCTCTTGCCGATCGCTCCGCTTCGCGCATGCTCGTGGTGGACCGCGCCACTGGCGCGCTTACCGACAGGACCTTTCGCGACTTGCCCGAGTACCTTGGCCCCGGCGACTGCCTCGTGCTGAACGATTCGAAGGTGCTGCCCGCGCGCCTTTTCGGCGAACGCGAATGCTACAAGGTCGAGGTCTTTCTACTCGAGCCGGTCACCATCGACAGGCTCACCTGGAAGGTGCTCGTCAAGCCCGGCAAACGCGCGCATCAGGGCCACCACATCACTTTCGACCCTTCGCTCACGGGCGTCATCACCGAACGCATGGACCGCGGACTCCGCATCATCCGCTTCGACGCGCAAGAGCCGTTCGACGACATCATCGACCGCATCGGCCACGTGCCGCTGCCCCCGTACGTGAAGCGTCCGGACAGCGATGCCGATCGCGATCGCTACCAGACTGTCTACGCCGCCAATCGAGGCTCGGTCGCCGCTCCGACCGCCGGTCTGCACTTCACGCCGGATGTACTCGAGCGCTGCGCACAGCAGGGCGCGGAGGTCGCGCGTGTCACGTTGCACGTGGGCCTCGGCACGTTTCAACCGCTTTCCACCGACGTCATCGAAGAGGCCCACCTGCATCGCGAACATTTTCACGTGGCCGCGGCGGACGCCAACCGCATACGCGACGCCAAACGCACCATCTGCGTGGGAACCACCAGCGTCCGCACCGTCGAAACCGCGCAATCGCTCACCGGGCTCGAACACGCGTGTTCCGGCTCCACCGATCTCTTTATCTACCCGGGGTACCAGTTTCAACGCATCGGCGCGATGCTGACCAACTTTCATCTGCCCTCCACTTCTCTGTTATTGTTAGTCGCCGCGTTCGCCGGCAAAGAACTCACGATGGCAGCCTACCGGCACGCCGTCGAGCAGCGGTACCGGTTCTTTTCCTATGGCGATTGCATGCTGGTTTTGTAAATGCAAGCACTCGACAAATCAGACCTCAAAGCCGCGAACGAACGAGTCGTTCTATCGCTCGTCTATCGCGAACCTGGAATCTCGCGCAATGAAATCGCTCTTCGCAGCGAGTTGTCGCCCGCAGCCATCACCGGCATTGTGGGCCGCCTGCTCGAAGCCGGCCTCGTCCGCGAAGAGCGCACCGAATCGCAAGGCAAGCTCGGACGCAGACCCACGGCGCTGTACGTGATCCCCGGTTCGCGGCTGCTCGCGGGCGTTGAAATCACGCCCTTCGGCGCCACCGTCGCGCTCGCCGGTCTCGATGGAGAAGTTGTCGAACATGTGGATATCGCTTTCGACGAAGATCCCAACCGCTTTCTTTCGGCGATTCACGAATCAGTGCTAGCGGTGATCGCCGCCGCGCCGAACCCTGTTCTGGGCGTCTGCATCTCAGTGCCTGGAACCATGGATCCCGACACAGGCCGCGTTGTCGCCGCCACCAACCTGCACTGGCGCGACATCGATGCGGTCGCCGCGATCCGCCCCGGCATCTCGCAAACCGTCTTTTGGGAAAACAACTCGAACCTCTCTGCGATGGCCGAACGCTGGTTCCGGCCCGTGGACCAGAAGCCTCTCGACGACTTTGTCTTTGTCACCCTCCGCGTCGGCCTCGGCACGGGACTCATTATCAACGGCAAGCTCGCACGCGGCGCGCGCGCTCATGCCGGTGAATACGGACATTCCATCTTATGGCCCGACGGACGCACCTGCATCTGCGGCAATCGCGGATGCTGGGAAGAATACGCGAGCGACCGCGCGCTGCTTCGGGAACACGGCGATACATCAGTTACCTCAATTCAACTGGCGCAACGCGCCGTGGAAGGCGACCCGGAAGCTCGCCGCGCCATCGAGACCGTAGCCGAGTCGCTCGGCCTGGGCCTCGTCAATATCGTGATGTCCGTAAACCCCTCGGCCATCGCGCTCGACGACTTTGCCGCAGTGGCGTGGCCCGTCGTCGAACCCGTGCTGTGGCTCGTACTGCGCGAACGCGTGCCTGCGTACTGGCTGGGAGACCTCGACATCTTCCCTTCCCGGCAGACGCCGCTCAAAGGAACCTTCGCCGCGCTGCTCAGCCGTTATTTCGACGGTTCGCTCGGCAGCGTGATCGCCTGAACGCGATTGACCGGCTGACGTTCCAGCACGCGCCGTACGCCATTTTGCCACGTCACTTCGATGCGATCGACGATGGTTGCGGCGCCAAGACCAAAGTGCAAGCGCAGATCGTTCTGTGAGAGATACGAACCGCCGCTGCGCACCTCATCCGTATGTGTGACGCCGCCCGCCGTAACCTTGACGCGTGCGCCCATCGCCGCGGGGCCGAGATCGAGCAGGATCCAATTGGCGCTGCCCGGCGCAGGCTTCGTACGCAGTTTCAAGAGCGATGGCGCCTCGTTCTGATTGTTGATGAGCACCTCGACGAAGCCGTCGTTGTCGAGATCGCCGAGAGCGAGTCCGCGAGAGGAATGCAGTTCCGCGACGCCGGCGCCGCTGCGTTCAGAAATATCTTCGAACTTCCCCGCCCCAAGATTGCGATACAGAATCGCGCGCTCTTTGTAACGGACATCGCCCGGCAGCCTGTCGACCTCGGGGAACACGTGGCCGTTCACAAGCAACAGATCCTTTCGTCCGTCGTTGTCGAAGTCGAAAAAACCGCATCCCCAACCGACGAAACTGGTGTTGCGAGCCATGCCCGCGGCCGCCGTCACGTCATCGAAATCACCCTCGCCGCGATTTCGGTACAGCGTCTCCCGCTCGTCGCTGAAGTTGGTGCGAAAGATGTCGAGCCAGCCGTCGTTATCGTAATCGGCTGCCGTCGCGCCCATGCCGGATAGAGCCTTTCCGTGCTCATCGAGCGCCGCGCCGCGTAACAGGGCTTCCTCTTCGAACGTCCCGTCCTTCTGGTTGATGTAAAGCAGCGAAGGCGTCTGGTCGCACGCGACATAGATGTCGGGCCAGCCGTCGTTGTTGAAGTCCCCGGTTAGTACGCCGAGGGCGTAGTGGCCCTTGGGCTTTGCAATCCCGCTCGATTCCGATACGTCGCGAAACACGCCGTTGCCCAAATTGCGCAGCAACATGTTGCGATCGAACGGCAACCCGCGGGGCCCGCAGTTGACGGGCATATTGCGATAGAAACAATACGGATTCGCGCCCGGCAGCGGCGTCTTCGCGTAATCGAACGCCAGGTAGTTGGCGATGAACAGGTCGAGCTTGCCGTCGCGATCGAAGTCGAGAAACGCGCAGCCGGTGTTGTAACGCTGCGGTCCAGTGTGCAGATCGATCTCGTCGAACCCCTTGCCCGCGCGGTTCAGATACAGCCTCGACGAACCCCAAAACGTGACCACAAAATCGACGAACCCATCGCCGTTGACGTCGCCAGCGCACGTGCCCTGCGCCCAGCCTCGGGCGGCGATCTTCAGTTCCTGATTGAAATGCCCGCGCCCGTCGTTGTGATAGAGCCGGTTCTCGCCGCCGTCGCCAGCGAGCACGAGCACGTCCTGAAATCCATCGTTGTCGTAGTCGAAGATGCCAACGCCTGAACCCGTCGTCTCGATGATGTACTTTTTGGCCAGGCCATTCGGAAACGAGTGCGTCAGGCCGGACTTCGGGGCCACGTTGTCGAAGACGGGGACAAAACTCGACAGAGCCGCGGCCAACCACAGCGCGAACTTCATGGCTGCTTGGGCTTCTCGCCGAGCTTCTTCAGGAACTCGGTGAACTCGCCTTCCGGAGGCTTTTGCAGCTTGTCCAGCTCATCCTTCTGCTTGCGAGCCTCCGCAGGCTTGCCCGCGTTGCGGTACGCCAGCATCAGGTTGTAACGCGCGGCTTCATTACGAGGCGCCTTGGCGACCGCCTTCTCGAGCAACTCGATCGCCGCCTCATGCTGCTTCTGTTCCGTGCGAATTTTTCCCAGCGCAATCATCGCTTCCAGAAACTGCGGATCGAGTTGCATCGCGCGATCGAATCGTTTAGCCGCGTCATCGCGTTTTTGCTGCGCCAGCAGAATCTGTCCGATCTGATACTCCGCCGCCGCGTCGGCGGGATTGATCTTCAATTCGGCCTCAAACGCCGAAATCGCCGCCGCAAAGTTTTCCGTGGTGTGCGACTCGAGCAGCAGCGCGCGGCCCAACCGGTAATGCAAATTGAGGGCGGCCGCAGGCGCCTTCTCGATCGCCTTGCGATACTCGGCGGCAGCCTCCGCGAAACGGCCCTGAATCTCGAAAATCTCCGCGGAAACCTGATTCACGCGAAATGACGCCGGCGTCTTTTGAAACATCTGATAGACGACGTCGTTCCAGCCGCGCAGATATAGTTTCGAGGCCAAATAGAGAACGTCGGCGTCGTCGGGATACGCAGCGCGAAGCTGTTCCACCACGGGCCATGCGTCGGCAAAGCGCTCGCGCGCGATGTCGCACTGCGCGAGCGCCAGTCCCGCCAGCTTGTCTTTTGAAGGTCCTCGAAAAGCGTCGGACAGACTATTGCGCACCAGTTCGCATCCGCCCGGCGCCTGCGCCCGTTGAATCAAGTCGGGAACGCTCTGCGCCTGCAGCAGCGCCGCGGCCGCAATGCTAATGGCCAGCATCATCCAGCACCAGATCCAACTGCCCGAACCGGTGACGATCCTTGCCTTCGAAATAACGAAACGCGAGCAGCGGAGGCGCGCCGGGCGCAATCAACCGTTGCACCGCGACTCGATCGGAGTTCGTCTCGCCCAGCGTCATCGGATCCGCGGTAGCGCGCAACAAAGCGGCGGCGGCAAAAAAGTACAGCATGCCTCAGTAGTCCTTGATCTCGCCGCCGTTGATTTTGCGTTTCGGGCCGCCGAGATCGAGCGGCGTATCGTACCCCGCCAGAATCTCGCCGGTGGGCGAATAGTACGGGCCGATGTCGCATGCCATGCTGCCCTTGCCCTGCTCCACAAACGTAATGGACGTGATCAGCTTCGCGGACTTGTATCCATACTTCGACGCGTCCAACATGCGAAGGGGCGCGCCATGGTTATCAGGCAGCGGCTTTCCGCCGATGTCCATCGCCATCATCACGCTCGGCGCGCGCATTTCGACGAGCGACATGTATTCGTACCACTTGTCCGCGCAATCGATACGAACTGCCTTCGCATTCAGCTTCGGCTTCACACGCTCGATCAGCTCGCCAAACAGGAAACCGCCCCAGCTATTGCGGGCAGACCAGCATTGTACGCACTTCATGCGGACGCTCTTTTCCACATGCGGCAGTTTGCGCAGATCGGCGACACTCAGGCGCATGGGCTTCTCGACCAAACCCTTGATTTCGAGTGTCCACTTGGATGGATCGATGGGCGGAACCGGTGCGTACCACATGGTTCGCAGGTGGAACAGATCGGGCTTGTCGGTGGGCAAAAGCAGCTTTTGCTTCTCGTCGGCCGCCAGCGCCAACCCCGCACCGCTCATTCCCGCCAGAAAGTTGCGCCTCTTCATCTGCTCTTAGTTTATTACGCTGGATACTATGAAGTTATTCCTGCTCGCCCTGGTCGCGGCGGGTTGCACATTCGCGGACTCGATCGAACAGCTCATCGAATCCGCCAAGAGCAATCTTCCCGAGACACAGATTCAGGCCACTGACGGATTGGTCGATCACTACCTGCCTGGCTACATCAAGACCGGCTTGAGCGCGATGTTGAGTAAGGCGACGACGTCCGTCAAGGGCAAGTTCACCGACGTGAACACGCAGACCATCGCGCCTTGGGAAAAGGTGCGCCCCGACGTGATCGAGACCATCGGCCGCATCGCCACCGGCGGCGCCAGCTTTCTTGCCCGCGCCAACGCCGCGCGAGCGCTCGGCATACTGCGAGCGAAGGAGGCGCTGCCTCAGCTTGGCGAGGCCATGAAAGCGCGCGACAACCAGGTGCTCTATGAATGCCTCATCGCGCTGCAGAAGATTCGCGAACCCAGATCCGCGCCGTTGTTTCTGCATCTCATCTCCGATCTCGACGAGCGCATTCAGTTGACGGCGATGGAAACAGCCGGAGTGCTTGGCGCCAAGCCTGCGGCGCCCTCGATTCAGGAAGCTCTCGGCAAGACCCGCAGCAACAAGGTCCGGCGCATGGCCGTTACGTCCCTCGCCATGATCGGCGACGCGGGCTCGCGACCGGTCTTTGAACAGTACTTCACCGATAAGGACGACCAGCTTCGCGGATCCGCCGCGGAAGGCTTCGGCCGCATGCGCAACCCGTCCGACCGCGCTCGCATCGATCAGGCGTATCAATCCGAGAAGAAGACCGGCCCGCGCCTCTCGCTCGCCTTCGCTTCCGCGTTGCTTGGCAATCACACCATGGCGCCCGGCGCCCCTATCAGCTACCTCATCGATCAACTGGACTCGCATTTCTTTCACGACACCGCCAAACCGTTTCTGATCGAACTGACGCGTGACCCGGCGGTTCGCAAGTCAGTGTACCCCGCAATTCGAACCGCCAATCGCAAAGAGAAGGTGCGTATGGCGCAGGTGCTCGCAATCAGCGGCGACGCGGATACAGTCAAGGTGCTCGAGGCGCTCTCGCTGGACTCTGACAGCGAAGTCGCAGCCGAAGGCATCAAGGCTGTGCGGGCTCTCAAGGCGCAGTTGGGTCTTTGATGCGGCAGACTTATCTGCTGTGGCTCGTAGCCTTCATTGAAGGCTTTTCCACCCTTGCAGTGGAGGTGATCGCTATTCGCCTCGCTGTGCCCGTGGTCGGCTCCAGCATGACGCTCACGGGCGTGATGCTGGGCATCGTGCTATTCGCGCTCAGCGTTGGCTACTGGCGAGGAGGCGCGCTTTCAGCCCAATGGACGCCAGTCGAAACGCGCCGCGCGCTGGCCCGCAATCTGCTGATCGCGGCGTTGCTGTACGGCGCGGTTGCCTTTCCGCTCGAAGCGCGCGCACTCGAAGCATTCCTCGATTGGGGCCTCTCCCTGCCGCTCGCCATCGGCGCTACGGCCGTGCTGCTCCTGCTGCTGCCCCTATACCTCGCATCGCAAACCGTACCGATGCTCGCGGAACTCACCAATGTCGACGGACACGCCGGGCGGGCTTCCGGTCGCGTCCTGTTCTTTTCCACCGTCGGCTCGGTCGCTGGAGGCATCGTGACTCCAGTCTGGCTATTCCCCAGCATCGGTGTCACGAACACCACATACGTGGTCTGCGCTTGCCTCGCCTCGGCGGCGCTTGCCGCTGGGTTGCGTTCCTTCGGCGCCAAAGCCAGCACCGTCGCGTTCACAATCACCGCCGTCCTCATCGGAACGGCCTCGATCGTGGCTGGCCCGCGCGGCGCTCTGTATACGTTCGACAGCGCCTACCAGAACATCAGCGTGGTCGAAAACAAACTCGACGGCGGCCGCATCGAGCGCGTGATGATGATGGGCGGCGGACGCGCCTCCGGCATTTATGCCGACACCGGCGAAACCTCGTTCGCCTACGCCCACAAAGTCATCGAGGCGCTCAACCACACGAACGCGGACAGCCTGCTCGTGTTGGGCGCCGCCGGCTTCAACGTCCCGATCGACGCCGCCCGCAATCCGCGCGTCGGCGTCATCGATGCCGTGGATGTGGACCCTTCCGTACGTTCCATTGCGGAGTGGCAGTTTCATCGCAAACCGCTGCCAGCAAGAGTCCGTTTTCTGCCCTTGTCCGCCCGCTATGCCGTCCGCAGGCTGCAGCGCGAAGGGAATCGCTACGGCTTTACACTCATCGATTGCTACTTCGGACAGGGCATTCCGGAAGAACTGGTCACGGTGGAGTTTTTCCGCGACGTCCACAAAGTTTCGGGTCGCGTGGCCGCGAATTTGATTCTCGACCGCGATCTCGAGTCGCCCTTCGCGACAAGCGTTCTTGCCGGCTTCCGCGAGGCTTTCGGAGAAGTATGGATCACAGATGTAAAGCCGGGCGATTCGTATCTAACGAATTTGCTCGTGACCAGTTTCCAGTTCGAAGGCGCAACGCGCTGGACTGGCTCCGGCAGACCCTATCGCGACGATCATAACGCCGCCAGCCACGATTTCGTCAGCCTGCGGTGGTAAGCTGATCCCTACATGTTGCTGGCGATTTCCCTCGCAATGCTCGTCCCCGCGCTGGAACCGAATTCCCTGACGCCGCACGAACGCTCCCAGGGCTGGACCCTGCTCTTTGACGGCGCGTCCACCAACGGGTGGCTCGAGGTGACCGGCAAGCCCTTCCCGGCGCAATCCTGGCGCATCGAAGACGGTTGTCTACGCGCCTTCGATCCCGGCAACGGCTTTCAGGACCTGCGCACCGTGCTCGAGTTCGACGCGGCATTCGAGTTCCAGTTCGAATGGAAGATCGCAAAGCAAGGCAACTCGGGCGTGAAGTATCTCGTGCAGCACACCGACGAGTGGACCAACGCCAATGGCCGCCAGGCGCGCGCCCGCGGACTCGAGTACCAGATCTTTGACGACGCCGCGGAACCCGCCCACGACCGGCGCAAGATCACGGCTTCCCTCTACGAAGCGATCGCGCCTTCGAAAGCCGCTGCCCGCCCGCTCGGCGAATTCAATCAATCGATGATTCGGGTTCGCGGAACGCACGTCGAACATTGGCTGAACGGCGAAAAGATGGTGGAGTTTGAAACGACTTCGCCCGAAGTGCGGACGATGCTGCAGAAGGCGGCAGCCAAAGAGGAGGGGAAAGCACTCAAAACGCGTAGCTACTTGTCGCTGCAGAACCACGGCACGCCAGTCTGGTTCCGCAATCTGAAAGTGCGCCGCCTAAATGAAAACGGGACCGGAGGACCCGATCCCGTTCCTTGAATTACTCGACGTCCCGAACGCGCTTTTTGCGGTTCCGTTTGCGCGCCAAGGCTTCCTTGGTGCGGCGCTTTTCGCCCGGCTTGAGATAGAAGGAGTGCTTCTTGATCTCCTTGATGATATCTTCCTGCTGGACCTTACGCTTGAAGCGGCGGAGAGCTGACTCTAAAGTCTCACCATCCTGCAACACAACTTCAGCCAATTACAACTCACCTCGCTTTCAAACTCTGTCTTCCAGAGGATAACACGGTACACTGAAAGTTCACCCCCCTTAGGAACAACATGGAAATTGTAAAAGTAGTAGGACGTGAGATCCTCGACTCGCGGGGCAACCCGACTGTCGAGGCGGATGTGTACCTGATCGATGGCAGTATGGGACGCGCCGCCGTGCCGTCCGGCGCTTCCACTGGCGAGCACGAAGCCGTTGAATTGCGCGATGGAGACGCGAAGCGCTACGTCGGCAAGGGCGTGCTGAAGGCCGTCAAGAATCTGAACGCCAAGATCGCCAAAGCAGTCGAAGGCAAGAACGCGTTTGACCAGCAGGGCATCGATCGCGCCATGCGTGAAGCCGACGGTTCCGCCAACAAGGGCAAGCTCGGCGCCAACGCCATTCTAGCCGTGTCGATGGCCACCGCTCGCGCCGCTGCCGATTCCCAGGGCGCTCCGCTCTACCGCTACCTTGGCGGCGTCAACGCCTGCACGCTCCCGGTTCCGATGATGAACATCATCAACGGCGGCGCGCACGCCGACAACTCCGTCGACATGCAGGAATTCATGATCGTACCCTATGGCGCGGCCAAGTTCTCCGAAGCGCTGCGCATGGGCGTGGAAATCTTCCACAACCTCAAGGCCGTTCTCAAGAAGCGCAATTATTCGACCGCCGTGGGTGATGAAGGCGGTTTTGCGCCGAACCTCAAGTCGAACGATGAAGCGATCGAAGTGATCCTGGAAGCCATCTCCAAAGCCGGCTACAAGGCAGGCTCGCAGGTTGGCCTAGCCCTCGATTGCGCTGCCAGCGAATACTACGACAAGGCCAAGAAGAAATACGTCTTCAAGAAGTCCGACAAGAGCGAATTCACCGGCGAACAGATGACCGAGTTCCTCGCGAGCTGGGCCAAGCAGTTCCCCATCGTGTCGATCGAAGACGGCATGGCGGAAGACGATTGGGACGGCTGGAAGACCATCACCACCTCGCTCGGCAGCAAGCTGCAACTCGTCGGCGACGACCTTTTCGTCACCAACACCGAACGCCTCAAGATGGGCATTGACAAGGGCATCGCCAACTCGATCCTCGTCAAAGTCAACCAGATCGGCAGCCTCACCGAGACCCTCGAAGCCATGCAGATGGCCGCCTTCGCCAACTACACCACCGTGATGTCGCACCGCTCGGGCGAAACCGAGGACGCCTTCATCGCCGACCTCGCCGTGGCGACCGGAGCAGGCCAGATCAAGACCGGTTCCGCGTCGCGCACCGACCGCATCGCCAAGTACAACCAACTGCTCCGCATTGAAGAAGAGCTGGGCGCGTCGGCGAAGTTCCCCGGCCGGAAAGCGTTCAAGCAGTAATGAAGACACCGGTTATTCTCACCATCCTCGATGGGTGGGGACAATCCGAACGAGTGGAGGGCAACGCCGTTGCCCTCGCTCAGAAGCCGTCGTTCGACCGGCTTTGGGCGGACAATCCGCACACCTACATCAATACGTCGGGTCCGTTTGTCGGGCTGCCTGCCGGCCAGATGGGCAATTCCGAAGTCGGCCACATGAACATCGGCGCCGGACGCGTGCTGCTGATGGATGTCACGCGCATCGACGTCGCGATCGACACCGGCGACTTCTTCAAGAACGAGAAGCTGGCCGCTTCAATGGCGCGCGGCAAAGAGCACGCGCTGCACCTCATGGGCTTGCTCAGCGATGGCGGCGTGCACTCGCACATCAACCATCTGTTCGCGCTGCTCGAGATGGCCAAGCGCTTCGAGGTCAAGAATGTCTTCGTGCATTGCTTCCTCGACGGACGCGATACGCCGCCCACGACCGGCGCGGGTTTCGTCCAGCAATTGCAGGCCAAGATGGCGGAACTCGGCGTTGGCAAGATCGCCAGCGTGTCGGGCCGCTATTACTCGATGGATCGCGACAAGCGTTGGGAACGCACGCAACGCGGCTTTGAGTCGATGGTGCTTGGCAACGGCATTCCTGCGGCGGACCCGATCGCCGCGATTCAGGCTTCCTACGCAAAGGACGTGACGGACGAATTCGTGGAGCCGATCACGATCGTGGACGCCGCGAGCAATCCCGTAGGCCTCGTCAAAGACAACGCCGCTTGCGTCTTCTTCAACTACCGCGCCGACCGTGGACGCCAGTTGAGCCGCGCATTTCTCAACGAGAAGCCCGGCGGCATCGGCGAAGCGCCAGCGAACCTGCACTTCACGTGCATGACGCAGTACGACGCGACAATCAACGCGCCAATCGCCTTCGAGCCACACCAGCCGACGAACATCCTGGCGGACGTTCTAGCCAAGGCGGGCAAGACCAACCTGCGCACCGCGGAAACCGAAAAGTACCCGCACGTGACTTTCTACTTCAACGGCGGCAACGAAAAGCCGTACGGCGGCGAAGAGCGCGAACTCGTTCCATCACCGAAGGTCGCAACCTACGACCTGATGCCGGAAATGAGCGCCGCGGGAATCACTGACGTGGTGGTGCGGGCGATCGAAGCGCACAAGTACGACGTGATCATCATGAACTACGCCAACGGCGACATGGTGGGCCACTCAGGCAAGCTCGGTCCGACCATCAAGGCGATCGAAACCGTCGATCACTGCCTTGCGCGCATCGATGCCGCGTTGAAGGCGAACGGCGGCGGACACTGGCTGATCACGGCCGATCACGGCAATGCGGAAACGATGATCGACCCGGTCACCGGAGGTCCACACACGTACCATACGACTAACGTGGTTCCGCTGATTTACGTGAGCGATCCGAAGGCGGCGGCGCTGAAGTCCGGCGGCGCGCTGAAGGATCTGTCACCGACCATCCTCGGAATCCTGGGGATCCCCAAGCCGGCCGAAATGACCGGCGAGGACCTTCGGATCCTCGACTAGTATTACTGTGTTAAAAAGAAACAATTTGATGTAGAATTGTTTTCGTGGGATCACGCCTCTCTTCGCCAGGCCCACAGCAGAGGCGCTTCGCGGCATTTATGGAGGGCCTGGCTAACGCC